>Ga0207705_10002433_pt1 | contig 14357 bp, 8 predicted proteins | sample KBSC13metaG_FD_184314 | JGI IMG/M metagenome (GOLD analysis project Ga0207705, IMG submission 184314) | Corn rhizosphere microbial communities from Kellogg Biological Station, Michigan, USA - KBS C1-3 metaG (SPAdes) (version 2) | ecosystem: Host-associated > Plants > Roots > Rhizosphere > Soil ...
GAGCGGAATCAGGAGACCGACGTCCTCTTCAAGCGCAGGGGCGAGTGGAAGATCGTTCACGTGAATTACGGCCCAGCCAAGCCGCAGCAATAACGGTCAAGAGCCCAGACCTGGTGATCGCAGAGAGTATCTATGCAAACCCTCGACGACGTCATCGCTCGCGCCCGGTCACTTTCGCTTCCCACCCGATGCATCGTTGACGGAAAGGAAACGGCAGCTCGGGACACTTACGACAACGTGTCGCCCCGCGACGGCACTTTGCTCAACAAGGTCGCGAGCGGCGGGGCCGCAGAGATCGACGCAGCCGTACGGTCTGCGCGCGCGGCGTTCGACGACCGGCGGTGGCGGGGGCTCGCGCCCCGTGAAAAGAAGGCGCGGATGCTCGCACTCGCCGAGCTGATGGAAGGTGAGCTCCAGGAACTGGCGCTGATGGAGTCGCTCGACAGCGGCAAGCCGATCTCTGACGCGCTGGGAGTCGATATCCCGCTCGCGATCCAGACGGTGCGCTGGTATGGGGAGGCGATCGATAAGGTTTACGGCGAAGTCGGACCGTCGAACGATTCCAAGCTTTCGTTGGCGGTCCACGAACCGCTCGGCGTGATCGGCGCGATCACTCCGTGGAATTTCCCGCTTCACATGGCGATGTGGAAGGCTGCCCCGGCCCTGGCGATGGGCAACAGCGTCGTTCTCAAGCCGGCCGAGCAGACCCCGCTGACTGCGCTTCGCGTTGCCCAGCTCGCGATCGAAGCCGGAATCCCTGCCGGCGTGTTCAACGTCGTCACCGGCTTCGGCGAGACGGCGGGACAGGCGCTGGCCCGCCACGATGATGTCGACATGATTGCCTTCACCGGTTCGGGCGCGGTCGGACGAAAGCTGATGAGCTACGCCGGCGAAAGCAATTTAAAGCGCGTCAGCCTGGAGCTTGGAGGCAAGTCGCCGCAAATCGTCTTCGATGACTGCCCCGATCTGCAGGCCGCTGCCGAGGCCGCGGCATGGGCCGTCTTCTTCAATCAGGGCGAGGTGTGCACGGCAGCGTCACGATTGCTGGTGCACGAATCGATCAGGGACGAGTTCCTGGCGAAGGTTATCGCGGTCGCCGCGACCATCAAGGTCGGCGATCCGCTGGACCCTGCAACGCGATTTGGCGCGATGGTCAGCGAGGAGCAGCTTAACTCGACCATGCGGTTTATCGAAGCGGCGAAAAAGGAGGGGGGGCGGCTCGTCGTTGGCGGGGATCGCGTGCGCGAGGACAGCGGCGGTTATTTCGTCGAGCCCACCATCTTCGCCGATGTGGCGCCGTCGTCCACGCTCGCCCGCCAAGAAGTGTTCGGACCGGTCCTGGGCGTCATGACCTTCGAGGACACCGCCGATGCAATCCGCATCGCGAACGATACGGTCTACGGGCTCGCCGCGGGTTTGTGGACGGCAAATGTGGATCGTGCAATTGGCGTTGCCAGAGCGCTGCGGGCAGGATTGGTGTGGGTGAATGGATGGGACAGCTGCGACATCACCATGCCGTTCGGAGGATTTAAGCAGTCTGGCTTCGGCCGCGATCGAAGCCTTCACGCAATGGACAAATATGCTGACTTGAAAGCGATTACCTTCACCATACGGGGCTCAATAGATTGACGGATCAATCAGCACTGACGGCCGAACTCGACCAATTCCTCGAACAGCATCCCGAGATCGAATTTTTCGAGGTGTTCTTTACCGCGATGAGTGGCGTTCCGCGCGGCAAGCGCATCCGTCGCCACGAAATGCGCGCCGTCTACGAATATGGGCGGTTTCTGCCTGGTTCGATCCTGGTCAACGACATCAACGGCCAGGATTGCGAGGCGACTGGCCTCGTGTGGGAAGACGGGGACGCGGATCGTCTCTGCAAGCCTGTTCCCGGGACGCTCGTTCCGGCGCCTTGGCTCGGCACCGACGTCGCCCAGGTCATGCTTTCCCTGTTCGAGCTGGATGGGCGCTGGAACGACCTCGATCCCCGTTGTGTCCTGAAGGGAGTACTGGATCGTTTCCAATCGGACGGCCTCGTGCCGGTCGCCGCCTGCGAGCTGGAGTTCTACATCGTCGATGCGCACCGGGAACCGGGATCTCCGATCACCCTGCCCGTCTCGCGCTTCAGCGGACTGCCGCCGCGAATGCACGAGGTTTACGGCTTGTTCGACGTCGAAGAGCAAGCGCCCTTTCTTCGGGATCTGTGGACTACCTGCGACCTGCAGAGGATCCCGCTCGAGGGGGTCATCGCGGAATATTCGCCGGGGCAATTCGAACTTACGCTCAAGCACAGGGACGACGTCCTTCGCGCGACCGACGAGGCACTCATGTACAAGCGGGCGGCCAAGGGAATCGCGCTCACCCATGGGCTTGAGGCAACTTTCATGGCCAAACCGTTTGCCGACCGCTCGGGCAGCGGCTTCCACATCCATGTGAGCTTCAACTCGCCCGACGGTGTGAACCTCTGCGCGTCCGACGACCCGGAGGGCTCGGAGCTGCTGCGCCACGCGATTGGCGGGATGCGGGAGTTCCTGCCCGACATCATGGCGATCATCGCGCCCAACGCGAATTCCTATCGCCGCTTCAAGGCCAATTCCTACGCCCCCCAGTCCGCCGTTTGGGGCGTCAACAATCGGACGGTTTCCCTGCGCGTTCCAGCCGGGCTTCCGCACACCAGGCACGTCGAGCACCGCGTCTCGGGGGCGGATGCCAATCCGTATCTCGCGATGTCCGCCGTACTCGCTTGCGCGCACTATGGCATCGCGAACAGGATCGATCCCGGGCCGCCGGTCGTCGGCGACGGCTACGCGGCCGCGGAGAAATCGGGTCAGTACCTTCCCACGAACTGGTTCGCAGCTGTCGACCTTTTCGAAAAATCGGATCTCATGATGGATTATCTCGGTGAGCGGTTCGTCCGGATGTTCGCCTGCCAGAAGCGGACCGAGCAGAGCCGCTACTTCGATGAAATCCCGGTCCAGGACTATGATTGGTATCTCCGCAATGCCTAAACCCACATCGACGAGAAACCTGTTCGGGCGTGTTTGATCATTAAGGTTCGTAAGGGAGGGTCGCGTCGTGGGGGATGAAGAAAGCTACCAGCAGGAGCGCCACGACCCGACCCGGAAGGGGCTTCGCGCCGAAACTGTGGGGCTGGTCGGCGCGACCGTGATCGGCGTATCCTGCGTCGCGCCCGCATACACCTTGACCGCCGCGCTTGGTCCGATCGCTGCCAAAGTCGGCTCCCAGGCCCCGGCGATCATCCTCGTCGGCTTCCTGCCAATGCTTCTCGTCGCGTTCGGCTATCGCGAGCTCAATCGCGCGATGCCGGACAGCGGCACTTCCTTCACCTGGGTGACTCGGGCGTTCGGGCCGTGGTTCGGCTGGCTGGCCGGATGGGGCCTGGTCGCGTCCACCGTCCTTGTGCTGTCCAATACCGCAGGCGTGGCCGTGGACTTCTTCTATCTTCTGATTGCGCAGGTCGCCCACGATCCGCATCTTGGAGAGCTTACCCGCAACCCGGCGGTGAACATCGCCACCTGCTTCGCGTTCATGGCGCTTGCGACCTGGATTTCCTATCGTGGCATGGAGGCGACGAAGCTCTTCCAATATGTCTTGGTCGGCTTCCAGGTCGTGGTTTTGACCCTCTATTCCATCGTCGCGTTCACCAGGGTTTCGAACGGAACCGCCTACGATCCAACGCCTTTCCGACTGTCCTGGCTGAACCCGCTCGAGGTGCCGACGGTGACGGCCATCGCGGCTGGCCTTTCCCTGTCCATCTTCATCTTCTGGGGCTGGGACGTCACCCTGACCATGAATGAGGAGACGAAGGGCGCCCGCTCGACACCGGGCCAGGCGGCGACGGCGACGGTGGTGACCACGGTCGTCCTCTATTTGCTCGCGACCTGTGCTTCCATCGCCTTCGCTGGCCTCGGAACGGGCACGCTCGGATTAGGCAACCCGCAGATCCAGGCGAATGCGTTCCTCGGCCTGGCGGCGCCGGTGCTCGGCACGTTCGCCTTGCTGATTTCACTGGCGGTGCTGTCGAGTTCCGCGGCTTCGCTTCAGTCGACGATCGTGAGCCCGTCCCGGACCCTGCTCGCAATGGGACATTACGATGCCCTTCCGCGTCCGCTGGCGCGGATCAGCCCCCGCTACGGCACGCCTAGCGTCGCGATCCTGGCGTCGACCATCGTCTCGTCAGCCTTTTACGGGATCATGCGCATCGTTTCCGAACACGTGCTGTGGGACACGGTCGCGGCGCTCGGGATCATGATCTGCTTCTACTACAGCATCACCGCCCTTGCCGCCGTTTGGTACTTCCGCACGCAGTGGTTCAAATCGCGGTCCAATTTCTTCAATCAGCTGCTCTTTCCGCTGCTTGGCGGGATCAGCCTCGCGGCATTGTTCTGCCGCACCATCAGCGACAGCCTCGATCCGGCATTTGGCAGTGGATCGCACATCGGGGGCGTCGGCCTGGTGTTCATCATCGGAATGGGGATCATCATCGTCGGACTTGCGCTCATGGCCGGAATGGCGGTGGCCCGGCCCGCCTTCTTCCGCGGGGAGCGCCTGTCGGTCAGTGTGTCTGACGGGGTCGAGGATCAGGGGCTCGACGCGCTCCCAGTTTAGGACCGGCTCTCCGAAGCCCGGGGCGCCGTAAGGACCGGCGCAAGCCGCGCTTTTGTGCGCCGGTTCACGACAAATCCAAGTGCGGCGATTGCGACTGCAACCGTCGTCGCCTCGAATTGGCTGCGCAGCGCCTGGTCGATCGCCATGGCCACGAGGACTGCCCCCATGCTGACCATCGCAAGCAGGGTGCCCCACGGGTGCAGCCACATTCGGATCGCCAGCTTTTCCGGATCGGTCTTCTCAAGCCGGTCGCGAAGCCGCAGCTGCGCCGCTGAAATCAGGAGATAGATGAGGAGCATGATCGCGCCCGACGCGTTCACTAGAAATGCGAACGCTCGTTGAGGCGAAGCGACGGAGGAAGCCAGCGCGATCAGGCTTGCCGCGGCGCCGATGAGGACTGCCGTGCGAGGGACACCGCCCGCCCCCCTCCGAGCGAGCGTCCGCGGGGCATCCCCATGTATCGCCAGTCCGTACAGGGCGCGCGACGCCACATAGATTCCGGAATTGAGACAAGACAGCACCGCGACGAGGACAATCGCCTGCATGACTGCTGCGCCAGCGGGGAAGCCAATCACGCCTAGCGCGGTTGCAAAGGGAGAATAGCCGGGCGTGATGCTTTGCCAGGGAACGATCGCGACGATGAGTGCGATCGAAGCCAAGTAAAAGAGCAGGATGCGCAGCGCCACGTTGACCGTGAGCCTGGCAATGATCCGGGCGCCGGCGTTCGACTCCGCGGCGGCGATCGTCGCGATTTCGGCGCCGACGAGGGAAAAGATGACCGTGGTGACCCCCGCGAGCACCGGCAAAGTCCCGTGCGGGGTGAAACCGTCCCGAGTCCACAAGCTAATCCCCCTGCCGCCGGTCCCGTAGGCGCCCGATACGAATGCCAGCGCGATGATGATGAAGGCGAGGATCGCGGCGACCTTGACGCCGGAGAGCCAGAATTCGAACTCGCCGTAGGTACGGGTTGAGAGGAGGTTCACCGCGGTCAGAAGTATCGTGAGGGCGGCCGCCACCTGCCAGATGGCGAGGGACGTGGGCATCCAGCTACAGATGATCGTGGCCCCTGCGATTGCTTCGATGGCGACGACCACGACCCAGAAATACCAGTAGAGCCAGCCGCTGAGAAACGCCGCCCAGTCGCCGAGTCCGATCCGCGTAAAGTCGGGGAAGGATTGCACCCGGGGGAAAGCGCTCGCCATCTCGCTCAGCATGCGCATCACGAGCAGAACGATCAGCCCGGCCGCGGCGTAGCTGATCATTACTGCCGGGCCGACCGCGGCAATCGCGGCGCTGCTTCCGACAAACAGCCCCGCGCCGATGATTCCCCCGACTGCGATCATCTCGACATGACGAGGGCGCAGAGTTCGCGGGAGAGCATCCCGGTTAGCGACGTGCGTGACCGCTCGCGCGTCGTCGCTCACGGCGCTCACGCGATCTCTGCGAGGATCGAGCCGATGCCGTCGACGAGCTCGGTGATCTGCTCGCTGGTGATGATCAGCGGCGGTGACAATGCGAGGGTGTCGCCGGTCACTCGTATGAGGAGCCCGCCGTCAAAGGCGCGCTGGAATATCTCCGCGCCGCGCGCGCCGACAGCATCGGGCCGCGATGCCAGCTCGATGCCTGCAACCAGGCCGATGTTTCGAACATCGATCACGTTCTTTGAGCTCGCCAACCGATGAACCTGATCGCCCCAAGTCGCCGCTAACTCCGAGGCCCGTTCGAAAAGCTTGTCTTCAGCGTAGGTCTCGAGCGTCGCCAGGCCGGCGGCTGCGGCGAGCGGATGGCCCGAATAGGTATAGCCGTGAAAGAACTCTATGCCCGGCGGGGCGGAATTGACGATCGTGTCATGAATGTCGCGGCTCGCCGCAACGGCGCCCATCGGCACAGCCCCGTTGGTGAGGCCCTTGGCCATGGTGATGATGTCCGGCGTGACTCCGAAATGCTCTGCGGCAGTCGCTGTTCCGAGGCGCCCAAACGCTGTGATCACCTCGTCGAAGATGAGCAGAATGCCGTACTTGCTGGTGATCTCACGGAGACGCTCGAGATAGCCGCGAGGCGGAATGAGGACACCGGTAGAACCCGCTACCGGCTCAACGATGACGGCCGCAATCGTTTCCGGGCCGTGCAGTGCAACCAGGTCTTCCAGCTCGGCGGCGAGGTCCGTGTTGGATTCGGGCTGTCCCTTCGAGAAGGGTGCAACCGCGCCGTGCGTGTGCTTGAGGTGATCGACGCCGAAGACTTGGGCCGAATAGGGTCGTCGATTGCCGCCGATTCCGCCGACGGACGTCCCACCGAAATTGGTTCCGTGATATCCACGCTGCCGGCCGATCAACCTGATGCGCGCGCCGTCACCGCGGGCGCGATGATAAGCGAGTGCCATCTTCAAGGCAGTGTCCACGGACTCCGAGCCGGAGCCGGTGAAGAAAATGCGGTCGAGACCGCGAGGCATCAGCCTCGCCAAGCGGCTGGCCAGCGTGAACGGCAGCGGATGCCCAAGCTGGAACGTCGGCGCGTAGTCGAGCGTCCCCGCCTGCTGCTGGATCGCTTTCGTAATCCGCGGCTGATTATGGCCCGCATTGACGCACCACAGGCCGGAAGTGCCGTCGAGAATCTCGCGCCCCTCCGGCGTCCGGTAATACATCCCGGACGCGCTCGCGAGCATTCGCGGATTCACTTTGAAGGCGCGGTTGGCAGTGAACGGCATCCAGAACGCCGAGAGATCATCTGGCACCGCGGTCGCCGCCGAAACGTTCATTTCCTGCTTCCTTGTTGCTGTTTGGCATGCCGCTTTATCACGCCTTGCGAAATCTGCGATCACAAATACAGTGGATTTCCTTTGGTGGAGGCGGACAATGCGCCACGGCAAATCGGGCCCGCTTCTCGCTGCGGCGCTTTTTCTTGTGTCACCTGCGCTGCTTGAGGCGCGCCAGCTCCCAGCCGATCTGATCCTGTACAATGGCAAGGTGCTGACCGTTGATGCGCACGATAGCGTGCGGTCAGTCGTCATTGTCAGGAACGGCAGGATCCTGGCGGTCGGCGACTCGGCGCTGCGCCGCAAATACAAAGCGCCACGGCAAATCGATCTCGGCGGCCGGACCCTGCTGCCCGGTTTTACCGACACCCACCTGCATCCAACCGAAGTGTCCCCGCGCGACATCGACGTGGCCGCGGCCCGATCGATCGCCGAAGTTCAGTCCATGCTTCGAGCGAAGGCCGCGCAGCTCGGGCCCGGCGAGTGGATCACCGGCGAAGGTTGGCAGGAATCGAACCTTGCCGAGAAGCGCAACCTGTCCAGCGCCGACCTCGACTCCGCTGCGCCTGACAATCCCGTCATCCTGGTGCGCGCCGGCGGCCATTCCTCGGTCAGCAATTCGCGGGCGCTCGAGCTTGCCGGCATCGATCGCAACACACCGGATCCGGCGACGGGCATCATCGAACATGATTCGGCCGGTGAGCCGAATGGGATCATCCGCGAGCGCTCGGACCTCGTCAGCAAGCTCGTGCCGCCGGCCAAATGGGACGAAGTTCGCCAGTCCTACGTGGATGGGCTGCGAAAGCTTCTCGAGCTCGGTATTACCAGTCTGTTCGACGCTTCCGGGACGATCGACGACGAACCCGTGGGCCGCGGAGGAATCGCAAATCCTCCGCCCAACCTGACTTTTCGCCGAGCTCGGGAAATCTACGCGAGAGAAGGGGCAACGCTGCCTCGGATCACCATGTATATCTCTTATCCAGGGCAGGAGAGGTTGAAGGCGTTCGGACACCACACCGGCTATGGTGACGAGCGCGTGCGCCTGGGCCCAATCGGCGAGAATGCGGTGGACGGCGGCTTCACCGGACCGACCGCCTGGCTGCTCGCCGACTACAAGGGGCAGGCCGGATTCCGCGGCAAGGGACGATACACCGACGAAGAGCTGCAGGCGATGGTGGACGGAGCCAGCGTGCTGGGCTGGCAGATGGGCCTGCACTGCATCGGCGATGCCGCTATCGTCCAGACCATCGCGGCTTACGACAAGGCGCTGCACAGGACGGACGGCAAGGAACATGACGGGGATCGACGCTGGTTCACCGATCATTTCACGATCATGCCGCCGGCCTCGACCATGGAGCTGATGCGGCAGGACCGCATCATGATCGCCCAGCAACCCAACTTTCTCTACAATCTCGAGGATCGGTACCGCGCCAACCTCGACGATCGGCGCCTGGAGCATAACAACCCGCTTGCGACCCCGACCAAAAGGTTCGGCCTGTTCATGGCGTTCGGAAGCGACAATCTCCCGATCAATCCCATGGTCGGCCTCTACGTGGCGATTACTCGAAAGGGCCCCAGCGGCACGGCATTTGGCGCTGCCTCCGAGGCCGTGTCGCGGACCGAGGCAATCCGCATGTACACCGCTAACGGTCCTTATTTGTCATGGGAGGAACACCAGAAGGGAACGATCGAGCCCGGCAAGTTCGCCGACATGGTCGTGCTCCCGTTCGATCCGCTTACGGCCGCTCCGGAAACAATCCTCAACGGTAAGGTGGATATGACCTTCCTCGCCGGAAAGCTCGTTTACTCGCGGCAGTAGCGAACTAGGCCAGCACCCTGGCCTCGATCAGTTCACTGACCGCGCGGTGCCCCTGTTCGATCGCGCAGTCCGTGTAAGCGGCCGCCCCGGAGTCGGAGTTGGCGATCGCAATTCTCCCGAAACGCTTGCGTCCCTGTACGTGCGGCCGCTCTTCGGGCGGAACGTCCCAGGAATCGTAAAGCGGATTATACTCGTAAGCGTAGCCGTGGGGCCAACGATTGACGGCGATCGCGGCAATGTCGCGTTTTGCGTCGAAGCCTCCGGGCCCGAGGATCTCGTTCAGTTGCGAACGGATGTTCGTCTCGAACGTCTCGAAGGGAGTCTGGAGGAGCTCCATCCGCCCGGCGCGATGCTGGTCGCGTTCGGTTGGGGCGCCGGGGGAACAGGGCGTCCGCAGCAGGAAGATCAGCGCCGGCTGATCGGGTGCCTGGCTGCTTGCATAGGATCCGATCTTTTCGCCCGCGGACAAGGAAACCGAGCTGAAATAGGAGCCCGGGCAGGAGATGTGCTGAAGGCCCATCCTGTCGAATGCCTGCCAATTCCTCACTGCCACCGCGGTGTAGACGAGCGGCACCTTAACCAGTTGGTGGAGGGCTTCCTTTTGCGGTCGGGGCAGGTCCGGCACGATGTACGGGATCATCATGTTGTAGCCGGCAAGGACGCAGCCTTTCCCAGTCACGCTGCGCAGCTCATCGCCGTTCATATATGCGATTTCGACGGGCTTCGCGGGATCGCTCGACGCATGGACGACGACGCTGTTCAGCCGCATCCTCACCGGTTGGCCCGGCTTGTCCAGCTGCGAATAATCAAACTTCGCGCTGACCAGCCCCTCGATGTCCCCCGGCGGAGCCACGGCGGGCACCAGCTTCCGCACGATCGCGCGAGCGATGGTCGCATTCCCGTCGGGGAAGTGGAACGAGTCCGAGCCGCCGGTGGAGCTGTAGCCAGCCGCCGTGTTGCCCATGAGATCTGTCCTAGAACGGTCGAGGCCGAGGCCTTCGAAACCGGGGAAACCGATCCCCCAGCAATCGAGAGCGGGCTCGCCGTCGATGCCGATGCCCCACTCGCCGTGGGTCCGCGTCTGATAGAAGTCCGCCGTTGCAGGATGGACCTTGATGACCTTCGCGAGGAAATCGCGATAGCTCATCTTCGACAACTGTTTGCGCTTTTCGATTTCGCTGAGGCCTGGAAGATAATCGACGGCGTCGAACTCGACGCGAACGATGTCATCCTGCGCTTTTTGCGGGAGTGGCGACTGGGCCAGCGCGGCCGCCACAGCGGCTCGGGTCCATTGCTTCATTGACGGCAATTTCACCAGTCTGTCGGCGCCGAATGTCGCGTTGTCGAAGAACACCGCGGAGCCCAGATCGTCGAATTGTTTGCGCGGGTATTTCTCCGCCAGCGTCTTTGGATTGATCCCGAGATCTCTCAGCATCCCGGAAGGAACCGGACCGTAGGGCCGCGGGCTGTCGATCAGCATCGTCCCGCCGTTGATCAGGAGGGTGTGTCCGTCGACAACAAATTCGTTCCGCTTGGCGTGCCCGCCGAAATCGTCGTGGTTGTCGAGCACAAGGATTCGCGCGTCGGGATTGGCCGCGTGCATGAAATAGGCCGCGGACAGTCCGGAAATGCCGCCTCCGACGACGACGAGGTCGTAACTCTCGCCGGTGCTTTTGGCGTGCTCGGGCTTGAGCGCTCCGTCGCGCAAGGCATGCGCGTTTTCGAACGACCCGGGATGGCTGCCGCGCAGGCCCATTCGCTCGGGGGGATAATAGCCCGACTCATTCTGCGGTTCTGATGTCGCAAGCGATGCAACGCCGTTTTGGCGCCCGCAGCACGACAGGGCAAGGGCTCCGCCAGCAAGCATTCCACCAAGCATTTCGCGCCGTTCGATCGGAATGCTAAGACCGAGGGGATCATTGTCATCACCGGTGTTCATGGTTGCTCCGGTCCGGGGTGCACAGCCTGTGATCGCAGTATGAAGCGCCCTCTCGTGCCTGTCCACCGAGGTTATGGGCGCAGAGAAAGGGTGCACCAACCCGATCATCTGCAGTCCGTCGAAGCTGAGACTAGTTGCCGATCGACTGCCTCCACCGCCACCGTCAATCCTCGGCAGCGACCGTGACGGCCAGTCCGTCGAGTGCAGCGGTTACCGAAATTTGGCATGACAAGCGGCTGTCTGCGCGCCGATCGCGCTCGAGACTTCGTCAATCGCGTCGCTGGCCGCTTCGCCCGAAGGCCAGGAAGGAATTGCGAGCTTCCTCGAGAGACGAAAGCCTCGCTATTTATGAGGACTAGGCTGGCTTCCGCTTGGGCTTGTCGTCGCGGTCGAGGCGCTGCTTGAGCTCGGACAGCTCCCACTCGTCGTTGCGGCTGAAGGGGAGGAGGTGGTTGAGCTGGGCGAAGGTGCTCGCGCCCATGCTGCGGCGAAGCTCGTCCCGCTCGGCGAAAGCGGCGCGAAGGGCGGCGGGATCATATTCGGCATCGCCGGCGGCTTCCTCGAGCAGAGTCTCCTCGGCTTCCCCGACGAGGAAGGCCTGCAGCTCCCAGTACCGACGAAGCTTGGCGGAGACGTCGGCGCCGAGGCGACCGCCGAGCGCCGCGATCCGCTCGCCGCTGGCAGAATCGGGCCAGCGTCCGGCGCGCAAAGCATCGAGCTGCGCCTTGTGCTCGGCCCGCTCGGCGACCAGCCACGACTGCGCTTCGGATGTGCCGAAGTTGAAGATGGCCATCAGCGCGACCGGGGCGAACATCGCCGCGCCGAGCATCGCCAGCAAGGGCCGATCGGGGAACTGGTTGAACGCGGTGTGGAGCGCGACCGCGATCAGGAAGCCGGGTACGAACCACCACGGGCGGAAGTTGAACTCGCCGGCCGCCCCGCGGGTCTCGCGCTCGGCGAGCTCGTGCGCGATGGCGGCGAGGATGGCGAGGGTCGTTCCGTGCATGACGGCGGTGCCGAGCCCGCGCACCAGCCAGGTGCCGGCGCCATAGTCGGTATAGACCGTCAGATAGATGATGTTCTCGACCACCGAAAAACCGGCGCCGACAGCGAAGCCGGAAATGACCGCGTCGAGCTTGTAGCCGATCCGGTTGAAGCCGAAGAGCATGATGATGATGGCGGCCTTGAACGCTTCCTCGATCCATGGCGCGAGGAACCGGCTGTAGTTCGAGAAGCCGATCGGCAGGGTGTCGATCAGGCGGCCGGAGATCGGATAGACCGCAATCGCCGCCACCCCGCCGAGCACGAGGAGGACCAGGATCTCCTTCAGGCTCATCAGCTTGAACGCGTCGAGCCAGGTGAAGATCGCGAGCAGCGCAAGGACCGGGACCAGAGCAAGGCCCCAATGGCCGAACTGACTCAGGAACAGCGTCATCGCCGCCACACTTACAGGATTTTGAGCGAAGCTAGCCACTCCGTCTTGCGATAGTGGCTCTTGTCGAAGCCGGCCGCCGCGCCGACCGAAAAGACCATCGGCAACCTCAAGGCGACCGTGAAGTTCAGATCGAGCTGCGCGCCGACGTCGCTGTAGCGGTGGTTGGTGCCGTCGGCGTTGTGCGTCGCCATGATGCCGGCAAAGGCCGCCGGGCGGACGTAGCTCAGATAGAATGCCGGGGCGCCGAGCTCGGCAAAGCGGATCGGCGGGAGGTTGATCTCGCCGGTCACGCGGGCGAAGCGCCGAGCGGCGATCTCGTCGATGTCGAAGCCGGGGAAGCTTTCCATCTCGCGGTACCGCTTCACCGCGCGGTCATCGACGTAATTGTTGCGGAAGGCGCCGAAATAATAAGCCGCGAGCGGATTGTTGCGCTGACCGCCGACGAGGCCCGCATGGGCATAGATCCAGGCTGACGTGTTGGCCCACGGCAAGGCGGTGCCCGCGTCGACGCCGCCATACAGCCGCGGGAAGAGGTGGCCCTGTGCCTGATCGGCGCCGGCGACGATTCTGCCGGCCAGCCCCTTCTCATGGTCGACGCCGCCCAATGATGCGGTGGTGTTGGTGTATTTGAGCCCGATCTCCGCCGAGCGCAGGTTTTTGGGGCTCGGGATATTTTGCGCGCCCGGAAGTTGATCGAGCCCGAAATAGGCCGCGGCCGAGCCGAACAGGTCGAGCTGACGCGGCGGATCGTAGATCAGCGGCTTGGTGTAATTGGCGATAACTGCATCGCCCTTGCGGCTTCGCAAGACCGGCCCGGCAAGGTCGTAGATGTCCGACAGATTGTGCCAGTAGGTCAGCTTCCAATAGGGCGTTTGATATTCGACATTCGCGTGGAAGCGCTCGCTGCCATGGACGCCATAGGGCGAAGCGGCGAGGCTGACGCTCAGCTGGCGGAACTGAAGCGGGTCGGCGATGTGGAAATAATAGCCGAACGCCGCCTTGCGGTCGTAGCCCGAAACGATCGGATAATGGGCGTCGAAGCGCATGCGCTTGGTCGGTTCGTAGCTGCCGCGCTGGGTGATGAGCGCGTCGAGCGGCACCTTGGCGGGTGAGCCGATGCCCCATTCCTTGAGCTCGGGGCGCTTGTTGACGACTTCGGTGCCAAGCAGGCGGACCGGCGCAAGATCCTCGCGCACCTGTGCCTGGACGATCGACGGGTTGAAGCCGTCGCCGGTGTAATCGTAGACGAACAGCGAACCGTCGGGCCTGAGTTGGGGCCGGAAGAAGCCCGTCGCGGCGTTGGTCAGGACATCATATTTCCCGCTGGCGATGTCGAGGCGGAAGACATTCGAGACGCCGGTATAATAACTGTTGCCGAGCAGCGACTTCCCATCGGCCGTGAAGGTGAAATTCTCCGGAACCGACGGGGGAAGCGACAGCGTTGCGATTGGATCGTCGGAATTGCCGGCCTCGAGGTCGTCGCGCTTCCACACCTTGACCGATTGCTTGCCGTCGATGCCGCCATAGGACGCCGAAAGGAGGTTCCCGTCGGGCGAGACGTCGAGGTCGAAGATCAGCTCGCCGTACTTGAACGACTTGACCTGGTTGAAGCTGGTGTAGGGCGCCGGAATCCGCACCAGAGTGACGAAGCCGTTCTGGTGCCGGATGCCCCACAGGCTCTTGTCGGCGCGATCGAAAGCAAGGTCGCCGATCCGCGCGTCGGTCAGCAGCTTGCGCTTCTTTCCGGTATCGACATCGATCGCGTAAAGGTCGCGATAGG
>Ga0207705_10002435_pt1 | contig 14353 bp, 13 predicted proteins | sample KBSC13metaG_FD_184314 | JGI IMG/M metagenome (GOLD analysis project Ga0207705, IMG submission 184314) | Corn rhizosphere microbial communities from Kellogg Biological Station, Michigan, USA - KBS C1-3 metaG (SPAdes) (version 2) | ecosystem: Host-associated > Plants > Roots > Rhizosphere > Soil ...
CGAGCCGTCGCTGGCGCACACCATCGAGATCCTCAAGGGCCTGCGCGACCGCTACGAGGCGCACCACCGCGTGTCCATCACCGACAGCGCGCTGGTCGCCGCGGCGACGCTGGCCGACCGCTACATCTCCGACCGCTACCTGCCGGACAAGGCGATCGACCTGATCGACGAGGCCGGTTCGCGGATGCGCATCCGCCGGATGACCGCGCCGCCGGACCTGCGTGAGTTCGACGAGAAGATCGCGGCAGTGCGCCGCGAGAAGGAAAGCGCGATCGACGCGCAGGACTTCGAAAAGGCGGCGTCGCTGCGCGACAAGGAAAAGACGCTCCTGGGTGAAAAAGCCACCCGCGAGAAGGAGTGGAAAGCCGGCGACATGGATGTCGTCGCCGAGGTCACCGACGAGGAAATCGCCGAGGTTCTGGCCACGTGGACCGGCATCCCGGTCTTCAAGCTGACCGAGGAAGAGACCTCGCGGCTGCTCCGCATGGAAGAGGAGCTGCACAAGCGGGTGATCGGCCAGGAGCAGGCGGTCAAGGCGGTCTCCCAGGCCATCCGCCGCACGCGGGCCGGCCTCAAGGACCCGAAGCGCCCCGGTGGGTCGTTCATCTTCGCCGGGCCATCCGGTGTCGGCAAGACCGAGCTGTCGAAGACGCTGGCGGAGTTCCTGTTCGGCGACGAGGACGCGCTGATCCAGCTCGACATGAGCGAGTTCATGGAGAAGCACACCGTGTCGCGGCTGGTCGGCTCGCCGCCCGGCTACGTCGGCTACGAAGAGGGCGGGCAGCTCACCGAGCGGGTGCGTCGCAAGCCGTTCTCGGTCGTGCTGTTCGACGAGGTCGAGAAGGCACACCCGGACGTGTTCAACACGTTGCTGCAGGTGCTCGAAGACGGCCGGCTCACCGACTCGCAGGGCCGCACGGTCGACTTCAAGAACACCGTCATCATCATGACCACCAACCTCGGCACACGTGACATCGCCAAGGGCATCAACCTCGGCTTCGCCGGTGAGCAGACCGATGCGTCCAACTACGAGCGGATGAAGACGAAGGTGCAGGAGGAGCTCAAGCAGCACTTCCGCCCGGAGTTCCTCAACCGCGTCGACGACGTCATCGTCTTCCACCAGCTGTCCGAGGACGACATCGTCGAGATCGTCGACCTGATGATCGGTCGCGTCGACACGGCGATGAAGAACCGCGACATGGCGATCGAGCTGACCTCCGACGCGAAGAAGCTGCTCGCGAAGAAGGGCTACGACCCTGTGCTCGGCGCGCGTCCGTTGCGACGCACGATTCAGCGGGAGATCGAGGACGTCCTGTCCGAGAAGATCCTGTACGGCGAGCTGCAGGCCGGTCAGATCGTCGTGGTCGACGTCGAGTCCGACGACGACGGCGACCGGTTCACCTTCCGCGGCGAAGCAAAGCCGGTGACGCCGGACCTGCCGCCGGTGGCGGCAGCTGCCGACGGCAGTGCCACGCCGGAGGCGTAGCAGACATACCTGTATCGCGGCATGCGGCGAGGCCACGTAGCCTCGCCGCATGCGCATCCGGGGGGCTCTGGCCGCCGCACTCCTTGCCGTGGTCGCAATCGCGTTCATTCCCGCATCGGCGGCAACCGGCGTCACTGTGACGCCTGCTGTGGTCACCGGCAGCGGCCTCGGCTTCGACGTCGCGAGTGCTCAGCGAACAGCACTGATCCGCGCCTGGACCAACGCGTCGCCCTATCGATCGGTCAACATCTACTTCTCCGGAACGCAGCGCTACGACAAGACGCAAACCCAACTCTCGGCGGACTGGGTAACGACAGTGCTGTCCAACGGCTGGTCTCTGATCCCGACCGTCGTCGACCTTCAGCCGCCCTGTTACGCGGGCACAAACAAGGCGAAGATGTCGGCCGATCCAGTGCAGGCTGCCGCCGAGGGCGCACAAGTCGCGAACGAGGCGGACAGCGACCTGCGCAATCTGGGACTGGCCGGCACTATCGCCTACCTCGACATCGAAAACTTCGACATTCCCAGCGGCGACACCACCTGTGGTCCCGCGACGCTCGCGTTCGTGCACCAGTGGACCAACACGCTGCATGCCCTGGGCGACAAGTCAGGTCTGTATTTCAACGCTCACCACGGCGGTTCGCTTTTCGTCAACGACTACGGCAACGCAGGCAGTCCCGACGACGTCTGGGTGGCCGACTGGGACGGCAACGCGACGCCTGATGACCCAGTGCTGGGCACGGCATGGACCGGGCACCGGCTGCACCAGTACTACAGCGACGACTCGAACGGGCAAGGAGTTCCCGAGACCTATGCCGGCGTGACCATTGGCATTGATCGCAACGCGATTGCCGGCGATGTGGTGGGGGGGTCATCAGTGGTCACCCCGAGCAGTTCGCCGTACGGCTATGCGGTGTCGGGTGCGCCGTCGCCGCTCAATGAGCGGAGCCAGCCCACATCGGGTTCCACCTCCAACGGCACATTGCCCAACGGCACGTCGATCAACATCGTGTGCCAGACCGGTGGCGAGACCGTCACCGGCGACCCGGTGTGGGACCATCTCGACAACGGCTACTACGTGAGCGACATCTACACCACCACGACCGGCGGCAACACTTTCAGTTCGGCGATTCCTCGGTGCCCGTCGACCGACACCACGCCTCCTACGGTGTCGTTGGGCGCGCTGCCGATGGGTGTGGCGCGCACCAGCGTCACCATCTCGTGGGCGACGAGCGAGCCGGCGAACACGACCGGGCGGGTCCGCTGGGCAGCCTGGAACGGCGGCGGCTTCAGCGCCTGGCACTCGGTCGGCAGCACGAGCGGCAGCAGCCTGCCGTGGCGTGTCAGCGCCGGCTACACCTACTGCTTCCAGGTGCAGTCGACGGACTTCGCCGGCAACACGTCGGCATGGTCCAACCAGTCGTGCACGATGCGCGCTCTCGATGACCGGTCGCTGGCCTTGCACACGGGCTGGACACGCAAGACCGACTCGCGCTTCTACAACGGGACTTACACCCAGGCGACCAGCAGCAGCCGCAGCCTGACCCGGACCTCGGCGGTGACAGACAGGCTCGGCATCGTCGCGACCCAGTGCAGCCGTTGCGGCGCGGTTCGGGTCTACATCGGCAGCACCTATCTCGGCACCATCAACGCCGCGGCCTCGTCGACGCACTGGCACAGCGTGCTGATGCTGGGACGTTTCTCCGCCCGCGGCGGCACGGTCACGTTGAAGACGACCAGCGCGAAGCTGGTCCAAATCGACGGCATCGTCATCTCGAGGGTCTAGTCGGCACTAGCTGGGCAACCTGAACCGGCCACGCGCCAACGGTTCGACCAGGCCGTCGGCGACGAGAGAGTCCATCGCGCGCGCTCGCTGGGCGGCGTCGTGCCACGCCGGTTCGAGGTCCGGCCAGCCGACCGGCGCGCTGCGTTCGCGCAGCACCGCGAGCAACCGGCCGCGGGCCTGCCGGTCGGTGCCCTCGTAGCGCTGCGCCGCGCGCCTTCGCGTCGCCACCGGGTGACCGGCAGCGCTCCACCGGCAGAGATCGCGCACCGGACAGCGGGTGCAGTCCGGGCTGCGCGCGGTGCACACCAGCGCACCGAGCTCCATCACCGCCACGGCATAAGCGCCCGGCCGGCGGGTCGGGACCCGGGCGCGCGCCGCGGCCCGCTCCGCGACGGTCGGTGCCGACGTACTGTCGTCGGTGCCATCGAAAACGCGGCGGTAGACGCGCCGCGCGTTCGTGTCCAGCACCGCCTCGCGCTGGCCATAGGCGAACGCGGCCACTGCGGCTGCCGTGTAGTCGCCGATGCCGGGCAAGGCGCGCAGCTCGTCGTACGACGATGGCACGACGCCGCCGTGCCATTCGACGATGAAGGTCGCCGCTTGGTGAAGCCGCAAGGCGCGGCGCGGGTAGCCCAGCCGGCCCCAGGCGCGGACCGCTTCGCCAGGGACCTCCGCGGCAAGCGCGGCCGGCTCCGGCCAGCGCCGCAGCCACTCGTGCCACACCGGTTCGACCCGGGCCGCCGGCGTCTGTTGCAGCATGACCTCGCTGACGAGGACGCCCCATGCGCCGACCCCGGGTCGGCGCCACGGCAGGTCGCGCCGGTGAGCGGCGTACCAATGCAGTAACCGAGGCGCGAAGTCGTCCATGACCGATGCGATCGTAGGCTCGCCGCCATGGATCCGCGGGCCTTGCTGCACCCGATCGGGCCGCTGCCGCCGCGGGTCTACTGGCTGCGCCGGATGCTGGTGCTGATCCCGCTCGTCATCATCATCGTCGCGATCGCGGTCGCCACGTCCGGCAGCAGCTCGAGCCCGAACGCGGCCGGTTCCAGGACGCCGACGCCGGCTGTCTCATCGCAGCCGCCTTCGCCGGTGTCGACCCCAGCGTGCAGCAGCACCGACCTGACGGTGACGCCGACGACGGACGCCACGACCTACCCGTCCGGCGTGCTGCCGCACCTGTCGGTGACCATTCGCAACGACGGTAGCGAGGCCTGCCGCTTCGCCGAGTCCGCCACGACGCTCGCCTGGTCCATCTACTCCGGCACGGATCAGCTCTGGACGACCACCGGCTGCGCCTCCACGGCACATCGAGGGACCCACACCCTGGCGGTTCACCACTCGATCCGCCGCGAGCTGGTCTGGAACAGGCACCGGTCGCTGCCGAAGTGCGAGACGTCGTCGACTGCCGCAGATCCGGGAACCTACCGCCTCTATGTCACAGTTCGTGGGCATCGATCCCCAGCTGCGGTGTTCCATCTGACCGGCTGACGCGTCACCCGTTCGGCCTCAAGAGACAGGCGAAACCGGACGACACTTCGCAAGAGGTTGCGCCCGGCCTGGGGCGCGGCGACCCGCGAGGAGAGCCGGTGACGGTGGCAGCAGCGTGCCGACCCGTCTCGGTCGTCGTCGTCGACGACTCGCCCGTGCAGCGACGCTTCGTCCGGATCGCGATCGAGGCCGACCCGGATCTGGTCGTCGTCGGCGAGGCGCGCAACGGCCGGGACGCGGTGGCGCTGGTTGAGCGGCTGCGCCCCCAGGTGGTCCTCATGGACCTGCACCTGCCGGTGATGAACGGCATCGAGGCGATCGAACGCATCATGGCGACTCGGCCAACACCGATCCTCGTCTACTCCGCCTTCGTCGACGGCGACGACCGCGACAACGCGACTGCGGCTCTTGCTGCCGGCGCGGTCGACGTGATGGAGAAGCCGGGCACTCACGGCACCGGCAAGCTCGACGACGACGCGGAGGCGTTGCGACGGCGGCTCCGGCTGGTCGGCCGGATCAAGGTCATCACGCATCCACGAGCAAAGCTTGGCGCCACTGCGGCGACGCTCACGACCCGCCGCCTCGGCCCGGCGCGCCGGCATGAGTGCGCTCCCGTCGCGCCCGACCTGACCGCACCGCTCGACGACATCGCGAAGCGCAATGTGCGGGCCATCGCTATCGGTGCGTCCACCGGCGGGCCGCACGCCCTGGCGAATGTGCTCGCCGCGCTGCCTGCCGACCTCGACGCCGCCGTCGTCGTGGTGCAGCACATGGCCGATGGCTTCATCGAAGGCCTCGCCTCCTGGCTGAACGAGATCTGCCCACGGCCGGTGACCGTCGGCGCCGCGGGTCGCCGGCTGCTGCCCGGGACAATCACGGTCGCCCCGAGCGGGCTGAACCTCGTGGTGCACCGCGAGCTTCGGGTCACCACCCATGAGCCACCGCGGTCGCAGTACCACGTGCCGGGCATCGACGTGACGTTCTCATCGCTGGCCGAGGTGGTCGGAGCCGACGCGGTCGGCGTGCTGCTGACGGGCATGGGTCGCGACGGCGCGGCCGGGCTGAAGCGGTTGCGCGACCGCGGTGCGTTCACGATCGCCCAGGACGAGGCGACAAGCGCGGTCTACGGGATGCCCGCTGCGGCGGTCCAGCTCGGCGCGGTTGACCGGCAGCTGCCGATCGGGGAGATCGGGCCTGCGCTGCGCCAGCTCACCGCGGGCGCCGGCGCATGAGCCGACGACTCGAGCTGACCGACGCACAGTTCGCGCAGTTGGCCGGGCTGCTCCGCCGCGCAGCGGGCCTGGCGTTCGACGAGAGCCGGCGGGACTCGCTGGCCTACTCGGTGCTGGAGCGGATGCGCGCGCGGGACGTCAAGGACGCCGACGCCTACATCGCCCTCGTCGAGGGAGACGACGGCGCCGCTGAACGGCAGGCATTGGTCGACGAGGTGACGATCCCGGAGACGCACTTCTTCCGCAATCCGCCGCAGATCCGCGCGCTGCGCCAGTTCGTGCTGCCGGAGCTATTGCGGCACGCGGCGGACCGGCGCCGACTGCGGATCTGGAGCGCAGGGTGCTCGACCGGCGAGGAGGCCTACACGGTCGCGATGCTGGTGCGCGAACTGCTGCCCGCCAGCGCCCATTGGGACGTGCAGATCGTCGCGACTGACATCTCCACCCGCGCGCTGGCCATGGCCGAGCGCGGTCACTACCAGGATCGGGCGTTCGTCATGACCGATCCGCTGGACCTGCAACGCTTCTTCCGGCTCGACACCGACGCCGGCAGCTACGAGGTTCGCAAGGAGATCCGCGACCTCGTCGAGTTCCGGCACCACAACCTGGTCACCGAGCCGGCGCCATTCGCCGACGGCGAGGTCGATCTGGTGCTCTGCCGCAACGTGACGATCTACTTCGACCGGGCCACGACCAAAGCGCTGATGCAGCGGCTGAGCACGACGTTGCGCGAGGGTGGCTACCTGTTCCTCGGCCATGCCGAGACGCTGTGGCAGGTGAGCGACGCATTCTCGCTGGTGGCGCTCGGCGACGCGTTCGTCTACCGCCGCCCAACTCGTGGCACCGAGCCCAAGGCAGGAGAGCGTCGTGCGGTGCTGCCGGATCGGCGCACCGAGAACGAGCCGCGCCCGACCAAGGCCGACCGCAGACGCGGGCCGGAGGACCGGCGTACGACGCCGGCCGTGGTCCCAGCCGCACCCACCCGCGAGGTGCAACCTCCGGCGGCGGTCGACCCGCTGGAGGCGGTGCGGTCGGCGGTTGCCGGCGGTCGCTACGGCGACGCGGCGGACCTCGCCGCCGAGGTGGCCAGCGCCGACCCCTTGCGGCAGGAGGCGCACTACCTGCACGGCTTGGCCCTCACGAACCTGGGCCGTGATGCCGATGCTCTCGTCGTGCTGCGCAAGGCGACCTACCTCGCGCCGGACGACGGGTTCGCGCACTTCCTGCTCGCCGGTGCACTCGAACGTGCCGGCGAGACTCTCGCCGCGGCTCGTTCCTACAGCGCGGCCGCGACCACACTCGGCGGTCGCGCCGGCGATGCGGTGGCACCGGAGTTGGGCGGTCGCTCGGTTGCGGAGCTGGCTGCGTTGTGTGCCGAGCAGGCGCAGCGGATCGAGACGACGTGGCAGGGCGGGGTGGCCTCGTGAGCGCCGGCTACGTGTTGTTCCGGCTCGGTGAGCGCACGTTCGCGACGCCGCTGTCAGACGTACGCGAGATCGTGCGGCTGACCCGACTCGAAGAGTTGCCGGGCATGCGGCCGCCGCTCGCAGGCGTGGTCGTTCTGCGCGGAGTGCCGCTGCCGGTGTTCGACGTCCGTGACTGCCCGGGTGTCACCGGTGACGTGCTCGTGATGACCGTCGACGGCGACGAGGTCGGCGTGGCGGTCGACGCGGTCACGGCAGTGCTGGCGCCGGACGAGCTGCCGGAGGGCGAGCCGCCGGCCCGCACACTTCCCGGCTACGTCGTCGGCGTGCGCCACCACGGCGATGCGCCGGTGCTGCTGGTCGACGTGCACCGCATGCTCGACCTCAAGCGCATCCCTGCTTGATCGAACGGTGCCTGACTACACGTAGCGCTCGAGGATCGAGCTCTCCGCGAGCCGCGACAGACCTTCGCGGACCGACCTCGCACGCGTCTCGCCGACGCCTTCGACGGCCTGCAGGTCGTCGATGCTGGCGGCGAGCAGCTTCTGCAGCGAGCCGAAGTGCTCGACCAGCCGCTCGACCACAGTGGTGGGCAGCCGCGGCACCCGTGCCAGCAGCCGGTAGCCGCGCGGCGACACCGCCTGGTCGAGCACGTCGGGTGAGGTGCCGAAGCCGGTGAGCCGCGCGATCGTCGCGAGGTCGAGCAGGTCGGTTGCCGAGATGACATCGAGTTCGGACAGCACGTCCTCGGCTTTGCGCGCCCGGCGGCCGGTCGACGGTGGCATGTAGTCGCGGACGACCAGCTCGCGTTCCTGCTCGACACCGGCCATCAGCTCGTCGAGCTGCAGGGACAGCAGCCGTCCGTCGGTGCCGAGCTCGACGACATAGCCCTCGATCTCCGACGCGATCGTGCGCACCATCTCGAGCCGCTGCGTGACCGCAACGGCGTCGCGCACCGTCACCAGGTCTTCGATCTCCAACGCCGACAACGTGCCGCTGACCTCGTCGAGCCGCAGCTTGTAGCGCTCCAACGTGGCGAGGGCCTGGTTGGCCCGGGACAGGATGGCCGCCGAGTCGTCGAGCACGAAGCGGCGCCCGTCGACGTACAGGGCGATGATGCGCATCGACTGGCTGACGCTGATGACGGGGTAGCCGGTCTGCTTCGCGACCCGCTCCGCGGTGCGGTGCCGGGTGCCGGACTCCTCGGTCGGGATCGACGGATCCGGCACCAGGTGCGTCGCCGCGTGCACGATCCGCGTGTAGGTGTCGTCGAGGACGATCGCACCGTCCATCTTCGCGAGTTCGCGCAGCCGGGTCGCCGAGAACTCGACGTCGAGCGGGAACCCGCCGGTCGACAACGACTCGACCGTCTTGTCGTGGCCGAGAACTACGAGGCCACCGGTGTTGCCGCGCAGGATGCGCTCCAACCCGTCGCGCAGCGCGGTGCCGGGTGCGACCGCTGCGAGTGTTGCGCGCAGCTGGTCGCCCTCGGGTTTGTCGGTGGGTGACACCGCACTCCTCGCCGGGACCGCAAAAGACTGCGCCGATCCTAAGCCGCGGACGTCGTTGTCGAGCGCACCAGCACGCGCAACGCGTCACGCAGATCTGCGACCTCGCGCACTTTCATGCCTTCGATGCGGGCCGCCGACGCGCCGCGCGGGACCAGTGCGCAGCGAAAGCCGAGCCGCGCTGCCTCCGCCAACCTCGGCCCGACGGTTGCGACAGGTCGCACCTCACCGGCCAGGCCGATCTCGCCGATCGCAACGAGGTCCGTGGGCACGATGAGGTCGGCGGCGGCACCTGCTGTTGCCAGCGCGACGGCCAGGTCGGCGGCCGGCTCGATCAGCCGCACCCCACCGACGGTGGCGGCGTAGACCTCCTTGTCGTGCAACGTGACTCCTGCCCGCCGCTCGAGTACGGCGAGGATCATCGCGACCCGAGCGTTGTCGAGCCCGCTCGTCGTGCGGCGGGGCGCGGGCATGGTGGTCTTCGCGACCAGCGCCTGCACCTCGGTGAGCAGCGCGCGCCGCCCTTCCATCGCGACGGTCACGCACGTGCCGGGGACGGGGTACTCGGTGCGGGACAGGAACAGCCCGGACGGGTCGGCCAGCCCGACGATGCCTTCGTCGGTCAGGTCGAAACAGCCGACCTCGTCGGCTGGTCCGAACCGGTTCTTTACCGTGCGCACCAGCCGCAGTCGTGAGTGGCGGTCGCCTTCGAAGTGCAGCACGACATCGACGAGATGCTCGAGCACGCGTGGTCCGGCGATCGCGCCGTCCTTGGTGACGTGACCGACGAGGACGGTGGCGATGCCGCGTTCCTTGGCGACGCGGGTGAGAGACCCGGCCACCTCGCGAACCTGCGCGACACCGCCCGGAGTGCCGTCGACCGTGGCCGACCCGATCGTCTGCACCGAGTCGACGACGAGGACGTCGGGCCGCACGGCGTCGACGTGCCCGAGAACGGCGGACAAGTCGGTCTCGGCCGCGAGGAAGAGGTCGGCGGCGATCGCGCCGATGCGCCCGGCGCGAAGGCGCACTTGCGCGGCTGACTCTTCACCGGTCACGACGAGGCAGCGTCGTCCGCTGTCCGCGATCTGCGCCGCAGCACTGATCAGCAGCGTCGACTTGCCGACGCCGGGCTCACCGGCGAGCAGCACGACGGAACCCGGCACCAGCCCGCCACCGAGCACCCGGTCGAGTTCCGGCACGCCGGTGGGGCGGTGCGCGGCGCCCTCGGCCGCGACGTCGCCGATCGGCCGCGCCGGCGCGCTGACCGGACCGGCGGAAACCCGGCCGGCCGGGCGGGCACCGACCTCGGTGATGGTGCCCCACGCCTGGCACTCGGGGCATCGGCCGACCCATTTGGTGAGCTCGTTGCCGCACTCGTCGCAGCGGTAGGCGGTGGTGGCTTTCGGCATGCCGCTGACGCTAGGTGGCCGGGCCGACAATCCCGGCGCGACGCGCGCTACTGGGGATGGGCAGGGTCGTTGTCGGCGGGGTGGCGCGCGACCCGCGATGCGAGCGCGGCCTCACAGAGCTCGACCAGGACGTCGTAGGCCGCCTTGCCCATCAGCTCGGTCAGCTCCGGACCGTAGGAGACGAAAAGCGGCTCCGCACCGACATGTGCCTCGGTCGCCCCCGTGCACCACCACTTCAGGTCATGGCCGCCCGGGCCCCAGCCGCGCCGGTCGTACTCGGTGATGGTCGTCATCAGCACCTTGGTGTCGTCCGGGCGCTTGACCCAGTCGTAGGTGCGGCGTACCGGCAGTTGCCAGCAGACGTCCGGCTTGGTCTCCAGCGGGTGTAGTCCGACGTTGAGCGCGTGCAGGTGCAGCGCGCAGCCCTGCCCGGCCGCGAACCCCGGACGGTTGAGGAAGATGCACGCGCCGTTGAGCCGGCGGGTGCGCTTCTTGCCGTCCTCGACCTCGGAGATGCCGCCTTTGAGGCCCTGCTTGCGGTATTGCCACTCGTCATCGGTGAGCTGGCGGGCGAACTTCTCCACCCGCTTCTCGTCCGCCTTCTCGGCGTAGTACGCGCCGTGCGAGCAACAGCCGTCGTCGGCGCGGTTCTTGACGATGCCCTTGCAACCGGAGCCGAAGATGCACGTCCAGGACGAAAGCAGCCAGGTCAGGTCGACTCGGAAGATCTCCTCCTCGTCGTCCGGATTGACGAACTCCACCCACTGGCGTGGGAAGTCGAGGGGCACTTCCGGCATTGCGCAAGCCTACGTTGCGGGTGACGCGCCCCCGAGGAGCGACACTTGTGGCGTGTCCGTCGTCAAAGTCCCGGAGGCCCGGGTCGCATTGTCGACGGCGTCGGTCTATCCGGAGTCGACCGCAACCGCATTCGAGCTCGCCGCGCGGCTCGGCTACGACGGTGTCGAGGTCATGGTCTGGACCGACCCCGTGAGCCAGGATCCTGACGCGCTGAAGAAGCTCGCCGACTACTACGCCGTTCCGGTGCTGGCCGTGCACGCGCCGTGTCTGATCATCACGCAGCGGGTCTGGGGAACCGATCCGTGGGCCAAGCTGGTCCGCGCCCGCAACGCCGCCGACACGCTCGGTGCGAAGACCGTGGTCGTGCATCCACCCTTTCGCTGGCAGCGCGACTATGCCCGCGACTTCGTCGCCGGCGTCCGCCGGATGTCGGAGGAGACCGATGTGCGGTTCGCGGTCGAGAACATGTTTCCGCTGCGTGCCCGCGGCCGCGAGGTCACGCCGTATGCCCCGGACTGGGACCCGACCGACGAGGACTTCCCCGACTTCACCATCGACCTGTCGCACACGGCCGTGTCCCGGTCGGACGCGATGGAGCTGGCGCAGAAGATGGAGGGTCGGCTGACGCACGTGCACATTGCCGACGGGCTGGGCAGCGCACGCGACGAGCACCTGGTGCCCGGCCGAGGCACGCAGCCGTGCGCCGAGCTGCTGGAGTCGCTCGCGCGAGCGGCGTTCGAGGGCACGGTCGTTGTCGAGGTCAACACGCGCCGCGCCGACACCCGCGCCGATCGCGAGGCCGACCTCGCCGAGGCGCTGGCGTTCACCCGACTGAACCTGGCCGCGCCGATGGATGCCGACACGGCGGTCTGGCGTCGCCCGTCGACGGCATGAGCGGTCGCGGCCGATTGTTCGATGCAGTTGCCGAGCAGTACGACGAGGTCCGGCCGGACTATCCCGACGGCTTCTACATCGCGATCGAGTCGATGACGGGACCGCTGGACGGCAAGCGCGTGATCGACCTCGCCGCCGGTCCCGGTACGGCGACCAGGCAGCTGCTGGCTCGTGGCGCGGACGTCGTGGCGGTGGATCCGGGCGAGCCGATGCTGTTGCAGTTGCGGGCCCGGACGCCCGGCGCACTTGCTGTCGTCGGACAGGCCGAGCACTTGCCGTTGCAGACCGGTGTCGCGGACCTGGTTGCCTGCGCCACCGCGTGGCACTGGTTCGACGTCGACCTGGCGCTCGCCGAGGTGCGTCGCGTGGTGCGACCCGGCGGACACCTCGCGATCTGGTGGGCGAACTACCTCACCGACGACGCGATCGCGTGGGAACGCGCGCAGAGCGAGGTCTACCGACGCTGGGAGGTGCTGGCCGGCAGCCGGCCGCCGGGCGTTATCGGTGTCGGTCCACGCGATGCTGCGAGGCATCTGCGCCGCCGCGGGTTGGACGTCGTGGTCGACACTGAGTTGCGATGGACACGCGTCGTCCCGACCGACGTTCATCTACGCGTTCTGGCGACGCATTCGGACGTGCTGTCGTTGGGCGAGCGGCGCGAGACCTTTCTCTCTGAAGTCGCTGCTGCTCTCGCTCCCTGGCCGCAGTTCACGGAGCGGCTGTGGGGGCCGCTGGTCGTCGCGCAGATAAATTGACGGTGTGTTGCGCGCAGCGCTGTTGACCGCATCGCGCAACTCGACCGTGCGCCGGCTGGTGGAGACCGCGCCCGTTTCCCGTGACGTCGTACGCAGGTTCGTGGCGGGCACGTCGATCGACGACGCGATTCGTGTCACCGGGACGCTAGCCGCGGCTGGCTTGCGCGTCAGCCTGGACCGACTGGGTGAGGACACCACGGAGGCGGGGCACGCCGACGCGACGACCAAGGCCTACGTGACGTTGTTGCAGCAGTTGGCCGAACACGAGCTCGCTTCGGTGACCGAGGTTTCGGTGAAGCTGTCCGCGGTCGGGCAGGCGCTCGACGAAGCGATGGCTCGCGACAATGCGGCGACGATCTGCACCGCTGCTGCCGCAGCCGGCACCACGGTGACGGTCGACATGGAAGACCACACGACGACGGATTCGACGTTGTCAGTCATCCGTGACCTGCGTGCGGACTTCCCCTGGGTCGGTGCGGTCATCCAGGCCTACCTGCATCGAAGCGAGGCGGACTGTCGCGACCTCGCCGTCGCCGGGTCACGCGTTCGGCTGTGCAAGGGCGCCTACCGGGAGCCCGCTTCTGTTGCCTTTCAGTCGCGGCAGTCGGTCGACCGCTCCTACGTGCGATGCCTGCGGGTGCTCATGCAGGGCGACGGCTTCCCGATGGTGGCGACCCACGATCCGCGGCTGATTGCGATCACGCAACGGTTCGTCGCCGACACCGGTCGCGCGCAGGGCAGCTACGAGTACCAGATGCTTTACGGCATCAGGCCCAACGAACAGCGTCGGCTCGCGGGCGCCGGCGAAGCGATGCGCGTCTACGTGCCCTACGGCGACGAGTGGTACGGCTACTTGATGCGCCGCCTCGCCGAGCGGCCGTCGAACGTCACGTTCTTCCTGCGGTCGCTGGCGACGAAGGGATGAGCTCGGCCTCATGACTTCCGTCCAACAGCGGCGGGCCGGTCGCGTGCTCGTTGTCGACGAAAGCCGTCGCGTCTTGTTGCTGCGCGGTGGGGACCCTGCAACGCCGGCCGCCGGCACGTGGTGGTTCACACCCGGCGGCGGCATCGAGCCGGACGAGGGCACGGATGCCGCAGCGCGACGCGAGCTCGAGGAAGAGACCGGTTTTCGGTGCGAGGACGTCGGGTCGCCGGTGTGGCACCGGCAGACGGTGTTCTCGTTCGACGGCGTCACGTATGAGCAGGAAGAGGACTTCTACCTGCTGCGCACACCGGCGTTCGAGGTGCAGACGCATGGCTGGAGCCCCGTCGAGGTCGCGACGATCGTCGAGCACCGGTGGTGGCCGGTCCACGAGCTCGCCGCCGCGGAACATCCGGTCTATCCCGAAGAGCTGCCGGAGTTGTTGTCCCGATTGCTCGGGTGAAGCACCGCTGACTCGTGGCTATGGCCCGGAGCGGTAGTTGTAGGGGTGGGTGGTGTAGCTGCGGCCGGTGCGTCGGCTGGTCCAGGTGATGCTGCGGTCGGGGTTGGCGGTGAGTTGCCAGTGGCCGAAGGTTTTGGCCCGGTGCCAGCCTCTGGTGGGTGGGTGCTGGTTGGCGGCTTCGG
>Ga0207705_10002437_pt1 | contig 14345 bp, 11 predicted proteins | sample KBSC13metaG_FD_184314 | JGI IMG/M metagenome (GOLD analysis project Ga0207705, IMG submission 184314) | Corn rhizosphere microbial communities from Kellogg Biological Station, Michigan, USA - KBS C1-3 metaG (SPAdes) (version 2) | ecosystem: Host-associated > Plants > Roots > Rhizosphere > Soil ...
CGTGCGTCACGTAGATCATGGTGGCGCCGAGGCGTGCATGCAGGCGCTTGATCTCAACTCTGAGCTCGGCGCGCAGTTGGGCATCCAGATTGGAGAGCGGCTCGTCGAACAGATAGACGCCGGTATTGGCCGTGTTGGAGAAGATGACCTCTCCTTTGGGCTTCTCCAGGAACCGGGTGATCCGGTCGTCCTCATTCATCAGGACAATGCCGTACTCGCTTGGATCGTCCACCAGCGACAGGGCGATGGAGGAGAGGGCTTTCTTCTCTTTGTGCGTCTTCACGAACGCCGTCAGATCCATATCGGTCAGGTCGTCCCCGCCGATCACGATAAAGGTATCGTTCTTGAAAAATGCTTCGGCATTCTTGACGCTGCCGGCGTCGCCCCACAGTTTGTCTTCCCGTGCCCAGTGGAGCTTCACGCTCCATTTCGCGCCATCGCCGAAATAGTCTTCGATCTTGCTGCCCAGATAGTGGGTGTTGATCATGATCTCATCGAAGCCATGCTTCTTGAGGAGCGTGATCAGATACTCCATGACCGGGCGGTTGACAATAGGCACCAGAGGCTTGGGGACATTGCGAGTCAACGGGTCGAGGCGCGACCCGACTCCTGCCGCCAGTATCATCGCTTTCATGACAGGCACACTCCTATTATTCTCTTCTGGATATTAGGCGGGGAAACGACGAATGAGATCGGCAACGTAGGCGATCTGCTCTTCTGTCAACTCCGGATGGATCGGCAGAGACAACACTTCCCTGGCGACACGCTCGGCCGCTGGGAAATCCCCTTCCTTATAGCCAAGATACGCGTATGCGGGCTGAAGGTGCGTGGGAATGGGATAGTAGATCTCGGAATCTACTCCATTGGCCTTGAGATAGGCCTGGAACGCATCGCGGCGAGGATGCCGCACCGTATATTGATGGTAGATATGATAATTGGCGGGATCGTGGCTCGGCAGTTGAATGCCTTCGGTATGGGTATCGGAGATATCGGCTAACAGGGTATGGTAGAGTTCCGCGTTGCGGCGGCGGCCGGCATTCCAGGCTTCCAGATGTGGCAGTTTCGCCTGAAGCACCACCGCCTGAATCGCGTCGAGGCGGCTGCAGTACCCGACCCGCACATGATGGTACTTATGGCCCTGCGTGCCGTGTCCGCGCAGGCTGCGTAACAGCTCCGCCTGCGCATCGTTGTTGGTAAGGATCATTCCGCCGTCGCCGTAGGCGCCCAGGTTTTTTGTGGGATAGAAGGAGAGCGTAGTCATATTCGCGTGGACGCCGATGGGCTGTCCGTTCTGACGCGCTCCGACCGCCTGCGCCGAATCGATGATCAGGCACAGGTTATGCTTTTTGGCCAGCGCGCTGAGAATCTCACGATCGCACATCTGTCCATAGAGGTCTACCGGCAGGATCGCGCGGGTGCGCGGAGTGATCTTCTCTTCGATGCGCTGTTCCACGATATTGTACGTGCAGGCGTCGATATCGACATAGACGGGGGTCGCTCCGGCGAGCGCGATAGCTTCGGAAGTCGCACCGAACGTGAAGGGAGTGGTGATCACTTCATCGCCGGAACCGATGCCGCAGGCGACGAGGGAGAGCGTCAGCGCGTCGGTGCCGGAAGCGACTCCGATGCCGTGCTTCGCGCCGCAGAGCGTCGCGATGTCCCGCTCCAGCAGCGCGACTTTTTCGCCTCCAATGAAGTGAGAGCTTTCGATCACGTCGCGAATGGCGGTGTCGATCTCCTCCTTCAGTTCATGATATTGCGCTCGCAAATCTGCGAGAGGAACTTTCAAGCCAGCCTCCCTATCCGAGCGTTCTCCGCCCGGTTCCTGTCGCGCTGTATCCAGCGTCGTGCCATGCAAATCGTGCCTATACTATACCTTGTGAGAGTCCGAAAAGGCAGTAGTGTCTCCATCAAACCTGTGAATTCGCGTTCAAAACTTCCTGAGCGACACGCCGCGCGGAGGGGCCGAACTCGGGATCGTTGAGGGCGGCGCGAATGAATGCGGCATAAAATGTCTCGAAATTGCCGATGTCGCGTCGGAATTCGCCAGGGTGCAGCGGGGCGGCCCACAGGCTCCCGCCCTCCTGCTTCAGCGTGCGTACAGCGTCCGTCAGGTTCAGTTCGCCACGCGAATCGAGCGGGGTACGACGTAAGATCTCAAAGATGGTTGAAGAGAGAATCCAGCGCGCGGCGACCACATTCCGGCTTGGCGCATCCTGAGGCGCGGGCTTCTCCACGATGTCCCGCAACGCGAAAGGCGTGATCGGTACATCGGGCTGCGTCTCCGCGGGGGCGAGCACTCCGTAGCGCGATACCTTCTCCCATGCCACCTGCTCCGTCAAAACCGTCGCGTCCGATCTCCGATCGACGTGTACCGCTACCAGACGGCGCAGCGGCGCGGCCAGGTCGGGCGATTCGATCATACAGTCTCCGAAGGCGACCACGAACGGCTCTCCTGCCGTCCAGTCGGCCGCGTAGAGCAGGGCATCTCCGAGGCCGTGCTGCTCCTCCTGGTTAACGTACGAGCAGTGCAGAACGGTTCCGGTGACCTCGTCTTCGTAGAACTCCCCAAAATAGCCGCGTATCTGAGGCTTACGCTCCGAGACGATAAAGAGCGCCTCCGTAATGCCCGCGCTGAGGAGTTCCGTCGCGATATGCGCAAGCACCGGCTTACGTCCGACCGGCAGAAGCTCTTTGGGGAAGGCCTGGGTGAGGGGGCGGAGACGCGTGCCCAGCCCGGCGGCAGGCAGCACCGCGCGGCGCAGAGAGTTTTCCGTTTTAGATGGGTTCGGCAGGGACATACGACCTCTGGATCCGGGGAAAGGAAGGGTGTGCGGGGAAGAAGCTGTGAGGCGATTTCCACGGAATTGTGTGGGGATTGTAGCAGAAGAACGGCCTTGCGGTCAACGCATGAAGGAACGATTTTCGACGCTTGCGGGGTATTCTGAAAGAGAAACCGTTCCTGAAACGTAACGCAGTACACACGCTGCCGCCGAAGTCGTAGCGTCACAATCGCCAGTCGGCATACGTCTAGGGAACTAACCTTTGAATGAAACCCTCTGTGATGGAAAGGACTTTTCGGAATGAAGACTCGTATTTTGGGCCTTGCGGCGGTCGCACTGGCTCTGGCACTCCCGCTCAGCGTGCAGGCTCAAGGAGGCGCTCCGCCCTTCGCCGGCGCCAAGTCGATGACCACAGAACAGGCGTTGGCGGAGGCTCCCAAGGATGATCCCAGCCTGGCGCCGCTGGACAAGGCGTTCACTGCCGCTGCCTCTGCGCTCAAGAAGTCGCCGAAGGAGGCCAAAGCGAAAAAAGCCTACGTGGAGGCGGCCTACAAGTACGGAATGGCCTGCGAATACACCGCAAAAAAGCTCTCCCGTCCCGTTCAGTATCGCTCTGCCCTCGCTCTCTATCGCAAGGCCCTGGCCGTAGACCCGAAACACAAACCGAGCTTGGATGAGAAACAGAAGATCGACGATATCTACAAAGGCATGCCAGGCGGTATCCCCAAGTAGCTTCCATGCCGTTCCCTCTTCCCGAAGTTTCGAAATTTCCGGAAGAGGGAATGCTTCATTCATTTCTCCTCAGAGGAGACGAAGATGCTATCGAACCGAACCCATTTTGTCAAAGCCGGTCTTTTGCTGACCGCGACTCTCATGGCCACGCAGCTGTTGGGGGCGACGCCGGTGCAGGCGCAGGGGACCCCAGCGCCTAAAAAAGAGGTTCCTGTGACTGCTCCCCTCACCCTCACCGTAAAGACCGACCAACCTACCTACAAAGCCGACAGCGCCATCAAATGTACTTTGACCGCGAAGAACACCACGCATCAAGATGTACCGGTGCGCTTTAATAGCGGACAGCGCTACGATTTTGAGCTGTTTCGCGGCAAGACCGCCAAGGGTGAGAAAGTCTGGCAGTGGGCGAAGGGCAGAATGTTCACCATGATGCTCAGTTCCACCGCCCTGAAACCCGGCAAACCCTTCGAATACAGCGAGACTTATCGCCCCGGTGGTGATGGAATGCCCGTCCTGACGCCCGGCTTCTATACGGTAGTTGCTACTTTGAAAGGCGTCACCAGAACAACGCCGCCTGTCTCCATGCCTTCTACCACGGCAACTTTTCAGGTGAATTGAATAGTCTACTGGAGGAGATCGAGGACTTCCTGGAAGCGGCGGGTTTCGAGGGAGCCAAAGAGGGGATGACGCGCGAGTTTGGCGCGGGTGAGGGCGGGACTGGTGAGGCCGCAGAGAAAGCGGGCGGACTGGCGAGTCTCGCCGAGGGCGTCGGGGTGCGCGGCGCGGAGTTGCGCGAAGGCTTCGGCATTCCAGGCGGCGGGCAGCGGCGCGTCTAGTTCCAGGGCGGGCAGGCGCTGCGGTTTGCCGGTCATGCAGAAGGTGCAGTGCCCGCAGGGTTCCGGGCGGTTCTCACCGAAGTAGCCGACCAGCGCATTGGTCTGGCAGCCGTCGTGCTCCACCAACTCCAGCACCTGCCCGATGCGCGTGATCTCCTGCCCTTCGCGGTGCAGGAAGCGCTCCATCAGAGCAGCCGCCAGCGCTTCGATCTCGGCCTCAGGCTGCAGGCGTGTGTAGCGCTGCCGAATATCCGAGGCGCGCAGCTCCACCAGGCCCCGCTCTTCCAGCACCTCGACAGCGCGTACGATCCGCTTGCGCTCCTGCCCCAGGGTCTCTGCCACGGTGGAGGGATTCATGCTGTACCAGACGCGTCCGCGCTTCGCCTCCGTGAAGATGGATTCGAGCAGACGCTTCGGCTCGCCGGAGAAGCAGGCCAGGATCTCCGGAACGGGACGCAGTGGGCGTATCTCGTAACCCGCGTAGAACGGAGTCCCCTGCTTTAAAACTCCCATCAGTTCGAGATAGGTTAAAACGGTCTTCAGCACGAGCGGGCGCAGATCGTGGCGATTGGAGAGGTCGTACTGGCTGACATGGAGTTCCCCGGCGTTCTCGTCTTCCCCATCGGCAGGGATAGTGAGCAGTTCGGTCAGCAGGCTGCGCAGGGCGGTGTCGGTGGGAGTGTCGCCGAAGGCGAAGTTCTCCAGCGTCGGAACATCGTCGGGGCAGGCGAACAGCTCTACGGTCGAGCGGTTGCCGTCGCGCCCGGCGCGCCCGATCTCCTGGCTGTAGCTCTCCAGCCCCTTCGGCAGATTGTAGTGATAGACGTAGCGCACGTCGGCTTTGTCGATGCCCATGCCGAAGGCGATCGTCGCCACCACCACGGCGCGATCCGATCCCATCCACCACTCCTGCACCGCCGTGCGTTCCTCGGTCTCCATGCCCGCGTGGTAGGCTTTTGCAGGAATGCCGCCCGCCTCCAACTGCGCCGCGACACGCTCCGCGGTCTTCTGCAAGGTGACATAGACGATTCCGGGGCCGGGCTTACGGGTCTGAAGCCGTTTCAGGAGCAGGGCGTCTCGTTCCGAGGCGAGCACGGGCGTCAGGGACAGGTTCAGGTTGGAGCGATAGAAGCCGGTCACGATCGCGCAGGCGGGAGGAATGTTGAAGGCGGTGCAGATGTCCTGAACGACGGAGGGGGTCGCGGTGGCGGTCAGGGCCAGCACGCGCTCGACGCCCAGTTCCCGCGCGGTGTCCGCCAGTTTCAGGTAGTCGGGGCGAAAGTTATGTCCCCATTCGGAGATACAGTGCGCCTCATCCACCGCGAACAGGGCGATCTTGATGCGGCTCATCGCCGCCAGGAACCGTTCGTTGTTGAAGCGTTCCGGTGCGACGTAGAGCAGTTGGATCTTCCCTGCCGCCACATCGTCCATCACCCTGCGCCCCTCCTGCGCTCCCAGCGATGAATCGAGCCTTGCCGCCGCGATGCCCCGCGCCTGCAGGAAGTCGATTTGATCTTTCATCAGGGCGATCAGCGGGGAGACCACCACCGTGACGCCCTCGAACGCGAGCGCGGGCAACTGATAGCAGAGTGACTTGCCTCCTCCCGTCGGAAACACGGCGAGCGCAGCCTTCTTGCGCCACAGCGCGCTCATGACCGCCTTCTGCCCCGGCCGAAAGGTCGTCAGCCCGAACCGTTCCTCCAGTAATCGCTGCGGATTGATCTCTGCCATACCTGCCCCAGAACCCCCCTTCGCTCTTGCCTCACTCCCGGAGACGCCTAACACTTGTCTACGCTATTATAGCGCATTCCAAGCTCGCCGTGTACTCGGATCGGAGGCGCAATGGGAAGATTATAGAACGGACAGGAGGGAGAGTGGACGATTCCCTGGTGCGCGCGGGAATCTTCTGTTGGCGGGCAACAAAACGCCCCTCTTCCGAAACGGAATTTCGTTTCAGAAGAGGGGCTGAAGAGAACCTCCGAATTAGTTGGCAGGCGGGGGGCCGTTGCCATCCGGGGGCGGGGGCGGACCGTCGCCACCCTGTCCACCGCCGGGAGGTCCACCGGGTCCGCCAGGACCGCCCTGTCGGCCACCAGGACCGCCAGGTCCGCCGAATCGGGGCTGCGGATGATCCTTGGCGAACTTGGCGAGCGCCGTTTTCTGGTCCGCGGTCAAGAGCGCCTGTACCTTCTCACGGCTCTTGCCGCGAGCCGCCCGGGCGGCCTCGAAGTCCTGATCCTGCATGGCCTCCTGGACAGCCTGATCCGTCTCTTTGGCGATGGCGATCGCCTGCTTTTTCTGAACCGAAGTCAGATTCAAGACGGTCAGGGCCGGGGGCTGGATCCCGCCGCTCTGGAGAGCGCCCACCAACTGGACTACTCCGGGCAGCATCGCTTTCTGATCGTCGGTCAGCACTGCATTGATTTTGTCGTTCGTGGCTTTGTCCAGCGCATTCATCTTCTGCATGATGGCCTGCATCTCTTCCGGGTTGAAGCCCTGTCGGCCGCCCGGACCGCCCGGTCCGCCTCCCTGGCCCTGACCACCACCGGGACCCTGTTCCTCAGCGCCGGGTGCGCTGGGAGGAGGGGGACCACCCTGACCGTCGCCACCGGGGCCGCCGCCGGGTCTACCGCCAGGTCCACCCGGTCCGCCGGGGCCACGTCCGCCGAAGTTGGGCATCAGGGCGCTGCGCTCTTTGTTGTAGGCGACCTGGATCGCTTTGATCTTTTCGGCCTGCGCTGCGGTCAGTTTCAGTTCCGAGACAAGGACCTCCACCGGAATGGTGGCCGGTTGAATGCGTCCAAAGCCTCCGCCAAAGCCGCGTCCGCCGCCGGGACCCTGTCCGCCGAAACCACCGGGGCCGCCGGGAGGGGGACCGCCGTTCTGCTGTGCATGGGATACGACGCTGGCCATCGACAGAGTCAGTACGGCGATCGTCATGACACCGAGGCGAAAGTTACCGGTACGAGATTTCATTTGATTGTTCTCCTGAAGAAGAGGGAAGGAACTCCTGTTCCTTCCGGGAAGGGTAAGGTCTGTCGAAACAGACCGTCTTGCTGGATTACGCGCTATATGAAGGTGTGTCTAGCCAGTGGTCATCCCCTGCGGGGTAGGCTGCAATCTTGGTCGAGATCGCTGCGCCTCTGCGCTGCAAGGGCCATCGTTGTGCAGATGATAAGAGGATACCCCGGCATTGTGAAAAGAAGATGAAAATAGAGCCCTGGAAAAAACTATTTGCTGTGCTTACGGGAGTGCATTGCCGCAGGAATGATCTAGGCACGCATGTGGAGCAGCACACCGGTCAGCCAGACCCAGTGCATGGTGCTGAACATGGCGAAGTTCAGGCCAAGTGCAAAGAGGGTCAGGGCGTTTGTGGGATAGAGGCGATTGCGGAAGAGGACGGTCAGATCGAACAGCAGCCAGAGCGTTCCCAGAGCCATCGCAGCAGTGAGGTACGGGTTCTTGAAGGCCCAGGCCACAAAAGCCGTCTCCCCTGCCAGCATTGCCACCAGGAGGATCTTCGCGGGCACGATCCCGAGGCAGATCGCGGTTGTGCGACGGCCTGCCTCCCGGTCGGGAACGATGTCCATGATCTGCCCGAACAGGTGCGAGTGCATGGCGAACAGGGCGCTGAAAAGGAAAGTGGCCCAGGGAAGCTGCGGCACACCGTTCAGCCAACTGCTGAGCGGAAATACCAGCAGGTAGCCCGCCTGATTGAGCATGTCGAGCGGCGCATGGCTCTTAAAGGGAAACTGGGGACGATTGTAGAGCCAGTTCACCAACAACACGGCCCCAAACCAGCCCAGTGCTTTCACACCGATCAGCAGCAGAAACGCGATCAGGAAAGGCGCCTGCACCAGCGCAATAATGAGAGGCAGCCGCGCCAGTTGGGCATCCGTTCCTCGCGCTCCGAAGATCAGGCTGTCCTTGCGTGGGTTGAGGCGATCTGTCTCCCGGTCAGCAAGATCGTTCCAGCCATAGAGCAGCAGGCCGAGTGGAAAGGTGCAGTAGACCAGCCCCAGCCAGAAGGTAGGCGTTCCGAACATATTGCGCTGACCGACCGGCAGCAGATAGAACCACACGCAGGTAGACCAGAAACCGGGTCGGGCCGCCTTCAAAAGAAAAAGCAGATCTGAACGCAGAACGGAAGTTCGCCTGGATTCGGGCAACTGAGCGGCCTCACTTCGCATAAATCACCCCTGGCACGCACCCTCTCGGCCGACATCCTCTGCCGGATGCGATGTCCACAGACTGGATGGCACGTGAATACCGTTCAACGCTCACCGGCAGGACAGTTCAAGAACGGACTGGAACTATCCTGCCGACCGTCTGCTTTTTTGTATCCCGGCATGTGCCAGGTTTACTTCCGGTGTTGCTTTAGACGGCGAAGGCAGAGACCTCCCAGGGTCATCAGACCTGCGCCCAGCAGGGATACGGCGCCGGGTTCCGGAACTGCGCTCGGTCTGAGATCATAACCGATGACGTCCAGGTTGGTGATGCCGACCGAAGAGAGCGTATAGCCTTGGCCTACATGCCCGTTGAAATTGAAGGGGTCCGTAGCAAGGTCGCCCCGGTAGTCGAACAGATCCCCAAACGAGTCGTCGTTGAAGGCTGTCAGGTTCGTCACACCGCCGTCGATGGAAAAGTAGCCGCCATGCACATGGTTCAGCATTGGGGCGCCAGCACCGGAGTAACGGAACAGATCATTGGCGCTGTAGGATGGATCACCAAATTCTGTGCTCCCGGCAAAACCTGCGCGCCCCATGATCTCGGAGATCTCATGTTCGGCGATGCCAATGAAGTCGAACTTCCCCGGAACCTGGCGGTTATTAGGATCGAAGGTGTAGTCCGCCGTGGTGGAGAAGAGAAAGGTGCCGTCGGTAGTAAGGTCATCAGGGGCGAGGCCCAGCGCCTTGCGCTGCGCCTTTGCCAGGACGAATTCTGAGCCGGCTGGGGTAGGATCCACCACACCCAGACTGGCCACCGATGTCGTGCCGTCCGCGCTCGGATGCGCCGCATTGTCGTTGATCAGAGCCGTCCTGACCGTGGCATACGTTTTATCAAGATAGTAGAAGGTGTTGCTCGCGCCGAGACCTATGTTCATCGTCTTGACATCGATGTTGATGTGAATGGGGTCGCTGAAGCGGGTGCTGTACTCCTGGGCAACGTAGTTGACGGCGTTGTGTATTTCCGTTGGATTGAAACCCGCCGCAAGAAACGAAGCGTCGTCATAGGTAGGATTGATGGTGAGTTGCGCCTGCGCGGGCGTACCGGAGACCAGGAAGCCAACGGCCAGTGCGGCAGCAGGCAGGAGGAAGGCAGCACTGCGGCAGGACCGCTGGATGTTTGTAAGCTGGGGATGAAGAGACATACTCAGGACTCCTTTCAGAGAGCGTGAACCGGGAAATTCCTCGGAACGAACGGTGAGGGAACCATGCGTGTCAGATCTGCTTTCTGCGTCGTCTCCGTCTTCGGGCCGCACAGAAACTGCCGGTGAGGCCCATCCCTGCACAAAGAGCGATACTGCCGGGTTCCGGTACCGCCGGTCCGACGAGATTGAGGGTGAACGTACCGCTCGTCTGGCCCGTAAAGACCAGGGCGCCCGTCCCGATGGCGCTTCCGCTGTTATTCACAAAGACGCCTGTGCCGCCTGTGAACAGGTGGTTCGTGGAGAGCGCGCTCAGGTTGTCGAGGGAGCCGGAAAAAGCGCTGGTCAGCGTGTCTCCCCCTCCGTAGTCCAGAGTGTTCGTTCCATTGGTAAGTAACTGGTGGAAGAGATCGGAGATATCGGCGTTTGCCATCCCCGTGAAGGTAAAGGCGCCGCCGAGCGTATCCGTCCCGGAACCTGTGAAGGTGTCTTGCACGGTCGTAGGGCCGGTGAACTGTCCGCTGAACGTTCCGCTGATTGTGGCGTGGTACTGCGCCTGAGCCGGAGGAGCAGCGCAGAGGCAGCAGAGGAGAGGGATCGCGACAACAGACCGGGGTAATCGAGGTGTAAGATGCATAGAAACTCTCCTGATGGCGTGAGATAGGGATGAAGTGACCACCCCAGGGGAAAGCCTGGGGAACCGGTGGAGTGAAATCGGCAGGAGATGCCTCCCTGGCGTACTCCGGAACTCCGAACAGTGTCAGTATAGGCCGGCCCTGTGACTACAAGCGTGACCAGTGGAGAGGATTTTTCAACCGTCGGGGAGAATTGTAGGGGCGTGGTATCGTCACGGTCCTGCGGAAGGATCCCGGAAAATCGACACTCCTGCTTGCCACTCCTTGCATATCGAGTTGTTCGGCGCCGGCCATGTGCAGATCGGCGGCGAGGCGTTGCCTCCCCTCAAATACCGCAAAGAATTCTGGCTGCTTGCTTACCTGGCGCTGCATTCTGACCGCGATTTGGATCGCGATGCCGTGGCAGCTCTTTTCTGGCCGGACAACGAAGAGGAACTCGCCCGCTACTACCTCCGCCGCTCGCTGTCCCACCTGCGGCGTGCTCTCGGCCCGGAAGCCCATCGCCTGCTTACCCCCGCTCCCCGTACCCTGCGCCTCGACCTCACCGATGCCTTCTGCGATGTCGTTGTATTTGACCATGCCGTCACCTCGGCGGCCCCTGGGAGCCTGGAGCAGGCGGTCGCCTGGTATCGCGGTCCTCTGCTGCCCGGCTGCCCGGACGCGTGGGTCGTTCTCGAACGTCAGCGCCGGGAGCACGGCTATCTGGAGGCGCTGGAGACACTGGCGCAGAGGGAGTCGGAGAGAGGAGAGGCTGTTGCGGCGTCTCGCCTGCTGCGCCTGCTGATCACTGCCGATCCCTATCGGGAAAGCGCGGTCTGTTCTCTGATGCAGGCATTGGCCGACAGCGGAGATCGGGCCGCGATGCAGCAGGTCTACCAGGATCTGCGGCGGGCGCTGCGCCGCGATCTCAACATCGATCCCGCGCCGGAAACGCAGGCGCTCTATCAGAGTCTGCACGAACGCGCTCCCCAGCCCGTCGTCTTGCCGCCTGCCGCGATGCCGAGCGGGCCACCGCGCCGCCTGCCGGTTCCCCTCTCGAATCTCATCGGACGCGAGCAGGAGCTGGAAGAGGTCTGCGGCTGGCTGGGAAAAAACCGACTGGTGACCCTGGCAGGAACGGGCGGCGTGGGTAAAACACGGCTCTCCCTGGCAGCAGCAGTGCGGGTGATTGGATCGTTCGCCGATGGCGTCTGGTTTGTAGACCTCGCACCCTTGAATGACCCCGCGTTCGTGACACAGGCCCTGCTGCGGCTGTTCGATTTGCGGGAAGAGCCGCATACTATGCCGGAGGAGATCCTGGAGCGGACGCTCTCGTCGCGAGCGCTGCTGCTGGTGCTGGACAACTGCGAGCACCTGCTGGAAGCCTCCGCCTCTCTTACAGACCGTTTGCTGTCGGCATGTCCCGGCCTGAAGGTGCTGGCGACCAGTCGTGAGGCGCTGGGATTGGCCGGCGAACACCTGTATCGTGTTCCCTCGCTCTCGCTGCCTCCAGCAGGGCAGCCAAACGTGGAGAAATCCCCCTTCACACTGCTGGAGTACGAAGCGGTGCGGTTGTTTGTGGAGCGTGCGCGGCAGTCCAATTCCTCGTTTCAACTGACCCGCCGCAATGCGGCGCTGGTGGTGCAGATCTGCCACCGCCTGGACGGCATTCCCCTGGCGATCGAGATGGCCGCCGCGCGACTCAAGGCGCTCTCGGCAGCGCAGATCGCCGCCCGCCTGGAGGATCGCTTCCGCCTACTGACAGGAGGCAGTCGGGCCGCCTTGCCGCGCCAGCGCACTTTGCAGGCGGCCATCGATTGGAGCCACGACCTGCTGACCGAAGAGGAGCGTATCCTGTTTCGCCGCCTGTCGGTCTTTGCCGGGGGCTGGAGCCTGGAAGCGGCGGAGGCGGTTTGTACCGGAGAGGACGGAGCAGAGAGGTTTCCCCCGAATCCCGGTCCTCCGGGCATCTCGCGCCTTCCCCCGGCCTTCTTCCCGGAAGCCGTGCTGGACCTACTGACGCATCTGGTGGAGAAATCGCTGGTGGTGTTTGAGGCGCCTGTGGAGGGAGCGGAGCGTTACCGCATGCTCGAATCGATTCGGCAGTATGGGGCGGAACGATTGGCGGAGGCAGGAGAGACAGAAGCGTCGTACCATCGGCACGGCGACTTCTTCCTCTCCTTCACGGAGGCCGCAGGGAAACAACTGGCCGGTGCGGATCAGAGCCGATGGTTCGCACGCTTGGATGCAGACCACGATAATCTGCGGGCAGTGATGGAGGGCGAGAACAGAGAGACGGGTCTGCGCATTGCAGGCGCGCTCAGGCGCTTCTGGGAAATACGGGGTCACTACCGTGAGGCCAGACTGCGCCTGAAGGCGGTCCTGGACGCGACAGCAGGAGAATCCTTTCCTCTTGCGCGATCAAACGCGCTCAATGCAGCCGGGATGTTCGCCCGCATTCAAGGAGACTATGCGTCTGCCCGAACGCTTCATGAAGAGTGCCTCGCGATCTCTCGGGAGATAGGGAACAATGCAGGCATTGTCAACTCGCTTGGCAACCTGGGTATTGTCGCCTATGACCTGGGGGATTATGGTTCGGCCCGGACACTTCAGGAAGAGTGCCTGGAACGATGTCGGCAGATAGGATCCCACGAGGGGACTGCTTCCGCGCTCCATAATCTGAGCAATGTCGCCCAGGCGCAAGACGATTACGCCTATGCCCGGACGCTCATAGAAGAGAGTATCGAGATGAGTCGGGAGGCCGGCGACGGATGGAGTGTGGCCGCCTCGCACAACGCCCTGGGCAATCTGGCCTTCCGCGCGGGGGACTATGCGTCTGCCCGAAGGCTGCTGGCGGAGTGTCTGACGATGATGTGGGAGTTAGGGGACAAAGAGATCATTGTCGCTTGCCTCAGCATGTTCGCCGTGATTGCAATGACAGAAACGCACGCCGACATTGCGGTTCGCCTGTGGAGTGCGGTATCCTCGCTTCGAGAGGCCATGGGTTCGCCCTTGCCACCGAGCATTCGGGAACACCGGGAGGCCGAGATCGCGGCGGCAAGGGAGGCGCTGGGAGAAGAGGCGTTCCATCGCGCCTGGCAGGAGGGCACCGCCATGACGATGGAGCAGTCCATCGCGTACGCCGTCAGCCAGGCCAATGAGGAGGGAAAATGACATTTCGTTATACGGAACAACATGGTATCGACTATCGCACGGAGGGTGTCACCATTCTGCGCGGCCTGATCCCTCCGGCGCTCCTGATGGACCTGCGTGGGGAGGCAGAGAAGGCGCGCGAAATCGCGCGGCGCAAGCATGGGCCGCAGGCGCAGCGGCTTCAGCCGATCTGGAACTACGACGAACTCAACCTGCAGCGGTTCCGCGATTTCCTCGCCCTGCCGGGCCTGCGAGTGACGGTCGAGGCAATTCTCAGCCCCGAACACCGGCCTTCAGAAAGAATGGCGGTTTTCCTGGAGCCGGAGCGGGATGCCTGGTGCACGGCCTGGCATCGCGATTGGGGCAACGTTCCGGGCGTCGATCTGGAAGAGTTCGTGAGAACCGCAGCAGATCTGCACATGTACAATCAACTGAACGCTGCGCTCTACGATGATCACTCCCTCTGGGTGGTTCCGGGCAGTGATCGACGCAGGGACACCGATGAAGAGCGCGCCGCCTTCGCGTATGCTCCCCCTCCCACGCCCGTTTTGTCTGACGCTTTGAGCGCCACAGAGCGGGAGGCCGCCTGCCTGGAGTATGCGCGCCGGATGCCCCACGGCATCCCCATCACGCTCTTCGCGGGGGATGTCGCCTTCTATCGCGCCTGCATCTGGCACCTCGGCTGTTATGTCCCCTACACGCGCCGGGCCACGCTCCACGACAGCTTTTTGTGTGAAGAGGACAGGGCCTGGCAGGCATCGGTGCGACATATACAGCAGACCCCGCCACCCTCGATGCAAGTCAGCCCCGGAATAGGCGGCGGCAAGAGGACCCCGAAATAGACTCCAAAGCCGCAAAC
>Ga0207705_10002439_pt1 | contig 14344 bp, 13 predicted proteins | sample KBSC13metaG_FD_184314 | JGI IMG/M metagenome (GOLD analysis project Ga0207705, IMG submission 184314) | Corn rhizosphere microbial communities from Kellogg Biological Station, Michigan, USA - KBS C1-3 metaG (SPAdes) (version 2) | ecosystem: Host-associated > Plants > Roots > Rhizosphere > Soil ...
TCGGCAGCGTGCTGATGCCGCGGTCCACGACGCTCGTCCTGTCCGGCTGGGCCGGCCGGATCGCGGACGTGCTGGACGTGCTGGACGCGGCGGTGGCGCGGGTGCGCCGCACGCTGCGGCGGGTGCCGCAGCCGGGGTAAACCTCGGTCAGCCGTCGTCGGCTGGTGTAAGCGGGCGTCAGCCGCCGAAACCGCGTTCGTCCTGCCGGCGCTGCCAGCGTTCCTCGAGCCGTGACAGCGGCGACTGCCGCGGACGGTTGTGGTGCTTCTTCTTGCTCGCGAACGGACGAGGCAGCCCGCGGCCGGCGATGGCGAACCAGGCCGCGGTCAGCATGATGAGGAAACCGGCGACGCCGAGCCCGATGCCCAAGGAGGAGTGGCCCGGCAGGGTGATCACGCCGGCCAGCAGCACACCGAGACCGATGACGAACACGATCGCGGCGCGCACGACGCGGTTGCGCTTGACCGCGCCGAGATCCCGGCTTCGCCAGGTCCGCGCGAACTTCGGGTCCTCGGCGTAGAGCGACTGCTCGATCTGTTCGAGCAGGCGCTGCTCGTGCTCGGAGAGCGGCACGGCTCCTCCTACCGGCGAGGCGCGCGGACGGGCGCGTACTCATGAGGATACGAGCGCTCAGCCTGATGCGGAAGCAGACCGTCAAACCCGGTCCGGGTTGTTACCGGATGCCCGGCGATCTCGGTCCACCAACGTCGCCGGCTGCACCGCCCCGGCCCCGAATCGGGCCGCGGCGCGGTCCACCGCGAGCTCGGCGGAGCGCCACTGCTCACCCGCTCCCCCGATGGTGAGCTGCTGCGGGGTGCGATCGGCGTCGGACAGGCCCTCGACCCGCACCCCGACCAGGCGGATCCTGGCCCGCTGCAGCCCGAGCGCGTCGTAGAGCGCGGTCGCGGTGTCATAGACGACCCGCGCGACGTCGGTGGCGTCATGCAGAGTCTTTGCCCGGGTGATCGTGGTGAAGTCCGCGAAACGGACTTTGATCGACACGGTGCGCCCGACCTGGCCGGTGGCACGCAGCCGGGCCGCGGTGCGCTCGGACAACCGCAGCAGCTCCCGGCGTACGACGTCGGGATTGTCCACGTCGCGGGCGAACGTCTCCTCCGCCCCGATGCTCTTGTCCGGCTCGTGCAGCACCACCCGGCGTTCGTCGCGGCCCCAGGCCAGCGCGGCGAGGTGGCTGCCGGCGGCCGGGCCGAGCGCGCGCTCGAGCGTGGACCGCGGGGTGTGCGCGATGTCGCCGATGGTTCGGAGGCCGAGCCGGGTCAGCACTTCCTCGGTGCGCTCGCCGACGCCCCACAGGGCGCCCACCGGCAGCGGGTGCAGGAACTCGATGACGGCATCGCGCGGGACGACGAGCAACCCGTCGGGCTTGGACCGGGAGGACGCGAGCTTGGCGACGAACTTGCTCGGAGCTACGCCGATGGAACAGGTGATGCGCTGCTCGTCCACGACGCGGGCGCGGATCAGCTCGGCGATCACTAGCGGGGAGCCGAGCCGGCGCTGCGCGCCGCGTACGTCGAGGAACGCCTCGTCCAGCGACAGCGGCTCGACCAGCGGTGTGATCGACCGGAAGACCTCCATGACGCCGCGCGAGGCGGCCGAGTAGGCCCCGGACGTGGGCGGGATGACCACTGCCTGCGGGCAGAGCCGGCGAGCCCGTGACATCGGCATCGCGCTGTGCACGCCGAACGCCCGCGCTTCGTAGGTGGCGGACAGGACCACGGCACGGCCGCCGAGCCCGCCGACGATGACCGGTTTGCCGACCAGGTCGGGGCGGGTCCGCAGCTCGACGCTCGCGTAGAACGCGTCCATGTCGACGTGCAGGATGTGGCAACCGCTGTCGTCGCCCGGCAACGTGATCGGCGCGCCGCGCTGCAACTGCCGCCGGCTCATGTGCCGTTCCCGGTGATCTTCGCGGCCACGACCACTTTTGGCCGCGACACGCCGCAGATCCGGTCGTGGCGGCGAAGATCTTGGCGCATCTCAGCGCTCATCTCAGCGTTCGGCGAGCACGTGCAGCTGGGTCGCGACGGCGAGGAACTCGGTCCGGTCCGCGGCAGCGTGTTCGAGCGCGAGCAGTTCCCGCGCGGCGTCCGGGTCGCCGTCGACGAGCGCGGGTGGGACGACGTCGGCGAACACGCGCACGCCATGCGTTGCCCGCGCGGAGAGCCCGGCGGCGGAGACCAAGGCGTGGAGCTCGTCGACGCCGAAGCGGCGCACCAGCGGATCACCGTCGCCGGCCCAGCCGGAGTCGTCGTCGAACAACCGGCGGGCCTCGCCAAGTCGTCCCGCGGCGACCCGTGCGACCACGGCGGCGACCCGGTTGGCGGCGAGGATGCTCGCGATCCCGCCGGGCCGCAGCACCTGGGCGACCGCAGCGAGCGCCGCGGCAGGATCGTCGACGAACTCGAGCACGCTGTGGCAGAGCACCAGGTCGGCCGAACCGGCGGGAACGATGTCGGCGAGGCCGGCCGCGTCGCCCTGCACGGCATGGATGCGTGCCGCGGTGTCGGTCTCGGCCGCGCGGCGATCGAGCGCGGCGAGCGAGTCGGGACTGGGGTCGACGACGGTGACGTCGTGGCCGATCTCGGCGAGGGGCACGGCGAACCCGCCGCTGCCCCCGCCGGCGTCGACGACACGCAACGTCTCACCGTGGAAACCGGCGAGCGCTTCGCGCAGCACCTCCCAGACGACGGCGGTGCGGACCGTCGTACGAGGGCGGGCGCCGGCCATGCGGCCAGCATCGCAGACTTGTCAGACGGTGGCGTCGCTATAGCGACGTGTGGGTCTGACAACTCCGCTAAATGCGCTGGATGGTGACTTTGAGGGAGCCGGAGTCGCCGGTTGGCGTCGGGTCGTTGACGCGCAGGTGCACCAACTCGGTGGTCGGGAAGGTGAGCGTGCGGGTGTAGGCATGCGTGCTCGTGTTGCAGCCGCCGCCGGTCGACGGCGACGGGCTCCACGAGCGGTGCGTGTCGACCCACAGGTCGAGCAGGCCGGTCGCCGACGACGTGTCGCCGGTGGCAAGCGACTTCCAGGTCTTGCCGTCGACGGTGCTGCACTCTGCGTCTGCGCGATGCGTGGTCGTCGCGTCGTAGCGGTAGGTGCCGGTGACGGTGAACCGGTAGGACAGACCGGCCTTGACCCAGAACGTCGTTGCGATGCCCCGTGTCGTCTTCGAGTTGACCGTGGCGAGCTGCGCGAAACGCGTGCTCGTGTAGACGTATTTCGGCGGCGCGACATAGCCCGCGACCTTGCCGGTCCAGAACGACGTCTTCTTCTCCGCGCCGGCCCAGTCGAACGAGAAGTGCACGTGGTCCTGGTGGCACGCGGTGACGCCGGAGCAGGCGTAGGGCTGCCAGGACTGGCTCCAGGAGCCCCAGATCTTCTTGTTCCAGATGATGTACATGATCCCGAGCCGGCGCAGCATGGCGTTGGGGTTGCCCGCCGCGTCCTTGGCGAACAGCCAGCTGAAGACCTCGTTGACCTCGGCGACCTGCTTCGTGTTCTTGTAGTTGGCGCCCCAGTCCAAGGCCCGGCCGTCGTAGTGCTCGGAGGTGTCCGACGCGCACGGGCGGCTGATGTCGACGACGCTCGTGTCGGGGTAGGTCGCGGTGAGCAGTTGTCCCAGCGCGACCGGCCCCGGCTTGTTGACCGGGTCGCAGAACGTCTGCGGCTGGTAGGACGGGGCCGCTTCGGCCGCGCTGGGCAGCACCACCGGCGCGCGCGGGATCACGGCGACGGCGTGCGCGGGGACAGCGGTCGTCAGCGCGGCTGCGGTGGTGGCAACGAGCAAGGCGGTCGCAACGGACGCACGGCGAACCGGGCGTGAGCAGAACATGAGAAACCCCGTGGCTAATCGAGAACTCTCGGTCCCTCTGTGCCTCGGTGCTCCGCTCGTCCGTTTGGAGGCTCCGCCCGGGTGACGCGGCCCCCCTCAAATCGGGGCCAATTGCGCAATACAGCCCATAGAGCGTAGGTATTCCGCGATTGATCATCGCCCTGACGAGCCGGGGCTGGCGTGCCAGAGCTTGCGCGGGGCTTCGCTCGGGTGGGTGCCGGCCGGACGGATGTCGGCGTAGGGCGACTTGGCGAAGCCGCTCGCGTAGATCTGCGCTCTCCCCACCGGCGGGGTGGTCATCACCGGGCGGGTCGAGCGGCTCTCGGCCGCACCGTGCACCGACGCCTCGGTGACCTGCTGGCCGGCGCGCATCACCTCCTCGACCGCGGCTATGCCGCCGGACTCCCACGCCGACCGCAGCTCCGAGAGCTCCCAGGCGCCGGAGGCGTTGAGCGAGATGCCGCGCGGACCGGTACGCCGGATCGTGCCGCGGATGACGAGCAGCCAGGAGTGGAACACCGTCGCGGCATAGCCGGCCTGCGCGTCCTCGAACAACGTCGCGTCGATCGGCCCGGTCGCGTCGTCGAGCGTCACGAACACCACCCGCCGCCCGGAGCGGATCGGCGGCGTCTGGGTCGCGACCTTCACACCGGCGACCAGTACCTCGGCCCGGCTGCGGCAGCGGATCAGGTCGCGGGCCCTCGTGATGCGGATGTCGCGGAAGAACGGCTCGTACGCCGTGAGCACGTGCCGGCTCGCATCGAGACCGAGCACCTCGAGCTCGGCCCGCACCTGCTCGACCGCCGTCATCTCCGGCAGGCCGGTGCTCTCGGGAACAGCGTTGTCGAGCGGAAGCGCCAGCTGCATCGCAGGTGCAGTCACAGGCCTCGCGGCCTGTGACTGCATCTGCGCCTGTTCCCGTACGCCCACAGGCTTGTCAGCGGCTGGCAGCGCTCTGACCCTCCCAGCCGCTGACACCTTCGTGTAGCGCGCGAGGTCCGCGACTTGCAACAGCAGGTCGCGTCGTGTCGTCGCACGGCGGCGTTTCACCGGCAGCGTGACGCCGATGCCGTAGAGCGAGTCGAACGCGCCGGCGACGACAAGCCGCTCGACCACCGGGCGCGAGACGTTGGCGCGATGCCAGAAGTCCGACAGCGAACCGAAAGGCCGGCCGGCGACGATGCGCGCGATCTCCGACTCGTTGATGCCTTTGACATCCGCCAACGACAGCCGGATGCCATACCTGCGCCCGGCCGTTTTCCAGTCGGGCTCCGGCGGCGCGCCAAGGATGGCCGGCGGCGGCTCGTCGTAGCGAGCAAGGCGCTCGATGCGATAGGCGTCGTCACTGATGTTGACGTCGAGCGGCAGCACGGTGATGCCGAACTGCCGCGCGTCGTCGAGAATCAGCCGCTTCGGATACATGCCGGGGTCGTGTGTCAGCACCCCGGCGAGAAAAGCGGCGGTGTGATGCGCCTTGAGCCACGCCGATTGGTACGTCGGAAGCGCGAACGCCGCCGCATGCGCCTTGCAGAACCCGAACGACGCGAACGCCTTGAGCACCGCCCAGGCGCGTTCGACGGTGTCGAGGTCGTAGCCGCGACGCAATGCAGTCGGGATGAACACTGCCTGCACCTCGGACTGCCCGTCCGGGTCGCCGAGCGCGCGGCGCGCCTCGTCGGCTTCGGCCAGCGAGCAGCCGGTCATCGTCGCGATGATCTCGAGCACCTGCTCGTGGAACACGACGACGCCGCAGGTCTGCTCGAGCGCGTCGTGCAGGTCCTCGTGCAGGTAGCGCTCCGGCTTCCAGCCCTGCCGCGACTCGAGGAATGGCGTCACCATGTCGCTCTTCACCGGCCCGGGCCGGAACAACGAGATGTCGGTGATGATGTCGGCGAACGTCTCGGGAGCGAACTTGCCGACCAGCTCGCGCTGTCCCGGTGACTCGATCTGGAACATCCCGAGCGTGCGAGTGGACTGGATGAGACCGAATGTCTCCGGGTCGTCACGCGGGATCGAGTCGATGTCGACGTCGACGTCATCGACGCGCTTGACCTCGGCGATCGCATGCGCGATCGCGGACTGCATCCGGATGCCGAGCACGTCGAGCTTGAGCAGCCCGAGCGCTTCGACGTCGTCCTTGTCGAACTGGCTCATGGGAAAACCCATCCAGCTCGCTTCGACCGGGGTGCGATCGAGCAGGGTCAGGTCGGAGAGCAGCACCCCGCACGGATGCAGCGCGACATGCCGCGGCAGCGCGTCGAGCCGTTCGGCGAGAGTGAAGAGCAGGTCCAACTGGCCATCCCGGCCGAGTGCGCTCGCACGCAGCTCCGGCAGGTCGACAAGCGCGGCCTTGATCTGGCTCGCGCGGATGTGTGGGAACGCTTTCGCAATCGTGTCGATCTCGCCGAGCGGCAAACCGAGCGCAGCACCGGTGTCACGGATCGCATGTCGAGCGCGGTAGGTGTCCATCATCGACACGCACGTGCAGCGGTCGCCGCCGTAGCGGTCGAGGATGCGTTCGTAGACCTCGGTGCGCCGCGCCGACTCGACGTCGAGATCGACGTCGGGCAACGCCTTGCGCAACGGTGAGAGGAAACGCTCCATGAGCAGCCGGTGCTCGATCGGGTCGACGTCGGAGACGCCGAGCAGGTAGTTGACCAGGCTCCCCGCGCCCGACCCGCGGGCCGCGCAGCGCACGCCCATGTCCTTCACCAGCTGTACGACGTCGGCGATGGTGAGGAAGTAGGTCGGGTAGCCGAGCTGGGCGATGACGTCGAGCTCGTGCTCCAGCCGCTGCTGCACCTGCGAGGTCAGTGCCATGCCGCGCCGGCCGAGCCCGGCCTCGCACCGCCCGCGCAGCACGGTCATCGGGTCCCTCTGCTGCTTCTTCTGGGCCTCGGTCAGCAGCTCCGGGAAGTGCACCTCACCGATGCCGAGGTCGCCGCGTGGGTCGAGGACGCACCGGTCGGCGAGCCGCCTGGTGGCCGCGAGCAGCTCGCGCGCGCCCCGCTCCCCCGTGCCGGCGCGGCCTGCGACCTCGAGCGCGACCTCATGCATCTCCTTGCCGCTTTTCAGATACGCCTCGGCGTTGACGCGGTCGACGTGCCGGGGGTCGAGGGCGACCAGCCGCCGCGCCGCGTCGAGCACGTCGAGCGTCGGGCCGTCGGCACGGTCGGCGCCGCGGGCGGCGTTGGTGAGCACGGTCGGCGCGTCGACCTCGGTCGCGAACGCGAGCAACCGCGCCGCCCGGGCGGCATCGCCGGGCCCCCGATGGTCGACGACCTCGACGAGGAGATCGTGCCGCTCGATGCCGGCGCTCATCAGTGCGTGCCGCCAACGATCGAACTCCGCCCTGGCGAGGTCGGGCCGGCGTCGTTCGATCAGCCGGCCGGGCTCGGAGTCGGGCCCGAGCAGGACGACGAGACCGCGGGCATGCTCGGCGATGAGGTCGAGGGTCGCGATCGGCGTGCCCCGCTCCCCGGCGAGATGCGTCGCGCTGATCAGCCGGCACAGCGACGCCCACCCCCGCCCGTCCTGCGCCAGCAAGGTGACGCGAGGCAGCCGGTGGTCGACATAGGCACCGCCGCGCGCCGGCGTCTTGGCCCTCGCCGGCGGGATCCCCACTGCCAGATCCGCACCGAGGACGGGGCGGATGCCGTAGTGCATGCAGGCGGTGACGAACTTGACCGCGCCGTAGGCACCGTCGCGGTCGGTGAGGGCGAGGGTGTCCATGCCGTGCTCGGCGGCGCGTTGGACCAGCACGGCTGGGGCGGACGCGCCGTGCCGCAACGAGTAGCCGGACGCGACGTGCAGGTGAACGAAGGGATCGGACACGAGCGAGCGATCATCCGGCCCGATGCAGCACCGGTGCGGTGTCGTGCTGGGTTATCTGATCCTGGGGCAGCAACCCGAGCGTGGTCTCGACCAGCGCGAGGAACGTCGTCGCATCGCGCATCAGGTCGTCGGCCTCCCGCGCGGTCACGGCACTGCGCAACCCGGCGAGCGCCGCCGCGCGCTTGTCCGCGCCGGCGGCGAAGTAGGCCGCCCACTCGCCCAGCTCAGGAGCGACGGCATTGAGCAGCACCCACGCGCTCGTCGGCCGCCGGGTCCGCGCGTCGCTCGGCTTGGCACGCGCAGCGAGCACGGCCGCCGCCGCGCGCAACGCGGACAGGTGCGCGGTCGCGTAGCGTTCCGGCGCCGAGTCGGCGCGCTGCGCCTCGCGCAAGGCGGCACGGGCGGTGGCGAGCAGCCGCAGTGCCGGCGGGCGGGGCCTCGTCATGGTCCTAGTCATGAATGGTCTCCACCGTCCAGAGACCGCTGGCCCAGGCGAAGCAGAGCTCGACGACGACCGGCGCGCGGCTCCCGGCGACCGCCTCGACCCGCCACAGCTCGCGCTCGTCGTCGCCGACGCCGGTGTCGTCCGCCAGCCACCACGCGGCGGTCTCCCACCAGTGGTCGAGGACGGCACGGACGACGTAGCGGCGGCCCCGCCAGGTGAACGCCGACGGCTCGTCGTCGCGCCGCTCCACCTCGGTCGCGCCGGCGTAGTGTCGGGCAAGAAACGCAGGCATGCCTTCTCCCTCTCTGCCCAGGCCGGGGGAAGACGGTCTGTTGGTGGGCGCCGGCTCGAGGCCTCCGGCGCTTCCCCACGCTGTGGGCCCCGGGCCGACTCCCATGTTCGAACATATGTTCGATGACGTCATTCGTCAAGAGCCCGGCAAGGGCTGTGGACTTAGGCTCACGGCGATGCCCGCCCACCCGAGTACCGAACGTGTCGCTGCCGCGCTGCGTCAGGGCGGCGCGACCGGAGAGGTACGCGCCCTCACCGACTCGACCCGCACCGCGCAGGAAGCGGCGGGCGCGCTCGGCGTGCCGGTGGGCGCCATCGTGAAGTCGCTGGTGTTCGCCGCCGACGGCGAGCCGGTGCTCGTGCTCGCGAGCGGTGACCACCAGGTGGACACGACGCGGGTGGCCGACGCTCTGGGCGCGCGGAAGGTGAAGCGAGCGGACGCCGACACCGTCCGCGCTGCGACCGGCTACCCGATCGGCGGCGTCGCGCCGATCGCGCATCCCCAGCCGCTGCGCACCGTCGTCGACCGGCACCTGGCCACGTTCGACGTGGTCTGGGCTGCTGCCGGCACGCCGCACTCCGTCTTCTCCACGACGTACGACGAGCTGCTGCGCCTCACCGGTGGCGCCCCGGCCGACGTTGCCATCGACGCGGCCACCGCCTGACCCGCCCGATGCAGAGCGTGCGGCTGGACGTGTGGCGGGTGCGCCGTCGTGACGTGGCCGCGGCGGTGGTCGCGGGCCGTCGTGACGTCGCCCGGCTGCGACGTGACCGCGCCGTCACCTTTGCCAAGCTGCTAGGGACCGCGTCGGCGACGTTCCTGCCGACCGGCGCGACGCCGACGCGCTGGGCACTGCTCGCCTGCCGGACCGGCGGCGGCCACTCTGACGGGATTGGGGACCACTACGGGACCTGGTGGGACAAACGCGCGGTCGAACGCGCGACGTTGTCACTGCAGCCGCTGTCGTCGCGCGGTCAGTGGGACGGCGTGACGCCGTTCGCTACCGGCGGCGGTCGCGAGTGGCCCAACAAGAACTGGCAGGGCGCCGTGCTCGCGCTCACCCGCTCGACCTTGCGGCCGAAGGAGATGGTGGCCTTCTACCGGGCAGTGCCGCCGATTGCCGCCGAGGTGGCCCGGGCACACGGATGCCGCATCGCGTTCGGCATCGGCGAGGCGCCGCTGGTCCGGCAGGGCACCATCAGCATCTGGGACTCGGCGGCGGACGTCACAGCGTTCGCGCACTCTGCACCCGCGCACGTCGCCGCGGTCGAGCGGACACCTCGGCAAGGGTGGTACGCCGAGGAGCTGTTCGCCAGGTTCGCCATCGTCGACGCGGCGGGGTCGATCGACGGAGTGTCGATCAACGGAATGCCGATCGACGGGGTGGCGGTCGCATGACCCGGGCAGCGCCGCCGACGGTGCGGCAGGTCGACACCCCGGAGTTCTCCGCCTCGGTGGTCGCCGCCGCCCAGATCTATGGCGAGGCCATGCGCCGGCCACCGGAGCTCGTCGTACAACGGCGGGAAATCATGGCGTCGCACGTCGTGCGTCCGGGCTTCGTCAGCGCCTTCGCGCGCGCCGACGGCAATCTGGTCGGTTTCGGCTACGGCTACCGCGGGCGCGCCGGCGACTGGTGGCACGACGTCGTCGCCAAAGGTCTCGGCCGCCGTTCCGCGAAGGAGTGGCTGACCAACTCGTTCGAGCTCGCCGAGCTGCACGTGCATCCGGAGTGGCAAGGCCGAGGGCTTGGACGCCAGTTGCTCACCACCGTGCTCGCCAGCGCGGTCGGCGAGACGATCGTGCTGTCGACGCACGACCGTGAGTCGCCGGCCCGCGCGCTGTATCGATCGGTTGGTTTCGTCGACCTGCTGACCGGCTTCGTCTTCCCCGGCAGCAGCGAGGTCTACGTCGTCATGGGCAAGCACGCCGTTGACTGAACGGCGCGACGTCGTCGTCGTCGGCGCCGGGCACAACGGACTTGTCGCTGCGTGTTATCTCGCCCGCGCCGGGCTCGATGTCGAGGTGGTCGAACGCGACACCGTCATCGGCGGCGCCGTCTCGACCGTCGAGCGGTGGCCGGGCATTCACGTCGACCGCGGCTCGACGATGCACGTGATGATCCGGCACACCAACATCGTCGAAGAGCTGCAGCTGCAACAGGTCGGGCTCGACTACCTCGACATCGACCCGTGGGCGGTGTCGATCGTTGATGGTGCCGCGATCCGGTTCGCTCACGACGTCGACGCCACCTGCGCGTCCATCGCATCAGTCTGCGGCGAACACGACGCGGATGCCTACGCGGAGTTCGTTCGCACCTGGTCGCCACGGGTCGACGCGATGCTGCGCGCGTTCCATGAGCCGCCGACCGCGCCACGTTTGCTCCGCGCGTTCTGGCCGCTCGGCCGACACGTGACCTCGGGCGGTGGTGAGCTGGCGCGCGGGTTCCTGCAATCCGCGGACATGCTGCTCGACGCGTCGTTCCAGGACGAACGCCTGCGTACCGCGCTGGCGTGGTGGGCGGCACAGGCCGGCCCGCCGCCGCACGAGGTCGGAACGGCACCGTTGGCCGCGACGGCGTTGCTGATGCACCGTCGCAAGCCCGGCCGGCCGCGCGGCGGCAGCGGCGCGCTGTCGCAAGCGCTTGCGCGGCGCCTCCAAGCCGACGGCGGTGTCGTCACGACAGGTGACGCCGCCGTGCGGGTCAGCCGCAACAGCGTGCATACCGCAGGTGGCCGGCAGCTCAACGCCCGCGCCGTTCTCTGCGCGACGCACATCGTCACGACGTTGCAGTTGTTGGACGACGAGGCACTTGCCGCCGCAACCCTTCCCCGGCTGCGCGTCGGCACGGGTATGGGCATGGTGCTGCGCGTGCTGACCGACCGGTTGCCGGCGTACGACGTGCAAGTGCCGGAGATGCATGTCGGCATGCAGCTGCTTGCGCAGTCCCGGCGGCAGCTTCGCGAGGCGCACGGCGCGTTCCTCGCCGGCGCGAGTCCGAACGACCCGCCCTTGCTGGTGATGACCCCCACCGGGACGGATGATTCGCTCGCCCCGCCCGGGCAGCACGTCGTCACGATCTGGACCCAGTGGCATCCACGTTGCCTCGCCGGCTCGACCTGGGCGGCCGAGCGCGACCGCGAGACGGAGAAACTCGTGCGCGCGCTGGATCGGCTCGCGCCCAGGTTCGCGGACTCGGTCGTCGCCACGCACCTGCAGACGCCGGAAGATCTGGACCGCGAGCTCGGTCTGCACGCGGGCAACGTCATGCACCTGGACATGACCCTGGACGCGATGTTCGCGTTGCGGCCACTGCCCGAGTGGTCCGCGCACCGCGGCCCGCACGGCGTGTTCCTGTGCGGCGCGTCGACGCATCCCGGTGGTGGGGTCTCGGGTGCGAGCGGTCGCAGCGCCGCCCGGCTGATCGTGCGTCGGTTGCAATCGCGGTGGCAACGGTGACGGTGCGCACGGAGACGCCACCATCTCTGTCAACGGCCGCGGTTGCGGTGTGGACGCTGACCGCGTTGGTCGTGGCGCTCGAGATCCCCTACCCGCTCACGCATGGAGCGGTCCGTAACGGCCTGACCGTGGCGACGGTGCTGGTCTTCGCGGCCGCATCACTCGCACACGCGGCCACGTATGGCGGGTCGCGGCGAGTGCTGGCGCTGCTCGGCGTGGTGGGCGTCGGTGGCTTCCTCGCCGAGGTCGTCGGCGTGCACACCGGTTTCCCGTTCGGCCGCTACCACTACACCGGCGGTCTCGGGCCCGAACTGCTCGGCGTACCCGTGATCATCGGGTTGGCGTGGGTGATGATGGCGCACCCCGCCGTCCTGGTCGCGGCACGCATCTCGCGTGGTCGCGCGATGGTGGTCGTCGCCGCGGTGGCGCTCGCGACCTGGGACGTGTTCCTCGACCCGCAGATGGTGGCCGCGCGGCACTGGACCTGGACGCATCCGCATCCGCATCTGCCTGGTGTCGCCGACGTGCCGCTGTCCAACTACGTCGGCTGGTTGCTGGTGGCGCTCGTGCTGATGGCGGCGCTGGTCGCCGCCGCGCCGGTCGAACGGGTGCGCGACGACCGCGCGCCCGTGACGCTGTGGCTCTGGACCTGGCTGTCGTCGACGCTTGCCAATGTCGCGTTCTTCCACCGACCTGCCGTTGCCGCCTGGGGCTTCGTCGCGATGGCGTTGGTCGGCGTGCCCCTGTTGCGATCACTGGTGCGGCGATGACGGATGCCGCGTGGGTGCTCGACGTGGTGCTGCTGGGTCTGCTCGCCCACACGATGCTGAACGCTGCGCTGGTGCGCCGTCCGCGGCGCGGAGCCACGGTTGACAGCGACCGCGTCTCGATTCTCCTTCCCGTGCGCAACGAGGCCGCCCGGGTCGAACCGTGCTTGCGGTCGCTGCTGGCACAACGTGACCTTCCCGCCTACGAGGTGCTGGTCTACGACGACGAGTCCACCGACGGCACGGCCGATGTCGTGCGCCGCGTAGCGAACGAGGCGGTCCGTCTCGTCCCATCGAGCTCGTTGCCGGACGGTTGGCTGGGCAAGCCGCATGCGTGCGCGCAACTTGCCAAGGCTGCGTCCGGATCGGTGCTGGTGTTCGTCGACGCCGACGTGACGTTGGCACCGGACGCCGTGGCGGGCGCTGTCGGGTTGCTCCGGGAGACCGGGCTGGCGTACGTCTCGCCGTACCCGTGCCAGGTCGCGGTGTCCTGGCTGGAACGGCTGGTGCAGCCGCTGCTGCCGTGGTCGTGGCTGACGTTCCTGCCGCTGCGTTTGGCCGAAGGTTCGAGCCGACCGTCGCTGGCTGCCGCCAACGGCCAGTTCACGGTCATCGACAGCGCGGCCTACCAACGCGCAGGCGGACACGGCGCGGTGCGTGACGCGGTGGTCGAGGACATGGCGTTGGCGCGCCGTCTGACCGCCGTCGGCGCGCGCGGTGTCTTCGTCGACGGGCACGAGCTGGCACGGTGCCGGATGTACGACGGCGCGCGCGCGTTGGTCGACGGATACGCAAAGTCGGCGTGGATCGCCTTCGGTTCGCCGGCGAGCGCAGTCGCTGTGGCTGCCCTGTCACTGGTCGTCTTCGTGGTGCCCTGGCTGCTTCTCGCGGTGACCCCTTGGGCCGCGCCGGCCGCCGTCGCCGGGCCGGCGGGCCGGCTCGTCACCGCACTGCGCTCGGGCAACCGCCCGTTGCTCGACGCGGTCGCACATCCGTTGTCAGTGCTGGCGTTCGTGGCGCTCGTCGCCGTCTCGATCGCTCGCCACCGCCGCGGCAGGTTGAGTTGGAAGGATCGCCCGGTGCCATGAGCCGCGTCGTGGTCATCGGTGGTGGAATCGGCGGGCTGGCGGTCGCCGCACGCCTGGCCCGGTTCCGTCATGAGGTCGTCCTCGTCGAGCGCGCCCCGCGGCTCGGCGGGAAGGTCGGCGTGCTGCAGCGCGACGGCTTCACCTTCGACACTGGTCCGTCACTAGTGACCCTGCCGGCGACGCTGCGCGACTTGTTCTTCAAGACCGGCCGCCAACCGCTCGAGGACGTGCTGACGTTGCGCCCCCTCGACGTACTGGCGCACTACCGCTTCCCGGACGGCACCGAGATGGATGTGCCCAACCGCGGCGTCGGCAGCATCGCCGAGGCGTTCCAGCAGGCACTGGGCGGACACGCGGGCGACGACTGGCGGCGCTTCCACGACGGCGCCGAACATGTGTGGGAGACGGTGCGGACACCGTTCGTCGAGTCACCACTCGACGGCGCCGGCACGTTGCTGAAGCTTGCTCGCCAGCGGCCCCGCGACGTGCTGCGGGTGCGTCCGTGGCAAACGTTGCGCAACGTGGGGCGGAGCGCGTTCGCCGATGACCGGCAACGGCTGTTCCTCGACCGTTATGCCACTTACACCGGCAGCACGTCGCGGGGCC
>Ga0207705_10002443_pt1 | contig 14334 bp, 13 predicted proteins | sample KBSC13metaG_FD_184314 | JGI IMG/M metagenome (GOLD analysis project Ga0207705, IMG submission 184314) | Corn rhizosphere microbial communities from Kellogg Biological Station, Michigan, USA - KBS C1-3 metaG (SPAdes) (version 2) | ecosystem: Host-associated > Plants > Roots > Rhizosphere > Soil ...
CATCACCTGGTGGTTCGATCATCACCAGAGCGCTTTCCTCACGTCTGAGGACCACCAGGACTTCCGCAATTGGGAAGCCAGGGCCAACACTCCAGGTGCAAAGGTCGCCGGCGGCAAATTCTATGACGCCAACTACCTCTCCTGTACAAGCCTCATCGCGGATGTTGCGCGCGAAAGGTATGGATTCAATACCGAGCCGCTGAAGGACCTCATCTACTGGGCCAACATCGTCGACGGCGCAAAGTACGAGAGCGCACAGTCCGCAGTGGAGATGGCCGCACCGGCCATGAAGTTGACAATGGTTATCGAAAGCTCAGGGGAAGGTTTCGTCCCGCAGGTCATACCGTTGCTCACCGAGATGAGCCTGCAGCAGGTGCTTGACCAGCCGTTCGTCCAGAAAGAGCTTGGGCCTCTGATGGAGCGCCACCTGGCTGGAATCGAGCTGCTGCGCGAGCGAACTGTTCTCGAGCATGGTGTGGTCACCTTCGACATCACGGATCGGCTGACCGAGGGCTACAACAAGTTCATCCCGTACTATCTGCATCCTGCGGCGACTTACAACGTCGGCCTCAGCCGCTCGAGCTTCCGCACCAAGGTCGCTGTGGGTACGAATCCCTGGACAAAGGTGCCGGTCGAGAACCTCGCCAACCTTGCGGCGATATGCGAGCGCTATGGCGGCGGCGGGCACGCCCGCGTAGGGGCCGTCAGCTTCCCACCTGACAGGGAGGACGAGGCCCGCAAGGCTGCAGCAGAAATTGCAGCAGAGTTGCGGGCGCGAGCCTGACCGGGTCGCCGATTACAGCTTTAGTCTTGCTACAAACGGCAGCTTGCTGATGTCGTTGAAGATCACCATCGCCGCAAACAGCACGATGCAGACAAACGCGACTTGGTAGATGCGCTCCTTGATCGGCATCGGCAGATCGCGCCGGAATACGCTCTCAACAATCAGCAGGAAAATCATTCCGCCATCCAGAATCGGGAACGGCAGCAGGTTGAACATGCCGAGATTGATCGATATCTGCGCGACTGTCCCCACCAGCGGCAGCCATCCTTGCGCCTGTGCAGCTTCGTGCACAACCTGCCCAATTCCGATCGGCCCGGACAGGCTCTTCACCGAAATCTGACGCTGGAACATCTTCTTCAGGACGTCGCCTATGAGCACAGAACTCTTCTTGTTGAATCGCCAGGATTCAGCAAGCGACTCCTTCAGCGAGAGCTGCTGGATCCTGACCGGCGGTTCAGCGGCACGGAATCCGAGTCGGTAACCCGGGGTCCCATCGCCTGAGTCTGTCAGCTCCGGCTTTACGGTCAGCGTCTGTTCCTTCCCATCGCGCAGTATGTCTAGTTTTGCCGGCTTGCCCTTCTGATCCGCCAGATACCACAGCAGGGCGGGGATGGAGCGAATTCTCAGACCATCAATGGAGACAATGGCGTCACCCGGCTTCAGCCCGGCACGGTCGGACGGCCCCCCGGGGACCGGAGCATTGACCTTCAGCGGATCTTCCTGCATCCGGGGATCCAGCCCGAGCGCCAGCGCGTCCTCAATCGTGAAATCCTCTGGTTTGCCTTTGATCGCAAGGTGGACGTTCGTGTCAACCCGCTTGCCGTCGTGAACAAACGAGAGGCCGACTGTCTGGTTCGCGCTCAGCTTGGCGTGGTTGAGGATGTCCTCCCAGGTCGGATTCTGCACCTTGTCGAACCGCACAATCGTATCGCCGGAGTGCACCCCTACATTCGCCAGCGCAGTTCCGGGCGGAACATAGTCGGTCACCGCAGCACCGGAGCGATACTGGTCCACCTCGTTGTGCAGCATGAACACGCCGGTCATCAGCCCGAACGCCAGGATGAAATTCGCGACCGGTCCCGCCACGGCTATCAGCATTCGCTGCCACCGGGGATGGTTGTTCAACTCCCCGGGGTCTTCGGAGACCTCTTCGCCAGGAATCTCGCCCGCCATCTTTACGTACCCACCCAGCGGCAGGGCGTTGATCCGGTAGTCAGTGCCTTTGTGGACGAACCCGATCAGGCGCTTACCAAAGCCGATGGCGAAGGCCTCAACACGCACGCCACACCATTTGGCGACGATGAAATGGCCAAACTCATGCACCAGCACCATTAGGCCGAGCACCAGAAGCAGTTGAACGATTGTCGTCATGGAGTGAAAAGAATCCTTTGTGGGGCCACCGGAATGCTCAAGCTACTATTTTCGTTCAGATCAGCCCCGTCGAGGAAAAATCCTTTGCTAAACAGAAGTCACAGGAGCGGCACGCTCTGAGATCACCCGGCGGGCACACTCCCGCGCCGTCTGGTCGGCGATCAGCACGTCCTCAATAGACGAAGCCCGGGTAGCAGGCGTTTCGGTCAGTACCTGCTCGATTGTACGTGCGATCCCCGGGAACGATATACGCCCTTCGAGGAATGCGGCGACCGCCACCTCATCGGCTGCGTTCAGGGCAATACACGCGGCCTGCCCAGCCTCAGCTGCCTCATACGCCAGCCGAAGGCACGGGAACCGGGCGAAGTCGGGCTGGCTGAAGTCCAACTGGGTCAATGCCGCCAGATCGAACGCCAGGTGCGGAGCCTCCGGCCGCTCCGGGTAGGCCAGGGCGTACAGTATCGGCAGCCGCATATCCGTCACTGAGATCTGCGCCAGAATGCTTCCGTCCACAAACTCCACTAGCGAGTGCACGGTCGACTGCGGATGGATTGTGACCCGCACCTTCTCCGGGGCCAGATCGAACAGCCGGCACGCCTCGATCACCTCAAACCCCTTATTCATCATCGTGGCAGAGTCGATCGTGATCCTCTGTCCCATCACCCAGGTCGGGTGCTTCAGCGCCTGTGCCGGCGTAATGTTCTCAAACTCCCGCAGCGCCGTATCCCGGAACGGTCCACCGGAAGCGGTCAGCCAGATCTGCTTGACTTCACTCGGCTTACCGCCGCGCATGCACTGGTGGACGGCATTGTGCTCCGAGTCAATCGGCAACAGCGCCACACCGTGCTCTCGCGCCGCGTCCAGAATCAGTTCTCCTGCCGCGACCAGACATTCCTTATTCGCGAGCCCAATCGTCTTGCCTGCGCATACCGCGGCGTACGTGGCTTCTAAGCCGGCCACTCCCACGATCGCCGAAACCACGAAGTTTACCTCGGGCAGCGTCGCCACACGAACTGTGCCCGCGGAGCCGTGGACGACCTCCGTTGTTTTGACTCCGGCATCCCGCAGCCGCCCGGCCAGATTAGACGCCAGCTCTTCGGTCGCCACAGAGACAATCTGCGGACGCCACCGCACACATTGCTCAAATGCAGCATCGACATTCCGCCCCGCAGCCAGCGAAACCACCTGGTAGCGGTCGGGGAAAGATTCGCAGATCGAAAGGGTGCTCTGGCCAATGGAACCGGTCGAACCGAGAATTGCGAGCTTTTTCACTATCCGTATTTTCTCAGATCGGGGGTTTCGACGGCACTGACTTTTAGGCCTCTCAGAATCGGCCCAGGCTGAAGGAGTCTTTGATCAGCAGGACGCACCACAGAACCGGGGTCGCCAGCAGCAGCGCGTCAATCCGGTCCAGAATGCCCCCATGTCCCGGCAGCATCGAGCCCGAGTCCTTCACCCCAACTCCCCGTTTTATAGCGGATTCCAGCAAGTCGCCCAGTTGCGCGGCGATATTGATGATGACCGCGAGCAACACTGATTGCCAGATCGGCGCCACAATGTGCAGCAGGGTGTCACCCCTCCGCAGCAGGTACTCCCCGGCATAAACAATCGCCAGACCCGCCAGCACACTCCCGGCAACCGAACCGATCGAGCCCTCCCATGTCTTATTTGGGCTCAAAGCCGAGAGTCTGTGCCGCCCAAGTGACTTGCCCACATACAACGCCGCCGTATCACCCGCCCACACGCAGACCATCAGAAACAACAGCAGAGGCTTGCCATCGTCACGCATCCAGATCAGCGGGAGCAGGCTCAGCGGATACGCCACGTACACCAGCCCGAACACGCCGAGCGCCGTATCCGGCAGCACGCGCTCCACCCCGCCTCGGAACGCTGTCCACGTCATCAGGATGATCGTCAACAGGCTGATGAGCGGCAGCTCGGCTTCTTGATAGTGGTACTCGGGCAGCGTGAACAGAAACACGGCCGCAATGCCCGCCATCATCCACCAGGCTGGGATACGCGCTCCCGAGCTGTTAGCAAGCGTCAGAAATTCATACGCTGCAAGCTCCGCCACCAGGCACGTAGCGACGCTCAACATCCAGGGCTGCCCGCGGAAGATCAGCGCAACAACGCAGGCAATAAGGACAATTGCGGTAAGCACTCGTTTCATGAGCGAAGGCCAGGGCCTAGAGCAGGATACATGGATCCGAGACGGCGAGTTGGCTGACCGGCTCGGGGTTAAGAATCTGCCCGTCTCGCCTTCCGTTTACCTCTCTCAGAGATCGAAAAGGGCTCAGCTAAGACACCACTTACTGCCGGGTAGTGGAAAACGCCTTGCTCGTCTTTTGCGTCGTAGTCAAAAGGAATCCCAAAAAGGGCGACCCACCGGAACGGAGGAGCGTACGACATTGGCGCAATATAGGGGTGTTGTGAAGTGGTTCAATAACGCGAAAGGCTACGGCTTTCTCGGACGTGAAGGCGGTCCAGACGTCTTCGTGCATTACAGCTCGATTCAGATCGACGGATATAAGAGTCTGAAAGAGGGCGATGAGGTCGAATTCGACATCATCCAGGGATCCAAAGGCCCTCAAGCAGACCAGGTTGTCAGATTGAAAGATGCAGGCCCGCGGGACTCTGCCGCCGCCGCAGCTTAACTCCTCTTGGAGGGCATTCCTCCTCTCAGGTTAAGATTTAGGGATCTGGATCTGACGAGAGATCTCAACCTCTCGTGAGTTCTGGATCCTCTCGTGCCTATGGACAATATCGCCATCGCGCGGCTGCTCGATGAAACAGCCGCGCTGCTGGAGATCGACGCTGCGGACCCGTTCCGGATTCGGTCCTACCGGCGCGCCGCTGAAGCGGTCGAGCAGCAGACCGCTCAGTTGGCAACTCTCGTCTCCACCGACCCAAAGCAGTTGCTGACCATTCCTGGCATCGGCAAAGGGATGGCGGCAAACATCACCTCCATCGTCGAGACCGGCACGCTTCCGTTGCGAACCGAACTGCTCCAGCGGTACAAGCCCACCATGCTGGAGCTGTTGCGCCTGCCCGGAATGGGTCCCAAGTCCGTCGCGCTGCTGTGGTCCTCCCTCGGCGTCGCCGACCTCGATTCCCTCGAGGCGGTGGCCAAAGAAGGCAAGCTCACCGAGCTGCCGCGTATGGGCGAAAAGTTCGCTGCCAAGCTGTTGAAGGGAATCGAGGATTACCGCAAAAACTCCAGCCGCTTCCGCATCGACCGTGCCGCCGAACAGGCGGAGCGCATCATCGCCCTCATTCGCGAGTATCCCGGCGTTGAGGAGATCACCCCCGCCGGCTCTCTCCGGCGCGGCCGCGAAACCGTGGGCGACCTCGACCTGCTCGTCACCGGCCCAGCCTGTGAGCCCGATCGCGTCGCCTCCGCCGTGGAATATGTCGCCAGTTTGCCGCTCATCGACAAGCTCCTCGCCCGCGGGCAGAACAAAGTCAGCTTCACCCTCCGCAACAATCTCCAAATCGATGTCCGTCTGCTTCCCCGTGCCAGCTACGGTGCATCGCTCCAGTACTTCACCGGCTCCAAGCACCACAATGTCACGCTTCGCCAGCGAGCCATCAAGCGCGGCCTGACCCTCTCGGAGTACGCCCTGCTACGCCTAGAAGACAACACCATCGTTGCCGCTGCCACTGAGGAAGAAATATACCGCGCACTCGATCTCGACTACATCCCGCCCGAGCTCCGCGAGAACTGCGGCGAGATCGAGGCCGCCGCCGCCCACACTCTACCCACCCTCATTACCCGAGCCGATATCCGCGGCGACCTCCACATGCACACGGATGCGACCGATGGCCGCGACACCATTCGCACGATGGCCGAAGCCGCCATGCAGCGCGGCCTCGGCTACATCGCCATCACAGATCACTCAAAGAATCTCGCCATGACCAATGGCCTCGACGACGCCCGGGCTCTTGAGCACGTCCGCCGTATCCGCGAGGTCGACCGCGAACTGCAAAAGGATTACTCCGGCAAAATCCGCGTGCTCCCCGGTATCGAGGTCGACATTCTCGCCGACGGCGCCATCGACCTTCAGGACTCGACTCTCGCCCAGATGGACATCGTAATCGGCAGCGTTCACTCCGCCTTCAATCAGCCGGTCGAAGAAATGACGGAACGCGTCCTCCGCGCGCTTGAGAACCCGCACATCCGGATCCTGGGCCATCCCACTGGCCGCAAGGTGCTCAACCGCGAACCCTACGCCATAGACCTCGAGCGCGTCCTCCGCCGCGCGGCCGAACTCGGTGTAGCCGTCGAGCACAATGCCAGTCCCGCCCGCGCCGACCTCAGCGATATCCACCTCCGCCGCGCGAAGGAACTCGGCTGCAAAATCGTCATCAATACAGACGCTCATTCAACAGAAGAGCTCGACCTTATGCGCTTCGGCATCACCCAGCTCCGCCGCGCCTGGCTCACGCCCGCCGACCTCCTCAACACCCTCCCCACTGCTGAGGCCCTTCTGGGCCAACTTCGCCCCAAACCGAACGGTTAGCCGGTCGCCGCAGCTTGGTTCAGCCTCCCGCCGACCCTCATGCAGCTCCCGCCCAACCCTGTTCCACCGTGGGCGCCCATAGAAGTGTCATCTAAGCGAAGCGAAGGATCCCGGTATTTGTACCGCCGCGGAACCGTGTCAAGCCCAAAACCGCGTATATTGCTGAAAACAAAGATAAAATAGATGGCACTTGAGTTTTCCCGATCTGTTATTCTTAAATTAGGTAGTAAAAAGAAAAGCCCCGCCTCTCGGCGGGGCTTTCTAATTTCTGCCGGCCACACGCCGATACCTTTAGCTAAGTACATTGTTTTTTATTTTTGCGATTAAACGTTTTGTTTCCTAATATTTGCCAGCAACTACCTGAAAACACTGTTCTTACAAACAAGGGGTGGCTGTCAAAATTGCAGCCAAGGACCGCTTGTTTCACCACCTGAAAAGCAATTGGGTGCCGTGGGCAGCAACCGTCAGCGATGGACAACCAAAGCCCTGTCGAACAGCCCTAAGCGAAGGTGTGCGATTGCGGCGCGCACGGCAACGAGTGCTGGAACCCGCGGCACGCTCGGATCCGAACCGATCCGCTACCTCGATCCAACACACACCTGGAAGGAGAAGAATCTATGGCGAGCACGCGAATTTCTCAGGCTGCCCTTTGTTTCGTCGCTTCTGCGTTGTTGTGTGGAGCGACTCTCATCGCCCAGGAACCCACAGGCACTCCAGGCTCCGGAACCAACAGCACCACCGGCGGTGCCCCCGGCAGTATGCCTGGAAACTCAACACCTGGAAACCCAGCAGGAACCATGCCTGGCATGCCCGGCAGCGGCAGTATGCAGAGCAGCCCCGGCATGGGCAGCGGATCCAGCATGGTGAGCGCGGAGGACAAACACTTTATGAAGGAGGCCATGGAAGGAGACATGGCCGAGATTCAACTTGCGCGGCTCGCGCAGCAGAAGGCCTCCAGCAGTCAAGTCAAGGAGTTTGCCCAACGCATGATCGACGATCACACCAAACTGGACGCAGAGATGAAGCCCATGGCACAACAGTTTGGCGTCGAAGCTCCTACCGACCTCTCCGCCAAACACAAAGCCGTTCAATCGAAGCTCCAGGGACTTTCCGGCGACAACTTTGACCAGGAATACGTGAAGGCGATGGTCAGTGATCACAGCGAAGATGACCAGGCATTCCTCCGCGAACAGACCATGGCCAAGGATCCCACCCTAAAGAATGCAGTCACCCAGGCCGAGCCCATCATTGCGGAGCACCTCAGAATGGCGAAGGACCTTGAGAAGTCGCTTAAGGGCAAAGGCTCAAGCTCGATGTAGCACTCCAAACGCAGCAACCGTTGGGGGCGAACCGGAGCAGGTCCGCCCCCCTTTTTTATTGGTGCTGATCTAGTTCAAGCATCATCGGGCCACACCGCTGTTCGCCTTGGGATCCACCGCGGTACTGTGAGTAGATACGTTTCGTATTCCGCTCCAAAGGTCTGGCGCAGCTTTGGTTCTTCGTACAAGAGCACAAACAGATGCATTACCGTCCATACGCAGGCGCCATACGCAGCTAACTTCCAACTTCTGAACGCCAGTGCCTGACCGAGTACAACGGCAATCACAGCCACATACATTGGATTGCGGACATATCGGTACATACCTGTCACAATCAGCTTTTGCGTGGGGAACGGAGGCGCTGGCGTTCCCAGGCCCTCAAGTGCAAACCGTAGAAAGCAGGCGATCAATCCTGCGGTACCCGCAATAATCAGAGCGCCTCCGGCAAGCTCCAGAAGCGGCTGCAGCGGCAGACCAGGGTTCAGGTGCCAGCGAGTGATTCGCCACGGGATATAGACAGCTACCGTCCCCGGAGCCAATACCAGGAACAGCGCTGTGACCAACAGCGCGAGCTCACGCCGTCCTCGTCCCGAACTCATCGTTACTCCAGGTCGGTTGCGGCGGGTTTCGCCCGCATCAGCAGCCCCAGCAAAAGCAATGCGCCAAAGTACATGTAACTCTGCAGCACGTTCAGCACCGGCATCGCCGCAAAGTAGTTGAACGGTGAAAGGAAGTCTGCAATCAGAATCCACGAGATCGCGAGCCAGCTTACCCTGCCCCAGCCAGTGCGGTACACAGCGAACCAGAGCCAGGCGAATATCCCCAGCATCACGCCGTAGTGGTGTTCCCATGCCATTGGTGTGGCGATCACGCAGACCACGCCCATCGCGCCCAGGTCGGCCATCGTACCTGCACGCCGGCCCCACGGATACGCAAGCGCCAGTACGATAAGCGCCGCGGTGGTTGCCAATGTGACGTAGTACACCCACGGCACAAATGGTGGGTAAACGTAAGGGTGGTACGGCAGATTCTCGCCGTTGAAGATTGCGCGATTGAGCAGCCCGAACATGGACTGGTTGGCGTAGTGGGATTGCGCCTTCCGGCTCAGCCCCGAGAGCACACGCAGGTAATCCAGATTGTTCTCGAGTCCGAATGCAGCAATCGATACTGCGGTCCCCGCTGCCAGCGTCACGGCTCCGGCGGCGAGCGCATTCCACTTCTTTCGAAGCGCGGCCCACAGCAGAAGCAACCCGAACTGCGGTTTGACCATTGTCAGCAAGGCCATGGTGAAGCCGGCCCAGCGCTCCATTCCGCTCACCCAGAACAGCACCAGCGCAGCGAAGAAGACGTCCAGAAAGATCTGCGCCTGCCCCAGCGAGAATGCCAGCGTAATGGGCATGAAGAAGAAGGCGCCCAGGGCCGTTGCCACCGCTGCCCGCCAGCTCAGGCGCTCGCTGTGGTCGCGGCGCAGGATCGTTCGTGCAATCAGCACCTGCAGCAATACCACCGCGCAGACCGCCAGCCACGACAGGTACATCAGCGCCCGATACACAGCCGCATCCGACATACCCGCGCGCTTCATCCACAGCAGCGGCAGAATCGAGGTTAGCGGGTATATCAGCGTGTCGTATAGCTTTGCTTGATAAATCGGCAGATTCGGGTGCGCCAGGTAGTAGTTGACGGACCCGAGCATTGGACCCCAGGAGTCTGTGAACTGCCAGAAATGAAAGAAGTGCCAGTACCGGATTCGCATCTCGTCCACACCCGTGTGGAAGACGAAGTGCGCCACCAGCTTTATACCCACGTTGGCGGCCAGAATGTTCAGCAGCACAAACCACAGCAGCCGGCGGTCGCTTCTCGCCGGTGTGGCAGCGTCGATCTGAAGGTCCCTTGAGGTCGCGGTCTGGGCCATGGTGCTTGCGTTCTATTATCGCAACGGAAGCGCCTGGATTCTGTTTCGACCAGGACCTCCCATGGGGTAAACGCGATATCCTACTGTTTGTGGGCCTGATCGCGACAACGGAGAGCTCCCCCCAGCCGCTCGCTGCTGCCGCTGCGAAGGCTCGGCCCAGTCTCATTGCGGATTATGCGACCCTGTTCAAGGTCCGGGTCTCGGCGATGGTAATGATCACGGCCGCCGCGGGATTCTATCTGGGCAGTCTCCGTTCCGGTATCAGCCCGTTCAACGCCGGCATGGTCAGGGCTCTGTTCGGCATTGCGGTCGTCACCTGCGGCTCAAGCGCGCTCAACCAGGTGCTGGAGCGTTCGACGGACCGCCTGATGCTGCGCACTCGCAATCGCCCGATGGCAGCCGGCCGCATCGGGCTCGCGCACGGGCTGATCGTCGGGTTTGTCAGCATCTTCGGTGGATCCCTGTTTCTGGCACGGGCGACCAATCCGCTGACCGGCATACTCACTCTGTTGACCGCCGTTGGATACGTGGCTATCTACACGCCGCTGAAGCGCTTCAGCACTATCAACACCTTCATCGGAGCATTCCCCGGCGCTCTTCCTCCGCTGCTGGGCTGGACCGCTGCGCGCGGCGTCATCGAGTGGCCTGGCGTTGCGCTCTTCCTCATCCTGTTCCTCTGGCAGTTCCCGCATTTCATGGCCATCGGATGGATGTATCGCGAAGACTACGCCCGAGGTGGCATTCGCATCACCGCAACTGTTCCAGATTCCGCGTACGCAGCTCGCTCTACCGCCGCACAAGCAGTCTTCTATGCAGTCCTTATGATCGGAGCCGCGCTCTGGCCTTTCCTGTTGGGCACAGCCGGGTACTTCTATGCCATAGCCGCCGCGGTGCTGTCGGCGGGATATCTCTGGTACAGCATCCGGTTCGCCTCCATTGTTCGCAGCCCTGACCTGCACGACGTTGGCGCAGCGTCACATCGCGAGCCCGCACGCCAGCTACTCCACGCCTCCATCATCTTTCTGCCGCTGCTGCTGGCTGCGATGATGCTGGACGCTCGTGGCCGGCTGATGTTCTAGACTCCGGATTGAACGACCATGTCCTCAGCCTCTCCCAAACCAGGCAGTCTGCGAACCCCGCCCTCCGTCATCATCGGCATCCTTGTGGTATCGGCGCTGGCCAGCGCGCTCATCTGCTGGCTCGTCTATTACCATGCGCCCACGGACGTGGCTGGCACGCATCTGCGCGCCCTGCCGCTGCTCAACGCGGTCCTCAACGGACTCGCGACTATCGCCATCGTCACCGGGTATGTCGAAATCCGGCGGCGACACGTGCTGCACCACCGCGCGTCCATGTCCTTCGCGTTCTTCTTTTCGTCGATCTTCCTGGTCTCTTACCTCGTGAACTTCGCGCTGCATGGAGAGACCAAGTTCAATCGTCTCAGTCACTGGTGGCCGTTCTACTGGAAATTGCTGGCATCTCACATCGTCCTCTCCGTAGTCGCGCTGCCGCTGATCCTCATTACGTTCTTTCTATCGTTGACCGGCCGTTTCCCGTCGCACCGCAAGGTGGCGCGCTGGACTTTTCCTATCTGGCTTTACGTTTCACTCACCGGAGTCATCGTCTACGTGATGCAGGCGGCCTGCCGGTGACTATTCAGCGGGACACCAAGCAGTTGCTTCGCACAGGCCTCGCCATCTTCTGCTCTGGAGCCGTCGCCGCACTGCTTGCGATGACCGTCTTCGGCGGCATCGGACGTCAGGGGCCACACACCAACTCCGGATGGCTTGCGCTCATGGTTGCCATGGGCTGCCTGCCGACGGGAACTCTTACGCTGGCACTCGCCATCGCCAAACTTGTCGGAGACAGAAAGAAGTAAGCTTCCGCGGATGCTCGCGCACAAACCGGCATCTGCTATCCTCATCCTTCGCACACCAAGCAACGGGAGTAAACAGGAAATGGCAAAGGGCGTCAATAAAGTTTTCCTTCTCGGCAATGTAGGCAAAGATCCGGAGATGCGCGCAACGCAGGGCGGCATGACGATCGCAAGCTTCACGCTCGCCACTGCTGACCGTCAGAAGGACGCACAGGGGAACTGGGCCGACAAGACTGAGTGGCACAACCTCGTCGCGTTTGCGCGCACGGCTGAGATCGTACGCGACTACGTGAAGAAGGGAACACAAGTCTTCGTCGAGGGCAAGATCCAGACGCGCTCCTGGGACGACAAGGAGAGCGGGCAGAAGCGCTATCGGACCGAGATCCTCGTCAATGAGCTTTCGTTGCTCGGCGGCGGTGGTGGCCGGCAGGGTGGTGAGAGCGGCGGCTACTCCCGTTCCTCCAGCGGCTCCAGCGCGCCGGCCTCCGCACCGGATTATGCTGACCAGGGCATCACCGACGACGACATTCCGTTCTAGCATTCGCGTTACAAGTTTGCGAAGGGCTCTCGTGAGTGAGAGCCCTTCGTGCTTTGCGCGCAGAAAAAGCAATCGCTGCGTTCACGCGGTGATATTGACAAACCCCTGACAAAGCTCTGACAACAGCGCATTGGAGCTTCACTAGCATCGTCTTCATCAAGCCAAAGGCTTGCCAAGATCATCGAAGTGAGGTCCCATGCCCAGGTTCCTTGTCCCAACATCTGCCGCGCTTCTAGGCGGCGTTCTCGCACTCTTGTCGGGCGGCCCAGTGTGCGCACAGGTCGCGGGTGCTTACAAGGTGACCAACCTGATCTCCGACGGGTTCGTCTCCGCAGCCGTGACTGACCCAGGATTCGTCAATCCGTGGGCTATGTCCTCGACCGGGACCTGGTGGATCTCCACTGCAAACACTGGGTTCAACTACGTTGTTCCGGCCTCCACTGGAGCGATCTCGTTCAAGGTCATCGTGCCACCTGCATCCGGGACAGGCACGGGATTTCCCGCAGGATCGGTGACGTCCGGGGGCTCAACCACTGGCCTCCTTTTGCCCAACGGCACCAAGGCCTCGTTTCTCTTCTCTACTCTCGATGGCACTATTTCCGGATGGAACAGCAAGCTCGGAACGGCGAATGCCGTGTGCCAGATTGTCATCAACAACAGCGCCGCGGGTGCATCCTACCCTGGCCTGGCGCTTCTGAACACAGCAACCAACAGCTATCTTCTGGCTCCTAATTTCGGAGCCGGCGGTACGGTCGAGGTCTACGACAGTAGCTTCAAGGCGGCCAAACTTGCCGGTAACTTCACTGACCCGAATCTGCCCTCGGGCTACGCTCCGTTCTCTATCCACATCCTCAATAATCAGATCTTCGTGGCATACGCTGTTCGGACCTCTTCGGCGCCGTACCGCACCATAGACGCGCTGGGCAATGGTTTGGTCGATATTTTTGACCTGAACGGTAACTTCGTTTCGCGCGTCGCGACCGGCGGAAATCTCGATTCACCCTGGGGTGTTGCGATCGCGCCAGCCAAGTTCGGCATCTATGGAGGCGACATTCTGATCGGGAATTTCGGGAATGGGCTAATCAATGCCTACGATCCGAAGACCTTCGGTTTCGTCGGCCAGTTGACGGATGCCACGGGCAAGCCGCTCACGTACGCAAGTCTGTGGGAACTTCTGCCCGGCGGAACTCTCCCCAGCAACTCGACCACCGGCAGCGGCGGCGACACGAGCACTGTGTACTTTACTGCCGCACTGGATGGTGAAAAGCATGGACTCCTGGGAGCTATCGCAAATGACACCTCGGCGGGCGCCGCCGCCTTCGCGCTGAGTGTTGGAAGTCCAACCCTCTCCGTTGCGGATGGGAACTCCGTCAGCACAGTCATCAGCATTGCGCCTATCTATGGGTTTACGGGTACTGTGAACCTCTCTTGCGATGGGCTGCCGAAAGGGGCGACCTGCAACTTCGGGACGACGCAGCTGACGACATCCGGAACTGCGCCTGCGATCACCAACCTGACCATTGCGACTGTGAAGCAGATGGCGGGCAGCACCCTGCCTTTCTCCAAATGGTCGTCCGGAGTGGCGGTCGCCTTGCTCCTGCCTTTCGCGACCTGCGTTGGCTTGCGTCGTCGCCCGCTGAAGGGGGGCCTCCTGCAGATCGTTCTCGCGTGCGGAACTCTGGCCGCAATGGTTGCGATCGGCGGTTGTGGGGACGATGCGGTCTTTACGCCGCTTGGGACGACACAGGTGACAGTCAAAGCCGTTGCAGGATCGGTGACGCAGTCGATGCCGATCAACCTGGTTGTGCAGTGACCTTCCGGGCGACGGATGCAGCTTGGTCTGCAGCCGCTCGGTCTGGTCATGTCACGCAGAGGGCCGCTCTCCTCCACAGAGCGGCCCTCTTTTTGCATCTGCGGAAATACCACTACACTAGCTGCATGCTGGATGAAACACAGTTTCGTCGCGAGTCCGACCGTGCCCTAGAAGCTTTGAAACAAGCCCTCATCGCCGCTG
>Ga0207705_10002445_pt1 | contig 14329 bp, 10 predicted proteins | sample KBSC13metaG_FD_184314 | JGI IMG/M metagenome (GOLD analysis project Ga0207705, IMG submission 184314) | Corn rhizosphere microbial communities from Kellogg Biological Station, Michigan, USA - KBS C1-3 metaG (SPAdes) (version 2) | ecosystem: Host-associated > Plants > Roots > Rhizosphere > Soil ...
TGCTTCCCACCGCCTCTGACGCGCCTGTCCCTTACACGCGCGAAGTCGTGATGCCACTCGTCTACGTTCCGCCGAGTCCGCACACGCCGCTCGAGGCTCCGCCCGTCCGTGTTCACCATGAATTGCCGCGAGTCAAGCCGCCCGAAATTCAACCCGCGCCCACGCCGCCACCCGTTCCCCCTCCAATGGTGGCGAAGCGAATGACCGCGCCCGTCCCCGTCGAACATCCGAAAGCGGCATCCATCGCCGCGCCCGAGCCTATCCAGCAGGTGCCCCTCACACCGGCCCCTCTTCAGACGGCAGACCTCAAGTCCCCCAGTCTTCCGTCGCGCTACACACCGCCCGTGAAAACTGGCGTGTTCGACAACGCCGGGCAATCCGCGAATGGCCACACGCCCTCCCCGCGCCTCGAGGTGCAGACCGGTGGATTTGACTCGCCGCGCGGCAGTGGCGGTCTCGTCGCCAAAGGCGCATCCGCGGGTTCCGTTCATCTTGGCGGCTTCGGCGATTCGGCCTCGGGTAACGGATCAGGCCATGGCGGCGGCGGACAAGTGGTAACCAATGCCGGCTTCGGCGACGGCGCGGCGAGATCCGCCGCTCCCGGCCCCGCGCGCCGCGCCGAAGCAGCGCCCGCCGAAACCCCTGTCGAAGTTCTCTGGAAACCGAAGCCCGCTTACACCACCGAAGCGCGTTCGAAGAAACTCGAAGGCGCCGTGACGCTCGAAGTAGTCTTCCACGCGAGCGGCCAGGTGCAGGTGCTCCGCGTCGTCCACGGCCTCGGCTCCGGACTCGACGAGTCCGCCCGCACCGCCGCCGAACAAATCCGTTTTCGACCCGGCAAAAAAGACGGCGTCCCCGTCGACCGCACCGGGCTTGTCCAGATCACATTTGAGCTTTCCTGATGGAGGACTTATGATGAACCGATTCGCGCCGGCCCTTGTCCTTGGCGCCCTTTTCGCACTCTCCGCGTCCGCGCAGTCCATGACGCCGGATCAGATGCTGGACGAGGCCATCGCCCACGAAAGCACCTTGCTCTCTGTCCTCCAGGCCCGCACTCCCGTCGCCGAGACCTACATTCAGGAACTCGCGCCCGACGCCGACTTCGGCACGGTCCCCACAACGGACCACTACTTCCTCGGCAAAGTCGATCTCTCGCACGGCGTCGACGAGACTTCCTATCTCTCGAAGGCCTCTTCCGGCGGCAGCCGCCTCGATCTGTTCGCGCGCTTCCTCACCATCCGCTATCTGCCGAAAGGCTTCGCCCAGATGATGCTGCTCGATGGCGGAACCTTCGACCGCAATCATTACGAGTTCCAGTTCCTGCGCCGCGAATTTCTGGGCGACGTCCGTACGCTCGTCTTCGCGGTCACTCCGCTGAAGAGCGCCGGCCGCGGCCACTTCATCGGCAACATCTGGATCGAAGACCGCGGCTGTAACGTCGTGCGCTTCAACGGCACGTACAGCGGTTCCTCCTCCGGCAACATGTATATGCACTTCGATAGCTGGCGCATCAACGCCGGCCCGGACCTCTGGCTGCCCTACGAAGTCTACAGCGAAGAGTCTCAGATGGCGGACTTCCTGAAAATCCACAAGGCGCACTTCAAAGCGCTCACCCGCTTCTGGGGCTACACCGCGCCCGAAGAGCGCGCCGAAGAGCTCACCAACCTGACCGTCAAGACCGGAGACGTCGAAGACAAAAGCCCGCAGGTTGCCGATCCTTCTCCCGTCGAAAGCCTCCGCGCCTGGCAGCGTCAGGCGGAAGACAACATTCTCGACCGCCTGGAACGCGCCGGCCTGATTGCCCGCGCGGGCGGCGTCGATAAAGTTCTCGACACCGTCGTCAACAATCTCGAGGTCACCAACAATCTGAACATCCAGCCCGAGGCGCGCGTTCGCGTGCTGCTCACCACGCCTCTCGAGTCGTTCACGATCGGCCACACTATCGTGATCAGCCGCGGCATGCTCGATACGCTGCCCGACGAAGCTTCGCTCGCGGCGATCCTCGCGCACGAGTTGGCCCACATCGCCCTCGGCCACACCACGAGCACCGATTTCGCTTTCGCCGACCGCCTCCGCTTCGACGACGAGAAAATCGTCGAGCACTTCAAGCTTGCCCGCTCACCGCAGGAAGAGGAAGGAGCGAACGCGCGAGCCGTCGAAATCCTCCAGAAGTCTCCCTATAAGGACAAGCTCGCCGAAGCCGGACTCTTCCTCAAAGCGCTCGGCAGTGAAGCGACGAGCCTGCCCTCACTGACTCATCCGCTGTTCGGCGACAAACTCGTCGCCGGCCACGACGTCACCCGCATGGCCGCTCTGATGGAAACCGCGCCGCAGTTACAAACCGAGCGCGTCGATCAGATCGCCGCCCTTCCCCTCGGCTCTCGCACGAAACTCGACCCGTGGACCGACGAGCTCGAAATGATCGCGATGCACAACGTGCCCCTCGTTTCCGCCAAAGAAAAACTGCCGTTCCAGATCACGCCAGTCTTTCTCCACCTGAGCTATATAAACTCTCAGGACCAGGTAGCCGCCAGGTAAAATGACAATCTGCACTACCTGCTCTGCTAACTGGAGGGCGGACCTCCGGCCCCGCCTGGATGCTGTGGTTCCCTTTTGTGTGGATCTGTAACCAGCCCTCATAACGAAATCAGAACCGGCCGGGTCTTGCCATAAAGCCGGTAGACCGCAAAGTCTTTCAGGTCCACAGTGAAGAATTCACGGATACCTTCGCGCTCCGCAACCCGAATCAACGCCGCGTCGGCAAGATCCATTCTGCGGTCAGCATATTTCCGCATGAGCTCGCCAATTCGCGGTACGTCAGCCAGCCCAGGATCGAGCAGTTGGACCGCCCCTCGCGCGATCATCTCCCAAACGGCTTCCTGACCCTCCGGAACGCCGGCGAGCAGGTACATCCCTTCCGTCAGCCCGGCCAGACAGTCGCCATTGGCTGACGGATTTTCCGGAGGGCGGCTACACACACGGCATGGCGCTGATCGTCGGTCCTGACAATCGCAATCAGCGGACCGGCGTCAATCAGAACCATACTCGCGGCGAGTCCGAAGTAGTTCAGTGAAACGGCGGCCTGTATTCTCGGAAAGCGTCGCGACGCCCCCGCGCGCAACGCCGATCAAATCCTGGATGGAGTCATACGGAGAAATACCTTCCGCCTCGTCGTCAATCCACCTCATCACGGCTTCTCGAAGAACCTGCGAAGGTGGCACTTTTTTCCGGCGCGCAATCCGTTCGACGCGGCGACGCGTCTCCTGATCGAGCCGGAGACTGACAGGAGCAACCACAACCCCCATCAGGCGTATTACGCCCTTGTAATACGCCTGGCTTCTCTGTATATATCCCTGCCCAATCACCTCACGCTGGCGCGAGCATTCACATCCGCCGAACCCGAAGCCTTCACTCCCGCCCGGTCTTCCTTCGCCTTCGCCTCCGCCCGAGCCGCCGCCGAACCTGAAGCATCCGCATCCATCGAGGGTTTCAGCTCATGCATCGCCGTCCCCAGCGACTGCCCCGCCGTGACCCGATCCTTCAGCTCCCCAAACGCGATCCCGTTATCGTTCGCCGCATGCAAAGTCGCAAGAAACTGATCTTCATTCTTAAACCCCGCTGCCGCATCCCCGAGCGACTGCCCTTGCGGGACCAGCGGATTCACCCGCGCCGCCAGCCGGCTGTCCGAACTCACCCGCGACGCCACTTTATCCTTCGTTCCCGCCGCCGATGCCCGCGCAATATCGCGCTCCGCTTGCCTCTGCGCCAGCGAGACACTGTCCCTCGCGGCTCTGGAATCCAGATCCGGCCGCATCTTCCTCACCGCCGCCTCAATCGACATCGACTTCTTCCCCGTCGTCTCCGCCTTCATCCGCTCGAAAGGAATATTCAGATTGTGAGCCGCGTGCAGTGCTGTGATGAATTCCGTGTCGTCATGGAAACCCGCCGCCGCGGCAGGCGCCGATGACGAAGCTGGCAGCAGCGGACTCAGTTGCGATGACAGCGCCGCATTCTGCGTGGCATTCAGCGAGCTGAAAACACTCTGCCGCGCTACCTGGCCGCCGGGTGCCCCAGCCACGCCCGCCGAGTCACTCACCGCGCCGCGCGTTGTCGCTCCCACAGTGCTCCCCACGCCTCCACCCACCGAACTGGTTACGCTCCCCACCGCCCCCAGTTGCCCCCACGCGGGTATCGCTGCAAGCGCTACCGCCACACTCAGACTTCGGCATGAACATCGAAAAATAGTGGTCATCGAAACGGGTCTCCTCTTACCCTTCGAAACCCCGTTCGATGCACAGGTTGTGCCAGATCTCACTTCCGGCTCAACTGGCTGAAATCACTCAATTTGCGTGAAAAAACGTTCGGGCCCCACCTGTGAAGATCCCGGTAATCTCTACCGGAGCCGCGCACTCATTGTGTTCGATTCTGCACCAGCCAGTCGAGAAATTGATGCACTTCCGCCGGTCCCGCAAGGTTGTATTGCGCGCACGTCTCATCGCCGCCTACACGGATCGTGATCCATCCCTTCAGCCACCGGAACGCATCCTCGTCCGCCTCATCGTCACCGGCATAAATCGGAAGCCCATCCCGCACATCGCAGATCTTGTAGATCCATTCCGCCGCAGCCCCCTTGCGCCATCCGGTGTGCGGCAGAACTTCCCAGATCATCTTCCCGGGCCGGATCTCCGCCTGATCGCCCGCCATCCCCACCACCCTGCGTACACGATCCCGAATTTCCGGAATATCGTCCCGGCGCGCCATGCGGAAATGCACGGCCAGTGTCAGATGTTTCTCTTCCACAAACACGCCATGCAGATCCCGCAGACTCGCATTCAGTTCCCGCGCCAGCAGTTTGATGACTCCCCTTCGGGCCAGCGCGCCTGGCTCGATGAACTGCAGGCCGCGCCCGCGAATCTCCATCCCATGTTCGCCCGCATACACAATGCCGGGCACGCCGACCCGGCGCCGCAGGTCCCACATCTCGCGCCCGCTCACCAGCGCCACCAGCGTGTCCGCCCGCTGCGCGAGCGAGGTCAGCGTCGCGCGCACCTCCGGCGCCAGTTCCACTTCGTCCGCGTAATCGCGGATCGGCGCCAGTGTTCCGTCGAAATCGAGGAAAAGAACCAGCGCTCTCGCCTTCGCAATCTGCTGATGCACACCGGCGAAGTCTGCGCTGAGAAAGGACGTACAGGTCATCTCACACTTCATCCGATGCAATCCCCGTACCAGACACTCCACTCGTGCGCTCGAAACCTGTAGTTGGTACCCCATTTGCTCTTTCGACCGAGGCCCGCGTGGGCTCGCCACGAAAGCTCCCTAACCATGCGCCTTACCGTCAGGCTGACCCTGTCGCTCATTGCGGGTGTAACTCTCGTCTCTCTTGCCCTCGCGTTCTATTCAGAACGCATGCAGACGCGAGGCCTTCGTCAGGAATTGGACAATCGTGACCGTGTCCTGGCGGAGAACGTCCAGGCGGAAGCCGCCCGGCTCACCGAATCACAGTCGTGGAGCGAGCTGCGCGGTATTCTCGAGCGTCTCAGCCGCCACGAAAATCTCGCGGGCGCCGCCGTCTACGATGCTTCCGGCCGTCCCCTCGTTGCCACCGGACAAATCACAAATTGGAACATCGATGTCCCGAAAGCTGCCCTCGAATCTACGCGCCTTGCGCACGAGGTAGGCCAGTTGATGCACGCCGGCGATCGCCTGCTTCACGTCTACGCGGTTCCGTTCAACCTCAATTCAGGAAAACCCGGCTCACTCGTTCTCTTCAACGATGCCGCCTATATCGAGGCGCGCGAGTCCGATCTCTGGCGCCGCTCGTTGGCCGGCGTTCTGGTGCAGACGCTCCTGATCGTTATCGTCACCATGGCGATTCTGCGCTGGACTCTCCACCGTCCCATGAATCGCCTCGCCGAATGGTTGCGGGATCTCCACAAGGGCGAGCCGACGGCCAACCTGGAGCTATCCGAGGAAGAAGCCTTCCGCCCGGTGCAGCGCGAAGCCGCCAGGCTCGCGAGCAGCCTCGTCACAGCCCGCGCGGCCGCCGAGGAAGAAGCGCGCCTCCGCGACAGTTCCGATTCGCTCTGGACGCCCGAGCGCCTCCGCGCCTTCGTCCGCCATCGCCTCCACGGCAGCCGCCTCTTCGCCATCTCGAACCGCGAGCCCTATATCCACACGCGCGACGCCAATGGCAACATTCACTGGGAAGTCCCCGCAAGCGGTCTCGTCACCGCGCTCGAATCCGTGCTTCGCGCCTGTGAAGGAACCTGGATCGCCCAGGCCACCGGCAACGCCGATCGCGAAACTTCAGACGAGGACGGCCGCCTCCTCGTACCGCCGGACCATCCCGCTTACACGCTGCGACGCATCTGGATTTCACCTGAAGAGGAGGCCGGCTACTATCTCAGCGTCGCCAACCAGGGACTCTGGCCTCTCTGCCACATCGTCCACACGCGGCCCATGTTCAACGCTTCCGACTGGGAGATGTACCGCCGTGTGAACCGCCGCTTCGCCGACGCTCTTCTCGAGGAGGCGCGTCACGAGGAAAGCCCCATGGTCCTCGTGCAGGATTATCACTTCGCCCTCGTCCCAGCCATGATCAAGGACGCAAGGCCCGATGCGCGCGTCGCCATTTTCTGGCATATCCCGTGGCCCAATCCCGAAGCGTTCTCCATCTGTCCGTGGCAGAAGGAGGTACTCGACGGGCTCCTCGGCGCGGATCTCATCGGCTTCCACCTTCAGGCCCACTGCAACAACTTCCTCGCAACGGTGGATCAGGCTCTCGAATCCCGCATCGACCACGAGCGTTTCGCCGTCGATCGCCGGGGCCACACCACGCTCGTTCATCCCTTCCCCATCAGCATTGCGTTTTCCGAAGCTGCGCCTCCGGCGGAACCCGCATTCGCCGCGCGTCTGCGCCTTCTGCGTGAACTCGGCATTGAAAGCGCCATGCTGGGCGTCGGCGTGGACCGCGCCGATTACACCAAGGGCATCCCCGAACGCTTCCGCGCGATCGAGATTTTTCTGGAAATCAATCCCAAGTATCGCGGCCACTTCACCTTCCTGCAGGTGGCCGCGCCCAGCCGCGGCGACATACCCCGCTATCAGGAAGTCATGCAGGAAATCATCCGCGAAGCCGACCGCATCAATCGCCGCTTCCAGACCGCTTCCTGGAAGCCGATCATTCTCGACGTGCATCATCGAAGCCACGAAGAAATCCTGCCCTGGTACCGCGCCGCCGATCTCTGCATGGTGACTTCACTGCACGACGGCATGAATCTGGTGGCCAAAGAATACGTCGCCTCGCGTTCGGACGACCAGGGTGTCCTGATCCTGAGCCACTTCGCCGGAGCCGCGCAGGAACTCACCGAGGCGCTCATAGTCAATCCGTATGATGCGGCCGAAGTGGCCGACGCCATTCGGCGCGCGCTCGAAATGTCACCGCAACAAAAAAGGGACCGCATGTCCCGCATGCGGTCCCAGATTCGCGAACACAATGTCTATCGATGGGCCGGAATGCTGGTCGGTGAGCTGACTTCAGTCCGGATCGCCCTCGAAACTATTCCTTGACCTTCAGCTTGTCTTTGTTCTCTTCGATAAAAGTTTTGATGTCGTCCGCCATGCCGAGCAGCTTGAGCCACTGCTCCTGGTACAGCGTCACCGGAAAGCGGCCCAGCCCGTAAACGGAAACCGCGCCTTTCTCGCTGACCTTCATGGAGGTCGACCCTCCGCGCTTCTGTTTCAGCGCTTCATTCTCCGCCCGCAGCCGGGCCAATTCAGCCTGCACGTCTTCGTCTGCCATGTCTTCCAGCCTAACAACCCTGCCCGCGCGTTGTGGGGCCGGGCTTCAGCCCTGCACGTCGAGCTTCCGCTCGACGCGCACTACAGAAACACTTGTCCTGTGCTCGAATAAAACAAGTCCCATGACCGGCGCCGAATCCCTCCTCCGCACCCTCCTCGCCAACAACATCGACATCTGCTTCATGAATCCCGGGACCTCCGAGATGCAGTTCGTCTCCGCCCTGGACCGCGTTCCCGCCATGCGAGGCATCCTCGGACTCTTCGAAGGCGTCTGCTCCGGCGCGGCTGATGGCTACGCCCGCATGGCCGGTAAACCCGCCTCCACGCTGCTCCACCTCGGCCCCGGCCTCGGCAATGCGCTCGCGAACTTCCACAACGCGCGCAAAGCCCGTTCCCCCATCGTCAACATCGTCGGCGAACACTCCACTCAACACCTCGGCCACGACGCCCCGCTCACCGCCGATATCGAAGCCTTCGCCCGTCCCGTCTCCGGCTGGGTCCGCACTCTCGCCAGCGCGGGCGCAATGGGCGAAACAGCCACAGCCGCGATTGCCGCCGCCATCGCTCCGCCCGGCCAGGTCGCGACCCTCATCATCCCCGCCGATTTTTCCTGGAGCGAAGCCGGCGATCCCGGCCCGATTCTTCCGCCTCACAGGCGAGCCGCCCCACAGCGCGGCCAGATCCTGACCATCGCGAAGGCCCTGCGCTCCGGCAAGCCCGCGGGCATTCTCCTCGGTGGTCAGGCGCTCACGGAACCTGCCCTGCGCGCCGCCGCTCGCATCGCCGCCGCCACCGGCGCGTCCGTCTACGCCAACCGCAATTCCGGACGCATGTCTCGCGGTCTCGGAGTCCCCGCCGCCACCCGCATCCCGTACTTTCCCGAAGCCGCGCAGTCGCTCCTCGGCAATCTCGCGCATTTGATTCTTGTCGAATCAAAACCGCCAATCTCTTTTTTCGGATACCCTGGCCTGCGCTCTACTCTCGCGCCACCGGACTGTGCGCTCGAAAATCTCGCGGCCGAAGGCGAAGACGGACTTGCGGCGCTCGAAGCTCTCGCCGAAGAACTCGGCGCGCCGCGTGTGATCGATGTCCCCCAAAACGATCGCCCGGCGCTTCCCGCCGGCGAACCGCTCACAACGGACGCCATCGGACGCACCATCGCGGCGCTTACCCCCGAACGCGCAATCTTCAGCGATGAATCGGTTTCCTCGAGCGAGCGCATCTGGCCGCACCTCGCCGTCGCGCCCGCCCACGACTATCTCCCCGTCACCGGCGGCTCCATCGGACAGGGACTCCCCGTCGCTGTCGGCGCGGCTGTCGCCTGCCCCACACGAAAAGTCATCGCCCTCGAAGCCGATGGCAGCGCCATGTACACCATCCAGTCTCTCTGGACGATGGCTCGCGAAAACCTTGACGTCACCACCGTGATCCTCGCCAACCGCCGCTATCGCATTCTGGATATCGAAATGAAGCGCACCGGCGCCGGCCCCGTCGGCCCGCTCGCCGATCGCATGCTCGCGCTCTCTGCCCCCGCGCCCGATTGGGTCAGGCTATCCGAGGGCCTGGGCGTGCGCGCGGCGCGCGCCGCCACGGCCGACGAATTCATCCGCGAGTTCCGCGCCGCCATGCGCGAACCCGGTCCCGCCCTCATTGAAGCTGTTCTGGATTAGAGGAAAATGAGCTCAGCTGCGCTGCCTGCGGCGGCGCCACACAACTCCCGACAGGCCGAGCCCGATCGACACGAGTCCTATTGAGGAAGGCTCCGGCGCGTAGTCGAGGCTGGCGGCCGAAAGATCTCCCCCTTTGTGCGTCAGTTGGTATCCGATCGCGTCGAGCATCGCAATCTCCGCGCCACCGTCGGTCGTCAGATCCATGCCGCGTCTGCCCGTGCCGGCGGTCCAGTTGGTGCAGCCGATGGAATCCTGAACATGCTCGCATACGGTCGGAATGTCGCCGTAGTCGTCACCGTGGGCCGAATTGGACAGACCCGCAATAGCGGTCGCCCCGCCGTCGATCGAAAAATACGCCGGCGCGGGAGCGATAGTCACAATTTGCTGTGGGCCAATGGAGAAGCCTCTCTGACCCGGCCCCACATAGCGGAACAAGTCGGACGCGCTCGTCCCCCACAATCCGTTGAGGCAAAAGGATGAGATCAACAGCTGTCCACTCTTGATGCACGACCCGGTACCCAGTATTTCATCCGTTTCGTGCTGCACAACGGTAAAAAAGTCGTAGTGATCTTTCGTGGAGCCCGCGTCGGAGTCACCGTAGTCGAACAGCTTCGAATTGGAGAGCGTGACAACGCCGTTAAAGCAGGTGGAAATTGTGCTGGGGCCGAGTTGACACCCGGTCAGACTGCACGCATCCCCAGGTTTGCAGGTCCCTCTGGGACCCTCCGCCCCCGTAAACCCCAGCGCGGTGTCGAGTGCGCTCGTCAGCGAGATCTGATACCCGGAGTTAATCGGATTCGAGAACCGGGTCACCGGGGAAGGAAGCGACGCAACTGCCGCGGCGTCGGCCGGTCCAGCGATGCTGGCTTGCAGAGCTTTGTAATAATCCGCGTAGTTCACGGTGGTGTAGAACTGATCGTTGTGCCCCACTGTTCCGTTCGGAAGGGCTCCCATCGTGATGTAGATGTTGGCCGCCGCGTTGGTGAAAAGCTGGGAATACTCCAATCCCAGGGTGTTGTTCAGGCTCTCGCAGGTGGCGGCGCTGATGGTCGGGTCGCACGTATACCTGACGGGATAATACGTAACCGGGCCGGCAGCCGCGGGCAGAACGGACAATCCAAGGGCTGCAATCAGCCCGATACCTGTTTTTCTCAACAATCCTCCGCAATCGCGACTGCTGCGGGGAGCGTCGCAAGAGCAACTCAGGCAAGTCTAACAAGAAAAGTGCGGAAAATAACGCTGTTAGCGCTGCAGGCACGCAACAAAAGTACCCAGGGCCTTACTAGTACCGGATACCCACAGTCGTAGTGCTCTCACTCCCTGCGGGCTATCGTTCTCCACGTACCGGACGCCGTCGTTCACATCTCCCAGTGCCCTCTTTTGCTAAACTGGCTCACGGAAAGTCATCGATGCCCTCGTCAACCAATCGCGACCTGACCACAACGCTTGTGGCAGGTCTGAAACAAATGATCCTGGATGGCGACCTTCATCACGGCGCCAAGCTGCCGCCTGAACGCGATCTGGCGAAACGCTTCAGCGTGAATCGCGCGTCCGTCCGCCAGGCGCTGAAGGCCCTCGAAGTCATGGGAGTCGTCCGCCAGCGTGTAGGCGACGGAACATATCTGACTCAGGACGCCTCCACCACGCTGAGCGCGCCCCTCGATTTCCTGCTCCTCGTTGACGGCATCACCTTCAGCGAACTGTACGAAGCCCGCCGCATCTTTGAACCGGAGCTCGCTGCCCGCGCCGCCAAACGTCACACCGCCGATGAGCTCCTCCAGCTCGAAGAATCGGTGACGGACATGAAGCGCCACTTCGAATCCGGCTCTCTTGCGGATGTGGCCACCTGCGATCAGCGCTTTCACCGGATTATCTGGGAAATGGCCGGCAACCGAGTGTGCCTCCGCATGTTCGTTCCTCTGCACCGCACCATGACGGACAGCTTCGCAGTGAGCTGGTCCATCCACGATTATTCAAATGCCATCAGTTCCCACGCGGGCATTCTCCAGGCAATTCGCGCCCAGGATCCCGAGGCCGCCCGGCGTAGTATGCTCGAGCATCTCGATCGCGCGGAATCCATCCACTTGAGCCACGCGCGGCAAACAGTTGTTCCAGCCTGAAACATTTCGGTCGATTTTTTAGCCGATTTAGCGGGAATTTCCCCCAAATCCCCCGTTCAGGTGTAGCCTGTCAGGTGTGCGAAATGCTCTTCTATATATAGGTGTACTTCTGATTGCGCTTTTGGGCGGCCCGGCGCACACAATGGCGGCGCAAAAGTCCGAATCAAAAACATCAAAAACGGACGCCGACCGCGAAATCGAACAGAAAATCCAGATAAAACTCGCGAAATCGAAACTGGCCGCCGACCATTTTACGGTCTCCGTTTCCCACGGGGTTGCGACGATCGAGGGCACTACTGACGTGCCCCAGCACAAAGGGGTCATGACCCGCATGGTGAAAGCCGCCGGGGCCACGGCGGTAAGTAATAATATCCGGGTCTCACCAGCCGGTAAGGCAAAAGCTACCGAAGCGTTTGCAAAAGCCCGATCGAAGTCGCAGAGTGCTACCACGCGACCCGGTTCATCAAATTCCCTGCAACTGCCTCATGCTAAGGTACTTCCACAGAATTCAAGCCGTTAATCGCTCGCGCTGTAATTAAAATCACAATTAAAAGAATTCGCCGGTTGAAGATGTCACATTGGCAGGCTTCCGCCAATGCTCCTGCAGCCCTCCGCGCCACGCGCATGGCCGCTTTACAAACCCTTGAATTTGCAGAACTACCTGGTTATATTCCTACCGATTACTGCCCTGAGTAAGGAAAAGCCTGAGTCGTCGCGTGTGACAGAAATGATTGAAAAGTGTCAATTTGTCTCTGGAAAATTGATTCTCCGGTACCAGCCGGTACTAGAACCAACGACTTCAATTCGATAAGTACGATGGCACCCAGTTTGCATAAGATAGTAGCGTAATGGTCAAGTTTACCCAAGCCCGATTATTGTCAAATGCCGTACTGGTCACGATGTTGACTGGTGCTTGCGCGTTCGCCGGTTCAATTGCGCCGGATCTGAACGCACTCAGCCCGAACACCGTGGTCCAGGTGATTGTCGGGCTCAACGGATCGCAGGCGCCCTCGCAGCAGAACATGGGCGGCGTGGTCCAGCTGTCGCAGATGTCGAACGCGATCGTCGCGCAGACAACCGCCGCGGCGGCGATCGCTCTCAGCAACGATCCGGCGGTCAACCACGTTTCCGTCAACCACGTGATGGTTGGCAGCAGCTCTCCGATCTACGATTTCACTCCCCAGACCCTGCAGCCGGTGTCGGCCGCTTATGCGGGCACGGTCACGAGCGGCTCTTTCGGAAGCGGCATCGGCATCGCGGTGATCGATAGCGGCATCAACACCACGAACCTGGATCTGATGGGAACCGGGTTCACCAGCCGCGCGGCTAATCTGGCTTCCCGCGTCTCCTACTCGCAGAGCTTTATCCCCTACGAAACCACGACGCAGGATCTCTACGGGCACGGCACCCACGTGGCCGGAATTATCACCGGTGACGGCACGAACAGCTACGGCGCGGGGTTCTACAACAACATCCACGGCATCGCGCCCGGCGCCCACCTGATCAACCTGAAAGTCATCGATCAGTGGGGCGTTTCGACGGACGCCGAAGTGATCCAGGCGATCCAGACCGCTATCGCACTGAAGAACAATTTCAACATCAAGGTCATCAACCTTTCGCTCGGCCGCCCGGCTTTCGAGCCCTACACGATTGACCCGCTCGATCAGGCTGTGGAACAGGCGTGGGCTGCGGGCATCACGGTCGTCGTCGCCGCCGGCAATGGCGGCCGCGCGGCTGCGGATTCGATCACGCAGGGCTACGGCACGATCGCGGTCCCCGGCAACGACCCGCTGGCGATCACCGTCGGCGCGATGAATACGATGCACACGGCCTCCCGCGCGGACGACATCATGACTTCGTACAGCGCGAAGGGCCCCACGGAAGGCGATTCCGTTGTCAAGCCCGACCTGGTGGCGCCCGGCAATCTGATTTTCTCGATCCGCGTCCCCGGGTCCACGCTGGATACGGCTGAGCCGAGCGACATCGCTCCGCTCTCGTCGTACATCACATCGCCCGCCGGGCAGGCCAACAACTACTTCGTCATGAGCGGCACCAGCATGGCGGCAGCCGCAACGAGCGGCGCGGTCGCTTCGCTGCTCAGCACGCCGGCCAACGCGAACCTCACGCCCGACCAGGTGAAGGCCCGCCTGATGCTGACGGCGAGCAAGAATTTCGCGCCGTCCACGACCATCACCGACGCCACGACTGGCCAGACGTTCACCGTCCAGAACGACATTTTCACGGTCGGCGCCGGTTACCTGGATCTCGATGCCGCGATCGCCAGCACGGCGACAATTCCGGCCGGCGCGAGCGCCGCTTCGCCGATCGCTCAGCCCGATGGCACGTTCGATGCGAATGGCAACGCGAACATCATCCTCGTGAACGACCAGTCGGCCGTCTGGGGCAGCTCGGCGGTCTGGGGGTCGTCAGCTGTGTGGGGCTCTTCGGCAGTCTGGGGCTCGTCCGTTTGGCAGGCCGGGGCCTCGGCCGTGTGGGGCAGCAGCGCTGTCTGGGGTTCGTCAGCCGTCTGGGGCAGCTCGGCGGTTTGGGGTTCCTCAGCCGTTTGGGGCAGCTCAGCCGTTTGGGGCAGCTCAGCGGTTTGGGGCTCGTCAGCCGTTTGGGGCAGCTCGGCGGTTTGGGGTTCGTCGGCCGTCTGGGGCAGCTCAGCGGTTTGGGGTTCCTCGGCTGTGTGGGGCAGCTCGGCAGTTTGGGGCTCGTCAGCCGTTTGGGGCAGCTCAG
>Ga0207705_10002448_pt1 | contig 14315 bp, 10 predicted proteins | sample KBSC13metaG_FD_184314 | JGI IMG/M metagenome (GOLD analysis project Ga0207705, IMG submission 184314) | Corn rhizosphere microbial communities from Kellogg Biological Station, Michigan, USA - KBS C1-3 metaG (SPAdes) (version 2) | ecosystem: Host-associated > Plants > Roots > Rhizosphere > Soil ...
CCGCTGCCCAGGCCGCGCAACTTCTAAACCTTCACCCAAACACGCTGCTCTTGTGGGCACGTAGGGGAAGAATCCCCTGCCTGCGCCTTGGCCGTCGCGTTGCCTTTCGTACATCTGCCCTAAACCAATGGCTCGCTGGTCGTACACTAAGTATGCCGTTCGCGCTGCCCCAACCTTGAAAGTGAGGCAGCTATGAAACATCAACGGAAACGCTTTCAGCATGGATGTTTGACAATTGAGAAGAGAAAAAACGGACCCGGCGTGTGGGTCTACCGTTGGCGACAACTAGACAACGAAGCCAACACCATCCTGCGCAAGAAAATCGTTGGCGACAAGCAGAAATACCCAACGAAATCCGCAGCACTTAAGGCCGTGGAAGGGCTGAGGCTAGACATCAACGCTGAAGCCGTCACCGCCGCTCCTCTGACAGTTGACCAGATTATCGCGCACTACAAAGACATCGAACTTGCGGATACCAACAGCAAAACGGCGCGAACGAAAGAGGTCTACCAGCATCAACTCGATAACGTCATCTCACCCAGGTGGGGGTCCCATCGGTTGACTGATGTAAAACCTATCGCTGTGGAGAAGTGGCTTGATGAAATGGCTGTGGCTCCCGGCACAAAGGCCAAGACAAAGGGAGTTATGAGTATCGTGTTTCAACACGCCATGAGATACGAGTGGACGACAATGAACCCCATTCGCCTTGTGAGACAGAGTGCGATGCCTCGAGTGGAGGAGATCGTCCTATCCGCCGTTGAGATCTCTGCGCTCTTGTCTGAACTGTATGACCCCTTTTACACGCTCATCTTGCTTGTCTCAGTAACAGGTCTCCGACGTGGCGAGTTGTTCGGGTTGAAGTGGGAAGATGTGGACTTTCAAGAGGCGGAGATTAGGATAGTCCGCTCTATTGTCGATCAGGTCGAAGGACCGCCGAAGACTCTAGCCTCAAGACGGCCCGTTCCCATGTCTTCGGAGTTGTCATCTGCTCTGGTGAATTGGAGAAAGCAAACTACCTTCTCTGGCTCTGGCGATTGGGTATTTGCCAGTCCGTCAGCCGTTGGCAAGAAACCCTATTGGCCCGATGCTGTGCTGAAGAGGCACGTGTTCCCAGCGGCAGAAAGGGCAGGTATAACTAAGCGGATAGGCTGGCATAGCTTCCGACGAACGTTAGCAACACTGCTTCAAGCTTCCGGGGCCTCGGTAAAGACAACACAGGAACTTCTACGCCACGCTTCTCCGCTAATGACTATGGGAACCTACGCCAAGGCGGTCACGGCAGATAAACGTCTGGCACAGGAGAACGTCGCTTCAATGTTTGTCGTCGGAAGCAGCGGAGGTCAGAACGAAGATAAAGCATCATTAGAAAGCTGATGTTCCCTTCTGTTCCTTGATATCGCTCTTGTTCCCATATTTACAGCGCTAACTGATTGAAAATAATGGTCGGGACGACTAGATTCGAACTAGCGACCTCACCCACCCCAAGGGTGCGCTCTACCAGGCTGAGCCACGTCCCGACTATGATTGCACGTCTGCCCAGGCGGGCGACGGCGGGGTATGTTGCAGACCTAAGTGTACACGAACAGCTCGGATTTCGGACTATCCGCGCCTAATGGGTCGGCGCGACGAATTCCTTGGGCAGCGAGCCGCCTTCGCCAAAGAAAAATTCGTTCATCTGCTCGACCAGGAACTCCTGGGCCTCGCGCGTCCAGGGCTGGAGACGATATTCGTTGAGCAGCATCTTTTGGCGTTCGACCCACTCGCCCCAGGCTTTTTTGGAGACATTCTTATAAATCTTCTGGCCGAAGTCGGAGTCGAACGGAGCTTCGTCGAGACCTTCCATTTCAGCCTTGTATTTGGTGCAGAAAACCATGTGTGCCATGCGTTGAGTCTCCTTGGGAATCTCTATTTTACTTGGAAAAATCTGCGTAGGCACAGTACGATGCGATTCAGGTCTTTTTTCGTTTACCCTTAGATTTCATATCTCTGGCACGGACTTTAGCTTTCGACTTGCCGGAACGGTCCGGGCTGGTGTGAGCACCCTCCTTCTTAGAAAGTGCTTTTCCCTTCGGCTTGCGGAGCGATTTCGGCGCGTTCGGGATTTCGTCGTCAGTGGGCAACAGAGCGAACTGAAGCCGCCGCTGCTGGCGGTCAATTCGATCGAGCAGGACGTGGACGCGCTGCCCCATCTTGAAGATGCGACCGTTGCGCGTGCCTACGATCTGCCGGTCGGTGTCGCGGAAGATATAGCGGTCGTCCTGAAGCGTGGCGATGGGAACGAGACCTTCAATGAAGAGGTCGTCGAGTTCTACGAAGAAGCCGTATTTCGTGCAGGAGAGAATAATCGCGTCGAAGTCTTCGCCAACCCGGTCTTCCATGAAACGTATTTTCTTCCACTCGATCAGCTCGCGTTCCGCATCGTCCGCACGCCTCTCTGCCTGACTGGACTCCGCGGCGATAGCGGCAACCTCGGCTTCAGGAATTGGTTCCCTCGCACTGTTGGCCTTCCGAGAATCCGGACGTGAGGCACCCTGCTTGCTGGCGGTCATCTCGCGCCACGGCTGAGGATCAGTGCTCAGGATAGCTGCGCCTTGCGGGTTCGCCCCTGCTTGCAGGAGACCCCGGAGGATACGATGGATGATCAAATCCGGGTAGCGGCGAATGGGCGAGGTAAAGTGGGTATAGCTCGGGGAGGCCAGCGCGAAGTGGCCCACATTCTGCTCGCTATATCGTGCCTGCTTCAACGACCGCAGCATCAGGTAGGCCAGAATCCTCTCCTCAGGCTTGCCCTCAATCTTCGCCGTCAGTCGCTGGTACATTTGCGGAGTCACAGGGATGGATTCCGGCACCTCGTGGGTCTTGGCCGCGCGGCCCCCATTGCGGCCGGCCCCGCGCGCCGCGCGCCGGTCGGACTTCATCTGGACGCGCTTCACCGGTAGGCTGCTGAAGCCAAGCGAATAGCCAAACTGGCTTGCCGTCTCTTCAAAGTCAACAATGCGCTTCGGGTCCGGTACCTCATGAATCCGGTAGATGCCGGGAATGCCCTGCGCCTCAATCCAATGCGCGACACATTCATTCGCAGAGAGCATGAACTCCTCGATCAGGCGATGCGACCACCCGCGCTGCGAGCGCACGATGGCCTTCATATTGCCATTCGGATCGAACTCGACGACCGGTTCTGGGAGGTCGAAGTCAATGGAGCCGCGGCGGTGACGTTTGGCGTTCAGCTTCAGCGCAAGCTCATACATGCCTTCGAAGTCCGGAACCAGATCGGCAAACTCGGCACGGGTGGCTGCGTCTCCGTCGAGAACGGCCTGAACCTGGGTATAAGTCATGCGCCGCGCGCTGCGAATAATGCCTTCACAAAGCTCGTAACCAAGCACCTCGCCGCGAGCGTCGATCTCCATCAGGCAACTCAGGACCAGTCTGTCTTCATCGGGCCGAAGGCTGCATGCGCCGCTCGAAAGTTGTGGCGGCAGCATAGGAATCGCTCGGTCGGGAAAGTAGACGGAGGTGCCACGCAGACGCGCTTCTAAATCGAGCGCCGTGCCGGGTCTAACATAATGGCTGACATCGGCGATGTGGACCTGAAGCTGCCAGTTCCCATTAGAAAGCGGCTGAACCAGCACGGCGTCGTCGAAGTCACGAGCGGTCTCGCCGTCGATGGTCACAATAGGAAGGCCGCGGAAATCTCGCCGGCCATCCGACTTCGCTGCAATCGGCTCGGCGGCAGAGAGCGCAGCTTCAGCGAGTACGTTCGCCGGGAAGACGTGCGGGAGATGGTGCTTGCGGATGATAATTTCGACATCGACCCCAAAAGCGTCTGGCGGCCCGAGCACCTCGACGATGCGGCCACGAGCGGGGCGGCCCGGGGTGGGAAAGTCGGTAACTTCGATATCGACCGCAAGACCCTCCAGCGGCCGCCGCGGATCAAGCTCCTCCGACCAGTGTCTCTGCTGTGCCTGTGCCTCTTCGCCCAATACACGATGCGGCGTCTGCTTGGGAATAGCGGGAATCTCAGCGGCGTCCGGGATGAGGATGGCCTGGGTCATCCGCTCGTCGAACGGAGTGACGTAATTTCCGTTGATAAGAGGGGCATTCTCCCATGCGCTCGATCTTCCATGCATCCGTGCGTAATGGAAGATGCCGACCACCGTAGGATTGCGCCGAGTCAGCACTCGCGCTACACGTCCTGACCTGCGCCCATCCCGCCCCGGCGGAGCTTCGTCAACCAAGACCTCATCCCCCTGCATCGCGCCGTTCAACTCGTTCGGCGGAATGAAGAGATCGTCTTCGCGGTTGGTGCTCTGGTTGGGCCGGACGAAGCCGTAGCCGTCGCGATGCAGATCGATCTTTCCCGCCACCAGACGGTCGCGGGTGGCGCGATGTTCGACAAGCTGCTCTTCATCGCGGGGAGCTCGCGCAGTCTTCTCCGGGACGGCAGCAGGAAGGCTCCACTGCTCCGTATCGACTTTGACCAACTCTCCGCGCGCGGTGATTCGGGCAAGCTGCTCCAGCAGCAGACGCCGTTCGCGTCCCCCACCAAGGCCAAGTTCTCGGATGAGCTGCTTATATCCGGCACGATGTTGCGGCGAACGCTCGATCCGCCGTATCAGTTCTCGATCTGTCCGCGGATAGGGAGTATGGGCCATCTGAGGTCAAGGATATAGGACGGCGGTTCGCTTCTCGTAGTCGTTCATTAATTGAGGGACCCCATACCGGATATTCAGACGTGGTATTTGCAAGAGATGAATGAAGGAAGCCTATTTCTTCGGTTTCGACAGCTCTACAGCCTGTTCAAGCGTCGTTCCGGCCGGAACCGGCGTGAAGTCCGTCTGCACCTCGTCCTGCTGCTGGCCGATGTTCTTGAACAGCAGCGCCTTGCCTTCGATATGAACGTGGGTCTCGGTAATCTCCCATACATTGGGCGCAATTTCGCTCCGCAACACCCGGAAGGTGCCGCCCTGATGTAGCCGTCCAAGCAGGCCGTACCCAAAGGTCACATCCCGGGTCAGTTTTCCGCTTATCTCCTGAATCCGCTGCTGCTTCTCATTTACCACGAGATCGCCATTCATCGCGCTGAGCACGCGCGACTGCATATCGGGCGCGTCAAAATCCGGATCGGGTTCAAAGTGCAGGGTCAGGGTATCCGCAGTATGCCCTTTGACAGTCCAGATGAAAGCATCGGGAAGCATTCTGAGCAGCTCGGTTGCATTTTTATCGTCGTTCGCGGCGTCTTTTTTCTGCTTCGCGAGCCGTGAAGAGTCGTGAATGAACTCCTGCAGCCGCGCATCTTCGGCCTGGGTCTCCGCCGGCGAGAGCGGTCTGCCATCCTTCTCGATCAGGCGCTTCACCGAGCCCTGGCGAGTATTGACCACGATAGAGACTTTATTCTGTTCCCTTTGCTCGTCACGATAACGCCAGAGAGAGTGGTCATTCTGGTCGGCAGCAAGCTCGGAATGAACCGCCTTCGCCACCAGCGCCTTCGCATCCTGCGCGTGCAACGGCACGCTGAAGAAGAGCGCCAGTGCCAACATTCCGCATAACTTAAGCCTCAACCCGGACCTCATACTAGTAAGATGCCTGCCAACTTAAGAAAATGGTACGCGGTGCGCAGGTTTTTTGTTGAGCAAAGGTAACGGGTTGGTAATGAGCCAAAGCGTAAGGGCGCTACTCAATCCACTTGACGCGCACACTCTTCTTGCCTAATCGCAACGCGGGAGCCTCGCCCAGAGATGCTTTGTCCAATGTCTTTCCATTGAACTTCTCGCCATTGATGCTCACCGCATTCTCCGCCAGCTTTCTGCTTGCCTCTCCAGCGGAACCCGCGAGCCCGGAAAGTTGCAACAGCTTCGAAACGCGGAGGCCCGTGCCATCCGGCGCCGCAAGCCCCTCGGCAGCCAGCCCAATCTCCACCACCGGCAAATCTTCACCCACGCCGCGCTGCTGAAACTGCTGCGCCCAGTTCTCCGCCGCCGCATCAGCTTCAGCCGCCGAATGAAAATCGCTCGTAATCGCGTGAGCCAGATTCTTCTTCGCCTGCATCGGATGAAGCTTGCCGCTGGCCACATCCGCCTGCATCTGCGTGATCTCCGACTTCCGCAGATCGGTCAGCAGCGTCCAGTATTTCCACATCAGTTCGTCGGAGATCGACATCAGCTTGCCATACATCTCCGACGCCAGCTCGTGAATGCCGATCGCATTATTCAGCGACTTCGACATCTTCTGCACGCCATCCAGCCCTTCAAGGATCGGCACCATCAGCACGATCTGCTGCGGCTGGCCGAAGTGCTTCTGCAGATCGCGCCCGCGCATCAGGTTGAACTTCTGGTCGGTCCCGCCCAGCTCAACATCGCTCTTCAGTTCAACCGAGTCGTACCCCTGCGCCACCGGATAGATCATCTCGTGCAGCGCAATCGGCTGCTCCGCGTCGAAGCGCTTGTGAAAGTCCTCGCGCTCCAGCATCTGCGATACCGTAAACTGCGCCAGCAGCCGCACCATATCGTAGTAGTTCAGCTTGTCCAGCCACTCGGAGTTGTACCGCACCTCAGTCTTCTCCGGATCGAGAATCTTGAAGACCTGCTCCTTGTACGTCTCCGCGTTGGCCGCAATCTGCTCCGGCGTCAGCGGCTTGCGCGTCACATTGCGCCCGGTTGGATCGCCGATCAGCGCCGTCGAATCCCCGATCAGAAAAATGACCGTATGCCCAAGCTGCTGAAAGTGCCGCAGCTTGCGAATCAGCACCGTATGGCCAAGATGCAGGTCGGGAGCCGTCGGGTCGAACCCCGCCTTAATGCGCATCGGCTTACCCGAGGCAATGGACTGCTGAATGCGCTCCTTCAGAGCCTCCAGCGGAAGTATCTCGGCAGCGCCCTTAGTAATAAGGTCAAGCTGATCTTCAAGCGAGGGGAACGTAGACATATTGCCAAGTATAAAGACCCAGCGATCCGCAGGCCTGTTCAGAATTTTTACCGAGGAACAAATCCCTCGAAATAGCCGTAAGGAAGTAAAGAAGCCCCTTCAACACCCATCTAAAACCAGGAGTCGCGGCATGAATTCTCCAAACGGCCAGCGTTACCTTTGCATCTACTCTGGATTGCTGACAGTTGTATTTGCCATTGTCGTTTTATGTGGATTTAGAGCAAATAAACGCGAAGCTACCTTCGATGAAATCACCGTGCACCGAATCAATGTAGTTGAGCCAGATGGAACGCCGCGCATGATCCTCTCAAACGAGGAGGGCCGGCCGGGCACTTTCTTCAAAGGTCATGAATATCCTCGCCCAGACCGGAAGGGCGCTGGTGTGTATTTCTATAACAATGAGGGAACAGAAGCTGGAGGCCTCATCTATGGCTCATTTCTTGATAAGAACGGAAAAATTGAAGAGGCCAACGTCCACTTGAGCTTCGATCAGTACGACCAGGATCAGATCTTTTCCGTGGACGCCGGGCAGGAACGGAATGGAAAGTTTTCCATGCTGCGGATGAATGATGTTGGAGACACTTCTTTGAGTGAACGTTTTGAAGCTTCCGAACACATCTCTAAACTGCCTAGGGAACAACGTAAGGCGGCATGGGTCAGGTTCGATGAAACACACCAACCCATGCGCACCCGCATTCTCCTGGGGCGCGTTAACGATAAATCCGCCGTATTGCAACTCAAAGACACCGAAGGCCGTAACCGTATCGTGCTCAAAGTTGCCCCAGATGGAACTCCTTCGATCCAATTGCTGGACGCATCTGGCCACGTCTCAAAGGAGATTAGCAGCGTCCCGTAATTACTAATGCCCGACCGCAAACCCAAACCCGACCGTCCCACCCCGCACAAAGACAAGCTCTGCAAGACCTGCCGCCGTCCCATCCAGTGGCAGAAGAAGTACGAGCAGGACTGCGACATCATCAAATTTTGCAGCGATGCCTGTAGCGGCTACCACTCCGGGGAAAAAGACGCCGCCCTCGAAGCCGCCATCCTCTCACTCCTTGCCGAACGCACCGCCGACGGAGACACCAACAAAACCATCTGCCCCTCCGAAGCCGCCAAGCTGGTCAGTGGCGACGCCCGCCACAAAGACAAACCCACCCGCCGCGACTGGGAGGCCCTCATGGAGCCAGCCCGCGCCGCGGCCCGCCGTCTCGCCGCCGCAGGCAAAATCGACATCACCCAGCACGGAGCCATCGTAAACTCCGCCAGCGCAAAAGGCCCCATCCGTCTGCGGCTGCGCTAGCACCCCGCTCGCCGTTACATAATTCGAAACCGTTCTCGCATCAGTCTCTGAAACCGTGGCTTCCAGATCAGGTCATACGCCAATTCCTTGCCTGGAAACATCGCCAGGGCGGCCTTTCTGCTATCGGCAATCATCTGTGCCGCCTCATCCACCGTCAGCGACCCGTCCTGCGCGATCACCTGCATCACCATGTTCATCATCATCTGGAGCCTGCGGATCAGCTTCTGCTCCTCCGCCCGCTCCGCTGCGCTAATCCCGGCAACCACCTCACCCGTCTCATTCAACTCCATCGAGCGCCTCCTCAAAACATCGTCAACACATTAGATACTTCAAACGCTCCAGCAGATTGCTGCCAGCATTCTGTGCCAATCGCATTAAAAAGAAAAGGCCGGAAGCAAAATCGCTCCCGGCCTTTCCCTCTAAAAAACAACTATGCGTTGTAGGTGGAAGAAGCAACGCGTCCGCCGCGGCCTGTCCAGTTGGTATGGAAGAACTCGCCGCGCGGCTTGTCGACGCGCTCGTAGGTATGAGCGCCGAAGAAGTCGCGTTGCGCCTGCAGCAGGTTCGCCGGCAGCCGTTCCGTCCTGTAGCCGTCATAAAACGCCAGCGCCGTCGAAAAGGCAGGCATCGGCACGCCAATCTCTACGCCGTGGATGACGGCCTTCCGCCAGCTCCACTGATATTTGTTCAGCGCGCTCGCGAAGAACTCGTCCAGCAGCAGGTTCACCAGCTTGGGATTCTTGTCAAAGGCCGCCTTGATATCGCCAAGGAACGCGCTCCGGATGATGCATCCGCCGCGCCACATCAGCGCCACGCCGCCCATGTTGAGGTTCCAGCCCATCTCTTTTTCGGCTGCCCGCAGCAGCATATAACCCTGCGCGTAGCTGATCATCTTCGAGCAGTAAAGCGCACGCCGAACGTCCTCGATGAACTCCTTCTTCTCCGAGATCGTCTTCACCTTCTTCGGCCCCTCCAGCACCTTCGAAGCAGCGACACGCTCATCCTTCAATGCCGAAAGGCAGCGCGCGAAAACGCTCTCGCCGATCAGCGTTACCGGCTGGCCCAGATCAAGCGCCGAGATAGCCGTCCACTTACCCGTGCCCTTCTGTCCCGCCGTGTCCAGAATCTTATCCACCATCGGCTGGCCGTCGTCATCCTTCTTGGCAAAGATCTCGGCCGAAATCTCGATCAGGAAACTGTCCAGTTCGCCCTTGTTCCACTCGTTGAAGACCTCGGCAAATTCGTCGGTCGTCAGCCCCAGGCCGTCCTTCAGCAACTGGTAGGCTTCGCAGATCAACTGCATATCGCCATACTCGATGCCATTATGGACCATCTTGACGTAATGGCCCGCGCCGTCTTCGCCCACCCAGTCGCAGCACGGAGTTCCGTCCTCTACCTTCGCCGCAATGGCCTGGAAGATCTCCTTCACATGCGGCCACGCTTCCTTGTTGCCGCCCGGCATAATCGACGGGCCGAACCGCGCGCCCTCTTCTCCGCCGCTCACGCCGGTGCCGATAAACAGAATCCCCTTGGCGGCCAGATCCTTGGTGCGTCGGTTCGAGTCCGTAAACAGCGAGTTGCCGCCATCGATGATGATGTCGCCCTTCTCCAGGTACGGCAGCACCTGCTCAATCGTCTGGTCGACGACGTCGCCCGCCTTCACCATAATCATCACGCGGCGCGGCGTCTTCAGCAGCTTGCACATCTCTTCAATCGAGTGCGCTCCCACCACCTCAGTACCCTTCGCCTCATTGTTGATGAACTCATCGACTTTAGAAACCGTCCGATTGAACACCGCGACCTTATAGCCGTGGTCGTTCATGTTCAGCACAAGGTTCTGACCCATTACGGCCAGCCCAATCAATCCAATATCGCAAGTTGCGTCAGCCATTTTAATCTCCAAAATCTCCAAAGCGATCCGTCCCTAGGCATCGCTGAATATGTATTGTTTTGCCGATCCATATCGTCATGGAAAGTGGTCCGGCCAAGTTGTCTTTTTATCATACGGAAGCAACGATACGATAGGCGAGCTGCTAATCACTTCAGTTCACTGAATCAGCCGCCCCTACAACCTCCCGAATCTCACCATCTCGCCCTAACAAAAATGTAGTCAGCCCAAACTCATCCGTCCGATAGAGTCGCGTGTGCGCCGCCGCAATCCTGTCGATTACCTCTTCCTTTGGGTGACCGAACGTATTCCCCTTTCCCACCGAAATTACCGCGTCTCGCGGAGCCGCCTCCGCAAAAAATCGAGGGATCGTCGAGCTATTGCTCCCGTGATGTCCCACTTTTAATAGTGTCACCGGTCTCAACCGTCCATCGGCCACCATCGCCCGCTCACTCGGAGCCTCGGCATCGCCCTCCAGCAGTGCCGAAGCCTTCCCATACTGAATCCGCATCACCAACGAATCATCATTCACCGGAGCACCCGTATTCCTGTAACCCGCCTCGGGAGCAAGTACCGAAATCTCAGTTCCGCCCCACGCCATATCCTCTCCCGCATGAAAATGTCTCACCGTCACCCCAAGCTCTTTCGCCTCGTCCAGCACAGCTTGATATGCCTCTGAATCTGGATCGATTCCCACCCAAAGCTCCCTGGGGCGAAAGTCCCGCAGCACCGCCGGCATTCCACCCATGTGGTCGCTATGGGCATGGCTCAACGCGATCACATCCAGCCGGCGAATCCGTCGCGACCATAGGTAAGGCGCAACCACCTCTTCTCCCACATCGAACCCGCTGGCCACCGCCGCAGACTCCGTCGGGCCACCCACCGGCCCACCGGCATCCACCAGCATCGTCTTTCCTTGCGGACTCACAACCAGCAGCGAATCTCCCTGGCCCACATCAATCGCGGTTACCTCTAAATTCCTCTGCGAAATTACTGGCCGCTCCGGCCACAACACCATCACCGCAATCAGCGGCAGCAGGAAGATCACCGTCCACGCCCAAGCGCGCGATCGTCGCACCGCCCAGCAACAGAAGAACCACGCCGCTACCGCAAGGAATGCCACCCACCAGACCGGCCCCGGAATTCTCATATCCGCAGCCTGAATGTGACTCACCTGTCCAATCACACCCCTAATCCCATGCAGCAATCCCGCTGTCGCCGCTCCCGGCACCATCGCCAGCCACGGACTGACCAGTGCCGCGCAGAACGTCACGATTGCCATCGGAGCCAGCACCGCCACCAAAGGTACGCTCACTATATTCGCAGGCAGCGCAAACATCGTGGCCCGGTGAAAGTAGACCGCCATCGGCAACACCATCACAGCCTCGACCACCACTCCAATCAGCACTAATTCCAGAGCCCAGAACCCGCACCGCACCGCGATCACCGGAACGCCTCGCGTCCATCGCCCAAGCAAGCCGGCGAATGCCTCACCCCAGACCCGCAGCATCACGCGAAACTGTGCCACGCGTGGGGTCAATCGCACGTCTTCCCACTCGTCCCAAAGGTGTCGCGCCGCCCGCGCATAATCTCCCGGCCCCCGCTCCCATAGCGGAACCGCAATCCCTCCAATCGCCAGGATGGCCAGAAATGTCATCTGGAAGCTCGCCTCGGATAGACCCCCCGGAGACCACACCAGAACCCCCAACGCCGCCGCTCCCAACGCATTCAGCACGTTCCTGTCCCGCGACAGCAAGCGGGCCACTAGAAAGATCGCGACCATCCACAAGGCCCGCTGCACCGGAACTCCAAACCCGGTCAGCAGCGCATATCCCGCCGTCAGTCCAATGGTCAGCAGGGTAGCCAGCCACTCGCTTAGCCGCAGCCGTCGAGCCATCCAGAAGAGCAGTCCTGCGAGCAAAGCCACATGCATTCCCGAGACTACAAACAGGTGAAACGACCCTGTCCGCTCGAACCCGAGCCGCAGAGTCCGGTTCAGGCCTAGCCGGTCGCCAAACAGCATCGCATTCACCATTCCGGCATCATCGGCGCTCAGCCGCAAAGCAGGAGGCATTCCACAGTTTGCGCCCGATCGCACATAACCCGAAATCTTGTTCGCCGCCCAGCTCTGCGCCGCAAACACCCTGCACTGCAGGCTCTGCGCGCCTTGTCTCAGCAGCGCAATCTTGCTGGCCTTTACCGTCGCATGAACCCCTAACCCTTGCGCCAACAGATAATCCGCGTATTGCCAGGCTCCCGGATCGCGATACCGCTCTGGCACCTTCAATCGCATCGGCCCTTCCACCACATCCCCACAGTTTGGTACAAAGTTGGGCCGCGCCAAACCCGGACCTGAATCCATCAGCACCGTAACCCGAACCCCACCGGGCACCGGAACCATGCGCGAACGATCCGGAGTTACCTCTTCCACCGCATCCACCTGCAGATCGACTGAGACCGCCTCCGCCGCATCCGGCTCCTTCTCCAGCCAGGACGCCGGATCATTGTCCTGGTCTGCCGTCTTACCCCGAGGCGGCAACTCCCTCACCCTCACCACACGTCCGCGCACCTGCCTGCTCAATCCGTCCGCATAGCTCTGCAAAGCAGTCTGCGGCAGCGGAAACGGCTGCACCTCGGCACACCACATCCCCACCACCATCCAGACCGCCGCTAAAGGAAACACCGCAGTCCGCAGCGACCACCGCAACCCCATCATCGCTAATCCTGCAAGTAGAATCAGAGCAATCAGCAGCACCACCGCTGGCTGCCGATTTCGCGCCATCAACTCACCCAGCGCAAACCACACCGCCGCAGCCAGCAGAGGAGCACGCCTAAATTGCAGCCGCTCCACCCCCGCCCTCTTCCAAAGCTCCGGATTTGGAACATCTCGAATTGTGTCAGCTTTTGAAGCTCTGCTCACTGACCGCATCTACCGTCCATTCACCGCGTCAAGGCCGCCGAAGCACCACCACAGTCTCCTGATGAAAGGTCTGCGGAAATAAATCCACCAAATGCAACTCGTCTATTCGGTAGCCGAAGTCTACCATCGCCTTCAAGTCCCGACCCAGCGTCACAGGATCGCACGAGACATAGATCATCTCCTTCGACCCTATCCTTCCCAACAGAGCGCAAACCTCAGCGCCAATTCCCGCTCGCGGGGGGTCCATTACGATCAACTCCGGCCTCTCCCGTTGCACCACAGCCGCACGCAAAAAATCTACCGTAGTCGCCGCCACTGCACGTCCGCCATTACCTTTGAAGGTCTTTACCAGATCATCCGCGGTCACTTCGACTGCAACTACCTCATCAAACTCAGCCTTCAGCGCTCGCGAAAACAACCCTACTCCCGCATATAAATCCCAGGCCAGGGCACCTTTGCGTTCAGTCGCAACCAGTCGTATCAGTTCATCCACTAAAAAGCGATTGACCTGAAAGAAACCGCCTCGGCTTACCCAATATTTTTCTCCGGCAGCCGCATAGTTCAGTCCATCAGCCCCCCATGCGGCGATGGGCTGCGGCCTCTCCGTTCGCCGCCCCTGCTGCGAGCCCTCCGCCCTCAGCATCATCACACCGGCACCCGTTAACTCCGGCAATAACTCCTGCAGCCGTTCGCAAAAGAAACCCCATTCCGCGGTCTGTTTCTGCCTCACAAAGATCGTCATCTGGAGGGCGCTCTCGTCGCCGTTCGAAAAGAATTCCACCTCCACCGCCGCCCTCAACCAACGTGCCGCATCTGCATTCCCCGCCAGCTTCAGCAAAGCCTCCGCCGCCCGCCACAACAGCGGTGCAGCAATCGGGCACATCCTCACCGGTAAGAACTCATTCGACCCGCGCCGCAGATATCCAACCCGCAGTTCGCCACCCGATTCCACCACACGAAGCCGTATGCGGTTGCGATACCCCCAAGCCTTATCCGCATGGGCCTCGATTTGCGGCAATCCCGTCAGCCCCGCCCGGTCTAGCGTCTCCCGCAAAATACTCGTCTTCAACGCAAGCTGCGCGGCATAATCCGCATGTTGATAATGGCACCCGCCACACACGCCAAAATGCACACACCCCGGAGTGACCCGATTGCTCGAAGGCTCCAAAACCTGCTCCAAATCCGCTTCGACAATCCCACCTTTGTTTCCCGTCAGCCTGATCTCAACCAGCTCCCCCGGCAGAGTAAACGGCACGAAAACAGTCTTTCCCGCAATCTCACCA
>Ga0207705_10002449_pt1 | contig 14310 bp, 5 predicted proteins | sample KBSC13metaG_FD_184314 | JGI IMG/M metagenome (GOLD analysis project Ga0207705, IMG submission 184314) | Corn rhizosphere microbial communities from Kellogg Biological Station, Michigan, USA - KBS C1-3 metaG (SPAdes) (version 2) | ecosystem: Host-associated > Plants > Roots > Rhizosphere > Soil ...
GCAGACGGCGATTTGTCGGCGGGTAAGAGGCTGTCTCCGAATGGGACATCGAAGTGGTCCTGGCCTGTTTGAGCAGCTCACGATGGAGCGCTGTTGTTTCCGCGGAAGGCTCCATGTTCAGTTCATTGCGAAGCTGCTGCCGGAGTTGCCGGAACTGCTTTTCGACCGCCGCATAATCTCCCTGTCGCCCCAATATCTGCATCAGGCGGCGATGGTTCTCTTCGCTAAGAGGGTCGGCTTCCAGACTGCGGCGTAATAGACGTGCAGCGCCGGCCCAATCCTTGTTTTTGGCATGGTCGTCCGCCAGAATCTTCAGGATCTCCAGAACCTGTTCCCGGCGCAGAGCGCGCTCCGACACCACCCACTCCGCATCAATGGCGTCCAGCAGCGGCCCACGACACAACGCTTCCGCCTGCCGCAGGGAGGGAATGTCTCCGCGCATTACGGCCGCATCGAAAGCCACCACATCGCAAAAGACCCCGGCGAGATCGAAAGTGAGGGTGGAAGGGGTGGGAGAGAACAGGCGATAGCCCTCGTCCCCCAGCACCTGTCGCAGGTTGCTCAGGCTGCGACGCAGGTTGTTGAGGCCCTGCTCCGGTGAGGTATCGGGCCACAGAGTTCCGGCCAGCCAGCTGCGTTCGACCGCCTGGTGGGTGCGCAGTATCAGCAGAGAGAGGAGCCACTTTTCCGTGCGACTGCGCGTGCGGGGGAGAGGATGGCCATTTTGCAGCAGTTCAAAACCACCGAAAAGATGGATCTGAAGCCGTTCCAGCGACAGTAAATCCGTTTGAAGACTATTCGAGGTACTTTCCGGCGATTCCATAACTCGCAATTAACCGCATCGAAACCGTTTTCCTGCCCTCCTGGAAACGGTTCTGGAAACGCTTGCCCTGTATCCTGATAAATGTGACAGGACGCTAGATGACCAGACACCGCCGCAGTGCACGCTTCCAAGAAGATCAAGCGCATGTAGACGGACAGTATGCCGATCTTTGCTCACCTGAATACCGGGTTACGCCCTCTGCGAAAGGACTTCCATGCAACACACACTTCAACGACTCTCTCTTTGTGTTCTCTGCACTACTCTGATCCTGAGTTTACAGTCCAGATCACACGCGCAATTCACCTACACCTTCTATCCCACGGATACGACAATCAACAGCATCGTAGAAACCGACCTTGCGATTGTCGGCTTCGCAGGCGGGAGCTACGACGACAATTTCAACCCCAATTTCACCTCGCCCACTTCCCCCACCGTCAATATCGTTGCAGGAGCGGATATCAGTGGCGGGAGCAATCATGGTGTGGGGGAGATGGATATCTTCAACCATAGCACGGTCAACGTCTCCGGTGGCAATGTCTACACAATCACCTCTCAGAATAGCAGCACGCTCAACCTCCTTCCCGGCAGCACAATCGGGGTGGCCCTCAGTTTCGAACAGAGCGTGGTCAACATGAATGGCGGCGATGTGGCGGATCTGGAAGGTCAGGGTAAGCAGATCAACGTCGGCGGCGGGACGGTCGGAACCCTGGTCGCCAATACCAACACAGATCTCTTTGGCACGACGCTGGGCAGTTGCCTCGTCAACGTCACGGGCGGTAATATCACCTCAGAGGCCGATGCCTACAATGATGGCATTCTTAATCTTTATGGCGGCCAATTCGACGGAAACCTGTTCGCACGGTTCGGCGGCACGATCAATGTCTTCGGCCATGACCTGCGTGCAACGCTGGTGAATCCGAACTTCAACAACACCTATAGCCTGTACTCTCTCTCCGGCTTCCTGGACAACGGCACGGTGCTGAATGACAATAGCCTCTTCATCGAAAACGATGGAGTGACCTACGGCCACTCTTCCTTTCAACTCGTCAACGCGACCCCCGAACCCGGCAGTATTGCACTGCTGCTTGCCTTCGGCGCGTGTAGCGTCCCTGTCCTGATCCGTAAACGCACCCGCACGGGTAGAACGAGGTCATTCGAGTCATCCACCAAGTTGAAGAAACATCCTGCCTTCTGAGAAGCGTTCCCATCCATACTGCCATCCGGTCAAGGGTACCACAGTGTATTCGAGCCGCAGAGAGAATCTCCGCGGCTCGAATGTTTGTGTTCGCATTACAACCGGCAATTACGGGTAGATGCCGCGCAGGGTGAGGGCGTCGGCGACACGCTTGACGCCAATCAGGTGAGCGGCGAGACGCATATCGACGTTTTCGCGCTTGGCCATCGTGCGCACATCTTTGTAGGCGCGCACCATGATCGCTTCCATCTTGGTGTTGACCTCTTCCTCCTGCCAGAAGAAGAACTGGAGATCCTGCACCCACTCGAAGTAGGAGACCACCACGCCTCCGGCATTGGCCAGAACGTCCGGAACGAGGAAGACGCCCCGATCGTGCAGAATGCGGTCAGCGGCGGGCGTCGTCGGGCCATTGGCGCCTTCGATGATGATGGGCGCCTGGATCCGGTCGGCGTTTTCGGTGGTGATCTGGTTTTCGGTCGCTGCGGGCACCAGGACATCGACGTCCAGTTCCAGCAGTTCGCGGGTGCCGATCGGGTCGCCGCCGCTATGGGTGGTCAGCGTGCCATCGCGATTCGCGCATTCGCGCAGGGCTTCGATGTCCAGGCCATTCGGATTGTAGAGCCCGCCGAGCGCATCGCTGACGGCGACGACTTTCGCGCCGCTCTCCGCAAAGATACGCGCCGCTACGCCGCCGACGTTGCCGAAGCCCTGCACCGCGACCCGCATCCCGCTCAGATCACGGCCCGATTCTCGCAGCGCCTCTCGGGTGATGAAGACGATACCGCGTCCGGTGGCGTCGTTGCGGCCTTCGGAGCCGCCGACCGCGACCGGCTTGCCGGTCACCACTGCGGGCACGGTGCTGCCTTTGGTCATCGAGTAGGTGTCCATGATCCAGGCCATCGTCTGCGGATTGGTTCCCATATCGGGCGCGGGGATGTCGGTGTTGGGGCCGATGACAAGGCCGATTTCCGAAGCGTAGCGTCGAGTGAGGCGTTCCAGTTCACCGGAACTGAGGAGTTTGGGGTCGCAGATGACGCCGCCTTTGGCGCCTCCGAAGGGGATATTTACGATCGCGCATTTCCAGGTCATCCACATCGCCAGAGCGCGCACTTCATCGATGTCGGTTGTCGGACTGTAGCGGATGCCGCCCTTGCTGGGGCCTCGCGCGATATTGTGCTGCACACGGTAGCCGGTAAAAACCCGCGTTTCGCCCCGGTCCATCTTCACCGGGAAGTTTACGGTCAGTTCGCGTTGGGGGTGTTTGAGTATCTCGTGCATTCCGGGATCGAGTTCCAGAGAACGGGCCGCGATACTGAGCTGTTCCAGGGCGTTGTGATACGGGTTACTGCTCTCACGAGGCAGCCCCTCCCGCAGGGGGGTCTCCGGAAGAGACGGGCGGCTTCGCTGCTGCGCGTCCTCCGGACGGGTAAGTGCAATGCTCATCGATTTCTCCTCACACAGAATAACGACAAACCGGTTGGCAGCAGGAGAGCAAACTCTCGATTCCCGTCGGCTCCGCTGCCGACGGCCACTGTCCGGGGCTTTTGTCGCCTCTATGATACCATACGAACAACGCAATACAAGCATTAGCCATTGCTACAAATATCAAAATTATCTACATTCGAAGCCAATCTCCCCGTCTGTTCCATTCCACATGCCTCGATCGGGCTGGGTATCCTACGCACAGAAAGGGAGGAGCAGGACGGTTCTGCCATGTTACTCCGGGGTGATCAGGGCATGGGCTTCCTGTAACTGAAGGACGAACTGCTCGCGCAGATACCACTCCGGGGTGTTGCGGTTGGCAATGCCGTTCTCTCCCAGCTTCAGACACCGCCGCGCTTCTGTCTTGTTTCCCAGATGCCAGTGGGCCATGGCCAGATAGAGCCAGTTATCGGCATAGCCTGAATCCGGGGTGAGCAGAGGGGTCAGAATCGCCACCGCTTCTTTGTACTTTCCGGCGCGGTAGGTGAGAGCGCCCATGGTGATTTTGCGGCCGATGTCGTCGGGAGAGCGCTGCAAGTGCTCCTGTTCCGCCGCCAGTATTGCGGTGTAGTCGGACAGAGCGTTGGGGCCGATATGGCACGTCCAGTCGGGGGCCTCGACTCCCCAGCGCCTAAACGCCTGTTCGCACGTATGTTGATAACCGGCTCTATCACCCAACGCCAGTTGCGTCACGGCCAATCGGTGATAGTCGTTCCAATCGTCACTCTCGCGCTGCACAGCATCGTTGAAGGCGTTCCGCGCCTCCTGCCAGCGTCCGGCTTCCGCGTGCGCCTTTCCGAGGCGAGAGTACCAGGCAGGCGTATCGACCGTTGGAACGATATAGACCACATGGGTTCCCGGCGGCACAAGGTAGAGGCCCACAGGCTTCTCTTCGGAATTGGTTACGAGCAAGACCTGAGAAACATAAGCGAACACTCCCTGCACATCAGGCATCGTCCTAATCGCGTACAGGGAGCGCCGCTTCCCTTCCTTATCGATACTGTAGAGTCTTAGAGTACATCCCGTATTGTTGTAGAACATGAGGGCTACACGTTCGGTCGAATCGCCGGATCGTAGGTCACTATTCAAGGGCATACTGGGGATAGAGGCTGCCTTATAGTCTGCCTCGGCCTCGTCTCGTCTGTTCAGTTGCAGGTAGTACCCGGCGCGAGAGACAAAGGTTTCCGTCTTATCCGGATCCATGCGGATCCGCTCGGTGGCAATGTCTATCGCCTGCTTATAGTCCGCCTCCGCCTCCGGCTGCCTGTTCAGCTGCCGGTAGTATGACGCACGCGCCCCATAGGTTCCCATCTCATGTGGCTCGATGCCTAGCAGTTCGGTTGCAGCGGCGACGGCCTGCGCCCATTGGCGTGTTCTGGCCGCCTGGCGCATCTGTCCAGTGACCCGGAGCGTCCGATCCATAAGGGCGACGGCCCCCTCATCCATCCCGAGCACGGTTTGCGCTTCCCGCAGTTGCAGTTGCCCCAGGAGTTGATCCTCCCAGGCGCCCTGAGCGTCAAATGACTCGAGGGCATGATTCAGCGCCTGGCGTGCCGCCTGCACCTGTCCCGATCGTCCGTATGCCATGGTTAAATACAGCCAGGTGTTCGCATGGTAGTGGGCATCGTTCCCCGAAAAAAAGCTAGCCTTCTTCTCTAATTCTTCCAGTGTCCGGATCGCCTCGGTCCACTGCCCTGCCCGGTAGAGCAGGCCGCCATACTGAATATTCGTGTACACATCGGGCTGCGCTTTGATTGCGACCGCACTATGGGCCAACAGGCGGCCGTACTCGGTGAGAGCGTGCGGAGCGAATCCACAGGCCCACCCTGCCGAAGTCTCTCCGAGACGCGCGACCATAGCCTGACAGGTCGCCTGATAGCCCGCCTGATCCCCGGCGGCCAGGTACAGAAGAGCCAGTCGGTTCCAGTCGGCAGGTTGCCGTGCATCCGTGTCGCAGCGATTATAGTCGGCCAGCGCTTGAGTCCACTCGCGCAGGTTCGCATAGGCGTTTCCACGCCGACTCCGCCAATCCTCGTTTTGAGGGTCTGCCTGCAGCAGGCGGGTCAAGAGAGGCAGAGCCTGCTCCCACCGCCTCCCCTCTTCGTGCCGGCTCGCCTCCACCGACCAGGCGCGCTGCTGCTGAGCCTGGAGTCGCAGACTCTCTTCTCGATGCGGATCGCCGGCTCCCAGCATCCGTTGGCTCTCACGCAGCATCAGTTGAAAACGGAGTTTCCAGACCCAATCGTCCGGGATCGGCGGAGGTTCAGAGGCGATCTCCGCAGCGCCGTGAGACTGCACCAGGCGCGCTCTCGCTTCGTTGTGCAGACGGAACTGAGCCATCGCCAGACAGAGCCAGCCATCGGGCCGGTAGCCCACTATGCTGGCAAGACGGTTCAACGTCCGGGAGGCATCCCGGTAGTCGCCCGCGCGAAACTCCACCAGTCCCTGCTCCAGAGCCAGGTAGGTGTTCATGGGCTGGGCTTGCCTCTGCTGAAGGAGCAGGGTACGCAGACTGGAGTAGTCGCGGAGCGCAGAGGGAGCCATCGTGCAGACCCTGGCCACCCCCTCCATCGTCTTTGGATCGGAGCCATAGTTTTTCAGCAGCATCTCACAGATCCCACGGTAGTCGGCTTGGTGACCTGCCGCCAGCGCAAGCAGGGCCAGAGGCGCCCATTGGTCCGGGGTATGCCAATCCACCGCGCACGGCTTCATGTCTGTCAGTGCGAGAGACCACTGCTTGCGTTTCGCATAGGCGGTGGCACGGCGGAATCGGAGATCGAGCCGGTTTGGATTGTCCTGGAGCATCGTAGAGAGGATCCCGATGGCCTTGTCCCATTGGCCCGCAATCTCATACTCTCCCAGATCCCTGGCTCGTTCGTCTATCCAGGCCTCCGAGGCGCGCGACCGAGGAGAGCCTTCCCAGATACGTATAGCGCCGTCCCCGCTGCCCACGACGATCCGCTTTCCGTCCGGAGCAAAAGCAGTCGAAAAGATCTCGCTTGAGGCGCCCTTCAGCGTCAGCAGTTCCGTCCCGTTTTGTACGTCCCAGGTGTGTACCGCTTGATCGCTTCCACCGGTGACGAGACGTTTGCCATCGGGAGAGAAAGCCACCGAGTTGATGGCACCCGTGCTGCGGCTCAGTTTGATAATCTCTTCTCCAGTGACTGCTGACCATATCTTAGTGACGCCTTCTGCGCCGGCTGTAGCGAGCCGAGCGCCATCCGGGGACTGAGCGATCGCGTAGATCGCGCCGGCCTGCTTCGGGAATTCCTTGAGTTTCTTGCCGGACATCGAGTCCCAGATACAGGGGATGCCGTCCTTATCGCCGGTGAAGATACGCTTTCCATCCGGAGAGAAGAAGACCGCATAGGTCTCTGCCAAACGATTCTGGAGAGTGACCAACTCCTTGCCGGTCTCTGCCTCCCAAACCCTGGCGGTGCTGGCAATACCGACAGGATCGGCGCTGCCGACGCGACGTTCCGGGGTGCCATTACAGGTGACGACGCGTCTGCCGTCCGGAGAGAAAGCGATCGCGTAGATGCTGGCGGGCTGCTTCGGGAACTCCCTGAGTTTCTCGCCAGAGAGTGCGTCCCAGATACGGGTGATGCCATCCTGGCCCCCGAGAGCGACACGCCGTCCATCCGGCGAAAACGCTGCCGCGCCGACCCCGACCGGCTGACCATCCAGGGGAAACAGTTCCTTTCCTGTCCGCGAGTCCCAGAGGTGAGCGATCTTATCATTCCCTGCCGATACGATCCGCGTACCATCGGGAGAGATGGCAGCAGTGCTGATCCCCCTCGGATTATTAGCCAGGACGCGCATCCCGGTATCTCCTGTCGGATTCCAGATCTTCGCAGTGGCATCACCACTGCTGGTGACAATCCGCTTTCCGTCCGCAGAAAAAGCCGCATAGACGACAGGACCGTTATGCCCTTTAAAAGCAAACAACTCATTGCCGACATGCGCGTCCCAGATCCGAGCACATCCATCCGCACCTGCCGTGAGGATGCGCTGACTATCCGGGGAAAAGGCTATCATGTTTATATGGCCCGTAATGCCTTTGAGTGTAAACAGCGCTGCGCCGGTTTCCGCGTTCCAGAGCGTGGTGCCGTTATCACTGGTGAGGAGGCGCTTGCCATCCGGGGAGAAAGCGAACATAACGTTGCCAGTTATCCTGGTAGCAAGGGTATGCAGTTCCTTGCCTGTCTCCGCATCCCAGATCCGTGTGGAACCGTCAGTGCTTTCAGTGGCAAGCCGCTTTCCATCCGGAGAAAAAACGAGGTTCAGGCATATTTGCGAGATTGCTTGGCCTTCCCTCTGGAGAGGCGTATGGGACGTCGGGGTCAGAGTCAGAAGCGCTGCGCCTGTCTGTGCATCCCATACTTTCGCGCTGGCGCCTTCACCACTGGTGACAATCCGCTTACCGTCCGGAGCAAAAGCCGCGAAGACAGTGCAGCGTGCAGCGTCGTCTTTGAGAAGGAGCAGTTCTTTGTCGGTGTGTGCATCACATATCTTGACCGAGTTGTCACCCATACCGATGGCGATGCACCGGCTATCCGGGGAAAAGGCCGGGGGTACAGGCGAGTATAACTGCACCACGACGCTAAAAAGTCTCTTCCCGGTCTGCGCATCCCACAGATGGACGTTCTTATCGAGGCCCTTCGATGCGATCTGCTTCCCATCCGGAGAGATCGCCACGTTACTGACTGTGCCGACATGCCCTTGCAGCGTCAACAGATCCTTGCCGGTCTCTGTATTCCAGACCTTCAAGGTGCCGTCCTGGCTTCCGGTAACAAAACGCTTGCCATCCGGGGAGAGCGCGCTTGCCGTAATCGGCTGCGTGTGCCCGCGCAGCGTAAAGAGTTCCTGATGGGTGAGGTGATAGAGATAGTCCCACTCGAACCCCCGCTCCGGATCGTTGTGATGTCGATACAGCAGGTCGATGCCACGGGCGAAGTTACTGTCGTTATACGCCTGATGAGCGACGTTCATATCCGCCAGATAGAGCAAGCGATGCGTCTGCTTTTCGGCCCGCTGCACTCGCAGTGTCTGCGCCGCGGACCCACGTTGGGCCGTTTCTGCGGCACGTTGGTTCTGGTTGGCTTTATAGGCTTGATTTTGAGCCTGTTGGGCGCTGACGGCCGCCTCCGTAGCTTTTTTATGGGCATCTTCGCGGGCAGCCTTCTCCTTTCGGACGGATGCCTCCAACAGGCTGGCCTTACGCTTGGCGTCCGCTTCGGCCAATTTCGCACGCTGCGCATCCGCCGAAGCTTGGCTTTGCAAGATTTTCGCCGCCGCTTCCGCCGCTTTCGCACGCTTGGCGTCGCCTCTGGCCTGGTTGCGTGCCTCTCTGGCCTCTTTCGCGTTTGCCAATGCCCACCCTGCCAGAATCGCCATCATCAGGACGACAGCAGTCGCCACCATCCCTGTGCGCAGCATGCCCGCTCTGTACGCCTGCCTCTGTCGCCGCAGTTCGGCATCGGGCATACTCTGCTCGATCCAGGTGCGATCGAACACACCCTCATAGATTCGGTTCCGGACTTGAAGTTCGCCATCGACACTCCGGGTGATACCGCTCAACTTCAGGACGGCGACCAGGCGGTTGGTCTCATCCTCCACGACTCGCATGCGTCTGTTCCCTACCTGCCGGTACAGGTCCAGGATGGCGGCGCGATGCTCCTCTTTGTGTTCTGCATCGAGATAGCTGCTGAGGATGCGGTTGGAGACATCGGAAAGATTGACGTTGCGCTCTCTGGCCTTCGCCTCGAAGAACAGCCCTTCCATAAGCCTGTCCACATTGGCAGGCTTCTGCACCCTTGCATCGACAGCGATCTCCGCACAGAGCGCCTGAGTCAGGAAAGGATGTCCGTTCGTCCAGTAGAATGCCCGCTGCACCAGCGCCTGCGCGTTGGGTCCGGCGATGCCTTCGGCCAGAGCCAGCGTCTCCGCCTCGGTGAAATCTTTGAGTTCGATGCGCTTGCCGATATTGAAGGGAGAGGTGCGGGTGTCCTGAATAAGATCCGAAGCGGTGGCCGAACCCACCAGAACAAAGGTCAGCCTGCTGTATTCCGCCTCCTGCACTCGCCGGTTATAACACTCGCGTATGGCGGCAAAAAACTCGTCCGTGCTGAAAGAGAGACTTTTGACCGCATCGATCTCATCGATAAACAGCATCAGGCGACTCGCGGTGTTCGCCAGCGCCACGTCATGCAGAGCGCCGAAGTATCGCTGCACCAGGCTATACTCCTGGTTCTCTTTCCAGTAGGCCAGCATCTCTTTCCGCAGCCCCAGCGCTCTTCCCGTTTCGCTCAAAAGTCCGATGTACCACTGTTCCGGCGTCACATTGCTGCCGCCGAGTTTGGTAAGGTCGATAAAGACGGTTTTGACACCGGCTTCCTGGAGTTTGGCCATCGTCCGCACGGAGAGCGAGGATTTGCCCATCTGCCGGCTATTGAGCACAAAGCAGTACTCGCCTGCAAGCAGCGCCGACAACAGGTCCTTGTCGGCCTGGCGGGGCACATAACTGTGGGAATGGAGCGGCAAGGTGCCGCTGACCACAAAGAAGGAAGCGGACGGCACGGCAGGCGTAACAGAACCGTTGTCAGGGCCAGCAGACATAAGGGATCACCTTTTAGCAAACGTACGGGCAAAGTAGGGTTATGCCGAACCTATTCACCAAGCGAACGATGTTATCCTTGCCTGAGCGCTATTCGGACGCGTCATATGGATCACTAAGAGAGTGTTTGGTTTGTCACACTGTTCTTCTCTGTCTGCGTGTCCTCTGGGGGCGCGATAAATAACATCCGGGTGTTTTCCGCATTCTATACTGCGTATGAGAGTGAGGAGCCAGGCAACTCAAGGAGGTGATCCAGGTGAAAAAAATAGAAACTCTCCCAGGCGTGTCCATACCCCTTCAGGTTCAGACCGACCTGCGCCATCGGGGCGGGTTTGGTCCGGATACCGGGTCTCTGTTTCCACCGCCGGGAACCTTCGAGGCGATCGGCGGGCGGGAGGCGGTCGCCAGAATCGTCGATAAACTGTATGACCGCTTCGAAGCCGATGCCGTGCTGCGCCCTGCATTCATTCGCGACTTGACGCATGAGCGTGAGAAGGTGAAGCTCTTCTTTGAAGCGTGGTTCGGCGGCTCGTCGGCTGCCTACTTCGACGCGGACTGGCCTCCGGGGCTTCAGGCGGCGCATGGGGCCGTTTCGATCAGCCGCGGGATGGCGGGCCGATGGGTGGGGCACTTCCTCGACGCCTTCGCCGAGACGATCCCGAACCCCGACGCCGTCACCCCCATCAAACCCCTCATCGCTCGCCTCGCGATGGGGCTTGTCAACCGGGCGGACGAGCCTGCTCCGGGGGATCGACTCCGTTGCAGCGCCACCAACACCGATCCTCGATTCGTGAACTGCGTGCAGCGAGAGGACACGGCAGCTCTTGTGGAGTTGGCCGCTTCCGAGCCGCACCTGATGTCCGGGCAGGGGCCGAGGCTCTTGCTGACGGCGGCAGTGCGCGGTAAGGTTAATGCCGTGGCGGGGCTTCTGCGCCAGGGAGTGGATGTGAATGCCGTGGCGATGCTGTCGGGCAGTGAGGCCAGCGCCTGTGGTCTGCCCACATTACGGATCACGGCGCTCTGCGGAGCGCTGGCAAAGCGCCGTGACGCGGTCGTAAAGCATCTTGTGGAACATGGCGCGCAGTACGACATCTTCACCGCGACGTTCATCGGTGACCTGGAGGGCGTGGAGAGACTCCTGGATCTGGCTCCCGAACTCGCAAACGCGTGTGATCCCGCGTGCGATGTCGCCCGGATCACTCCGCTGATGCACGCCGTGGTTGCGGATCAGGTGGAAGTCGCCCGCCTGCTGCTGCTGCGAGGCGCGAGCGTCGGCTTGAACAGCGTTCGACGGGTGCGGGCCGCGGCAAACCAGGGCCGGGAGGAGTTGACCGATCTGCTGCTCGAACACGGAGCCGATCCGACTGCACTCGGCGCGGGAAACTGGGTGCTCTATCCGACGCTTGCGGCAAAACTGATTGCCCGAGGCGCAGACGTCAATCGAACGCCGGGGGCGTGGGTCGGGATCTGCTGCACGGGCAACAGCGGCCACAAAGAGAACGCCACGCTCGCGCAGGCGCTCCTCCGCTGTGGAGCCGACGTGACAGCCCGGTACAAAGGCAGCATGGCGCTGCACTGCGCCGCAAAAGCCGGGTTCGCCCAGGTCGTTGAGGCATTGCTCGCGTACGGCGCGGATGTCCACGCGCGCAACGATCAGGGGAAGACTCCGCTGGAGATGCTGGAGACGGCAGGCCGAAGCATCGATCGAGAACCGATACGCCGCCTTCTGATCGCTCATGGCGCTCAACCGGATTAACAGGCGATAAGGCCCCGTTGAGGGCACCGCCATTATGCTCTTTCCCTCGTTTTTTCGCGATTCCTCAAAAATACTTCGATCAACTATTGACAAACCTACACTTGTAGGTTACAATGCACCTACAGATGTAGGTTGTCCTGTAGAAAGGAGCGTGACCGATGCTTGATGCGGAGCCGTTGCCGCCCCTATCCGAGGCGCAAACGGAGATTATGAATGTGGTCTGGGAGTATGGAGAGGAAGTGACGCTGACACAGGTCTACACCGCCCTCACCTGCCAGCGCGATCTGGCGCGTAACACGGTTCAGACCCAACTTACCCGCCTGGTAGAGAAGGGATGGCTGCTGCACCGCGCCGTGGGCAAAGCCTTCTACTACCGCGCCACGGTGGGCCGGGAGGATGCGCGCGCTCGTGTGCTCAATCGCCTGCTGACGGCGGTCTTTGAAGGCTCGACGGAAGGTCTGGTCATGACGCTCCTGGATGGCCGCAAGCTCTCGAAGGCGGAAGCCGATCGTATCCGCGCCCTGATCGAACAGGCCGAGGAGGGGAAATCATGAACCTTCTAACACTCCTTGCTCCTGCGAGCGTCATCGCCTACGCACTGAACTTATTGCTGCATCTAACCGTGATCTGCCTGGTGGTGCTGGGCGCGTCGCATCTGTTTTTTCGGCGCGATCCCGCTATGCGACACACACTCTGCCTGACCGGTCTGGTCTGCCTCCTCCTGGCGCCGATCGTCGTCGGGATGGAGACGAAGGCGGGATCCGGTCTCGTCACCCTGGCGCTTCCGTCTGTCGCCTCCACTAAAGGCACGAGCAGTGCGGTCCGCTCTGCTACCGATAAACCGTATCGCGTCGCGATCTCTGCCATGCTGCCCGCACAGCCCGTCGTTGCCTGGGGTGGATGGGCCATGCTGGCCGCCTATATGCTGGGAGTCGGCTGCGGCGCCCTGCGCCTGGCCCATGGATGCCGACGGGCAAGCCGCCTCAAGCAGGATATCTCCCCCTGGAGAGAGGCTGCCGACTGCCTGACACTGCACACGCCGGAACGTGCTCTGCCGCCCGCTCCTCCAGTATTCACGTCTCCTCATGTCGCCTCTCCCATCGCCATCGGGCTTCTGCATCCGGCTATCATCCTTCCGGAAGGTCTGGCGGAGACGCTCTCCCCGCGACAGTTACGCCATGTGCTGCTGCACGAGTACGCGCACGTCGCATTTCGACATGGACTCGGCGGACTCCTGGAGAGAATTGCGGGAGTGCTCTTCTGGCCGCATCCGCTGGTGCGTATGCTTTGCCGCGAGCTGGGGCGAGCGCGGGAAGAGGTGTGTGACAATTTCGCGTCGCAGGAGGATGGAGCGACGTGCTATGCGCGCACGCTGCTGACGATCGCCCAGGGCATCGACACAGCCCCCCATGTCATCTCGACCCTGGCGCTCCTGGGGGCGGGAACCAGTCTGGAGTCTCGTATCACCGGACTGTTGGACCCGCGACGGGACAGAATGGTCTCTCTCAAACGGTGGAAATGGTGTGCGGCTGCCGGCACCGCGCTCTTCGCCATCGCTTCCACTGCGATCGTACGCATTGTCACCGTCCAGGAGCATCCCAGCCGTCGCGCGGAGAGCGCTCGCCTCCGCCCCGAGACCCTACCCCCTCTCTTTGCGGGCCAGTTCCCTCAGCGTGCCTTGCGTGTGACACCACCGACCATGCCCAGGCGCAGGCGGGTCTATGTATGGCGGATGCCCAATGCGAGCTCCCGCAAAACCGCAACCGCTTACAGCGTGCCTCTCAAGCTCGTAAGTTTCCGAGCGACAACCGGGCGCCGAAAACCTCAGTCCAGGCCGGTCGCCGCCCTCTGTAAGGCGAAAGGCGACACGATCCTTGCGATCGCACAGGATTCTGAGAAGCCCAACACTGCGAACCTCGGCACGGCGAGCCTCGATACGCCCACTGCCCCGGACCGGGTTCATCTCAGCGCTCTGATGCAGACCGAACCTGATACAGATCGTGATTCACCCGCCAATCAGGAAGATCTGTCTATTCTGTTTCACGTCACCTCCCATAAATACCAGGATCCTCAGAGCGATGTACCTTCCGATGAGACTGAGGTCGTTGTCAACGCCCCTCTCAACGACACCGTTGCCAATCACAACGCTTCGGTAAGTCTCGGGATGATCGACAACTCGGTCCTCGACACCACCGAACTCGAAAGCCTGGAGGCCGTGCCCGACAATACACTGGCACAAAAAGCCGAGTCCACCGAAATCGTTCTGAGTACGGCACAACAGAGCGAGGAAGCGTTGGCCCCCCAGGCCGGTTTTGTGTGGAAGGTAGATACGGAAGCCGTCGCGGCACAGGCCACGACCCTCGGCAAGCGCTTCGCGACGGTCGCCGACGAGCTGCTCGTCGCACTCGGCCGCCTCGACGACCTGATCGCGCGCTACC
>Ga0207705_10002452_pt1 | contig 14304 bp, 15 predicted proteins | sample KBSC13metaG_FD_184314 | JGI IMG/M metagenome (GOLD analysis project Ga0207705, IMG submission 184314) | Corn rhizosphere microbial communities from Kellogg Biological Station, Michigan, USA - KBS C1-3 metaG (SPAdes) (version 2) | ecosystem: Host-associated > Plants > Roots > Rhizosphere > Soil ...
CGGCCGTCGCAGCCTTCGCGGCCGTCGTGCCTGGAGCCGCCGCTGTCTTCGCCGTGCCTGACAACCGCCCGGGCTTGACCGAATTCGCCGACGCTGACGGTGTTTCGTCGTCCGGATTCGACGGTGTGCTCGTGCTGTCGGCGCGCGGCGTGCTATCTGCAGCATCGGCATGATCGGCGTCGCGGCCGCGCGACGACGACACGTCACGAACCGCGTCACCGCTATCAGGCGAGTCGCGGCGGTCGGTCGAGTTGCTGCGATCGATCCGGTCTACACCGCTGTCTCGGCTGTCGCGCGGCGTCGATTGTGGCTGCGGCGAAGGCGCCGTTTGCACGATGCCGAGTGCGGCTGCAATGACCGCACCGAATGCCTCGTCGGCAGCACCGGGCGCAGCCGACGCGTCAGCGCGCGCCGGCGGAGACACCGGCAATGAGGGACTGATCGCTTTCATGCTGCCTCGTTCATGTATGCCATCACCTTGCGAACGTAGTTTTGTGTTTCGGCGTATGGCGGAATGCCGTCATACTTGTCAACCGCCGGGCCTCCCGCGTTGTAGGCCGCGAGAGCGAGCGACACCGAGCCGTACTTGTTCAGCTGGCCCTGCAACAACCGAGCAGCACCGTCAATGGCCTGCGCCGGATTCGTCGGATCTACCCCAAAAGCCTTTGCCGTTGCGGGCATCAGTTGCATCAAGCCGATCGCGCCGGCGGAGCTGACCGCATCTGGGCGGTAGTTCGATTCGGCATGCGCAACTGCAGACAGCAGGCCATTGGGCAAGTTGTACTTCTTTTCTGCAGCCGCGAATGCAGTTGCGTACGCGGCTGCTCCGGTCGGCCAGCCAGTCGTATTCGTCGACAACGCCGCCGGGCGAGCGGCCACAGTAGCGGCAACCGGTGTATCGCTCAGGATCCGCCGAATCGTGCTCGGCGTCTGGGTGATCTCCTGCACCTGCACATTCGTGCCGGTGTGCGGCGCGACCACCATCTTGCCGTCGCCGGCGTAGATGCCGATGTGCGTGGCGGGCGAGCCGAAGCACACGAGGTCGCCCGGCTGAGCCTGCGCAAGCGAGGCAACCGGCGCGCCCATGGTCGCCTGTTCCTGGCTGGTTCGCGGCAAATCCACCCCGAGATCGGCGTACGCACGTTGCACGAGCGCCGAGCAGTCGAGGCCCTTGCTCGGATCGGTGCCTCCGTAAACGTAAGGAACGCCGAGGTATTGCTTGGCGTCGGCCACCACGTCGGCACCCGTGACGGCACTGCCCATAACCGCAGCTTCACTTGACGACATCATGTTGTCGGGAGAAGCCGGCAAGTCGATCGTCGAGGCACTCGCAAGCGCCGACTCGAACTCGCTGCCATACGTCGCGATCGAGCTCCCGACGCCTGTCGTCTGCACACCCGTTGATGCAAGGCCAGAAAATGCTTGATTGATAGCCGTGATCCGGCTCTGCACGTCTTCGATCACGCTCACCGCGGCACCTGCCCTCGGTGCACTCCTGGTACTGCAGGCCGAGTACGGCCGTTCACCAGATCGTCTGCTTCTGCTTGTTCGTCGCGCTCTTGTTGCTGCCGGTGCTCCACACGCTGCCTCTCGTCGAGGCTTTCGAGAGCGCCGAGCTTCTGCTTCGCCCGAGCCCACCGCTCAGACGCCGAGTCGAGTTCGGTTTGCGCGTCGCCGCTTTCGATGCCGGCCTCGACAACTGCTCGTGCCTTGATGGCGGAGATGTCGCGCATCGCGAGCATGCTCAACACCGTGCCGCGCATCGAGGCAGCGCTCGCGACGTTGGCCTCGTAGTTGCGAGTCTTCATGTCGTAGTCGTCGGCCGCGTACGCAGCGTGGTCAGCTGCCGACCGAAGTGCCTGCCGTGCAACGGTTTCTTGAGTGGCCCGCACCCGCAACACTCGGTTGAGCGAAAACACGTAACGCTTCATCGGGGCATCACGCTGCCACCAGGTCGTGCAACCAACGCCAGGCCTGTTCGGCCGGAGTGATCGCCATGATGTCCTGTCGCAAGAACGCGTCGATGCTGGTGTTCAAGCGCAGGGCGGTGTCGACGAGCGGGTTAGAACCCGGCGCGTAGGCACCGATTTCGATCAGCTCACGCGCGTCGCGATGTGCAGCCATGATGCGACGCAGTGTCGTTGCGTCTTCGCGTTGCGTAGGTGTAGTGATCGCACCGACCACACGCGAGACCGATTCGAGCACATCAATACTCGGAAAATGTCCGCTCGTCGCAAGCCGTCGGGTGAGTACGACGTGACCGTCGAGGATAGATCGCGCCGTGTCGGCGATCGGCTCGTTCATGTCGTCGCCCTCGACCAGAACCGTGTAGAGCCCGGTGATGCTGCCCCGCTCCGCCGCGCCCGCGCGTTCGAGCAGCTTGGGCATCAATGCAAAGACGGACGGCGGATAGCCGCGCGTGGCAGGTGGCTCGCCGACCGACAGCCCGATTTCGCGTTGGGCCATCGCGAACCGCGTGATGCTGTCCATCATCAGCACCACGTGGCTGCCGCGATCGCGGAAGTATTCGGCGATGCGGGTCGCCACGAACGCGGCGCGTAACCGCACGAGCGGCGGCTCGTCCGAGGTCGCGACGACAACCACTGAGCGCGCAAGACCCTCGGGCCCCAAGTCGTTTTCGATGAATTCGCGAACCTCACGGCCGCGCTCACCGATCAACGCGATCACCGAGACCTCAGCTTCGGTGCCGCGCGCAATCATCGACAGAAGCGAGGATTTCCCGACGCCGGAGCCGGCGAACACGCCGAGACGCTGGCCACGGCCGCACGGCACGAGTGCGTCGAGGGCACGCACACCGAGCGACAGCTGCTGGTCGATGCGACCACGCCGCAACGGGTGCGGTGAGGTGCCGTCGACCGTGACACTGGCTACGTCGGCGAGCGCTGGTCCGTCGTCCATCGGGCGGCCGAGGCCGTCGAGAACGCGGCCGAGAAGCGCGTCACCGACCGGGATCACCATCGGTCCGCCGGTGGGTCGTACGAGCGCCCCGGCTCGCACACCGTTGACGTCGCCGAGTGGCATGCAGGCAAGGCCCGACTCACGCACGGCAACAACCTCTGCCAGTACAGGTAAACCCGAGGTCTGCACTTCGACCACATCGCCGATCGCAGCGGCCACGCCGTCGGCGAGCAGGCTCAATCCGACAACTCCGCTCAACCGGCCCTGCACCTGCGGCCGCGCCGCGTCGAGCATTTCGTCCCACACGTGGCCGAGGTGCACACCGCGCGGATTCATTCGCGCCGTCAGTTCGATCATGGTGCGAGCACCTCGCGAACGCGTTCGATCGCCGCCGCAATGCTGGCGTCGACGTGCGTCGAACCACCATCGGCGATACACGAACCCGGTTCGACATCAGGGTCGGAGACGACCCGAATCGTGCGACCGGTAGCCGATTTGGCGACATCGCCGAGCGACTCAACGTCGACCGGGTTCAGGCTCAACGTCACCGGGATGTCGGCCGGCAACACCGTAAGCGCCCGGTGAATCGCATCCTGTACGGGAGAATTCGCGATTTCGAGCTCGCGCCCCAGCAGCGTGGTGGCCAAATCGAAGGCAGCGCCGAGGATCAGGTCTTCGACGCCGGCAAGCGCCGTGGTTTGGCGCGCCGCGTACTGGTTGGCCGCTTCTTCAAGCGCCGTCAGACCGCGCTGCAGCGCCTGGTCGCGGATCGACTCGGCCTCGCGCACCCGCGCTACCTCGTAATCGAGCACCGAACTCTTCTCACGGCCGGCGAGTTCGAGACCCTCGGCGTAGCCCTGAGCGAATCCATCATGATGCGCCTCTTCGCGTGCCGCGTTGACAGCTTCGTCAAAAGCCTTGGCCAGCAAGGGATCCACCAGCCGCGGGTCAGCACTGAGCCCGGTCGCGTACGGATGGTCGCGCAGGTCGGCGTCCATGCGGGCGAGGCTCACCTGAGTGGCGGCCGACCCGCGCAGGATCGAACCCCTCACCGCAGCGCTACTCGATGAATTCATCATCGGAGCCTCGCTGAATGATGATTTGACCCGACTCTTCGAGCTGCCTGATGACGTGAACCACCTTGGCCTGCGATTCTTCGACGGTCTTGAGGCGCACTGGCCCGAGCAGCTCGATTTCCTCTTCTAGGTTTTCGGCGGCACGTTCCGACATGTTCTTCAGGACCTTCGCACGCACCTCTTCGCGCACACCCTTTAGCGCGGTGGCCAGATCGGCGGCTTCAACCTGACGAAGAACCAGCTGCACGGCCTTGTCGTCGAGGCTCAAGATGTCTTCGAACATGAACATCTGGGCCCGCACGAGTTCGGCGAGTTCGTGATCGCGCAGCTCGAGCGATTCGAGGATGAGCCGCTCGGTCGTGCGGTCGGAGCGGTTGATGATGTCGACGAGCGGGCCGAGTCCGCCCACGTTCGACGACTCGCTCGATTGTGAAAGCACTGTCGAGAGCTTCTTTTCGAAGATTCCCTCGACTAATTTGACGGTCTCCGGCGACGTGCGGTCCATGATGGCGATCCGGTGCGCGACGTCGGATTGCAGCTCCGGCGCCAAACCGCTCAGCACGACCGCTGCCTGCTCGGAACCCATATGCGCGAGCACGAGCGCGATGGTCTGCGGATGCTCGTCCTGCACGAAGGAAATGATTTGACGAGGGTCGGCGCGCCTCAGGAATTGGAACGGCATCTCGGTCAACGACGCGTTGAGCCGCTCGATGATGTCGCGCGCCTTCTCGCTACCGACACTGGCCTCGAGGACGTCGCGCGCGAAGGCGAGACCGCCGCGGCTGTAGTACTTATGCGCGGTGACCAGCTCTTCGAACTCGTCCATCACACGTTGCGCAGTGGCCGCGTCGATCGACTCCAACCGAGCAATCTCCGAGGTGATTTCCTCCACCTCGGAGTCACGCATCGCCGACAATACGGCGGCTGAGCGCTCTTTGCCCAGTTGCACCATCAAGACGGCTGCCTTGCGCAGCCCGTTGACTTCAGCCATGAGCGGTGTGCCTCATCACGACGGCCTCCGGTCGGCGAGCCAGCCGCGCAGCAATTGAGCGACTTCCTCGGGCTGGCGCTCGACGAGCTCACCGATCTCGGCGTCGAGCGACGAATGGCCGATCTCGAGACGGTCCTGCCCGCGGGGGCCGGGGACGAGTTCGCGCACCACTTCCTCTTGCTGCGCCGCAAGAATCGACCGCATCCGGCGGGCGTCTTCGAGTTCGAGACGCTCCGACGTCGTCAGCATCGGCGAGTTCTCGTGTGCCTTCTTCGCGCGTCGCATGAAGAAAACGATGGCGGCGATGATGATGACGGCGAGCCCGCCGTCCTTCGCGTACCCCATCAGCTTGTTCATGTCCTTCGCCTTGGCGGCGGCCGCGAGGTCCTTCTGAACCGCTTTTGTTTGGGTCTGATCGAACGGCATCGTGCTCACTTGCACGGAGTCGCCGCGGGAGGTCTGCACGCCTGCCGCGTTCTCGACCAACTTCTGCACGTCGGCAGTGCTGATCTTGCTCGCGACGCTGCTGTCGAGCAGCACCGCCACCGACATGTGCTGCACCGCACCGGGTGCGGTGTTCACCTGCTGCACGACGCGGCCGATCGCGTTGTCCGTGGTGCTACTCGAATTCGCGTACGTACCAGGGCTTGCAGATGCACCCGCCGACGGCACCGCGATGTTGTCGGGCCCGAGGATGCCGGCCGACGCGGCACCGGTGCCCGAGTAGACCTCAGTGTTCTTGGTTTCCGAAAGCGGCAGCGGACTGGTGCCGGGGCTGGGCTGCACGTACTGCTCTGACGTCGTCTGCTGCTGGTCGAAATTCAGGTTCGCATTGACCTGCACGATCACGTGCCCGGCACCGACAAGGGGCTGCAGCAAGGTCTGCACGGCATTAGATACACGCGACTCGTAAGCGGCGGTCTCCTGGTCCTGCATGCTCGTCGCGCCCGAAACCCCTTGCATACCAGGTGCTGAGAGCACGTTGCCGTGTGAGTCGGCCACGGTGACGTCGTCCGGGCTGAGGCCCTCGACGCTCGACGCCACGAGGTGCACGATCGCCTGCACCTGGCCGGCCGCGAGAGTGTCAGTGCCGGTGGTGGTGACGAGTACCGATGCGGTCGGCTTGGTGGAGTCGCTGGAGAACACGTCGTTGCTGGGCAACACCACGTTGACGACGGCAGCGCTCACGCCGTCGATCGATTCGATCGTCTTGACGAGTTCGCCTTCGAGTGCCTGCTGGTATTCGACGTTCTGCTGAAACTGCGAGGTCGTGATTCCGCCCTTGTCGAGCAACGAATACCCGCTCACACCGCCAGTCGGCAAGTTCGCCTTCGCCATGTCGAGGCGCAGCTGGTAGACGTCTTTTTGCGGCACCAGGATCGTGGCGCCGCCGTCGGCCAACTTGTAGGGCTCCTTGGCCGAGGTGAGCTTGTCGGTGATTGCACTGGCGTCCGAACTCGCAAGGTTCGAGAACAGCGGCGCGTACGTGGCCTTCGAGGCCCACGAGCTGAACAGGTAGCCACCGATGAGAAGCCCAACAACGACGAGCGCCGTAACCGTCTTCTGACCGGCGGTGAAGTCGGCGAAAATCGCGCGCGCGCGATCGAGAATGTTCTTGGCGTTGAAGTTCATCGACGCGTCACATCTGCATATTCATGATGGAGGTGAATGCTGCGACCGCCTTGTCACGTACCGTCGTCGTGAGTTGAGTCGCGATCGACGCTTCATTCGCTGCGATCATGTACTGCGTGACGTCGGCAAGCCCGCCGGTCGCTGCCTGCGTGGCGAGATTGTCTGCCGTGGCTTGAGTTTTCTGCAACGAGTCGATGCCTTGCGTCAGCGCGTTGCCGAAGTTCGCACCACTGGTGGCATCGGGTGCCGACACCTGTGGTGTCATCGAAATCGGCTGGATACCAGCAGCCGCTGCAATGGGAGGAATGCCTGACATGCTTCCGCTCACTTCCCGAGCTGGAGTGCTTGTTGGTACGCCTCGGTGGCCCGCGTGATGATTTGCAGGTTGGCCTCGTAACCGCGCTGGGCCATAATCATCTGCGTCATCTGGCCGCTCATGTCGATGTCGGCATGGCGCACGTAACCCTTGGCGTCGGCCAGTGGGTTCTGTGGGTCGTATGACGCGATGCCGTCACTCGACCCGTACCTGATTCCGACGACTTCGGTGCCTCCGCCGGGCGCTGACTTCGCCTCGACGTAACGCTGCGCAAAGGCCGGTTGGTCGCCCGCGACGGTGTCGTTGACGTTGCTCATGTTGTCGGCGATCGCGTCCATCCACTTACGGTCGACCGTGAGGCCGGTGCCCGAAATGCCGATCGTGTCAAAGAGTCCGCTCATCAGGCGTTCCCGATGGAGGTCTTCAGCAACTGGAACTTGGCGGTCAACGCCTCGATGTCGGTCTGGTACTTCAGGCCGGTGTCAGTGATCGATACGGTTTCTTCGTCAAGGTTGACGTTATTGCCGTTGGTCTCGGTCGGCTCGAGTGAAGACTGCGTCGAGATCGTCGCCGCCGCCGGATCACCAGAATCGATCGCCGACTTGAGGCTGTCCTCGAACGACACCCGCTTGGCGAGATAGTCCGGCGTGTTGATGTTCGAGATGTTGTCGGCAATCGCGCGCTGCCGCGCGGACAAGCCGGACGCCGAGACCTGCAATGCGCTCATCGCGAGATCGTCGAACAACTGGATCAGCCCTCCCGAAAAAGAACTCTCGTTCTCGGGTCGCCGATCCCTGGCGAATGTATGAGCGATCCTTGCTCAGCCGTCACATCGGCCGAGCCATTCCTGTTATGAGGAAAACGACGAAGACAGAACAGCTGCAGATCAGATTGGTCAGCCGTTGACGTCAACGTACTTCGCGGCCGGGCGTTCGCGTACCGCCTGCCTGCGGGCCCGAGTGACCGCGGCCTGTTCGTGCACCGTTTCGTCAATTGCGTCGCGCACGTGTTGCTCAACCTGCGCAGACAACCGCGCCACGTTGGCCGCGACGTCTTCGAGTTCGGGCGGCAACGGACCCAGATCGTCGGGCAACTGGAACGCAAAGGTCGCGCCGGCCGCATCGCCTTCGTCGAGTTTTGCACTGAAATCGAGCAGTGCGCGGCCGTAAAGATCGAGCACCTCAGACCAGGTAGCAGCCATGATCAGCCTGCTTGCGCCATGAGTTGGGCGGCGGCACCATGCCACGCGTCGCGCAGCGGCTCGACGAGTTTGCGGCACTCGTCGGCCTTCACGGCATCGCGGTCGACGTTGGCCTGCACGAGTTCCTTCAGCAGCCAACCGTAGACGCTCGCGAGCCGAGGTGCGCCCTCCCACGCATCGACACGCAAGCTGCCACGAAGCTCAAAGACGATTTCCTGAGCGTGCCGCAGATGCTTGTCGGCCATCGTCTTGTCAGCACCGAGCAGCGCGTCGCGGCCGTTGACGATGTCGAGGACCAGCCGGTCGTAGAGCATGCAGACGAGGCGGGCCGGGCTGGCGGTCGCGACCGCCTCGGCGAGGTACCTGGCTTTCGGGTTCACGGCCATCTCAGCTACCCGACGAACTGCTTGATGAAGTCGGCAACGAGGCGATCGCCGAGGTGAGCTGCGAGCTCTGCGATTGCAAGTTGCTGAGCTGGCTCTCGAGGTTCGCCCAGGTCATCTGCAACGCCGCTTGCTTGCTGTCGAGCACGACCTGCCAGTTGGCGATCTGAGTGTTCAGCGAGTCAATCATCGAGTTCGACCCGTTGATCTCACCGGTCAACATCCCGGTCGTGGCAGACACCGCTGCGTACGCAACACCCGCCAGCCGTTGACCGGCGCCGGTCGCGTACGTGAAGGTGCCCGCGTTGCCACCGGCTCCAAGTGCCGCAACGTCGGACGGCGTCAGAGTTACCTGCAAGCTCAACGCGTCGACACCCGGTGTACCCGAGTTCGTGAACAGGAACTGCCCGATCCCTTGTGCTTGAACACCGTTGATCGTGCCTGCCACGTCGAGTCCGGCGGTGACGGGCGACGCCACGAGACCGCCCGTCGTGGCCGCGGTGAACGTGTATTCCGATCCGTAGCCGGACGACGCCAGGTTGATGTTGTTGCCGGAGCCAAGCGTGGCGGTCACACTCAGTTGCTTCGTCGACGCCATGGCGTTCAATGCATCGATGATGGTCTGTTCGGTGTCACCGGTTTGCACGGTGTACGTGGCGGTAGTTCCGTTCGAGCCGAGCGTGATCGTGTCACCGGCCGCGAATGTGGTGGTGTCTATGGTCGCGCTCGCCCTGGTCGCAGCCTGCGTCACGGTCACCGCATACGAGCCCGCCTGGGTCGCATCGCTGCCTTTTTGCAGCGAGATGGTTCCGGTGAGGCCGGTTTGCGCCGGCGCGAAGGTGCCCGACGAAAGGAAAGCGCTCTGAACGGCCGAAGGGTTCGCAGCGAAAGCGGCCTTGAATGCATTGGCGTCGAACGTGACCTGGCCGTCCTTGCTGACGCTGATCCCGATGCTCGCCGCGCTCGTGCCATCGCCGAGCGCCGAGCTGACCGAGTTCAAGATGTTGTTCTGCAACTGACGGGCCGTGAAGTCGCCCGTCAAGACCGAGGCAGCATGCGTCTGAGTGTTGTAGGCGGTGTCGTTGCCGATCTCGGTCAGCACCGCGTTCGCCGCGTCGACCATCGCCTGCACTTGGTCAGAAAGCCCATTGCTGTCGGGTGTCGTCGTGAGGGTGACACCGGTGGCGAGTTGGCTCACGGTGAAGGTGACGCCGGGCAGTGCCTGGTTAAAGGTGTTCGAACTCGACGAGATCGTATAAGCACCAGGGGTTCCGGCGCCGACTGTTACCTGCGCGTCCTGTGCTGTTGCGGTGTTGGTCATCGCGCCGAGTGGTCCTGAATCCAGTCCGCTGACGGTGAAAGCCGATGCGGCGCCGGTTGCCGAGGACGTGAGCTGCAGTCGGTACTGCCCGGGCGATACCTGCACGGCAGCGGCCTGCACGCCGGTGTTGCTCTGATTGATGCCGGCGATGACGGCGCCCAATGAGCCGTCGCCGGTGTTGATCGTCACCGGTCCAGCGCTGCCGGCGCTGATGGTGACGGGCGTTCCGGCAGTCACGACATTTGCGGAAGTGCTCGAGACAGCATTTGCGAAAACCGACGACTGGGCCACGGCGAGCTGCGTGACGTCGAAGGTGAATGCGCCGGTTTGCGCGCCGGCTACGGCATTTGCAGACACGCTCGCGTTCGACGATTGCGTCACCATCGCCTGCCACGTCGTAGGCGACGTCAAGGCATCGGACGCCGTCTCGAGCGTCACCATCTTGGTGTTGATCGTCTGGTATGCCGCGAGTTTCGCCTGCTCGGCGGCAAGCTGGTTCTTGAGGTTCGTCTGCGGCAGCGCGGCCTGGGCCATGATGGCGCTGATGATCGCAGTGGTATTCAAACCGCTGACGAGTCCGTCGATTTTCGACGCGACGCCCGAGCTGCTGGTCGACGTCGTAGTCGCGGCCCCGGTTCCGCTGACGCTGCTCGTGCTCACTGCACCTCCCTCAAGGCACTGCTCGTTCCGTCACCGCTCGACAGACGTGATGGCGAGCGTCACCGCTCGACGGTCGTGATGGCGGTTAGTGCCAGGGGTGGGGATCGCCGATTACTCGACTTTCCCCACCCCCGTTCGCAGCTGACTGACTATGCGGTGGATCAGCCCAGCAACTTCAGAACCGACTGCGAGGCGCTGTTCGCTTGCGCGAGCATCGACACGCCGGCCTGCTGGAGCACTTGCTCCTTGGTGAAGTTCACCATCTCCGACGCCATGTCAGTGTCCTGGATCGAGGAGTTCGAGGACTGCAGGTTCTCGACCGTCACGTTCAGGTTGTTGATGGTGTGCTGGAACCCGTTCTGGTACGCACCGAGGTTCGCGCGCTCGGTCGAGACATTGGTGATCGCCGTCTGGATCGCGGTGATCGCCGAGCTCGCGTTGTTCACCAGGTCGAGTCCACTGGTGCCGAGTGCGCTCGCGCTGACCGCACCGATGCTGACCGTCTGTGCTTCACCCGCGTTCGCGCCGATCTGGAACACGCCGCCACCGGTACCTGTGGTCGACGACGTTCCGGCCGCGACGCCCTTGCCGGTCAGGTCGCTGCCGACGCTGCTGATCGTGAAGGTCGAACCGGTGTAGACGTACGGGCTGGCCTGGGTACCGGCGCCGGTCGAGGTCAGCGCCTTGTCCGACGACAAGCTGACCTTCCACACGCCGTTGCCGGCGTCCGAAACGGTGGCCTGCACGGTGCCGGCGGCAAAGCCCGCCGTCGTCATCGTGCTGTCAAGACCTTGCTGCAAAGCCGCCTGGTATGCACTGGCGGTGGCGTACGTGGTGCCAGCAGCAGGGCCAACAACGACGTTGGTTGCCGAAAGCGAAGCGGTCGAGCCGTCGGCCTTTTCGAAGTTGCCCGCGATCTGGAACGTGTGGTTGGCGACTGTCGAAGATGTGACGACACCGGTGCTGCCAACCGTGGCGCCAGCGGCCAGCGTCGCGGCGCTGTTGCCGAAGCTGCCGTTGAGCAGCTTGCTGTTGCCGAACGAGGTGGTGCTGCCGATGTTGTCGAGGTCGGCGTTGAGCTGGGTGAGCTCGGTCTGAGCCGCCTGCCGCGCCGTGGTGTCCTGGGAACCGGTGTTAGCGGCCTGGACGGCGAGGCTGTTCATGCGCTGCAGGATCGAGTCGACTTCGGTGAGAGCACCGTCAGCGGTCTGCACGACGTTGATTCCGTCTTGCGCGTTCTTGACCGCCTGGGTCAGGCCACCGATCTGCGACTGGAGGCCCTGGCTGATCGACAGGCCCGCTGCGTCGTCCGCGGCCTTGTTGATGCGGTAGCCGCTGGAGAGCTTCTGCAAGCTGTCCGACATCTTGCTTTGGGTCATGGACAGGTTGCGGTACGCGTCAAGCGCGTCGGTGTTGGTGTTGATGCGGAGACCCATTTGATTTTCCTCCTTGAGTTGGGCCTTGGGCAGTCCATCCGTGGGCTAGCCCGTACTTCCATGTCTGCCGGCTTTTGCCGGCCGACTGCTCCATCGGCGTGGCCGAAGGAGACCTTAGAAAATCTTCACCGGGTTCGCGTCGGGTTCGTGCCGGGTCGTGCCTGCGCTCACGCCGCGCCTTCGACCCGCGTCGGCACCGCGGCGAAATGCGCTGCGATCGCGTCGAAGTAGGCCGCCTTGCGCCGCGCCACACAACCGCTCGGCCGAACGGGTTCGTCCATGGTTTCGGGTGCAAGCATGGCGTTCAGGCCGTCTTTCAACATCGCAAGCGCCTCGGCCCGCATCTGAGAGATACGCGACTCCGTCACGCCCAACTCAACAGCCAGCTCGACCATCGGCCGCTCTTCAAGGAAATAACCCTGGACGACGGCACGCAGCCGTTCCGGCAGCGCGCTGACAGCGGCGATCAGGTAGCTGCTGCGTTCACGGTCGAGAAGCGCACCTTCGGGATCGGGTTCGTCGCTGGGCAGCATTCCTTCGAGGGTGCCGGCCTCGGCGAACCCTTGCAGGCTCAGCACAACAGACCGGTGGACGTCGCCCTCGATCGCGGCAAGCTCGCTGACCGAAATCTCAAGATATTCGGCAACTTCATGCACGGTCGGGTGCCGGCCAAGCGTTGCCGCAAGCGCGTCTTCTGCTTGCGCGCGCTGGCGCGCCTTGGTGCGCACGCCGCGGCTCACCCAGTCGCGATTGCGGAGCTCGTCGATGATGGCTCCGCGCACGCGCGATTTAGCGAACATCGCGAACGGCACGCCGCGCCGCGGATCGAATGCCCGCGCTGCCTGCACCAGCGCCATCATCGCGGCCGAGGTGAGATCGTCGCGGCCGATGTGCTGCGGCAATCGGCTCGCCGCCTCAGCGACGGCATATGAGACGACTGGGAGATGCGACTCGATCAGCGCATCGACGGCGACACCAAAGGCGGCATCAACTTCGACGTCGGCAACACCGTCAGCCTCGACGTCAATACGACTCAAAAGCAGTTCGGCGGCACTTTCCCTGTCCATGGTCAATTTATCGCCGATGGATCGGGGTGGCCTTGACTCCGAACGGGCTAACGCCCGCGCCGGAAACGGGCAGCCAACCAGCGCAGACCCGGATCACCCCAGCTGCCGAAGATTGCCTGGCCAGACCTCTCAGCTGCGGCCCACGACGGCCGATGTGATCGGCGGTTCCGCTATGTGATCACGCCACCAGACGCGATCACGTTGCCAGCCGGGAGGAGGTTTCGCGATGGGTCTTGCCGAGGTGTCAGACATCCTTTGGCGAGAGCGCGAGTTGCTCGACGTCCTACTGTTCAAGCTGGAAGAAGAGCAGCTCCTGCTCGCCGCCGGGAAAGTTCGCTGGTTGGCGCGCGCCACTCGCGAGGTCGAGCTCGTGCTCGAACAAATCAGGCTGACCGAGCTGACTCGATCGATTGAAGTCGACGCACTCGCACCTTCCCTCGGCCTCGATCCCGCGCCGAGCCTCTCCAAACTTGCGGACGCCGCGCCGCTGCCCTGGTCGGATCTTTTCCGCTCGCATCGCAATGCGTTTCTCACTCTCACCCAGGAGATTTCCTCGCTCGCCGAGGCGAATCGCGAATTCGTGAGCAGCGCCTACCACTCAGCCGAAGAAACGCTACGCACGCTGGGCGGCGCTTCGGTCGACGGCTATACGTCGTCCGGAAAACGCGACGGCACGATGCGTCGGCGCCGGCTTCTCGACGAGGCGATCTAGCGTGGGCACAGAGATGGGATCGCTCAGTACCGCGCTCTCCGCGCTCCAGTCGGAGCGCAAGGCCCTGCAAGTCACCGGTCAGAACATCGCGAACGCGAACACTGCCGGGTACACCCGCCAGCGCGCGAATCTGCAAGCCGTCGGCGGATCGGTGCAGCCCGCAATGTACGCCACGTCCGACGGCATCGGTGGTGGCGTCACTGTCACCGGTATTCAGCGACTGCAGGATGCGTTTCTCGAGCAGCGGGCGAACACCGAGAACGGCACCCTTTCCGGCCTGCAAGGAAATCAGCAGACGCTGGCCGATATCGAGAACTCATTCGGTGAGCCCGGTGACACCGGAATCCAAAGCCTGCTCTCCACGTATTGGAACGGCTGGGACGACGTCGCGAACAATGCGAAGGACCCCGGCGCGCGCACCTCTTTGATCGGCGATGCACAATCGCTCGCCGCAGGGCTGAACGGCGCGGCCACCGCCTTGAGTTCGCAATGGGCCTCGACGAGCCAGACCATGGCGACGACGGTCGGCCAGGTCAACGACCTCGCGAACAGCATCGCATCGTTGAACAAGGCGATCATCTCGGCAACCG
>Ga0207705_10002454_pt1 | contig 14298 bp, 15 predicted proteins | sample KBSC13metaG_FD_184314 | JGI IMG/M metagenome (GOLD analysis project Ga0207705, IMG submission 184314) | Corn rhizosphere microbial communities from Kellogg Biological Station, Michigan, USA - KBS C1-3 metaG (SPAdes) (version 2) | ecosystem: Host-associated > Plants > Roots > Rhizosphere > Soil ...
CTGATCTGCACGCGCGGCACGATGTCGACGCCTGAGCGCTCGAGCGCTCAGGCGTCGACATCGTGCCGCGCGTGCAGATCAGCGCGGGTGGCGACGGCGGCGCCGAGGGCGGCGGGCTGGTCCAGGCGTTGATGGGCCTGCTTCTGTCCGAAAAGGGCACGGCCCTGCTCGGCGGCCCGGAGACGATCGCCGCGCGCAAACCGACCCGATCGAAGTCCAAAACCAATCGCGAGGAGGTCGCGGCCGAATAAGCTGGGCCTTCCAGTGGGAATGCGCCAGTGTCCGCCGTCGGTGGGCACTGGCGAACCCTTATTCCGGAGCATGGCAGCGTGAGCGACCAGGGCGGCGTGCTGTTCCTGCACGGTCATGGCCGGTTTGGAGCATCGATGGTGCTGCTGGCGCGCGCGGCGCGGCGTGCGGGTTATGCGACATTGTCGCCGAGCTATCCCTATCGCCGGGCGCTTCCCGCCGCCGCCGACTGGCTGGCGCCGAGGGTCGCCGAATTCGAGGGCAGCTTTTCCGGCCCGCTCCACATCGTAACCCATTCATTGGGGGGTCTGGTCGCGCGGGCCTTGATTACCGCGCATCCGCCGCAACGGCTCGGCCGGGTCGTGATGCTAGCGCCGCCCAATCGAGGCAGCGAACTTGCCGATCTGATCTTCCGCTTACGCCTGCCTTGGATTTTGGGCGCAAGCGGCGCCTATTTGCGCACGGCCCGGACCGAAGCGGAGCAGGCCGTCCTAGGCGCGATCGACTATCCTGTCGGCGTGATCGCGGGAGACCGATCGCTGCTGCCGGTGCCGGCCGCAATGCTGGCACCCCCCCACGACGGCAAGGTTCGCATCGCGGCGACGCATGCCGAGGGCATCGCGGATCATACCACGCTGCCGGTCACGCATACCCTGATGGTCTATGACCGGCGGGTGATCAACGCGGCGCTGGCCTTCCTGGCGAAGGGGGCCTTCGCAACCCGAGCCTGATAAGTCCGCATAACTTGACTCTATATGCATGATAGTGAATATACATAGTCATGCAAACGACGTTCGAGACACTCGCCGATCCAACCCGCCGCCGTATCGTCGAGACGCTGCGCGGCGGCGAGCGGCAGGTGAACGACATCGTGCTGCAAGCCGGCATCCATCAGTCGGGCGTGTCGCGCCATTTGCGCATCCTGCACGAGAGTGGCTTCGTATCGGTCCGCCCCGATGGGCAGCGCCGTTTCTACGCGCTCAGGGCAGAGCCCTTCCGCGAGATGGAGGCGTGGCTCGCCGGTTATCACCAGCTTTGGGAGGCGCGGCTCGACCGGTTCGGCGCAGCGCTTGCACAGCGAAAATCCGCCAGGACCCGGAAGGAACCACAATGAGCGACAATTGCAATCTGGACGCAGGCGATACGCCACTCGCCCCGGCGGTGTTCGAGCGGACCTACAATGCCTCGATCGAGGAATTGTGGGCTTTGTGGGCGACCAAGGACGGCTTCGAATCCTGGTGGGGGCCCGAAGGTTTCCGCGTCGAAGTCCATAAGCTCGAACCGCGATCCGGCGGCGCGCTGCATTACGACATGATCGCGGACACGCCCGAGGCGATCGCGGCGATGAAGCAGATGGGCCAGCCGCTCAGCCACAATACCAAGGGCTGGTATGATGAATTCGCCCCGCACACGCGGCTGACGCTCAAGCACCTGATCGACTTCATCGTCGGCGCCGAGCCCTATGAGAGCTTGATCGAGGTGGATTTCGAGGCGTTGGGCGACATGGCCCGAATGATCGTTACCGCACACCCGCATCGCGACGCGCACTGGACCCGGATGTCGATCGAGGGCTTCCGCAGCCAGCTGACCAAGCTCGACCGGCGCTATGACGCGGGGTGAAACACGCGCTAAGAAGGCGCATGGCCAAGGATGAGCTCACCCTGACCGGTCTCTGGAAAGGCGTGTTCAGCTATCCGCATTCCTTGCCGCCCAACCAGTTCGATGCCGACCTGCGCGAACTTGGAGGCATGATCGCCGGCGAGACCAGCGAGCTCGCCCGCACCGGCCAGATCACGCATGCGATGATCGAAGGCGAGCGGCGCGGGTTCGAGGTGGGCTTCACCAAACGCTATGATGCATTTCGACGCGCCACCACGCCGATTCATTATTCGGGGGCGCTTAGCGAAGACGGTGCCGAAATCTCCGGGACCTGGACCATTCCAGGCAATTGGTCGGGCACGTTCCTGATGGTCCGCGCCAAACCCAAGGCCGTGGCGATCGAGCGCAAGATCGCCGAGACGGTGCGCTAAGTGCAGCCGGCGCGGGTATCAGCACACCGCGTCAATCAAGGCCTCATCGGCGGGAATCTGGCCGTCCAGCATCAGCATCGCGAGGCCATGTACCAATGCCCAAGCCTCGACCGCTGCAGTCCGCGCTTCGCGGCTTTCGGGATCGGCACCCATTTGCGCAGCGACGTTGGCAAGCAGAAAATTCATCGCCTTGGCCCGCCCTGCGCTCTGTCCGCGATAGGCCGCGATCACGGGCGACGTGAAGATCAGCCGGTAGAGGGCGGGGTTGTCCAGCGCGAAGCGGACATAGTCACGGCCGGTCGCGGCGAAGCCTTCCTTGCCGCCACCCGCGGCCTCGGCTGCGGCATGCTGGCTCGCACCCAGCCGGCATAGCCCCTCTTCCCCAAGCGCGGTCGATCCTGCTTGTCTACAGCCTGCCGATGGAACTCTACCTGATCGTCGGCCCGATACTGGGTTATGTCACCTTTGGCAGCCTCGGCGCCTGGACTTTCCTCTATCGCTGCTACCGGACGAAGAAGGTGGCGGCGGAGCAGCAGCAGTGAGCGTCAGAAGAAGATGCCATCGTCGTAGAAAAATTGCGGCTCGCGATAATCGTCCATGGTGAAGTCCGTGGCAGAAACGCTGTGGGAATCGACGCCGACCAATTCCACGACTTGGTCGAACTTCGCGTCATAGCTTGCCGAGAAGAAGACGTACGTGTCGCTGCCGACGCCGACCAGCAAGGCGGCCGGGTTGTTCATATAGCCATCATGCTGCACGGTTCCGGCGTAGGCGATCGCATCGGCCAGCGTCGCAGCGGTGCTGTAGAGATAGGTATTGGTCGGGAAGCCGATGCCGGCGATCTTGTCTTCGCCTGGATGGAAATCGGCGATGATCGTGAAGTCGGCAGGCAATCCATCCGGACGCGCCCGCAGATATTCGCCATAGGCCAGCGGGTAGAACTGGAAGGTGTCCGCGCCAGCCCCGCCGACCAGCGTATCGACACCCACGACGTTATCCAGGTGGCCGACATTGGGGATCAGGACATCATCCCCCAGATCTCCCTGCAGAAGATCGCTGCCCAGGTCGCCAATAAGGACATCGTTGCCCTTGCCGCCATGCACCACGTCATCGCCGGTTCCGGCTTCGATCGTGTCGTTTCCCATATTGCCGTTGATGAGATCATTACCGGCCTCGCCCCGGATCTGATCGTCGTCGGCGCCACCATTGATGCGGTCGGGACCATTTCCCCCGCTCAGGCTGTCATTGCCGGCATTGCCCTGGAGATAGTCCATGCCGTTGCCGCCCAGGATTATATCGGCGCCATCCGGTCCGCCGGTCGGGGACTGGCCATAGAGATGATCGTTTCCGTCACCGCCCGCGATCCCGTCACTGCCCGCACCGCCCAAAACGATGTCGTTGCCCGCCCCGAGCGAAATCGTATCGTCATGGCTGCTGCCGGTCGCAGTATCGTCTCCCGGAAACAGCAGCAAAGTCGCGTCACCATAATGCGGCCCGTATCCCGGCTGACCCTTTATCGCGGCGTAGAATTGCGCGACGTCGACATGGAGGCCTGAAATGGAAAAGAGGGTCTGGCCGTCCTTGGTCTCTTCGAAACCGGTGATCGTGCCCCCGAGCGGATTGCCGTTCGCGTCATAGGTGACACCGAACCCGGTAAAATGCTCGATAAACCCCATATTGTTGATGGTCAGGCTGGTCGAGCTGCTGTCGGTCACCAATCCCTGGGGCAATTCCTCAAAATAGAACTGGTCCATCCGGATTGCCGCGTCACCAATAGATACAATCGTCGCCATAGCCGCCGGCCCCACCCCAAGCTGTCTAATAACATACGCCTTTCTACAGGCACGCGACGGCGTCAATGAAGCAGCGCACTACATAATATCCGATCTGCTCGATTTTGTTACTGACGCGCCGCCCAGCATCCTTCTTGGCCCAGGCCTTCATTGCGGCGGTGCTCGCTTTGAACGCCGCCGATTTTCCATGCTAGGGCGGCGGCGTGATCCATGTTCCGACCGCCCCTTGGCTCCATCATGTCTGGGACGTTTTCGCCTGGATCGCCGCTTTCCTCGGCGGACGCTGGGTCTATCGGCATGAGCGCGCCAGTGTCGCTGGCCTCGCCCGCCAGACCGAGCCGAGCTATTTCCTGAGCCTGGGGTTGGGCGCCGCGGCAGGCGCTTGGGCGGCGGGATCGGGCAACACGCTGCGCGCCGCCCTCCCCGTCTTCTCCCACAGCATCGCTGGCGCGCTGGCGGGCGGGATCGTCGCGGTCGAGATATGGAAATGGCGGCATCATGTCCGCCGCTCGACCGGCGGGCCGTTCGTCATCCCGCTCGCATTGGGTATCGTCGTCGGACGCTGGGGCTGCCTATTCGCGGGGTTGAGCGACGAGACCTATGGCAGCCCCACCAGCCTGCCGTGGAGCGTCGATCTGGGCGACGGGATCGCGCGCCATCCGGTGCAAATCTATGAATCGCTGTCCATTGCGGTGTTTCTGGCCATTTACTGGACCGCCCTGATCCGGCAGCAAGGCTGGGCGCGGCGGCATGGCTTCCATGTTTTCGTGCTGGTCTACGCGGTACAGCGGTTCGGGTGGGAGTTCCTCAAACCCTATCCCAAGCTGCTGGGCCCGTTGAACCTGTTCCACTTCGTCATGCTGGGGCTTGCCGCTTATGCAATCGTCTGGATCGTTCGCGGAGACGGAGACGACGATCGAGCGCAAGGCGGCGCCCTACATCTTCCACGGCCAGACGACGAGCCTGTGCGAGATCTGTCTGGAGACGGTACCGGCCAAGATCATCATCGAGGATGAAGCAGTCTATTATCTGAAGCGCTGCCGCGCGCACGGCGTGCAGAAGACGCTGATCAGCGACGATCTCGATTATTGGCGCTCGCAGAAATTGTGGTTGAAGCCCGGCGACCGCCCCCTTCGCGCCCAGACACGCACCGAGGCGGGCTGCCCGTTCGACTGCGGCCTCTGCCCCGATCACGAGCAGCACAGTTGCCTGGCGATCGTCGAGATCAATTCGGCCTGCAACCTCGCCTGCCCGGTCTGCTTCGCGGATGCCGAGGACATGCATGGCGGCCACCTGCCGCTCGCCACGATCGAGCGCATGCTCGATGCCTTGGTCGAAAGCGAGGGCGAGCCCGATCTGGTGCAATTGTCGGGCGGCGAACCCACGCTCCATCCGCAGTTCTTCGAGATACTCGACGCGGTGAAAAGACGGCCGATCCGGCATGTGATGATCAACACCAATGGGATTCGCATCGCGCAGGAACCGGATTTCGCCGAGCGGCTGGCAAGCTATGCGCCGCGGCTGGAAGTCTATCTCCAGTTCGACAGCCTCGACGACGATGCGCTGGTCGATCTGCGCGGTGCGCGGCTGTCGCGCATTCGCCACCAGGCGCTGGAGCAGCTGGAGCGGCTCGGGCTTTCGACGACATTGGTTGCGGTGGTGAAGCGTGGCGTCAACGATTGTGAAATCGCCGACATCATCACCCACGCACTGACCTGGCGCTGCGTGCGCGGCGTCACCTTCCAGCCGGTGCAGGATGCGGGGCGCAATCAGGGCTTCGACAGCAAGACCAACCGTATGCTCTTGAGTCAGATACGGCGCGAGGTTGTGAAAGCGGGCGTGTTCGGGCTGGAGGACATGATCCCGCTGCCGTGCAATCCCGACCAGATCTGCATCGGCTATGGTCTGCGCGACGGGGTCAACGTCACGCCGATCACGTCGCTGCTGCCGCGCGAACTGATCCTGCAGGGGCCGAACACGATCAGCTACGAAGCCTATCCTGCGCTGCAGGAGGCGCTGATGAACCTGCTCAGCCTGGCGACCACGCAGTGCAACACCGAAAGCAAGCTCGCCGAGATGCTGTGCTGCCTGCCGCAGGCGCTGGTGCCCGCCGAGCTGAACTATGCCAACAGCTTCCGCGTGGTGATCCTGCAATTCCTCGATCGCTACAATTTCGATCTCGGCACGGTGAAGCGAAGCTGCGTCCACTTCGTCACGCCCGAAGGACAGATCATCCCTTTCGACACCTATAACAGCTTTTACCGTCCCGGCGCCGAAGGTGCGGGCGTGTTGGCCAAAGCGAGGGCCGGCTTATGATGAAATTGTTCGCCGGGATTCTGATCGCGATCGGCATCCTGCTGATGACGGGAAGCGGCCTCTGCTCGCTATTCGTGATCATAGGCACGGGAATGGGCCCAGGTGCTGGCGGGATCATCCCGATCGCGCTGGTCATCGGCGGGATTCCGTTTGGAGTGGGATTCGGCGCCGTCGCCTGGGGCCGCAAGATCCTTAAGGATCAGAAGCAGCTCTCGCTGGAAGAATTGAATGACCGGTTCGAATGATTGACGGCATTACCGCATCGGCCCGAACCTGTTTCGGTACCGTCATCGCTTGTTAAGTGGCTGCTAATGTTCGATTGTGTAGTTAGCTTACGGGGCAGTTTGGGGATACGCGACCTCGACCCTGATCGGACGCGCGAGAGGATCATTTGTGGCTGGACTTAACGCCCAACAGGAAAGCGAAGTTACCTTTATTTCCGGGGTAACCGCCCAAGGGACGGTCGCGGCCCAGAGTTTCTGGACCTGGTCCAACAACTCGCCGCCCACCTACAATAGCTATAGCGAGGAATCGAAGTTCGGACCGACGCAGGCGGGCACCGGCGCCTCGCTTACCGTCGCCTTCGCCACGGCGTCCAACTGGACCACCACCGAGAAAGCCGCCTTCCAGGCCGTTATGGACCTCTGGGCGGCCGAGACCAACGTCAAGTTTACGGTCACGGACAATGTCGCCACGGCGGATGTCCAGATCGCACGCTCCACGACCGGCGGCGCTACTGGCGGCAATTATTCCACGGAGGTTGCGGTCGGCTCCAGCCAGCTCGGCCATGCCTTGTCGGGCGAAATCGATATCGACACCTCGGTTGGCGGTTTCGGCCCGATCGGATCGGGTTTCAACGTGGCCGGCGGCTATCCGTGGCAGACGATGGAACATGAAATGGGCCACGTTCTCGGCCTGGGCCATGGCGGCGCCTACAATGAGGGCACCACCACCGATTCCCCTCAATATACCGCCTACGACAACACCGCTTATGCGATCATGTCGTACAATGCCGCGCCGGATTTCAGCAGCGACTTCAACTGGGGCGTTTCAGGCGGCTATTATCGCGGGCCGGTGACGCCGATGATGCTCGATATCGCGGCGGCACAGCGCCTTTACGGCGCGCCGGTCGGCGGCCCGTTGTCGGGTGGGCAGGTGTTCGGTTTCAATTCCAACATCCAGACCGATATCAAACAGTTCTTCGATTTCACGGTCAACGCCAAGCCGGTCGTCACCCTGTACGATTCCGGCGTCAACAACACGCTCGACCTGTCCGGCTTCACTGTCGGCAGCACGGTCGACCTGCATCAGGGCGCGTTCAGCAGCGTGGCCGGCCTGACCGGCAATATCGGGATCGCCTTCAACACGCGGATCGACACGTTGGTCGGCGGCAGTGCGGGCGACAAGATCACCGGCAATGACGATGGCGACATATTGCAGGGCGGCGGCAGCAACGACACGATCCAGGGCGGCGCGGGCAACGACCATATCTATGGCAATCTGTTTTCCAGCACGCAGGGCGCGACCGACGGCGCGGACGTGATCGATACCGGGGCGGGCAGCAACTACGTCAACGGCAATGGCGGCAACGACACGATCACCGCCTCTTCGGGATCGAACCGGCTGTTCGGCGGCCAAGGCAATGACACGATCCACGTCACCGGCCACGGCATCAATCATCTCAACGGCAATCTGGGCGACGACATCCTCATCGTGGATGGCGGGACCAACGAGATCCACGGCGGCCAGGGTAACGACACGATCCAGCCGACCGCGGGCAGCAATGCGAGCTTCGGTGATCTCGGCAATGACGTGATCTGGGTCGGCGCAGGGCTCGACACGATGAGCGGCGGTCCGGGCAATGACCTGTTCGTGCTGAGCGGCCCCACCAACACGAACGCGGCCGCTTGGGACGAGATCGTCGATTTCACCCACGGCACCGACAAACTGCACATGGATGCCGGCGCGGGCCTGCCCACGGTGCTGCACGCGGCAAACGGCTTCAGCGACGAAGCCAGTGCAGCAGCTTATGCGCAGGGCCTGTTCGGCGGCGCGACCGGCGAGGCTGCCGCATTACAGGTCGGCAACGATACCTATCTGTTCTACACGATTGGCAGCGGGACGGATGCGGTGGTGAAGCTGGACGGCATAACCGCCAGCCAGATCGATCAGAGCGATTTCGTCACCGGGACGACCCACCTCTAACCACGCGCTTGAACCAAAGTGATGACCCGTCTTCCCCGTCACGCGTAGTGCGACGGGGCGTGAACATGGGCCGCGATGGCGTGCGCGGAGCCTGTAAAGCCAGCCATAAGCAAACCGTCATGTTGCAGCCGGGCCACGCTTGTTTCCCGCAAGCCCGGGCTATCACATCGATGCAAGACCCCTTTCCCCCTGCGGCCTGAAGACGCCCGCAAGGCACCGCGCTGCGGCGCCACACGAAATAAGGGGTCTTCGATGAGCAATTTTATTAGGCAGCGGCTGCTCGCCTCCACCATGATCGCCGGCATGGCGATCACCGCGCCGGCGGCTGCCCAAACCGCCCCGGCACCACAACCTGCAGCCGATCAGACGGCCGACGATACCAGCAAGGAGATCGTGGTCACGGGCACATTGTTCCGCAACGCGTCCGCCGCGAGTGCTTCGCCGGTAACCGTGCTGAACTCGCAGGACCTCGCCAACCGCGGCATCAACACCGTTGCCGACGCGGTCCAGTCGCTTTCCGCCAACAATGGCGGCACGCTGAACAGCAACTGGTCGCAGTTCGGCTTTCCGAAGGGCGCCTCGGCCCCGTCGCTGCGCGGCCTGACCGATGGCCGTACGCTCACCTTGTTCGACGGCCTGCGCAGCGCGCCCTACCCGCTCGCCGACGACGGCGTGCGCAATTTCGTCGACATCAACACGATTCCGGACTCGATCGTGGATCGCGTTGAAGTTCTGCAGGACGGCGCATCGTCGACCTACGGCGCCGACGCGGTCGCGGGCGTGGTCAACGTCATCATCAAGAAGCAGATCAACGGCCTGCACCTGAATGCCTCAAGCGGCATATCGCAGCATGGCGATGCGGGCGAACAGCGCCTCGATGCCACCTACGGCTATGGCGACCTCAACAAGGACGGTTTCAACATCTATGTGAACGGCGAATATCAGAATAACGACCCGCTCTATCTGCGCGATCGCGCAGGGCCCTGGGGTACGGCAGATCAGAGCAATGTCTGCGGCGTGACGGCGTCGACCGGGGCGAAGACCTGCGCCAGCAATGGCGTGCTGAACGGCGTGCAGTTTGACGGCAGCTATGGCGGCCTCGTTTCCACCACCGTTCCCTTTGTCGGTCCGGCCAATGCTGCCGGCACGGGCATTCTCCCGGGCACGCAATATCAATTGCTGAGCCCGGCGCTGGGCTGCCAGAATCTGACGCCCTACACCTTGACGGCCGCCCAGGCGGCGTCACGCCCGACCGCGCCTTCGGTGGTCTGCCAGCAGGACATCATCAAGCAATATTACCAGTATAGCGGTCGTGTGCAGCGCATGGGCGCCAATGCTCACCTGACGGTCAACGTCGGTGCGAATGCGCAGGCCTATGCGATGTTCAACTTCTACCAGACCAAGACCTGGAACCCCCGGACGCCGGAGGCCTTCGCGGGCACCACGGCCGATGGCGGCACGACCGTGTCCATCCCCAACATCCTGCTGCCCGTCTACATATGCCCCCGCGGCACGACCGCTGCCTGCACCGCGGCGAACGGCAAGCTCAACCCGAACGATCCGTTCGCGGCCCAGGGGCAGGTCGCACGCCTGCTCGGCCGCTACGACCGGCCGACCGAGGACGATACCCGTGCCAATACCTTCCGCTTCTCGACCGGCATCAAGGGTTCGTTCGGCGCAAACAACGACTGGGACTATGCGTTCGACGCGACCCATTCGGAAGCGAAGCTGAAGTACACCAGCCGGAACTACATCTTTGCGCAGCATCTGCTCGATGTGATCGCGGACGGCTCGTACAATTTCCTCAACCAGGCCGCGAATACCGAAGCCGAACGCGAATATCTGTCGCCGACCGAAGTCACCAATTCGACCTCGAAGCTCACCCTGATCCAGGGTTCGCTGGCGCATGGCTTCTTCCAACTGCCGGGCGGTCAGCTCCAGGTCGCGGTCGGTGCTGCCTATCGCAAGGAATCGATCGACAATCCGAGTTCTAACCCGGCGAACGAGGTAAATCCCTACGATCGCTATTACGGCATCAACGCCGTGGGCGTGGAAGGCTCGCGTAACGTCAAGTCGGCCTATTATGAAATCGACGCTCCGATCTTCAACCAGCTCGAACTGAAGGCGACCGGCCGGTACGACAAATACTCATCGGGCCAGAAGAGCTTTTCTCCGAAGTTCGAAGCGCAGATCAAGCCGATCCACCAGATCAAGCTTCGCGGCACCTATTCGAAGGGTTTTGCGATCCCGAGCTTCAACCAGGCCTACGGCCTGCCGACCACCGGCTTCGTCGGCACGATCGTCGATCAGACGACCGCCGCCGGCAAGGCGTTCGTGGCGGCCCATGGCAATGACGCGTATGCCACGCAGGATTACAGCTATGGCCTGACTTCGATCGGCAACCCTGCGGTCAAGCCGGAGAAATCGGATTCCTTCACTGCCGGTATCGTGCTGGATCCGGTGCGCTGGCTGACGGTGACGGTCGATTATTATCATATCAAGGTAAAGAACCTGATCACGACGCCGGACTGCTCGGAGGCGATCGACCAATATTATGCCAATAACGGCGTGACCAACGTGCCTGGCTGCCTGACCAAGGCCGGCACGCCCGATGCGCTCTTCCCGAACGCGCTGCCGTTGCTGGGCACGATCACCAGTTCCTACGGCAACGCCAATGCGTTGAAGACGGAAGGATTCGATTTCACCGCCGAAATCCACATGCCGATCGCGACCGGCGTGCATTGGACGAGCATCTTCAACGCGACCTATCTCAAGAAGCTGGCAAAATATGACACCGACGGCACGATCGAGCGCTATGACGGCACGCTGGGCCCGTGCGAGATCACGTCCTGTTCGGGTTCACCCAAGCTGAAGGGTAGCTGGCAGAATACCTTCGACTTCAATCAGAAGACGACCTTCACCACCACGATCAACTATGTCGGCGGCTACTCGCAGATCGGCGCCGACGATGGCGGCACGGTCGGCGATTGCGCGGGAAGCATCGGGGCTGAGGTCCGCACCTATCGCGACGGCGTGACGCCGATCCAGTGCCACACCAAATATTTCATCGATGTGGACGCGACGGTAACCCACAAGATCGGCAACAAGCTGACGCTCTACGGCAACATGCTGAACGTCTTCAACGTGAAGCCGCGCTACGATCCGGCTGCAGGCTATGGCCTCTATCGGTTCAATCCGGCGTGGGACGGCGCGGGCTTCATCGGCCGCTGGTTCCGGATCGGCGCCAAGGTCGACTGGTAAGGCGAAGACCGCCTCCGACCGTCCTTGATGGACAAATGGGCCCGCGGGACATGTTCCCGCGGGTCTTTTCGTACCGGCGCGGATCACCTCGCTTCAAGCCGAAGGCAGTCGATTCTGCCATTGATTCCATATCCCTAACCCAAGGATGTGGATGTGGCGGAGATGGATCGATCGACCGGCGAAGGCACCTACAAGACGATCGCGCTCGGACCCGACCGGCGTGCGCTCAAGGCGCGGGTCAATCAGGCGCTGTCGACCTGCGACACCGACGATGCCGTGGCCGCGATCCGGGAAGCGGTATTGGCGCACGGCATGACCTATCTGTCGCGCGATACCGGGCTGAACCGGGTCAATCTCTACAAAATGCTGGGTGAGGGCGGGAACCCGAAGGTGGGAACCCTGGTCAAGATCCTCGATGTGCTGGGTCTCAGGATCGAACTCGCGCCCGCGCGCCGTCGGCGCTGAGTACGACACGGGCCACGCCCCGCCCAACTTCTCCAAACGATATTCTATGGGAGAGTGAGTGGGCGCGCGGCAGCGCTGCCGAGATTCAGCGGACGCCGAACCGCACTACCAACTAGTGCTTGCGACGCCAGGCCGAGGGCGACCGGCCGGTGAGCCAGCCAACTGCGCGCGTCATATGCGACTGATCGGCGAAGCCCGTTTCCAACGCGATCAGCGATAGAGGGTCGCTGCCGGAAACGATCCGCGCCCAGGCGCGGCGCGCGCGCAACTCGAGGCGGAAGCGCGCCGGGCTGACTGAATAAGCCGCGCGAAAAGCCCGCGCCGCGCCTTCCCGCGACACGCGCTGGATGCGCGACCAGTCCGAAATGCTGATATGGGGATCCGTCAAGATCGCGGTTTTGAGATCGTCGATCCAGTGCAATCTTAACGGCGGCTGCGGAAGCGTGCAGGCAACGATCCGTCCCACCTCCGCCAGTGCGGCCGCCACATCATGGCCGGCGCGCATCATAAGGTCGTCTACGTCGGGGACTTCATAGGTCGCGCCCAGCGACCAATCCGTATGCCAGGGCAATTGGAGCCAAGCGGCGCCCCCCGACCCCGCAGCCAACGTACGGCAGTCGAAGGTCGGGCGGATTGCCAGCATCCCGCGCTCCAGCCGCTCGCGCCCCCGATAGGAGGTCAGCTCGAGTTGGCCGTCGACGACCAGCAACAAGGCGGAATCAACGCTTTGCGTACGGCCCATACTGCCGCCGGCAGCGATGCGCTGCATCACCGGCCCGTTCGTGCCCCACGACGGCGCGGGTGCTTCCTGCCAGGGCCGAAGCCTGGGCCAGCAGGCCGGACCGATACACTGCACCGTCATGCGCTACGCACCCTTAAGGTGTCGCGCGGCGGTGCTCGGGGGTAACCGCCGCGCGACAGTGGGGGACCGAAACGGAGCCTGCGGCGCCAAGGGATTGCGCCCCTCCAATCCGGCCTTGGGCCAATGATGGCCGTCGGGCCGGTCAGGCGATTGAGCCAGAAATCATAGAATTGGATAGGCCAGCGCCTAAGCCAGCCCTGGAAGATCGGCCGAGAGCTCGTGGTGGGCCATTTGGCTGTTTGTTTTTTTAGATTTGAAGGTAACTCTCTATGCCATGAACGACATGACTCACCCCAGCGGTGGTAAGCTGTATCGGCAAATCTATGCCCGCGTGCGAAGCTCGATCGCGGACGGGCAATTGCAGCCGGGCGACCGGCTGCCGTCGGCGCGGGCCTATGCGCAGGAATTGGGCGTCGCACGCGGCACGGTCGACCTCGCTTATGCGATCCTGGCAGGCGAAGGCTATATCGAGACCAACGGCCGCGCAGGAACGCGCGTCGCTCGCGGCGTTGCGCGGATGATCGCCGCGGCCGAGGCACCCACCCCCACGACCCAAACCAATGCCGGCTTCCAGCACGGACTATTGCCGCTCGCGCCGGGCGTGCCCGCGTTCGACCTGTTCCCGCGCAAAGTCTGGACCCAGCTGGTGCGTCGCCACGTGCGTGGCCTCGGCCGAACCGAGCTCACCTATCCTGACCCCCAGGGAAGCCCGAAATTGCGCGAGGCGGTGGCAGCCTATCTAGGCGTATCGCGCGGGGTGACCTGCACCGCCGACGAGATCGTGATCACGGGGGGCTTTCAATCCGCGATCGGCCTGGTCTGCCAGGCCATGCTGCCTGCGGGCGGCAAGGCCTGGGTCGAGGATCCCGGCTACACGCGCATCCGCCGCGCACTCAAGGAGATCGGCGCCTGCCCTGTCGAGATCCCCGTGGATGACGAGGGGTTGGATGTCGCCGCCGGCATCGCGCGCGCGCCCAACGCGCGCTGCGCAATCGTGGCGCCCGCGCACCAATTCCCGATGGGTGTTGCGATGTCGTTGTCGCGGCGGCTGCAATTGCTCGATTGGGCGGGACGGGCCGACGCCTGGATCCTGGAGGACGATTTCGACGGGGAATTC
>Ga0207705_10002455_pt1 | contig 14287 bp, 11 predicted proteins | sample KBSC13metaG_FD_184314 | JGI IMG/M metagenome (GOLD analysis project Ga0207705, IMG submission 184314) | Corn rhizosphere microbial communities from Kellogg Biological Station, Michigan, USA - KBS C1-3 metaG (SPAdes) (version 2) | ecosystem: Host-associated > Plants > Roots > Rhizosphere > Soil ...
CGGCCCTGGCGTCCACGTCGGCACCCACCACGACTGTGAGCGAGAGCCGCTGATGCGTTACTACGACCTGGCGATCCCCTCGCACCTGATGGCGGCGTTGCTGCCCGACCTCATTCTGGTGTGCGGCGCGATGCTTCTTCTGCTCTGGGCAGTGTGGCGTCGCGAGTCGTCGTCGCACCAGCGCAGTGTTGGCGTGCTCTGCATCGGCCTCTGCGTTGCGACGCTCGTCGCGGTGCTTCTGATGATGTTCGACCGGCCGCGCGCATCCGACGGCCCGATCGCCGTCGACAACTTCCGCTGGATGGTGGACGTCGTCGTGCTGCTCGGCACCATCGCCGCGATCGCGCTGAGCATCGACGACAACGACCGCACGGGAACGACGACGGCTGAATCCCACGTCCTCATCCTGCTCGCCTCGTCCGGGATGATGCTGCTCGGCGCGGCGCGCGACCTCATCATCGTCTTCCTCGGCATCGAGCTGATGTCGGTCGCCGTGTACGCGCTCGCCGGCATCAACCGGCGCAGCGAACGTTCGGCCGAAGGGTCACTCAAGTACTTCCTCCTCGGCGCCTTCTCCACCGCGTTCCTGCTCTACGGCATCGCGCTCGTCTATGGCGCTACCGGGACCACGGCGCTCCCCGATATCCATGCGCGCATCGCCGCGCACCAGCTCAATTCCAGTCCGCTCCTCCTGATCGGCATCGGGTTGCTGCTCGTCGGGTTCGGCTTCAAGGTGGCGAGCGTCCCGTTCCATATGTGGGCCCCCGACGTGTACGACGGTTCCCCCAATCCGGTGACCGCCTACATGGCAGCCACCGTGAAAGCTGCGGCTTTCGCGGCCTTCCTCCGGGTCTGGCTCGAGGCGTTCCCGAGCGAATTCGCCAACTGGCACAAGGCGGTGGTGGGGCTGGCCATCCTCACGATGATCGTCGGCAACGCCATCGGGCTCCAGCAGCGCAACCTGAAGCGGATGCTCGCCTATTCATCCATCGCGCACGCCGGCTACATTCTCGTCGCGATCGCCTCGGGGACTACGCAAGGCGCGTCGGCGATGCTCTTCTACCTTCTGGCGTACACCCTCGCCACCTTCGGCGCCTTCGGCGTGCTCGTTGTCATGTCGCGCGGCGACGCCGCCGTCACCACCGAGGACATCAGCGGCCTGTGGACCGTGCGCCCCTGGCTCGCCGTGGCGATGACCGTGTTCATGATGGCGCTCATGGGCTTCCCGGTCATCGGTGGCATGGGATTCCTCGCCAAGTGGTACATCCTGAAGGCGGCGCTTCAGGCGCCGGCGCCGCAGACGGCGCTCGCGGTCATCCTCGTGCTCACCACCGTCATCTCCGCCGGCTACTATCTGTACGTGGTCATGGTGATGTTCATGCGCCCACGCGCCGACGCGGCGCCGGTTGTGGCGCCGTCGGGCGCCTGGACGCGGTTCGTGGTGGTCGCGTGTGCGCTCGCCATCCTGATCATCGGCATCGCGCCGGACTACACGGTGCGCTACGCATCGGTCGGTGTGCCCCGGCTTGCGCCTCCTCCTGATACGGCGGCCGTCGCCGGGCCGGGTCGCACGGCTCTCGTTCACTAGCTCCCTCCGGGCCGCTCACGCGGCCCGCTTTCTCTCGCCGCTCGATGGCCATCGCATCAGGGATTTTCAGGCAATACGACATCCGCGGCGTCGTCGGCGACGACCTGACGGAGGAAGCGGCGCGCGCACTCGGCGGAGCCTACGCCGCCCTCCTGCGCGAGCGAGGAGTAGGGGGCGAGGTAGCAGTCGGGCGTGACAACCGTCCCAGTGGTACGGCGTTGCGCAACGCCCTCGTGGAGGGGATGACCGACGCCGGGGTGAGCGTGGTGGATATCGGCGTGGTGCCGACGCCGCTGCTGTACTGGAGTCTGCACCATCTCGGCGTCGTTGGCGGCATTCAGATCACCGGCTCGCACAATCCTCCCGAGTACAACGGATTCAAGCTTTGCCTCGGCACCGAGTCGCTGCATGGCAAGGATATCCAGCACTTGCTCGAGTTGATCCGCACCGGCGCCGCACCCGGGGGAAGGGGAGCCGTGCGCCATGAAGCGGTGATCGATCGGTACGTCGCCGACGTGGCGCAACGCGTCGGCAAGCTGTCGCGGCCGATGCAAGTCGTCTACGATTGCGGCAATGGTGCCGGCGCGCTCGTCGCCCCCCAGCTCATGCGCGCCATCGGCGTGCAGGGCACTGGGCTGTTCTGCGAGAGCGACGGCACCTTTCCCAATCACCATCCCGATCCTACCGTCCCGGCGAACCTCGAGGATCTCATCGCCGCCGTGAAGCGCGATGGAGCCGAACTTGGCATCGCCTTCGACGGTGACGCCGACCGAATCGGCCTGGTGGACGACAATGGGACAATCGTCTGGGGAGATCACATCCTGATTCTCTACGCCCGAGACGTGCTCGAGCGCACGGGAGCGGGCCAGCCGATCATCTTCGACGTGAAGTGCAGCCAGGCGCTCCCACACGAGATCGAGAAGGCAGGCGGCAAGCCGGTGATGTGGAAGACCGGGCATTCGCTGATCAAGGACAAGATGAAGGAGCTCCGGGCGCCGTTGGCAGGAGAAATGTCCGGTCACATGTTCTTCGGTGAGGGATTCTACGGGCACGATGACGCGCTCTACGGCGCCGCCCGCCTGCTGCGCATCATCGCTGACTCCGGCCGCACGGTGCGCGAGCTGCTCGCCGACGTGCCGGAGTTCGTGAGTACGCCTGAGATCCGCGTTGACTGCGCGGACGACCGCAAGTTCGCCGTCGTGGAGAAGGCGGTCGAGCACTTCCGTCGCCTGCACGACGTCAGTGACGTCGACGGCGTGCGCGTCCTCTTCGGTGACGGCTGGGGGCTCATCCGTGCGTCCAATACGCAGCCGATTCTCGTACTCCGCTTCGAAGCGCGCTCCGGGAAGCGGCTTCACGAGATCCGTGCCGAGCTGGAAGGATGGTTGCGCGCGCAGGGTGTGACGGTCTGACGTGAGCGCACGCCGCGTCGTGTTCGGCGTGCTCGCCGCCGCGGCGATCATCCTCGTGCTGGGACGCTGGAGCACGGGTCTCTACACCGATTACCTCTGGTACGATGCGCTCGGCGCGTCGTCCGTCTGGCGTGCGCGCATCGGTACCACGCTCGTGTTGTGGGTCGCCTCGTTCGCGATCGCCTCCCTCTTCGCGTTCGTCAACCTCTACGCGGTGCGGCGATCGGTAGTCTCGCTCGTCCTCCCGCGTCGCATCGCCAACGTGGAGATCGGGGAGGAGGTGCCGGGTCGCTACCTCCTGCTCGCGACCTGCCTGCTTTCGTTCGTCATCGGCGTCGCGCTCGCGCTTCCCGCTTCTGTCTGGACCCGCGCGCTCCTGCCGCAGGTGGGCCAGCCGTTTGGCGAGACCGATCCCTACTTCGGGGCCGACCTCGGTTTCTTCGTCTACTGGCTTCCGCTCGAGATTACCCTCCAGGAGTGGTCAGTCATCCTCCTTGCGGTCGTGGTGACGCTTGTCGTGCTGCTGTATGCGCTCACGCCGAGCCTGCGCTGGGAGCGCGGTCACCTGTACGTCTCGGCGTACGTGCGTCGCCACTTCATGATCCTCGGCGGCGTGCTCATGCTGGTGCTGTCGTGGAGCTACCGGCTCGACATGTACCGCCTCGTCGCCATGGGCGAGGGGACGGGAGGCGTGTTCACGGCAGTGGATCACCGGGTGCTGGTGCCGGCCACCCTGCTGCTCGCCGTCGTCACCTTCGGCGCTGCGCTCGTGGTGTGCTGGGCGGGTTGGAGCGGCCAGATGCGCTTGGCGTTCCTCTCCGTCACCACCGTGCTCCTGCTCTCCGTGATCGCGCGTTCGGTTGCTCCGCTGCTCGCGCGACGCTCGGTGGATCCCGCGGCCGCCGCGGCGCAGGAGCGGCCGTACATCGCCACGCGACATGGCTACACCCGCCGCGCCTTCGGCGTCGACCGCATGCGACCCGACACCCTGGGCGCCGGCTTCGCGAGCGCTCCCGACGCCGCGCCACGCGTTGCCATCTGGGACGGTGAAACACTCGCCGCGGCGGCGCAGCGCCTTCGTCGTGTACGCATCGTCGGCGACGGCGCCGCGTGGCAGGCGACCGGACCAACCCTTTCCGCGCTCCTCGTCGAACGAAGCAGCGACGCGAGTGCCGACCGGCGTGATGCGTGGGGCATCGGCCGCTTCGACGCTACGACTGCGGACGAGCGCGGGATGCCGGTGCGCATCACGGGCTCCGGTCGCGGCCTCGACGAGACGTTGTTCGACGAGCCAGCAGTGTTCGATTCGGCGCCGCCCTATTCCGTCATCTCCGACTCCCTCGGTCGTGTTGCCGGCGTGGAGATGGTTTCCACACGCTCGCGCATCGCGCATGCGTGGGCGCTGCAGAACTATCGGCTGTTGTTCGGCGAGCTGCCGCTGGATCGACCGATGATCGTGCGCCGCCGCGACGTGCGTGACCGCCTGCAGGCGCTCGTGCCGTTCTTCGTGCAGGGAAGCGAGGTGCTTCCGGTCGTGGCCGACGACTCATTGTACTGGGCCGTCGAACTGTACTCCGCCTCGAGCTCGTATCCACTCTCCGAGCGCTTCGTGCTGCTCGGTGAGGAACGCGGCTACCTGCAGCACGCGGCCACCGCTCTCGTCGATGCGCTGAGCGGCCGTGTGAGGTTCGTCCTCGACGCCAACCCCGATCCGCTCGCATCGAGCTGGGCGAGGCGCTTCCCGGATCTCTTCACCTCGGTCGCCAGCCTGCCTGCGCCGCTCCAGGCGGTGCTGCCCCCCATCACCGACGGCGCGCGCGCCCAGGGACTCGCCTTCGCGTCGTCGGGCTTTCGCGGCGACAGCCTCGAGGTGCGACACTTCGCTACCCTGGACGGCGCCGACTCCGCAGCGTCGCGCGAGCCACTCCGCTTCGAGCTCCCCCAGGGCGCCGTGGCCGCTGCGTGGCCGCTCCTTGACGATCGCGAGCGTGTGCGCGGCCTCGTCGCGGCCGAAGGTGGCGCGCACCGCCTCACGGCGTGGATTCCGCTCATGAGCGGCGACAGGCGCTGGGGAGGAGTCGTCGATCGCCTGCGAGGCGCAGACACCACCGGCCACGACAACGGCATCGTGCGGATGCCCGCACGCGTGGTGCCCATCGACAGCCGCCCCGTCTACTTCCAGTCCGTCTTCCAGTGGCTCCCCGGCGGCACACCACGACTCGTGCACGTCAGCGCCCTCGTCAACGATTCACTCACCGTTGCCCCGACGCTCGCCGCCGTGCTCGGTGGCGCCGGCATCAGCGCTGCGCCGGCCACGTCACAATCGTTTCGGGTCCGCGCCGATAGCCTCTACCGCATGATGCGCTCGGCGCTCGAACGCGGCGACTGGGTGTCGTTTGGGCGCGCCTTCGATGCGCTGGGCTCCGCACTCGGGCGACGCGCCCCATGAGCTTGCTCCTGCGGTGGGGCGCTTCTAGCTTGCCTGAGCGACCACGATGACCGCCTCGAGACCACGCACCGCAGTGATCGCGCTGGGCGGCAACGCGCTCGCGCCCGCGGGTGAGAAGAGCACCATCTACGACCAGTTCCGCCACGCGCGAGAGAGTCTCGGGCCGATCGTGGACCTCGTCGCCGACGGCTGGAATGTGTGCGTCGTCCACGGCAACGGCCCGCAGGTCGGCGACGAGCTGGTGCGAAACGAGATCGCACGGAGAGAAGCGAATCCGCTCCCGCTCGGCGTGCTCGTTGCCGCCACCGCTGGCTGGATCGGCTACATGGTGCAGCAGTCGCTCGAGAACGCCCTGCGTCGCGCCGGTTCGGCGCGCGACGTGGCGACGGTGATTACGCAGGTCGAGGTGCGGGCCGACGACCCCGCGCTGGCGGACCCGACGAAGTTCATCGGTCAGAAACTGTCCGACGCGCGAGCCGAGGAGCTGCGACGCGAAGGGCACGTGGTGAAGAAGGACGGACGAGGAAACCTCCGGCGCGTCGTCGGAAGTCCGCGTCCGCAGGCGATTCACGAGCTGCGGACCATTCGGCAGCTCGTCGAGTCGGGCACGATCGTGATCGCCTGCGGCGGTGGCGGCGCGCCGATCTATGATGACCCGAGGAAGGGATGGGAAGGGGTGGATGCAGTGGTCGACAAGGATCTCGCGTCGGCGGTACTGGCGCGTGATCTCGAGGCCGGTTTGCTGCTCATCCTCACTGATGTCGACGCGGTGTACGCCGATTGGGGCACGCCGCAGCAGCGCCCGCTCCCTCGCCTTACGGTGGAGGAAGCGGAATCCATGGACCGCGCGGGTGCGTTCGGCGAGGGCAGCATGGCGCCGAAGATCCGCGCGGCAATCGACTTCGCGCGGCGCACCGGCGGCCGCGCAATCATCACCGAGCTCGCTCGCGGCCGGGAAGCAGTGCGCGGCGAGGCGGGAACGACCATCACAGCGGAGAAGGCGTGAACATCCACGAATATCAGGCCAAGGAGATCCTGCGCGCGCAAGGCGTGCCGATCCCCCCCGGCGAGGTCGCCACGACCCCCGACCAGGCCGAAGCGATCGCGAAGAAGATGGGCGGCATGGTCGTCGTGAAAGCGCAGGTCCACGCTGGCGGCCGCGGCAAGGCGGGCGGCGTGAAGCTCGCGAAGACGCCGGCCGAGGCGAAGGCGCTCGCAAGCCGCATTCTCGGCATGCAGATCAAGGGGCTCACCGTGCACCAGGTCCTCGTGACCGCGGCCGCGGACATCGCCAGCGAGGCCTACGTCGGCATCATCCTCGACCGCGCGACGAAGAAGCCGGTGTTCATGGTGAGCCCGGCCGGCGGCATCGACATCGAGGAAGTCGCGGCGACGACGCCGGACAAGATCCTCAAGCTGCCCATCGATACGCGCTACGGCCTGCAGCCCTACCAGGCGAACGAGCTCGGCTTCTTCCTCTTCGACGACGTGAAGAAGGTCCGCGCCGCGGCGAAGATCATGATGGCGCTCTACCAGGCGTTCATGAAGAACGGCGCATCGCTCGCCGAGATCAATCCGCTCGTCGTCACGCCGGCCGGTGACGTCGTCGCCCTCGACGCCAAGATGGTGATCGATGACAACGAGCTCGATCGCCATCCCGAGCTCGAGGCGCTGCGCGACGAGACAGCCGAAGCGCCGAGCGAGGTGGACGCGCGCAACTCGCACCTCACCTTCATCAAGCTCGATGGCAACGTCGGCTGCGTCGTCAACGGCGCCGGCCTCGCCATGGCCACGATGGACCTCGTGAAGTTCTACGGCGGCGAGCCGGCGAACTTCCTCGACATCGGCGGCTCGTCCAATCCCGAGAAGGTCGTGAACGCGCTGCGCATCATCACGGAAGACCCGAGCGTGAAGGTCATTCTGTTCAACATCTTCGGCGGCATCACCCGCACCGACGACGTCGCCAACGGCATCGTGACGGCGACGAAGGCGAGCCCCCTGAAGATTCCCATCGTCATCCGCCTCACCGGCACGAACGAGGAGATCGCCATGAAGATCCTGCAGGAAAACGGCTTCAGCGCGTCGTCCGACATGGACGAGGCGGTGAAGAAGGCGGTCGATCTCGCGACGAAGGGAGGAAAGGCCGCGTGAGCATCTTCATCGACAAGTCCACGACGGTGATTGTCCAGGGCATCACCGGTCGCGATGGCGGCTTCCACACCAAGCAGATGATCGAGTACGGCACCAAGATCGTCGGCGGCGTCACGCCAGGGAAAGGCGGACAGAAATTCGACGAGAAGGTGCCGGTGTTCAATACCGTGCACGATGCCGTGAAGGCGACGAACGCGAACACCTCGGTCATCTACGTACCGCCCATGTACGCCGCGGACGCGATGATGGAAGCAGCGGATGCAGGAATCAAGTTCATCGTCTGCATCACCGAAGGCGTTCCCGTGCTCGACATGACGCGAGTCTATCCGTTCGTGAAGGAGAAGGGCGCGCGTCTGCTCGGCCCCAACTGTCCCGGGCTGATCACGCCCGGTGAGAGCAAAGTCGGCATCATTCCCGGCCGCATCTGCACCCCCGGCAACATCGGCGTCGTGAGCCGCTCCGGCACGCTGACGTACGAAGTGGTCTACCAGCTCACGCGCGCCGGCATGGGGCAGAGCACTTGCGTCGGCATCGGCGGCGATCCGATCAACGGCACCAACTTCATCGACTGTCTCGCCGCGTTCGAGGCAGACCCGAAGACGAAGGCCGTGGCGATGATGGGCGAGATCGGCGGCACGGACGAGCAGGAAGCGGCGGAGTTCGTGCGCAAGCGCATGAAGAAGCCGGTCGTCGGGTTCATCGCCGGACAGACCGCGCCGGCCGGCCGTCGCATGGGCCATGCGGGAGCCATCATCTCCGGATCGGCGGGCACGGCGGCGGAAAAGATCGACGCGTTCGAGAAGGCGGGGATGGGCGTCGCCAGGCGCCCGATCGACTTCGTCACGCTGCTGAAGGAACGGATGTGAGCTCAGTCCGCACCGCGTCCGCACGAAGGTGAAGCTCCGCGATTTCCTTGCGCCCGAGCGACTCATCGTCCCGCTCCAGGCGTCGTCGCTCGAGGAGGCAGCCACTGTCCTCCTCGAGCGCCTGGCGTCGGCGCGCGGCGTGCTCGATGGGCCACGCCTCCGTCGGCGTGCGGCGGAAGCTCGTCCGGAAGAAGTGGTGGCGATGGGCAGCCGTGCGTTCCTGCTGCACTATCGCAGCGACGCCGTCGGGCAGCTCGTGCTCGCACTCGGCGTTGCGCGCGAGCCGATCTGTCGAGCGGAGACCGGCGGAGGCGAACAGTGTGCGCGGATCATCATCATGATCGCCGCACCGCCTCGTCACGCCGTTCGATATCTCCAGGTAGTTGGCGCCTTCGCGCGTCTGCTGCGCCGCGCGGCCTTCTTCGACGCGATGCTCGCCGCCCCCGACGCGGCTGCGCTCATCGCACTTCCCGGGTTCGAGGAGACCAAGCTCCCCGAGCAGCTCGCCGTGCGCGATGTCATGTCCGATCAGCCGCGCACCGTAGCACCCGACACGTCGCTCACCGATGCGGCGCGCACCCTCGCTCGCACCGGGCTGGGCGCGCTGCCGGTGGTGGACGACGATCGGCGCGTCATCGGCATGGTGACGGAGCGAGAGGTCATCCGGCATCTGCTCAAGGTGCAGGCGTTCACCGGCCCCGACGCCCGAGCCGCCTCGCCGACCGCCGTCGGCTCGAAGACCGTCCGTGATGCCATGACGCGGCAGGTGTTGTGCGTCGCCCCGGAGCAGCCCATCGCCGAGGTCGCGTCACTGATGAGCAACAAGGAGGTCGACCGGGTGCCCGTCGTCCGCGACGGCCGACTTGTCGGCTTTCTCACCCGCGGCGACATCGTCCGCAAATTGATCGGCAACTGACCGACCTTCACTGGACCACACCGGGCTCGCGCCCGCGCACTTCACGAGGAATCACGCATGGCCGGCAACTACACGCTCACCATCATCAAGCCCGACGCCTTCGGCGCGACCAAGTCGGGAAAGATCATCGCGCTGCTCGAGGAGAAGGGGTTTCGCATCAAGGCCGCGCGCGTCATGCAGCTTACCCAGAAGCAGGCGGGTGAGTTCTACGCCGTTCACCGCGAGCGTCCGTTCTACGGCGAGCTCGTGCAATTCATGACATCGGGCCCGTGCATGCCGATGGTGCTGGAGAAGGCGAACGCCGTGCAGGCGCTCCGCGATGCCATCGGTGCCACCGATCCGGCCGAGGCCGCCGCGGGCACGGTACGAAAGCTCTACGCGGAGTCGAAGGGGCGGAATGCCATTCACGCCTCCGACTCGGACGAGAATGCTGCACGCGAGGCGAGGTTCTTCTTTGCGGAGACGGATCTGATTTGGTGAGACGGCGGGTGCAGGGGCGCAGGGGTGCGAGGAGGCGAGAACGTCGACTCCCCGCATCCGCATTCCCGCTTCCCCTCTCTTGATAACTCCAATCGCCCCAAGTAGTTTTCCAGGCTATGCTGTCCTTTGACATCCGGTCGCTCACCCAGCACGCCGTCTCCGTGGACGACACGTTGGCGGTGGACGATCCGGTCTGGCTGGAGACGGACTCCAGACCGTCGGAGCCGATTCGCGTGAAAGGGCGGCTGTCGACCGCGGGGCCAGGTCGGTTCTACTGGCATGGTACCATCGAAGGAGACGTCGAGCTCGAGTGTCGCCGCTGTCTGGGCGAGGCCTCGGGCCACGTGTCCGAGGAAGCACACCTCATCTTCGCCGAGGCGGAGGCTGAGGGCGTGGAAGACGATCCCGACGTCTACATCGTCGACGAGCGGGCGTCCGAGCTCGACCTGCGACCGGCCATCCGGGAGCAGTGGCTGTTGAACGTTCCTGGCTACGCGTTGTGCCGGGACGACTGTAAAGGACTGTGTCCGACTTGCGGCGCCGAGCTCAACTTCGGCGATTGTGGCTGCGTCAGCACTTCAGCGGATCCCCGCTGGACGGCGCTCCGCAAGGTCCGCGACGGCCAGGCCTGAGTCGCCCGGTCTTATCCTTTTCCGACCAGACCCATGGCCGTACCGAAGCGCAGAACATCCAAGCGGAAGAAGCGCGCCCGCAACACCCACAAGACCGCCCCGGCGATCGCGATCCAGAAGTGCCCTCGCTGCCAGGCGATGAAGCGCCCGCATCACGTCTGCGCCGAGTGCGGGTACTACGCCGGCGAACAGCGAGTCGCTGCCAGGGAAGCCTGACATTGGCGCGGATCGCGTTGGACGCCATGGGGGGAGATTTCGCTCCCCAGGCGACCGTAGCCGGCGCGCTGCTCGCGCTCGCCGAGCTCGATCCCGCTCATAGCATTCAACTCGTCGGCCGGACCGCCGTCGTGGAGGGGCAGCTACGTGCCCTCCTCGACAGCGGTCAGTTCGGCGTTGCCGACACCCATCGCGACCGACTGTCCATCGTCGAAGCGCCAGAGGCGATCGAGATGACGGAGAAGCCCAGCGCCGCGGTCCGCGGGAAGCCGAATAGCTCGATGGTCCTCGGGCTCCGTCTGCAGAGCGAGGGCAAGTCCGACGCGTTCGTCTCTGCCGGCAATACCGGAGCGCAGATGGCCGCGTCGCTCATGGTGCTTCGGCTGCATTCCGGTCTGAAGCGCCCTGCCATCGTCACGCTCTTTCCTTCCGCCCGGCGCCCGGTTGCCGTGCTCGACTCGGGCGCCAACGTGGACTGCTCCGCCGAGGAGCTGGTCCAGTTCGCCCGCCTCGGCGCGACTTACGCAGAGACGGTACTGCGCCGTCCCAATCCCGCCGTCGGGCTGATGAGCATCGGCGAAGAACCGGAGAAGGGGAACGCCGTCACCAAGGAGGCGCATCAGCTCCTCCTCCAGGCAGGGCTCAACTTCGTCGGCAACGTCGAGGGCCGCGATCTCCCGGCTGGCGGCACCGAACATCAGGCCGTCGATGTCGTCGTGTGCGACGGCTTCGTCGGCAACGTGCTCCTCAAGTTCTACGAAGGCGTAGCTCCGCTCATGATCGACACCCTGCGCAAGGCAGGCGTCGACGGGCCGCAGCTCGAGGCAGGGCTCAAGCATCTCGATTACTCCGAGCACGGCGGCGCGCCCTTGCTCGGCGTCAAGGGCGTCAGCATCATCGCGCACGGCAAGTCGTCGCCGCGCGCGGTGAAGAACGCCATCAAGGTCGCGCTCCAGGCTGTGACGAGCGGAATGAATGACCAGATCGGCCAGCGCCTCGGCATGGCCACGGAGAGCGCAGCGTGAAGAGACCGGTCGCCTACATCGCGGGTATGGGCCGGGGCATCCCCGACCGTGTCATGACCAACCATGACTTCGCTGCCCTCGGCCTCGAGACTGATCACGACTGGATCGTCGAGCGCACAGGCATCGTGCAGCGGCACATCGGCGGCCCCACGGAAACCACGATGTCGATGGCGGCCGAAGCGGCGCGGCGCGCCATGCACAAGGCGGGCGTGCAGGCAGGCGAAGTGGACGCCATCGTCCTCAGCACCGCGACTCCCGATCGTCTTCTTCCCGCGACCGCGGTGGACCTCCAGGCGGAGCTCGGCGCCACGCGCGCCGCGGCGTTCGACATCTCTGCTGCCTGTACCGGATGGATCTACGGCATGACGGTCGCCGAGGGGCTCATCGCCTCCGGCGTGATCGAGACCGCCCTCGTCGTCGGGGCTGAAAAGATGAGCGCCATCGTCGACTGGCAGGATCGCAGCACCTGCGTGCTGTTCGGTGACGGCGCTGGTGCGGCAATTCTCAAGCGTGCCAAGACCCACCACAAGGGCATCCTCAGCACCTACATCCGCAGCGACGGCACCCTTGCCGAGCTTCTCTGGCGCCCCGCCGGCGGGGCGAAGGTGCCGTTCAGTGAGGCTACCCTCGCCGACCGCTCCACCTTCGTGAAGATGGCCGGCCGCGAGACGTTCAAGCACGCCGTGCGCTCGATGAGCGAGGCATGCGATCGCGCCCTCGACGCCGCGAAGCTGACGGGTCAGGACATCGACGTCCTCATCCCGCACCAGGCGAACATGCGGATCATCGAGGCGACGGCGAAGCACGCCAACGTCCCGATGTCGAAGGTGTTCGTCAACGTCGATCGCTACGGCAACACCTCGTCGGCATCCATCCCGATCGCTCTTGATGAAGCCATCGAGGCCGGCCGCGTGAAGGAGGGCACGACCGCGCTGCTTGTCGGATTCGGCGCCGGCTTCACGTGGGGCTCGATGGTCGTCCGCTTCTGATCGCCATGCCGAACGTCGTACTGCTGTTTCCTGGTCAGGGATCGCAGGCGCCCGGCATGGGCAAGGAGCTCGCCGAGCGCTTTGCCGCCGCACGCACGGTCTTCGAGGCCGCCGATGATGCGATCGGCGCGCCGCTCTCACGCCTGTGCTTCGAGGGTCCGGCGGACGAACTGACGCGAACGCTCAATGCGCAACCGGCGCTGCTCACCCATGGCGCCGCCGTATGGGCGACCGTCCGCGACGCGCTCGGAAACAAGGTCGTCGCCGCAGCCGGCCATTCGCTCGGTGAGTTTACCGCATATCACGCTGCCGACTCGCTCGCCCTCGCCGACGCCGTGCGACTCGTGCGCCGCCGCGGCGAGCTGATGTTCGAGGCCGGAGAACGCCGTCCCGGCGCAATGGCCGCCATCCTCGGCGCACTCCAGGTGCCGATCGAAGAGATCTGCGATCGAGCCTCCGAGACTGCTGGGCTCGCCGTACCGGCCAACTACAACTGCCCCGGGCAGATCGTGATCAGCGGTGAAGTGGCTGGTGTCGAGAAGGCAATGGAGTTGGCGAAGGAAGCCGGCGCCAAGCCCATTCGGCTCAATGTGAGCGGGGCCTTTCACTCGCCGCTCATGGCGGACGCGGCTGATGGCCTGCAGCAGGCACTCGATCTCGCGCCGTTCGCCAATCCGCACTTCCCGGTCTACGCGAACGTGAATGCGCAACCCGTTGATGACGCGGCGCTTGCACGGCGCCTTCTCGTGCAGCAGCTCACCGCGCCGGTGCAGTGGCAGCGGGAGATGGAGAACCTCGCCGCGCTGCATCCCGACGCGTTGTACGTGGAGATGGGTCCCGGTTCGGTGCTCAAGGGACTGGCGCGCAAGATCGCGCCCGCGCTGAAGGTGGTCGCCTGCGGCACCGCTGCCGAGGTGGAGTCACTGTTCACTACGCTCGCCGCATGAACATCGATCTCGTGGGAAAGAACGCGCTCGTTACCGGCAGCACGCGCGGCATCGGTCGCGCGATCGCCGAGTCGCTGGCAAACGCTGGCGCGCGGGTCGCGGTCGTCGGTCGCGACCATGCACGTGCGGCCGAGGCCGCTGCGGCCATCGGTCGCGACGCTCGCGGGTTCGCCGCCGACGTCGGCGACCCGGCATCGGTCGTCGCTCTCGTCGAAGCGGTGGAGAAGGAGTTCGGGCAGGTCGACATCCTCGTGAACAACGCCGGCCTCACGCGAGACAACATCCTCTTTCGCCTCAAGGACGACGATTGGGACGCGGTGCTCGATGCGAACCTGCGCGGCGCGTTCATCGCCATCCGCTCCGTCGCGCGCGGGATGATCAAGCGGCGCTGGGGACGGATCATCAACATCGCCAGCGTCGTCGGGATCACCGGCAACAAGGGCCAGGCCAACTACGCCGCCAGCAAGGCGGGACTCATCGGCCTCACCAAGTCGGTGGCCAAGGAGCTTGGCTCGCGCAATGTACTGGTCAACGCCGTCGCTCCCGGCTTCATCGAGACCGACATGACCGCCGCCATGACTCCGGAGGCGCGGGCCGGCCTGGCGGGACAGATCCC
>Ga0207705_10002457_pt1 | contig 14278 bp, 9 predicted proteins | sample KBSC13metaG_FD_184314 | JGI IMG/M metagenome (GOLD analysis project Ga0207705, IMG submission 184314) | Corn rhizosphere microbial communities from Kellogg Biological Station, Michigan, USA - KBS C1-3 metaG (SPAdes) (version 2) | ecosystem: Host-associated > Plants > Roots > Rhizosphere > Soil ...
ATCAATCCTCCACCCAGCGATCCAGCTCATCTTCCAAGTCCACGTGTCGGCGAACGTAATAATGTTCACCAATCTCCATACTCACCCGCTTTCCCGCACTGTTCTGAAAGTGTAGAATCACAGGAACGCGACCTGGAAATTTCATGAGCGCTTCCTTGATTTCATCCAGGTCCTGCTCGCTGTGGCGGTGGGTCTGAAGCAGCAACTCGATAGGACCTTTTGTATTTGCCGCGGCCCGCTTCACCTTCAACTCACTCAATTCGTAACCGGTGAGGCGTTTTCCTCCAGTGCGGTCATCCGTTTGAATGGCGCACTTGAGCTTGATCGGATTCCCAGGGGCCAGCAATCCGGCATCCCTCGCAGGAACGAAGGTTTCTCCCCACAGCATGATTTCCGCACTGCCGGTGAAATCCTCTAGAATGAGGACGCCAAATGGTTTTCCTGTCTTCGTCACCTTGGACTCCAGGGAACGCACCATGCCAGCGAAGGCGAAACGATCGCGTGGATTGGTGACCACAATGTCATCAATGAGACCGATCTTTTTGTAACGGTCCGAATCGATTACCTTCCGGAATTTATCCAAAGGATGGCCGGTGACATAGAAACCTAACAACTCTTTCTCATGAGCCAACCGCTCGTCCTTGGACCATTCCTCAACAGTGGTCTCACTGCGGCGTTTTTTCTCATTGGCGGCAGGTGGGGCAAAATCCATCGCATCGAAAAGCGATACCTGTCCGGCTGCGCGATCCTTCTGCGCGGAGGAAGCAGCAGATACCACCTGCTCCAGGCGCTCAAACATTCCGGCACGGGTTTCACCGGTCCAGTCCATCGCACCAGCCTTGATCAGGTTTTCCAAGATGCGCTTGTTCACCGACTTGGAATCAAGACGCGTGGAAAAATCATCCAGTGAGAGGAATTTTCCATTTGTCTCCCGTTCCACGATGGCAGCCGCCATGGCGCCTTCGCCCACGTTCTTGATCGCGGCCAGACCATAGCGCACGCCTTTCGCACCAGTAGGCGTTTCCTCCGGGGCGAACCGGAGTTGTGAGGCATTGATGTCCGGTGGCAGGATCTCGATCTTCATCTTGTGGCACTCCGCCACGAAAACTCCGATCTTATCCGTGTTGTTGATTTCGTTCGAAAGCAGGCCAGCGAGGAATTCCACCGGGTGATTCGCCTTCAGATAGGCGGTCCAATAGGAAATGTGGCCGTAGCAGGCGGAGTGGGATTTGTTGAAACCGTAGCCCGCGAACATCTCGATCTTCTCGAAAATCTGATTCGCCAACTTGGCTTCGATGCCATTGGTCTTCAGCGCGCCCTCCACGAATTTCGAGCGCTCCTCCGCCATCTTCTTCGGGTCCTTCTTACCCATCGCACGGCGGAGAAGGTCGGCACCGCCGAGCGTGTAGCCCGCCAGCACCTTCGCAGCATTCTGCACCTGCTCCTGATAGATCATGACGCCATACGTATTTCCGCAGACCTGCTCAAGCAGGGGGTGCTCGTAAATGGCTTTCTTGCGGCCCTTTTTCACCTCGATCATCTGATCGATGAACTGCATGGCTCCCGGACGGTAGAGAGCAAGAAGGTCGATGATGTCATCGATTTTTTCTATCTGATACTTCCGGCAGGTTTCGACCATTCCGCCGGATTCCAACTGGAACACCCCCATCGTCTCTCCGCGATTTAGAATATCGAATGTCGCCTGATCGGTTAGAGGAACTTCCTCGATCTCAAATGCCGGGGAATGCTTCTTGATATGCTCCACCGCATCCTGAATGACGGTAAGGTTCTTCAGGCCAAGGAAGTCCATCTTTAGCAGGCCCACTTCCGTGATCGCTCCCATGTCATACTGGGTGACCACTTCGCCTTCATTACCACGAGTAAGGGGAACATGCTCGTCCAGCGGGCGGTCACCAATCACCACACCGGCGGCGTGGATGCCCACGTTCCGATTGATCCCTTCCAGCTTGAGCGCGAAGTCCCAGAGTTCCCGATAGGTGGAGGAGGCTTCCACCATTTCCTTCAACTCCGGCTTGGCATCCCATTCCTTTTTAAGAGTCACGCCCGGCTTGGCCTCGATCATTTTGGCCAGTTTGTCCGCATCTCCGTATGAAACACCCATCACCCGCGAAACATCCCGGATGACGCTCTTCGCGCCCATGGTGCCGTAGGTGATGATGTGGGAGACACTGCGGTCACCGTATTTTTTTCTAACGTAATCGATCACCTCCGGGCGGCGGGATTGGCAAAAATCGATATCGACGTCGGGAGGGCTGACGCGCTCAGGATTGAGGAATCGCTCGAACAAGAGACCGAATTGCAGCGGGCAGATATTCGTGATGCCCATCACGTAGGCGACCAGTGATCCGGCAGCCGATCCCCGGCCAGGCCCCACGGGAATATTGTGATCCCGCGCCCATTGGATGAAATCTGCCGTAATAAGGAAGTAGGACGCGAACCCGAGTTGGTTGATGATGTTCACCTCATAGACCAGCCGTTCCTGAATCTCAGGCTGGGCTGCCTTCTCCAAACCGTAGCGTTTCTGCAGGCCTTCCTGGCAGACCCGCATCAGATACTCCTCACGCGGGCTGTCATCCGGCGTGCCGAACTGCGGGTACTTTTCCGAAGAGGTGGAATCCAGCTTCAACTGGACATTGCACCGCTCTGCAATCTCAAGCGTTGCATCACAAGCGCCGGGAATATCGGCGAAAATCTCCCGCATCTGCTCCGCCGTCTTGAAGTAAACCTCCGGCGTGTAGCGCATGCGGTTTTCATCAATGATCAAGTGCCCGGTGCCGATGCAGATCATCACGTCATGGGCGTCGTGATCTTCCTTGTGCAGGAAGTGAACATCATTCGCCGCCACTGGTTTGAGGCCGAATTCCTTGGCCAACTTCAGCAGACCGGGCGTGACCTTCTGCTGCAACTCCAACCCGTGGTTGTGGATTTCCACATAGACGTTTTCCTTTCCGAAAATATCTACCAGCTCTGCCAAGGTCTCGCGGGCCTTTTCCTCGTTGTCCGCCCGCAGCCATTCATTGACCGGGCCGGAAATACAACCGGTGAGACAGATGATGCCTTTGGCGTATTGTCGCAAGGCATCGCGATCCACCCGCGGCTTCCCATAATAGAGGCCTTCCAGATGGCCCTTTGAAACAAGCTTGGAAAGATTATGCCAGCCCTCATCTGTCTCGGCCAGCAGGGTCATGTGTGTGGCACGCTTCCGGCCTACGAGATCCTTTTTCTCCTCCATTGAGAACGGAGCCAGGTAGATTTCGCAACCGAAGATCGGCTTTACGCCCGCTTTCTTGCAGTTCTGATAAAACTGGATGGCGCCGTAGAGATTGCCGTGGTCGGTCATTGCCACCGCAGGCATGCCGAGTTCCTTGGCGCGGTTGGCCAGATCCTTGGTGCGGATCATGCCATCCAGCAGGGAAAACTCGGTATGAAGGTGGAGGTGGACGAAGGAATCAGACATCGGGACGGCAGAGCCTTACCCAGTGCATCCAGAGAGGCAAGCGGCCGTTCAGCGGAACCGGAAAAGCAGCCGCAGACTATTCATCACCACAAGGATGGTGGAGCCTTCATGTCCCAGAACTCCGATGGGTAGGGGAATCCATGAACCCAGTGCAGAAATGGCCAGCAGAGCCACCACTCCCAGGGAAATGGCCAGATTTTGCCGGATGATCGCGCGGCAACGGCGGGAAAGCACAAATGCCTCTCCCACCCGCTCCAGCCTGTCCTGGGTAAGTATCACATCCGCCTGCTCCAGCACCGCATCCGAGCCGCGCAGCCCCATTCCGATGGAAACATCCGCCGCCGCCAGACTGGGAGCGTCATTCACACCATCGCCCACCATGGCCACCCGCTCACCGGCGGCACGCCATGCGGTGATGGCCTCCACTTTTCCTTCCGGGGTAAGGGCGGAACGAGCGTCATCGAGTTTCAATTCCTGTGCCACCAGAGCAGCGGATTCCGGTCGATCTCCGGTCAGCATGGTCACCCGGATATTTCGTTGATGAAGGGACTGGATCAGCGCAGCCGCTTCCGGCCGGAGGCCATCCCGGAGCAAAAGACGGCCTGCATTTTTACCATCGGAAATCAGCACCTCGGTAAGTCCCGGCTCAGGGTCCGGCAGGGCCTGCAGCCACGCCTGATCTGTAAAAAGGGAGCGCCTGCCCAGAGTGACGGACTCTGCATTCACCTTCCCCTTCAAGCCTTGGCCGGGAAGGGAAACAATCTCATCCGCCAGCTCCACTCTTTCTCCCATCCGCTCCTGCCATGCAGTGGTGATGGCGCGGGAGAGTGGGTGCGTGGATTGGCTGGAAAGGGCTGCCGCCTGCCGCAGAATTTCATTTTCCGCCCCGGCTACAGAAGACTCGATAGATACCAGCTCCAACTCGCCCTTCGTCAGCGTGCCGGTCTTGTCCATGGCGATGCGCTGGACGGTGGCCAAATTTTCCAAGGCAATACCGCCCCTGAACAAAATTCCCCGTCTGGCTCCGGCTGCTATGCCCGCAAGCACTGCGGAAGGAATGGAGATCACCAGCGCGCAGGGAGAGCCCACCACCAGAAAAGTCATCGCCCGGTAGAACGCAGAGTGAACGCCGTTCTCATTTTCGAAGGCAGGCAGACCAAAACCCAGGTGCCAGATAAAAAACATCAGCACCGTGAGCCCCAACAATCCTACCGTGTAACCCGTTCCGAATTTATCAGTGAATCTTTGGGAAGGAGCCTTGCTCGCCTGCGCCTCGTGAATCAGCCGGATGATGCGGGCGTGCGCGCTCTCCGAGGAAGGACGCAGCACTTCCGCCTGCAAGGACCCGTAAGTATTGAGCGTGCCACCGAAGACGGTATCTCCCGGTTTTTTCTCCACCGCTGCAGATTCACCTGTTAGCGAGGATTCATCTGCCGCAGACAGACCTTTCACCACCCGGGCATCCACAGGAAATTGATCACCGGGCAGAACACGCACGATCTGCCCGAGCACCAAGGCCTCCACCTCCACCGTGCTTTCCGTCCCATCTGCAGCCACCACATTCGCTGTCTTCGGGGCATCCCGGAAAAGACTCTGGATTTCCTTTTCCGTGCGTGCCTGCGCCAGGGCCTCCATGCCATGGCTGAGAGAGAATAAAAACAGCAGTGCCGCTCCCTCCCACCATGCGCCGATTGAGGCCGCCCCAATCGCCACCGACAGCATGAGGAAATGAATATCCAGCCGGAATTTCCGTATCCGCTCGAGGCTATCCAATGCCGCCTCCCAGCCACCCAATAAAAATGCAATGACGTAGGCGGCACGCGCAAATCCATGGGCATCCGGGAGCCTTTCCAGGTAGATGCCCAGCAGCGCGAAAAGTCCGCACCCAACTGCCGAGCCGATCAATACACTCCAGTGCATTTCCGCATGAGAATGCTCATGCGGGTGATCATGCCCATGGCCATCCTCATGCTTGTGATCGTGCATGCACAGACCATCTCCATATCAGATGACAAAGCAAGCCGATGGCGAGATCAGATCACACCAGACCATCCTTCCGCGCCTGCTTCCAATAAGCATACTCGGATCGGTTGAAATCGATATACTCCGGGGATAAATCACTGGAATACATCGTGTAGCCCGCGTCTCCCTGATTGAGATTGATCACGATATCAAATTCCGGATGGGCCACTGCTTTCCGCAGATCATCCATCGGCGTGTCTGCCTGAAGACCGCCGATGCATGCAGCTTTTCCTCCGATGTGAATGTCCACCAATTCCTCACGGATGCGCGCACGGGAATAGCCCACCGCATGAATGATGCGGCCCCAGTTGGGATCGCCACCATTCCATGAGGATTTCACGAGAGCGGACTTGCAGACTGCCTCCGCTACCTTTTTTCCATCCAGATAGGTTTTCGCGCCTTCCACCTTTACTGTGACAAATTTCGTCACACGCTCGCCATCTCTTACCACGGACTTGGCCAGCTCCAGCATCAGCCAGCGCAGTGCCTGGCGGAATTGCTTGCAGTGCGCGCTGTTGCGGCGGATGGCTGGCATGCCCGAAGCACCGTTCGCCATGACCATCACGGTATCATTGGTGGACATGTCACCATCGATGGTGATGCGGTTGAAGCTCTCCTCCACACATTCCAGCACGGACTTCCGGAGGGATTCCACCGGGATGTTCGCATCCGTGGTGATGAAGCACAACATCGTGGCCATGCTCGGGGAAATCATGCCCGCGCCTTTGACACAACCACCCAGGCGCACGCGGTGCTCTCCCAGATCAAACGAAATGGCGAACTCCTTTGCGTGAGTGTCACTGGTGATGATGGCCGCAGCCACATCCGAGCCATTTTTCGAGCCCAGACCTTTCACCAGTTCAGGAAACTTCGGCGTGACGCGCATCATCGGCATCGGCAGGCCGATCACTCCTGTGGATGCCACACCCACTTCCGCCCGCTTGATACCCAGAAGTTCTGAGACCCCGTCACACATGGCATTGGCATCATCAATGCCCTGCACACCGGTACACGCATTGGCATTTCCAGAGTTGGCAATGATCGCCTGGAGATCCCCCTTCCGGAGGTGTGCCTGCGAGACGCGCACCGGAGCTGCCTTTACCCGGTTGGTGGTGAAGGTGCCTGCGGATGCACACGGTTTTTCCGAATAAATCAGCGCCAGATCCAAGCGATCGCTCGCCGGATTTTTAATCCCGCAGCTAACAGCACTGGTCTTGAAACCCTGGGGGGCGCCTACGCCTCCTTTGATGCGTGTGTAAGGGAAGTCCATGACGATTCTTTGAAAAGTTTATGATAACCGCCGGGGGGCGTGGCTGACTGCTAGATGTTTTGCAATCCTGCGGATTCCGCAAGCCCGAACATCAGATTGAAGCTTTGGATTGCCTGTCCACCCGCGCCCTTACCCAGGTTATCCTCCGCGCTCATCAGCACCACCCGATTGGTCCGGTGGTCATATTGCCAGCCGATATCCACGAAATTCGAGCGTGTCACATTCTTCGTATCCGCACAGCCGCCTCTGCCCAAAAGCCTCACAAATGCTGAACCTGCATAGGCTTTTTCCAATGCGGCACCGATGGCTTCCGGGGCAACTCCCTCACGTAGTTTCGCGGTAGTGGTAGTCACGATGCCGGAATTGACGGGAATCAAATGAGGCAGGAACGAAATCGTCACACCTTCACCTGCAGCGATGCTGAGCTCCTGCTCAATTTCCGAAAGATGCCGATGCTTCGGCACGCCATAAGCCCGCGCGCTTTCGTTGCACTCACAGAAAAGCAGGCTCAGATCCGCCTTCCGGCCCGCTCCTGAAACGCCGCTCATGGAATTCGCCACGATGGTCGAGTGATCGATCAAATTTTCGCGGACCAAAGGCAGCAGTGGCAATAGAATACTGGTAGGATAACAGCCAGGCGAGGCGATCAGCCGGGCAGCCTTGATCTCAGGCGTGCGGATTTCCGGCAGACCATACACAGCTTCTGCCAGTAGATCCGGTGCCGGGTGCTCATGATCGTAAAATTCCTTGTACACCTCTGCGTCCCGCAGCCTGAAGTCTGCACTCAGATCGATCACCTTCAGCCCTCTCTCCAGCAGAGCGCGTGCGATGTCCGCAGCCACGCCATGAGGCAGCGCTAGAAAAGCAACCTGCGCTCCGGTGGCAGCGATTTCATCTGGATCCGGCTGCATGAAGGCGAGCTCTGCTCCGGGAATATTCCGGAACCGTGGAAACACACTTTCCAACGATTTCCCAGCCTCCTGCCGGGAAGTCACAGCCACCAACTCTACGCCTGGGTGGCAGAGAAGCAGGCGCAGCAACTCCATTCCGGTGTATCCGCTGGCTCCTACGATGGCTGTTTTGATGCGATTCATGCGCGTGGGAATCTCATGATTTTCCGTGCTTGCCAATCCGCATTTACCCTGTTTGCCTCACAGCCCGTTCAGGAACGGGCTGTGGCGCAGTCTGGTAGCGCGCCTGCATGGGGTGCAGGAGGCCGTGGGTTCGAATCCCGCCAGCCCGACCAATTTCCCCGCAAAAAAGGCCGACGCAACTAGCGATCGGCTTTTTTCTTTATCGTCACCTAACTGCGGGCTGGCGGGATGAGAACTCTGCTGAGCGAAGCGAAGCCGGGTTTGGACGCAGAGCGAGCACTCGCGAACTTTCCAAAAATCGGTAAAGCCGCACCCCGCTTGGCCTGAAAGGCAATCCCGCCAGCCCGACCAATTTCCCCGCAAAAAAGGCCGACGCAACCAGCGATCGGCTTTTTTATTACATGTCACCCAACTTAGGTGAGATGAATAGGAGCAATGGCACTCTTGAATGGCGCAGACCAGCCCCTCACATCCGGAAATCCTCACCCAGATAGTGCTTGCGGGCGATGGGGTCGTTCACCAATTCATCGGAAGCACCTTCGAGGATCACCCGGCCATCGTGGATAAGGAAGGCACGATCGGTAATGCTGAGGGTTTCACGCACCGAGTGATCCGTGATGAGGATGGAAAGGCCATCCCGCTCCCGCAGCTCACGCACGATCCGCTGGATGTCCTCCACGGCGATCGGGTCAATACCGGCAAAAGGCTCATCCAACATGATGAGCGTCGGGTCTGAGCAAAGGGAACGAGCAATCGCCAGACGGCGTTTTTCACCACCGGAAAGAGTGATGGCGAGCGACTTGGAAAGCTTGGAAATCTTGAAGCGATCCAGCAGATCATGGGCACGCTCCAGCCGCTCCTTTTTGTTCAGATTCGGCCGGGTCTCAAGAATGGCGAGCAGGTTATCCAATACCGAGAGCTTGCGGAACACAGACTCCTCCTGAGGCAGGTAGCCGAGTCCCAGACGAGCGCGGCGATGCATCGGCAGCGAAGAAATATTATGACCGTTGAAGTTCACTTCCCCTGCATCCGCAGGCACCAGACCGGCGATCATATAGAAGGATGTGGTTTTCCCCGCTCCATTGGGGCCGAGTAGCCCCACAATCTCACGAGGCTGCACGGAGATGGAGACGCCATCCACCACAGCCCGTCCGTTATAGGTTTTCCGGAGGCCGGAGGCGAAAAGAACCGCTGTCTCCTTGTTCTTACAGGTAGAGCCGGGATCGTGCATCTGAGAGAGGGATTGGGAATGTAGGGAATGACAGCAAGAACGGCTGCTTACTTCTTCTGATTCAACGGACCACCCATCTCCCAGTTTCCTTGGGTAGAGAAGGTGTTGTTCTTGAAAATTTTGAGAGTGAGATCCGGGGCCTTGGCACGGGAGTAGGTGGCTCCCTGCATGACCCAGGGATAACGACCGCTGAGTGTGATATCGCCAGTCTTCACGTCATACACCACCACGCCGGCGCTGGCTTCCACCGGCTCCTTGCCCTTTTCCACGGATTTCTGAAGGATCCTTACAGCTCCAGTCGCCACGATTTTTTCCGCATTCCCAAAGCCGCCCTTGGGAGCTGCATTGAGATCGTCTTTATCCTTATCGGCGGTTTTCTGATCAGACTTTTTCGGATCAGCCTTGGGATCCTTGGCAGGCTGTGGAGAAGGTGTTTGCGGCTTTTTTTCAAAGAAAACCTTCACCTCATCCGCTCCGGATAGATCGAAACGCGGATCCACCACCTTCACGTCCCGCAGGTACACCAGCACCCCATTCATGGAGTCAAAATACATTCCGCCGCTACAATTAACGACCGTATCGTCTGGTTTTGGAATAATCTCAAGAGGCTTGGCAGCAGGCACTGGGGCTGTCGCAGCGGGCTCGGAGGAGATCAGCTCGGCTGATTCAAGAAATTTCGTCGCATCCTTGGTAGCATTCGAGGAGCGTTCCAGATCTGCCCGCAAGCTGGCGCGGGTTTCCTTATTGAGGATATTGACTTCCGGTGCCTTGGAGGTCGTATCCCCGGCAGGCGGGGCTTCAATGGGAGGCTGCGCGGCAATCAGCGGCAGCATGGAGAACCCCAGCAAGGCCGAGGCGCGCAGCGGAGAAGGAATATTCATGGCAGTGGCTGGAGGGGAGGATATCCGTGTAATGGCTGGCCCAGGCAGAAATCCCTTTCCGTCCTGCATCGAGTAGTAAAGCCCTTGGCCATGGGCAAACATCCGGTCTGAACGAAGGTCCACCGGGTTTTCGGATTTAAGGATACCGGTCTTCTGATTGAAAAACGCGGTATGCATATCCACACGCCCTCTCGGGCTCTGGTCTGGATTATAAAACTCAATGGCCACCTGTTCACCTTTGACCCGCTCTGCATCGATGATGGTCATCCTTACGGCTTTCATCACGTCCAGCAGATGACGTTCCTCGTCATAGCGCGGAAACATCACCCCATCCAGGACGCTGCCACTGGGCAGCAGACCGATGGCGGATTTATCCTTGGGTGTCTTCAACACCTCAGAGACAGGACTCTCGGGAGTCGTCCGCGATCCCACCTCCCGCGCTCCGAGGAGAGCAGAAGACATCAGCAGAAGAAATGGAAGGAAACGTTGCAATCAGGAAACAGGTAGATCCGGCAGCTCAGTGCGAAGCGTGGTGGATGGCGATGAGTTTGACGAGCAGGTCTTCAATAAATTCCAGCGGGATCTGGTTAGGACCATCCGAAACCGCGTTGGCCGGATCGGAATGGACCTCCATGAAAAGGCCATCCACACCCGTAGCGACTGCGGCGCGGGCAAGGACTGGAGCGAGCTCTCCATCACCACCGGTAGCACCACCCAGACCACCGGGACGCTGAACCGAGTGCGTGGCATCAAAAATCACAGGAAGACCTTCCTTGCGCATCCAGTAGAGGGAACGCATGTCCGTCACCAGATTGTTGTAGCCGAAGGTGGTGCCACGCTCGGTGAGCAGAAAGCGCTCACAGCCGAAGGCACGGAGCTTGTCAGCGATATTGATCGTATCCCAAGGCGCAAGAAACTGACCTTTTTTCACATTTACCGCACGGCCCGTCTTGGCGGCGGCCTCAAGAAGATCTGTCTGGCGACACAGGAATGCCGGAATCTGGAGCAGGTCAATGTGCTCGGCCGCCAGTTCAGCCTGGGCCTCGTTATGAATATCCGTGGTCACCGGCACGCCCAGTTCCTTGCTGATTTCGCCAAGGATGCGGCAGCCTTCCTTCGGGCCAGGACCGCGGAAGGAGGAAACGGAAGTGCGGTTTGCCTTATCGAATGATGCCTTGAAGATGAAATGGATGCCTGTGCGATCCGCGATCTCCTTCAAAGAACGGGCCATGTCCCAAGCAAAGGCCTCTGACTCGAGAGCACAGGGACCAAGAATGAAAAACGGAACCGGGCCGCCCACAGGGACGTTGCCAATGTTGAAAGCATCGAAGGACATGAAATTAAAAAGGTCTGATAAACGGTGGAGCAATTACTCTCCGGCGAGATCGAAATACAGCGGACGGAGGTTTTTCAGGGCGCTGGAGAGAAGTTTTCCCTCATTTTCTGTCAAATTGCCACGTGTTTTTGCTTCCAGCATTTCCAGTGATTCGATGACGGATTTTGCAGCGCGCAGGTTCACCTGCTTCTGGCCGGTGTGCGGATTCGGAATCTGCCCTAGGAAAAGACCGGCATTCTGAGCCTGCAGGAGAATGAACTCATTGAAACGGGGATCTGCTTCGGACATGGGGTGAGACTTTAGATTGAGAACGTAAGATTCAAGTGGGAATCAATCCGCTTGTGGGAGGACGGTCACCTGACTGGAGGTCTGACTGAAAATGCGGGCCGCAACTTCCTTTACCTTCTCCGCCGTCAGGGAGCGGTATACCTCCGGCAAGGTGCGGAACTGATCGGCTGGCTGACCGAACAGGAGATCGATGGCGACCTGGCGGGCAATGGAGGATGGCGATTGCTGCTGAATGGCGATTCCGCTGAGGACGGTGGAGCAGACACGCTTGAAAGCCTCCTCGGGAATCCCGTCCTTCGCGATCTTCGCGATTTCCGCAAACAATTCGTGAGAAGCCAGCTCCGCCTGGTCTGGGGAAGTGGCCACATAGAAAGTGACCAATCCGGTATCAAAACCCAGAAACTGGGTGGCTCCCACCCGATAGGCGAGACCCAGTTCCTCCCGAATACGGGCAAACAGTGGACCAGCCATGTCCGATGCATATTCCTGGATCATCGCCAGCGCATAGCGATCCTGTGAATGGGCGGCAGAACCCTGATAACCGATGGTGATGACTGCCTGTTTTTTTGGCAGATATTCCACGTGTTTCTCCACCGGGGTCCATTGGCTTGCAGGGGGCTCCCAGGCAGCGCCTACCGGCAGAGCAGCGAGGAGGTTTTCAAAAACGGATTTTACTTCCGAGGAATCAAAATCGCCTGAGACCACCAGCGTCATATTGGCTGCCGTGAAATGGCGGGAGTGATGATCCAGCAACGCAGCACGATCGATTTTTTGCAGACTTTCCAGAGAACCCAGAGAATCCAGACCATATCCCTCTCCGGCAAACACCTGGCGGCGCAAGGCATGGAAGGCGGTGTGCAGGGGATCCTGCATCGCCTCCTCAAGGGCTGCCAATTGGCTGGCCTTTTCCCGCACGATGGAGTCTTCAGGAAATGAGGGGGAAATCAAAACCTCACAGAACACATCTGCAATGGCGGCAAGATCCGGCGCCAAGCCACTGGCCTGCACCAGCAGCGCATTGTTTCCCACACTGGCTCCCATGGAGGCTCCCATGGACTCGAGCTCACGCGCGATCTCCTCGGAACTGCGGGTGGCAGTTCCTTTTGACAAGGTGGAAGCCAGTAATTGGTTCACACCATTGATCACTGCCGTTTCAGAAGGAAGCCCTGCCCGCACGGCGACTTGGAAATTGACCAACGGTACGCGCCGATCCGGCACCAGGGCGACTTGCAGACCATTGGAAAGGGTGAATGTTTCAATCTCAGATACCGTCCCGGCAGCGCGGCTGACCTTTACAGGAGGCGGAGCATCCTCAGGATCGATCACGGTGAGTGTCAGCTTGTTCTGCTGTAAGGAAGCCAGCACCCTGAGCACATCATCCGTTGTCACCTTTTGGATGCCCGCCAGATAATTGCGGGTGAAATCAAGATCACGGGCCTCATGCCAATTGGAAGCAAGATCCGCTGCACGACCAGAGGCTGTTAGCAGCGAGCGCAACTGGCTGTTGGCAATCTGCCGTTTCGCTTTATGGATATCTGCAGAAAGATCCGCCTGCGAGGTGGCTGCCAATTCTTCATGGATGGCAGCGATGAGAGCTTCCTTGTTTTCCGGGAGCGCATCCGCACCGATTCCGAAGAGCCCATCCTTGCCCGCCGCCGTCCAAGCGTAGGCTGAGATTTCCAGCGCCAGCCCCTGTTTTTCGCGCAAGGCCAGATGAAGGCGGGACGAGCGGCCCCGGCCCAGCACGGCTGCCAATACATCGAAGGCAGGCGCATCCGGGTGATCGAGAGCCGGGGATTTCCATGCCAGTGAAATCCGACTGGTAGGAATGGCGAAGGTTTCCCGCGCCTCACGCGGACCAAGCTGCGATGATTCCACAGGAACCAGCGGCTCCCTCCCTCCTACAATGGCCAACTCCGCTGTGAGCTCCGCGATTTTTGTGCGAACCTCCTCCGCATCGAAATCTCCTGAAATCACGGCAAAGCAGCGGTCCGGCGTGTAGCGGGCCTGATGATAGGCCAGCATGTCTGTATGGTGGAGCTTATCGAAAAGATGACGGTGGCCGATCACCGGATAACGGCGCGGATCATTTTGAAACGCAGTCGATAGCATCAGCCGCATGGCCACATTGTCCGGATCATCCAGTCCCATATCGATCTCCCGGCGGATCACATCCTTTTCCTTTTCAAATTCCGCCAGGGGCAACAGCGGATAGAAAACGAGCCCGGTAAGGATTTTTAAAAACTCCGGCAGGGAATCTGAAGGCCCATCAATGTAATACACCGTGCGGTCGAACGTGGTGTAGGCATTCCAATGGCCACCTGCCGCCTGCACGGCACTGGAAAGCGAATCCGAATCATAGTCCCGGGTGCCCTTGAAAACCATGTGCTCCAAGAAATGGGACAAACCGGACCCCAGGTGCTGATCTTCATGAATGCTGCCAGTGGCCACCCAGATCTGGGCACTCACCACAGGCGCGGTCGCATCCGGATCAAGAATAAGGGTGAGGCCGTTCGGCAAAGTTTCCAGAGTGGCTTGGGTGAGTGGGTATTCCATGAATTTCCGGCTTGGATGGTGTGGGAAATGAAGCATAACCAACGTTCATGCAACGTTGGATCGTAGTGGGGGTGATAGTAGCTGCACTGGCGATGCTGGGTGGTGGCTACGGTGTGTGGAAA
>Ga0207705_10002464_pt1 | contig 14267 bp, 4 predicted proteins | sample KBSC13metaG_FD_184314 | JGI IMG/M metagenome (GOLD analysis project Ga0207705, IMG submission 184314) | Corn rhizosphere microbial communities from Kellogg Biological Station, Michigan, USA - KBS C1-3 metaG (SPAdes) (version 2) | ecosystem: Host-associated > Plants > Roots > Rhizosphere > Soil ...
CTCGCGCCGCGTAAGACCGAGCTGCCGCCACACATGATAGTCCAGGTCGGGCTGACCGCGCAGCGATGTGAAGAGCTGCGCATTTTGGAAAGCTTGCACGAAGTGCGGGTGCAGCAGTTCGACCATCTCCCGCTCGCTGTCAGAAAAATCCCTGTCCCGATTGAGCGCCATCCCCGCGACGTAGCCCGGCACCGGAAGGATGACGCCCAACTGGCGGGAAATACCACAGGGACGCGTGATCTCGTGGTGAAATGTCGTCTTCTCGAATTGCCGCTGGGAGACGAAATCCGTGAGGGAGAACACCGAAGCGTGTCCCCCCTTCTCGAGGAATGCGATGCCGGGATGCTCGTGGCAATAGACCTGCCACCGGGCCAGGAATTCCGCCGGGGGAAGACTCACGGGGCGATCGAAGCAATTGGTCGCGGCGCCGGTCTCCAGGTTCACGCTGTCGAAGGAAATGGTGACGCACGGCACCAGTTCCTCCGCCACGGCCATCAATTCCTGGGGGAATCTTTCCAATTCGCGCACGGCATAAAGACGGTGCAGGGCCTCAAGAACGCGGGCCAGGCGACTGGGCCGGGTCCGGCGTTTCATGCGTCAGCGCGGAAGTGCAAGGAGGACATACTCGGTTCATAAAGCGCACCGGAGACAGCGATGCAACTGCGTTCCTCCGGCCCCCGGGTCTCTTGGCCAAGGCCCACACCAGGAAGCCTTCTGGGGCAGACGGCAGCCAAGGGATGCGGCCATTCCCTGAGCCGCTTGGGAGCGAACTGCCAAGGCAATACGAACAAGCGCCCGCAAACTTGGCGGTCTCTTCCCAGAGCCGCTCGAGCGATCATGCATGGAGTCCGATCTGGCACTTTACGCGGGCGCGCTGATCGGATTCGCAACGCAACCTCCTGGGCCACCAGCCCGGCACCTCAGGGAGAGCCCTTTAGGATTGTGCCTAACACTAATCTGTACTAGACAGAGATAGGGTGGCCCTGCAACTCTGCCATGTATGAAATGGTTCCGCTTACTGGCTGTGGGGATAGTCGTTCTGACATATGCCCCGGAACTCTGTGCTCAACTTGCCCAGCCGACGGATTTCGAGCGGCGTGTGACGATCACACCGGAGCGCAAACGCAGCACCCGAACGGGGGGTGGCGATTGGGATGACAAGACTGATCGCATCAGCTTCACCATCAAATTCACCAACACTGATAGCAAACTCAGCTTCAATGGCTGCAAGGTTGAGTTCTACGTTTTTGGCGAGAGCACACAAGACCGGCGCGCCTTCCAATTGCTGGGGGCTCATAAAGCCGGCCTCGCCCTCGAACCCCTGGCCACCCAGGACATCACCACCGACGAAGTTACGTCAAAATTCGACACCACGGGAATCAAATTTGGATCGAAGTACGAAGGCTGGGTCCTCCTGGTACACGATGCCGCGGGGAAATTGCTCACGAAAAAGGCCAGTTCGGCGGCCTGGCTTCCGGTCGCGGAAAAACTGCCGACCCTCGCCGTCGGCAAGTTTTACAGCCGCGATCTCAAGCCCAATACCAAGGTGAATTAGTTCTTCTTCACCTCGGGCAGCATGGACGGAAATACCGACCGGTAATCGATCTTTTCCTCTGCAGCGAGCTTGCGGCGCACCACCCAGCGGGCGGCATCGACGACCATCGGATTGTTGCCCAGCTTCTTGTAAAACTCGGGGTGGCTGCCGAAGAGGACGTAGCGTCCCTCGCCGAAGGTTCCAGCGAGGATGGCAGGAGCGCCCGGCATCACGCCTCCGGGATCGCCCGCTTTCTTCACGTCCGTGATGTAAAAGGCCAGCGCCACCGTCTGGCCAAATCCCGGTGCATCCGTGATCTTCCACAGCGGACCGTTCGCGTAATACATCGTCAGAGGGGCCAGCCCTTCCGCGGCGGGAGCCACCTGCACATTGCCTTTGCCGCGCGCCCAGCGGTTGTTTCCCATATCGAGACAAATCGCATTGCCGATCTCAAAATAGCGCGTGGCCTCGTTGTAGCCGCGCACGAACGCGTAGCCGCCGGCGCAACTGCCCAGCACCCCGCCACCCGCTTTCACGAATGCCTCGATATTCGCTCCGCCATCAGGTCCCAAGGATTTGCAAAAGGTCGTGCCGCTTCCCCCGCCGATGACGAAAATGTCGAGCTTCGTCAGCACTCCCGTTTTCACCTCCTCCGACGACACCGCGCCCGCGTCCATTCCCGCCTCCTTGAGGATGCGGATGTAAAGGCCCTGGCTCGTGTTCTCCGCCGGGGTGTCTGCCGCGCTCAAGACGCCGATCCGAATGGGAACCGGTGTGGCTCGGCCCGTATCCTCCGCCCAAAGAACCGGAGCGAGGAGGCCAAGGAGAATTGAGATCAGGAATCGCATGGAAGTTGGTTTACTAACGAGGTTCACAGGTTTCCTTCCAACTCTGCAGGTTCACTTCGCTCGCATCAATCGCCTCGAAATCTACGAGAGCAGCGGATTTGATCCACAGGCGCCACCGGCAAGATCACCGATCGCGAACTTGCTCGCGATTCGGTGGATCGCCTTGTTCGGGGCCAATCTCTCCGGAGCCAGGCGCGATCAATGTCCCGCCGCTCCATCGACCTTCATTGGCTCCGGCACTAAAGGGATTGAACGGCTGACCGTCCCAGTGAAAGCGGAACATGTCGGTAAACTTGTTCTGGGCGTACCAACGTTCAAACGAGTCCGACTCCAGTTCGGTGTAGTTGAACCCCAAGCCACTGGTAAGGTAACGTCCGTCCCCGAGCAGAAGGTAGGTGCGGTCACGCCTTACCTCGCCGGTCGCGGAGGCAATCGTGGAATATACCACTTCGACTACCTCCAGGCCGATGCAAACGGGCGCTTTGGGGTCGTCGCCCTTGTTCGGGGCGCCAAGGGCAAGCCAGGGCTCTGCGGAAACTAGAGGCGGATATGGACACTCGATGACCAAGAGTTCGCCCGAAGAGAACTTGACCAACAGACCGTTACTCAGCGAGGCGAAGTGATCGGAGTAATACCCATCTCCGGTCTGTGACTCCCAGATGCCAGCGATCCGATGCCCGACAATGTTTGCTCGCTGGAGTTTCATACTGCCGACGCCTAACCAGTGATTATACCAGCTGCCTATCCACCCATTTTGGGGTGATAGGCCAACAGATCGCCGGGATGCCGGGGGTGCGGCGAAGGATCAATCTCTGTGAGACTAGCAGGGGCAGGAGGGGTGAGAAGCGTTTTCCTCTGCGGGATGGCCGTTCAAAGCCCTTTCGATAAGTGTGACGGGGAGCCGAGAGGAGGGCTACGCGCCCTCCTCAAACCTCCGCGTGTTTGCGGACATGCTCGGCGCTTCGCTTGGCCCTTCGGGCTCCATTCACGCGGAACGATTCAAAGCTAAGAACGATCATTGGGCCGCATTTGAGTCCCGTTCCAGCCCATGTAGCGGACGGGTTTCTTTGTCCTCGGGCAGGCGGGCAAACAGATTCTTTTCTACATGCTTCGAGACACAGCGGGAAACCGCCTTGCCCGTCTTCGACTTCTGCAGATCTCCAATGTCGTGGGAACGAGGCAGTCATCCCATGCGAGTTTGATACGCAAAACTGGTGAGGAAAGGCAGAGATCAGAGGTCCTTCGCAAGCTCAGGATGACGGCGAGGGGTCGACGCCCGCTAGAGCGCGCGGCAGCGCCGCTGCCGACGTATGGTTCATCAGGGTCGCGTACCGGTCACTTGCTTGATTTGCTTGCCCCAATCGCCGAGAAGCGCGAAATACCTCCCGTTTCCTTCTGCACCCGTAGCTCGGTTGGATAGAGCAGCAGATTTCTAATTTTAACGCGGCATTTCCGCCCGAATCGCTCCGAATCCTCCACAGTCATCTGGCGCTCATGCACCCTTGGTTCGCGGGCGATGCGTCTTCTTCCCGAGTCCTCCCGAAAGCTCCCATTCTTTTTCAATCGGGTCACTTTTTCAGGTCAGCGCTTCGGATAGTCCAGGTAGTTCCCCGGCTTGATTTCATCCAGGGACTGCGACCACGTCCGTTCCTTGACCCGAAGGCATTTCCCCTCGATGCCTCGCCAACGTGGCCTCTCTTCCAAGTGATACCAGATTTTCGAATCGCTCAGCCCTGCAATCGCCGGCCACCACCTCTCGAGGTACCACCCATTCTGCGGAAACCTTGGGACATCGAATGATGACCACATCCAAGTCGCATCCGGTCTCCGCCGAAGAAGGATGTACGCCTCGCCTGGAATGGCGGTCGTGATATCCTCGATGATCAGAATCGTGTTCCGGTTGGCGCTGGCGAGGACGGTGAGCGCGTCATTCTTGAGATGATGAATTTGAAATTCATCTGCTTTGGCCCGTGGGTCGATGAGCGCAGACGGTGCCGTAACCAGCTTCCTCCCATGTGCATCCATGAGTGTGTAGGTCGAAAGGGTGCGATCATAGTCCGGGACGAGCGAACGCGCCGCATCCGAGTCGTGGACTGCAGCGCGCGCAACGTGCCGCAGGGTCAATGAATCGGAAATCCGGATGACCGTCACTGGATAGTGCGGGTGGGAATCGTGCAGCGTGACCGCAGGCAAGGGACGCGAAGCACAGGCCGCAACGAGGCCGCAGATCGACAAGAGGGGCGCGCGGAGCATGGGGGAAGATCGATTGTTTCAAGACACCGTTTCTTCTGAGCAACCCAGCAGCAAGGTAAATTCACCGACCCATTGCGAGTCGGACGGAGTGGCACCAACTCTATTCAGCAAAGAGTGAAGAGTGGAACGAGAGGAGGGCTGCGCGCCCTCCTCAAACCTCCGCGTGTTTGGGGGGAACATGCTCCGCGCTTCGCTTGGCCCCTTCGGGCTCAAATCACGTGGGACGGTTCAACGCCAATAACGCCTGCACGTCGTCGGGGATTTCAGGAGCGACCGGACGGGGGGAATTCTTCCTCGCGGCAACGATCTTCCCACGTCTGCCACCACAGAGGGAAGCATTGCATATTCCGACCAATTCCGCGCCGCGTGCACAAACTCGATTTCGGAAAGCAGGTGCGCGGAGTTGCTGAGGTCAGATAAGACGCCCGTTAAACGGAAGGCCCACTTCGAACCCCATGCCTCGCTCCTTCTCCGGCGTTTCCATTAAATGGGCGTGAGGGAGGCTCCTTCCATCAAGTGCACCCCAGAACCGGCCAACGGCATCGCATCTGTGGACTTCTCTTTCCAGCACGTAGCACCGAATTCGTGAAGCAGGGGGATTGATGCGGCCAGAAGGCCGGGACGGTCAGAGTTGGGCTATTGGAGGTAAACCCCGGGCAGTCGCTCCTTCGTCGCTCGCCTAGCTCCGGCGGCGGCGGAAGCGTTGCAGGCCGAGAGCCATGCCGAGGCTGCCCGCGAGCATCGCCAGCGAGTTCGGCTCGGGGATGGCCATAATCGCTACATCGTTGCCGCTGCTGTTGAACTGGCCCGATCCCGAATCCGCACTGTAGTTGATGGCGAAGAGCTGGCCGCCCAGGTTGATCGTGCTGAAGCCCGGCAGGTTCGGATCCGCTCCCTGGGTTCCAACGAAGGTCCCGTTCAACGTGCTGCCGTTGTCGGCCAGGGTCAGGATGAAGAACGTCGCTCCAGTGGTGAAGAACTGGGAGTTCGCGTTATCGTAGGCCGGATTCTGGAACGCATACCCGTTCACGGCGGTGATCGAGAGCGCCACGTTGTCCAGGTTCACGCTCCGGGCGGCGCCCTTCACGTTCAACTGGTCGTAGCTCGATCCGGCGGCGGTCCCGCCGATCTCAATCTTCAACGTGGCCGGCGTGGACGCGCCGAGCGTGCCCAAGGTCACGTTTCCATCCGCGTTCAAGCGGCCGATGCTCGTCGTGCCGCTGCCGCCATCGCCGCCCGGCGTCACGGTCGCGCCGAGAGACGTGTCGCTCGAGGCCAGCAGCGCGGCGACCTGTGAATTCAGGTTGCCATTGCCGCCGCTGCCGAGGATTGCGCCCGGCGCCACCGTCACATTGCCGGCGAGCGAACCGCTGACAATCAGTTCACCGGCGCTCACCGTCGTCGTGCCGGTGTAGCTATTCGTGCCCGAGAGTTCCGCCACGCCAGTGCCGGTCTTGGTCACCGTGCGGCTGCCGCCGGTTTCGCTGATCGCACCGGAGACCAGGAGCTGCGCCCCGGAATTCGTGGAGAGCGTCGCGTTGCTGGCCAGGATGACGGGCGCGGAGATGGTCTGCTGGGCGCCGCTCGCCACGGAAACCGTGGCCGTCGTGGCGCTCTTGAGCGTCAAGGAATTGGAGCCGGAGCCCTGGGCGATCGTGTAGGCGGTGCCGCCGGAGAAGCTGACCGTCGAGAGGCTCGGCGCGGCGCTGTCGAGGTTGATCGTCGCCGTCGTGCCGGTGCCGGTGAAGTTCGCGGTGTCGGTGTTGTCGAAGCCCGCGAAGACGCCCGGCGCAGCGTGGACGTTGTTAATGTCTGCCCAGTTCGCATTCGTGCCCCACGAGGCGCTGCCGCCGACGCTCTGCGTCCAGGTGGCCACGCCATTGAAGACGTCAGCCGAGTAGCCGATGCTCACGTTGGCGTAGGTGCCTTCGTTGAGCAGGCCGAGACCGCCGTTTTCCTGCGTGACCACGCCGAGCGCAATGTTGCCGCTGATCGAACCAGCCGTCGCGAAGGTGCCGCTGAAGGTGCGGGAATCGGACTGGCTGGCGGCGCTGCCATCGAAGTTCGTCGCCGAACCGGTGACGGTGATGCCGTTGGAGGTCGTGCCCGTGGCCGCCACCTGCACACTCGTCGTGGTGGCATTGAGCCCCGAGGTGCTGAACGTATTGGTGGATCCGGAGGCCGCGCCATTCACGTGCACCAAGCCGAAGTTCGTCCCGCTCGGATCGGTGATCGTCCGCGCATTGACCGCGGTCGCCGTGAAGTCCACGTGCGCCGCGTTGCTCACGGAGCCGGCGAGTTCGTCGGTCGCGTTCAGGAGGAAGCTGCCCCCGATCGAGCTGCCGGCGGTGCCGGATACCGTGCCACCCACCGAACGCCCGATATTGTCGTTGGCATTGCTGCCGTTGATCAGGTCAGGTCCGCCGCTCAGCGTCAGTCCACCGATCGGGCTGCCGCCGTAGGCGAGCAGGCTCGAGTCCGTCGTCACGGCGTGCAGGCCGGCGGTCGTGATCGTGGTGTTCTGCGCCGGGAGCACATTGCCGATTACGAGACGGCCCAGGCTCAAGGAAGCCGGGCTGGTGAAGGTGCGCTGGTTGACCACCGTCGCATGCCCGGTGTTGTTTGTGGCGACCGTGGTGATCGCATTCGGATCGGTGTTGTTCAGCGTGTAGCTCTGATCGCCAGCCGTGTTGCCGAAGCTGATGTTGCCCGTGATCGTCGCCGAATTATTGGCGGTGACCGCGGATCCCGAGGAAGCCGCGAGCGTGGTGATATTGCCGCCGCCAGTGGGTCCGGAGGAGGACAGGTTCACGGCGATCGAGGCGCCTCCGGCAAGGTTGAGATTGTTCAGCGTTCCGAGCGTCGCCCCGTTTTGCGTCGAGCCAGCCAGGACGCGGCCGAAGTCGGTCAGGGTGGTGATCGTCTGGTCGGCCTTGTGGAGCAGATCCACTTCGTTGGCCGTGTAGCTGAGCAGGTAGTTGGCGGGCAGGCTGCCGCTCACGGTGAACGCGCCGGTCGTCGTGCCGGTGCTGGTGAGCAGCACATACTTGCCCTGGTCCGGCGTGGACAGCGTATTGAACGCGATCGAGCTACTCGCCAGCGCCGGGGAACCGGTGATGGCCAGCTTGTCCGCGTTGTTCGCGCCGGCCCCGATATCCACGGTGTAGGTACTGGTCGCATTGAACGTAATGCCACCGAGCAGCGTGAGGGTCCCGACCGTGTTCGCCGCCGACCCGGGTGCGATGAAGGTGGAAGCCGCAAGGGTCACTGCACCCGAGATGCTGCCGCTGCCGCCCAGGATCGATCCAGAATTACTCACGGAAACCGCACCCGCTCCGGTATCGGCGCCATTGATCAACAAGGCTCCGGCATTGACGGTGGTCGGACCGCTGAAGGGGTTGTTGGCATTGCTCAGCACGAGCGTGCCGGCGCCGGCCTTGATGAGGCCGCCGGTTCCCGCGATGCGCGCGGAGATGAGCATATCGATCGCCGCCGTGCCATCCGTGATGGTGAAGGTGCGGTTGGAGGCGCCGAGATTCACCGTTCCTGAGAAGGCTCCGAGGTTGCCGTCCACGGGAGTGAGGCCGTCCGACTGGAGCGCGACGCCATTGAGAATGGAGGCCGTGCCGCTGGCGCCGGTGAAGCTCACGTTGCCGTTGAGGGTGAGAGTGCCGGCATTCGCCTGCGTGCCGCTGTCGGAACTGACGATGAGGCTTGGGCTGCCGGTGCCGGAGAAGAGGAGTCCGCCGCCGCCAATGGAGATGCTGCCCGCGCCGAGGCCGGTGGTTTCGTCTCCATGGATCGTATTGACTCCGCCGCTGATTTCCAGGGCCGGGGTGCCGCCGCTATACACGTCGGTGCCGAACACATCGTTCGTGCCGCCCGACCACAGCGGGTCGGTGACAGTCAGTCCACCGCCGCGCGGCGAGATGTAGGCGCCACCCGAGTTGACCATGTAGAAGATGGTCTCCGTCTTGCCGTTCACATTGAACGTGCCGGAAGTCAGGTTGACGTAAACCGAGTCGGCCAACTGATTGTTCGCCTGGAGGCGCAGCGTGCCGCCATTGATCAGGACATCCGCGGTGGCCTTGCTCGAAGCGCCGTCGCCGACGATGGCATTCAGGCCCGCGGTCTTGTTGAGATCGAGGATGCCGTTGGAGACCGTGGTCAGGCCCTGGTAGGTGTTCGCCGCCGTGCCGCTGAAGGTCAGGATGCCGGCGCCGGTCTTCGTGACTGTTGAGGTCGCCGTCGTGCCACTGATGATGCCGGTCACCGTCGTGTTGCCCGCACCCGCGACGGTTAGGGCCTGGGTGGTCATCGCGATCGAGGTGGCGGCGCTGAGGGTCAGCGTACCCGCATCGGACTGGATGGTGGACGCCCCGGCGAGGGTGATGGCGCCGGTGTAGGTGTTGTTCCCGCTCAGGTTGCGCAGGGCGCCGTTCGCGCTCGCACCGGTTCCGTTGATGCTGAGGGCTTCCGCGAGGGTGGTGATGTTATTCTGGAGTTCGAGCGAACCGCCGCTCGCCACCACCGTGCCGGCGGCCGTCGTTCCGAGCGCGGCGGTCGCCGCGATGCTCAAGGTGCCGACGTTGACGTTGGTCTGGCCGGTGTAGCTGTTGTTCTGCCACAAGGTCAACTTGCCCGAGCCCTGCTTGGTGAGGATCAGCGCGCCGGCGTTGTTGGTGATGACACCGCCGAAATCGGTGTTCGTCGCATCGCCGACGGTCAGGGTGTGATTCGCGGCGCCGGAGTTGGTGATCAAACCGCCCGCCGTGGTGCTGTTGCTCGAGAGCGCGCCGACGGTTTCGTCGAAGTTGTTCAAGTCGAACGTGCCGCCCGCGAAGACCTGGAGGTTCGAGGCATCCGGGATGACACCCGCCGCGCCGAGGCGCAGCAGGCCGCCGGTGACCTTGGTCGGACCGGTGTAGGCGTTGCCCGTGTTGCTCACGACGAGGATGCCCGCGCCGGCCTTGGTCAGGCCCGCACCCGCGCCGCTGGTGATCGCGCCGGTGAACGTCCCTGTGACCTGCGCGTTCACCGTGATGGTGCGCGGCGCGGCGCCGAGACCCACGGCCCCGGTAAAGGTCAGGTTATTGTTGGAAGATACGCCGCCGAGGGTGAAGTCGCCACTGACGGTGATCGGGTTGGCGATCGTGTGCGCCGCGGTGCCCGCCATGAGGGTCGTCGAGGTGCCGAGATTGCTGATGACCAGTGTGCCGGTGCCGACCGGACCGGAGGTGACGGCACCTACGGTGTCCTTGTCGAGGATCAAGGTGCCGGCGTTGAGCAGGAAGTTGCCGTTAAAGGTATTCGCTGCATTGAGCATCAACGAACCGCTGCCCGCCTTGGTAATACCGACCGTGCCGCCCATCGTGTTCTGGATGACACCGGTGATGTTCAGGTCCAGCGGCGACTGGCCGGAGGTCGTGATCACGCGACTGCCGCCGACGAGGAACGGATCGGAGCCGTTCAACTCGAGGATCGAGGAGAACTGCGGCGTGAAGCCGTAGTTGTCGTTGGTCGAAGTGATCGTTGCCGTGGAGGCCGAAGCCGAACCCGCGATCATCACGGTGCCGCCCGTCACGTTCGAAAGCGCGTTGCCACCGCTGTTGTTATACGTGATGGAGTTCAGCGTATTGAGGCCGACGAGCGTCAGGACGCCGCCGCCATTGATCGTGACATTGCTGGTGGAAGCGATCGACCCATTCAAGCCGGTGTTCTGGGTGGCGTTGGCATTGTTCAGGATGAGGTTGCCCGGAACCGTGATGGCGCCCACCGCAGTCGGGTTGATCAGCAACGTGCCCTGGTTAACCACCGTATCACCGGTGTAACCTTCCGCATAGGTCGGAAGGATGGTTGGCGCGGTCAGCGTCAGGGTACCCGCGGCTCCGGTCACGCCAGTGCCGGTGGCAAGCGTGAAGGTCGTGGCGCTGGCAATCGTGGCGATGACTCCGGTCCCAACGCCCGGGATACCAGTGACTTTCATGCCGGGATACAGACCCTGGGTGCTGCCCACGGTCACCGTGGCACTGCTGGTCGTCGTGGTCCCCTGGAGGGAGAGCGCCGCAGTGGAGTTGGCCAACTGCGCGCCGAAGGTGAGCGTGGAAGTGGGGCTGCCCGCACCCACGGCGGTGATCGCTTGCGAGAGCGTGACGACGCCGGTGCCCGTATTGACACTGCTGACAACCGTGCCGGACGGAATGCCGAAGCCCGTGACGGACTCGCCGGCGAAGATGCCCGCAGCATTCGCGAGGGAAACGGTGACGGTCGTGGCGGCAGCCGTGATCGGGACCGAAGTCTGCGTGAGACCGATCGGCACCGCGGAGAACGAGATGTTTCCAGCCAGGCCAGCCGTGGTGTTGGCGGAGAGGGTTACGGATGTTCCGGACACACTGCTGATCGTCGTGCCTGGAGCGATGCCCGCGCCGCTGACATACATGCCCGCGGAGAGACCGGTCCCGGAGAGCACCGTGAGGGCGTTGCTATTGTTGATCGCCACCGCCGGCGTCGAGAGCAGGGAGACACCCGCCGGCGCGCCGAAGACCACCGTGCCGGCGCCGGTCGTGCCACCGATGTTTCCACCGGCCAGCGTTACTGTTGTACCAGCCACGCTGCTTACCGTGAGCGCCGTGGCGGTGGCGGTGCTGCCACTGGCGATGGTGACGGTGGATCCCGGCATGATGCTGGTGCCCACGGGAACCGTGATGGTGTTGCTGCCGGAGGTCAGCGTCAGGCCGGCAAGCACCTGGGCGGTCGGATAGGAGAAGGCCGAATTCGCATTCGTGGTGGTGCCCGATCCGGCCGTCGCCGCATTACTGACGGTGATGGCCGTGCCACTCGTGATGGCGGTAATCACCGAACCGGAGGCGATGGCCCCGGCTGTGAATGTGAGGCCCGCCGGCAGCGACTGGCCAACGACCAATCCCGCGGTGCTGGTGAGAACCAAGCTCGTGGAGCCACTGGTGATCGTGGTGACATTGATGATCGGCGACACCCCGTGATTGATCTGCGCCGGACCGGACTTGATGACATTCACTGAGCCGATCGGGTTATCGACGATCTGCGCCTGCATGGCAGTCGTGCCATTGTTGGCGAACAGGTAGAAGTTCGAGTTGGCCGTATTACCCGCGGTGTAGCGACCGCCCTGGAAGTTGACGCCCGAGCCGCCGTTGTTCGTCAGCAAGCCGCCGCTGGTGGTGCCCGCCGTTCCGCCGATACCGCCCGTGACGTTGCCGCCGGTGGAGATCGTGACGAGTTGGTCGAGACCGTTGCCGGTAATAGTCACGGTCGCCGGCGTGGAAGCCGCGGTAATGCGGTAGGAATTGATGTACCGGGTGGTCACGGCGCCGATGGAAGCGCTGTTCGTCGAGTTGTCCGTCGCCACGGCGGTCGAGAGCGAAGCGCCATAAGTGCCGAATGGTGTCGCCGTCGCTCCGGGAGCTGTGTTCAAGGTAAGGCCTAGGGCGCCAACACCGACCGCGCCGGTCGTCGCGTCCACGGTGGAGCGGTAGGTGGCAAAGTCGGCGCCATTCACGACCGCCCAACCACCGATGATGCCGTTGAGGAGGGTCTGGCCGCCCGTGACGATGATCTGCGGGTTGGACGACTGCGTATTGCCGATGGCGCCATTCACACCTCCAGCGGCAGCGCCGAGAGTCCCGCCCGATGGAACGAAGTTGACGGTGCCTCGCCCGCCGCCTTGCGCCAGGCTCGCGAGCGTCAGGACGTTGTCACCGGTGCCCACATTGGTGCTGTTGAACAGCGTGTCGGTGATGACGTTGGCGCCGTTGTTGTAGGTGACGGCTCCGATGCTCTCGCTGTCGTTGCCTTGCCGGCCGAGCACGTTGAGGGTGCCGCCATTTAGGCTGAGCCCGCCCGCAAGGCGGGACCCAATCGCCGAGAGGCCCGTGTTATCGAGATTCAACTGGGCGTAGTTCACCGTGGTGCCGCCGGTCGCGGTGATGCTGCCGCTATCCTTGAAGGTGAGCGTGCCGCCGCGGACGACCGTGGTACTCGTGGCGGAGCGCGCATCCGTATTGGTGAGAACGAGCACGGTGTTGCCGCTCTTGTCGAAGTTGACGTTGCCCGCGAGCGTGCCGACGAAGGTCGCCGCACCGGTGGTGTAGAGGGTGGCCGCCGCGCCACTGTTGGTCACGGTGCCGGCGCCGCCGGGGAAGGTGCTGCCATTGGTCTGGGTCAGCGCCGCAACCGCCTGGTTATTGCCCATCAGGTCTACGCTGCCGCCGTTGACGTTCAACGCGGCGAGCGTCGGGGCGGTGGCCGTCGGGACGACGAGCAAGGTATTCGCACCGGCATTGAGTTGGAGCGTGCCGGCGTTGACGAAGGTCGCTCCGGTGAAGTAGCTGGCTCCGGTCAGGTTCAGCGTGCCGCCATCGGCCTTGACCAGGGTGTTCGTGCCGGTCGGCAGAAGGAGGGCGCTGATGGTGGTGACATCCGTCGAGGTCCCCAGCGTGTGCACGAACAACGGCAGGCCGCTCGCGACGGTGATCGCGCCGTTCGTGATGCCGGCATTGCCAGTCTTCGCGAGGATACCGCCCGCGGTGAGGGTGAGGATGTTTTGCGCGCCCGTCGCCCCGAAGAGGTTGCCGCCCGTCGCGCCGCCCGCCAGCGACGTCAAATTGCCGCCGCTCGCCAGCGTGAGGCTGTTCAGGGTGTTCGGACCGTAGAGGGAGAACGAGGTAGCGCCGAGCACCGTGTTCGTCGTCGCGCCCGCGTTCGAGGCCGTGCCACCGAGGGCGGCGAGGACCGCCGGTTGCGCGGCGCCGACGTAGCTCTGGTTCGCGCCCGTGCCCGGAGCGAACAGTTCGGTCGCCGTCACCAGACCGCGGATGCCGGTCGTCGCCACGGAGGTGGCGAAGTTCACGCCGGTGCTGTCCTGGACGAGGACATCCGCGCGGATGCTCATGGTAGTCGTCGCCGCACCCGTGCCGCCGCCGACGAGGGTCGGTGTGGCCGCGACGATGTTTGAATTGTTCGCCGTGGCCAGCGCGCCGCCGATCGTGCCGGCGGTGGCGTTGATGAGGAGCGTGCCGGTGTTCGTCGTGCTGGAACCGGTCAGGGTCGTCAGGTTGAAGATGGTATTCACCGCCGAGGTCGCCGGGGTGAGGTTGAACGTGCTCTGGCCGGCCAGATTCGTGACGGTCGTGATGGTTTCGTTGGAACCACTGGTCGCATTGCTGACGAGGTTCAGCGTGCCGCCCTGGAAGTTCACAGTGCGGCCGGTACCGGCAATGGTGGTCGCGCCGCCCAGGCGGTTGGAGAGGAAGTTCGACACGTTGCTCAGCGTGAGAACGCCGCCATTGCCCAGCGTGTCGGTCGCGAAACCGTTGCGCGCTGTCGCGCCGCTGAGGTTGACGGTGCTCGGCGCCGCGGCGGTGCCGAGGATGAGCAGGGTGCCGCTCACGCTGTTGCTGTTATCCGCGGTGAGTGACCAGGTGCCACCGCCGACCTTGGTGATATTGATCAGGCCGGTGGAGTAATCGCTCGTAATCGTGCCCGTGAACGAATTGGACAATCCGTCCGAGCCCGTCACGAGAGTGCCGCCCGTGGACACGCTGAAGTTGCGGATGGTGCCGCTGCCGATGATGGAACCAACCTCGAGATTGGTCTGG
>Ga0207705_10002469_pt1 | contig 14250 bp, 8 predicted proteins | sample KBSC13metaG_FD_184314 | JGI IMG/M metagenome (GOLD analysis project Ga0207705, IMG submission 184314) | Corn rhizosphere microbial communities from Kellogg Biological Station, Michigan, USA - KBS C1-3 metaG (SPAdes) (version 2) | ecosystem: Host-associated > Plants > Roots > Rhizosphere > Soil ...
GGCGCCCTTGTGAATGCCGAGATCCTGCACCAGCGTCGGCATCCAGAAGTTCAGCACGTTGTTGATCATCGCCCGCAGGAAATCCGCCAGCGCCAGCGCCCACACCCGCCAGTCGAGCAGTATCGCGGCGATGCCGTGGCGATGGCCGGCGCCCGGCCGGGCTCCGCGCTCGGCGGCGAGACTGGCTTCGACCCGCGCACGCTCGTCCTCGCTCAGCCAGGCCGCGTCGCGCGGGCCGTCGGGCAGCTTCGCCAGCACGACCAGGCCGAGGCCGATGGCGGGCAGTGCTTCAAGCAGGAACAGCCACTGCCAGCCCGCGAGGCCTGTTCCGCCGACGGCCTGCAGGATCAGACCCGAGACCGGCGCGCCCACCGCGCTGGCCATCGGAATGGCGAGAATGAACAGCGCAACCGCCTGGGCGCTGCGGCGGGCGGGAAACCAGTAGGTCAGGTACAGGATCACGCCGGGGAAGAAGCCCGCCTCGGCCACGCCCAGCAGGAAGCGTAGTAGGTAAAAGCTGAACTCCGCGTCGCTTGTGCCGAACGCCGCGGAGACCGCCCCCCAGTGCAATGCGCCGAGGAACACGAACGCGGCCGAGACCGCACCCCATGTCAGCATGATCCGCGCGATCCACCGGCGTGCGCCGACCCGCGCGAGGATCAGGTTGGAGGGGACCTCGAACAGGAAATAGCCGACGAAGAACAGCCCCGCGCCGAAGCCATAGACCGCGTCGGACAACCCGAGGTGGCCGGCCATCTGGAGCTTGGCGAAGCCGACGTTGACCCGGTCGAGGATGGCCAGGAAATAGCCGGCGAACAGCAACGGCAGGATGCGCCGCGCGATCTTCGCGTAGATCGCGCTTTCGAACCCGGCTCCGCCTTCCCTCAAGAGGCCCTCCCTAGTCGCCGCCGCCGCGAGCCTGCGAAAGCGCAACGCCGATCGCGACCCCGATGGCGATCCACACCGCGAGGTTGCGGATGGCCGCACCAATCGCGACGCCGATAGCCACGCCGATGGCGATATACCGCCCATCCGGCTTCTTCATCGTGCTTGACTCACCTTTCCGGCCACCGGCGGACCAAATGCAAAGTCCGTTCAGTGCCGTGCGGATCGGGGCGAAGCGCGTCCCGCCCGCGCGCCCGGCCGATTTGCCAGTTCCTTCTCGTCGATGCCGAGCAGGCTCGCCAGCTTCGCCTTTTGCTCCGCGGTGAGATCGGCATAGCTGCGTGCCTTGGGGAGATCGGCGGTCGCCGTCTTGATCCTCTCCTGGATCGCCGGCATCTGTGCGATCAGGTCCTGGACCATCTTGGGCGTGTCCTTCGCAATCCGGCCCACCACCTCCGGGTCCATCATGATCAGCATCGAGTTGTTGGCGTAAGCCGTGCCGCTTGGCGTCGCGAAGAACCGGTTCATGTCATTGAGCTGCTCAAGCGTGAAGCGCCCGGCGTAGGCGTCGGCCAGCGCCTCGCGCATTGATGGCTCCATCGATGCGATCATGTTGCTCAGGGCGGGCATCATCGCGTCCATCGTTGCCTTCTGCCGCTGCTTGTACGCCGGATCCATGATCTCCATCACGTCGGCGAGCGTGGTGCGGCCCAGCTTGGCGATATCTTCCTGCGGGACGCCCGTGGACCTGACCAGATCGGCCATCGGCACCGCCGACATGCTGTTCATTGTCTGGTCCATGATCTGTCCGAACGATCCCCCGAAGAGCTTGCCGTAAGTGCCGGCGGGAAAGATGTAATCGATCGTGACCTTGGCGGCGGCGGTGCGCGCGGCATCCGGGGCCGGGTGCGAGACAGGTGGCGTATCCTGCGCAGCCGCGGGTTGCACAAAAGCAAGGCCGCCTGCGGCTGCCAGCGCTAGCATCAACGATTTCGGCATGTTCCCCCCCTGATCAAATCCCCGCGGAACGCCACATCAGTTCCGCAATCCAGTCAACGATTATCCCGCGCTTCTGACGATTTCGGCCCAGGCGGCCTCGTCGATCACGTCGATACCGAGTTCGGCGGCTTTCTTGAGCTTGCTGCCCGCGCCCGGACCGGCCACCACCAGGTCGGTGCTGGCGCTGACCGAACCGGAAGCTTTGGCACCGAGACGTTCGGCCTGGGCCTTGGCTTCGTCGCGGCTCATTGTCTCGAGCTTGCCGGTAAATACCACGGTCTTGCCCGACACAGCGCTGGCGCGCGTTTCGACGACGTAATCCGGCGGAGTGACCTCGCTCATCAGGTCATCCCAAACCGCACGGTTGTGCTCTTCGTGGAAGAAGTCGCCGAGCGCCTCAACCACCACGGGCCCGACGCCTTCTATACTTGTGAGCTGCGCGAGAGCTTCCGCATCGCCCGAACGTGCGCGTTCGGCGGCGTCCCTCAGCGCCGGCAGAATGCGGAAGGTCTTCAGCAAGTCGCGCGCCGTGACCACGCCGACGTGGCGAATGCCGAGGCCGAACAGCAGCCGGGCCGCGTCGGGCGAGCGACGGGCTTCGATCGATGCTAACAGGTTCTCCACAGACTTGTCCTGCCAGCCTTCGCGACCGATCAGCTCGTCGCGATGCTGGCGCAGGCGGAACACGTCAGGCGGTCCCTTCGCCAGCCAGCCCAACTCCATGAACTCGATGATCGTTTTCTCGCCCAGTCCTTCGATATCGAGCGCGCCGCGGCTGGCGAAGTGGCGCAAGCGCTCGAACTGCTGGGCCCGGCAGATCAGGCCGCCGGTGCAACGCACGTCGACCTCGCCTTCTTCGGCCACCGCCTCGCTGCCGCACACCGGGCAGTGGGTCGGATAGATGTAAGCCGCACGCGGCTCGCCCCGGGTCAGGTTCTCGACCACCTGCGGGATCACGTCGCCGGCGCGCTGGATGACGATGCGGTCGCCCTCGCGCAGGCCCAGCCGCGCGATCTCGTCCCGGTTGTGCAGCGTGACGTTGACCACGGTCACTCCGCCGACCAGCACCGGCGCGAGGCGGCCGACCGGGGTCAGCTTGCCGGTACGGCCGACCTGGATGTCGATGCGTTCGAGCACCGTCTCGGCGCGCTCGGCTGGGAACTTGCGCGCAAGCGCCCAGCGCGGCGCTTTGGCGACGAAGCCGAGCCGCTGCTGCAAGGCGAGATCGTCTACTTTGTACACCACGCCATCGATGTCGTAGGGCAACGCGGCGCGGCGCTCGCCGATGCTGCGATAATGCTGCACAAGCTCTTCGAGCGTATGGCACAGCTTGAGGTCCGGCGAGACCTTGAAGCCCCATTCCTCGATGCGCCGCATGACCTCGTACTGCCCCCCGCCGGGAACCTCGCTGGCCGCGCCCCAACCGTGGGCGAAAAAGCGCAGCGGCCGCGCGGCGGTGACGCCAGCGTCCTTCTGCCGCAGCGAGCCCGCCGCGGCGTTGCGGGGATTGGCGAACTGGCGAACCGACGTCGTGTCGAACGCCTCGCCCTTCGCTTCCGCGCGCGCCTGCGCTTCTTCCACCATGCGTGAGTTAAGTGCGGTAAACGCCTGCTTTTCCATATAGACTTCGCCGCGCACTTCGAACAGCGCCGGCGCCGGGCCGTCCAGGTGCTGCGGGATGTCGGGAATGTGGGCGACGTTGGCGGTGACGTTTTCGCCGACTTGCCCGTCACCGCGCGTCGCCGCCAGGACCAGCGCGCCGTTCTCGTAGCGCAGCGAGCACGACAGCCCGTCGATCTTGTCCTCGGCGGTGAACCCCATCGGAGCATCCTCCGGCAGCGCCAGGAAGCGCCGCACGCGAGCGCCGAACTCGCCCACCTCTTCATCGGAGAACGCGTTGTCGAGGCTCATCATACGAACCTCGTGCGCGACCTTGGAGAGCGGCGAAGCGCTTATCTCGTGCCCAACCTGCTGCGAGGGGCTGTCCGCCCTCACCAGCTGCGGAAATGCCGCCTCCAGCTCGGCATTGCGCCGCACCAGTGCGTCATACTCCGCGTCGGAAATCTCCGGCGAGTCCTTTGCGTGATAGAGCTCGTTATGGTGCGCGATCGCCTTGGCGAGCCGCATCAGTTCGTTGGCCGCGTCGGCTTCCGAGAAGTCGGTGCTCATGCCTGCTCCAGCAACCGGCCCGCCTGCGCCCGCGCCTCGTTGGTGATCTCTGCCCCAGACAGCATCCGGGCGATCTCTTCCTGGCGGCCAGCGGCGTCGAGCAAGTGGACGGAGGTGCGCGTGACGGTGCCCTCGCTGGACTTGGCGATCACATAGTGCGTGCGGCCGCGGGCGGCGACTTGCGGGCTGTGGGTGACGGCGAGGAGCTGGCCGCCTTGCGCCAGCCGCGCGAGGCGTTCGCCGATCGCGCTGGCGACCGCGCCGCCGACACCGCGATCGATTTCGTCGAAGATTACCGTTGCCGCCCCGCCCTGCTCGGCCAGAGCGACCTTGAGCGCGAGGATGAAGCGGCTGAGCTCGCCGCCGCTGGCGATCTTGTTGAGCGGGGCGAAGTCGGCGCCGGGGTTGGTGGCGATGAGGAACTCGACGCTGTCCATGCCCGAGGCGCCCCAGCGCTCCTCCGGCCGCGCGGCGACGGCGGTGCGAAAGCGGGCGGCGTCGAGCTTTAGCGGGGCCAGCTCGCCCGCCACCGCCTCGTCGAGCCTTAGCGCGGCGGCGACGCGGTTGGCGTGGAGCGCGTCGGCCCGCGCGCGATAGATTCCGTGGCCCGCGCGCTCGGCAGCTTCAAGCGCGCCGATCTCGGCGTCTCCCGCCTCGATCGCCTCGAGCGCAGCGCGCATTTCATGCATTTTCGCCGGCAGCTCATCGACTTCGCAGCGGTGTTTGCGGGCGAGCGCGCGCAGCTCGAACAGGCGAGTCTCGATCCGGTCGAGCTCGCCTGGGTCGAATTCCATCGCCTGTGCCGCAGCTTCGAGCTTTACCTCGGCCTCGCCGGCCTCGATCACCGCGCGGTCGAGCGCCACCAGCGCTTCGGCCAGCAACGGGTGCTCCCCGCCGATCCGGTCGAGCCGTCGCGCGGCTGAGCGCAACGTCGCGAGCGCCGAATCCGAGCCATCCCACAGCGCCCGCAGCTCGTCGAGGTCGCCAGAGAGCTTCTCGCCCTTCTGCATGTCCCCGCGCGCGTTCGCCAGGGTCTCATCCTCGCCTTCCTGCGGTTCGATCGCTGTCAGCTCGGCGAGATGGGCGAGCAGGAGGTCCTGGTCGGCCTTCGCCTGGGCGATGCCCGCGCGCGCCTCCGCCAATTTGGCTTCGGCCGCGCGCCATTCGCGCCAGGCGCTCTCCACGCTCGCCACGTCGGCGCCGGCATAACGGTCGAGCAGCGCCCGGTGCCCGTGCGGATTGACCAGCCCACGGTCGTCATGCTGTCCGTGCAGCTCGACCAGCGCGGGGGCCAGCTCGCGCAGCAGCGCCGCGCCGACCGGATGATCGTTCACGAACGCCTTGCTTGCGCCATCCGATCTCAGGGTGCGGCGCAGGATCAGCGGTTCGCCAGACTCGATCTCCACGTCCGCGTCGGCAAGCACCTCGCGAACGGCCGCGGGCAGCATCGCGAACTCGAAAGTCGCCGTGACGCTCGCGCGCTCCTCGCCCGCGCGCAGCAGGCCGCTGTCCGCGCGATTGCCGAGCACCAGGCCGAGCGCATCGAGCAGGATCGATTTGCCCGCGCCGGTCTCGCCGGTGAGCACGCCGAGGCCACCCGCGAAGGCGAGGTCGAGCGCGTCGATCAGCACGATGTTGCGAATGGCAAGGCTGGTGAGCATGCGGGTGCGCGACATTACGGATCCCCGCGCCCCCCCGCAACGGCTCGCCGGCGGGCAATCACCATTCCCGGATGGCGGCCTGCCGCTCCGCCCACAGACTTGTCCACAAGCGAAAAGAGCCGCCAACTGTCGGTTGGCCGACACTTTTACGTGTCCAGGCAAGAAAATCTTAACGATCGTATGGCCTTGTGTGGATAACCGAGGAGCTGGAGGGGTCCGCGTCGTGTCAGTGCTGGTCATCCGTTCGAACAAGAGGTTCGCTGTCAGGCGCCCCATCACCGTGCGCGAAGCCAGCGGCGGCAAACGCGGCGGCCTGATGATCGAGCTTTCCGGCGAAGGCTGCCGGATCAGCGGCGTCAACAGCCTGATCTACACGATCGACCAGCAAGTCACACTCGAGCTAGGCAACGACGAATGCGTCAGCGGCCGGGTCCGCTGGGCGCACGACGGCTTTGTCGGGGTGAAGTTCGCCAATGCCCTGCGCCCGGCCGAGCTCGGCGCGATGCTCGAAGCCAGCCGCATGGCGCCAGAGCGCCGCTACGCCTAGGGTTCTAGCGTTCCCGCTTAGCTCGTCTTGAGCTGCGGAGCTTTGTCCCCGATCAGGTCGTAGGCTTTCTGATACCACTCGCTGCCGGGATAGTTCGATCCCAGCACCGCGGCGTATTTCTTGGCTTCGGAGGGAATCCCCAGCGCCAGGTTCGTCTCGGTCAGGCGGTAGAGCGCTTCGGGCGTGTGGCTGGTCGTCTGATACTTGTTGATCACGATCTGGAAGCGGATCTCGGCCGCGAGCCAGCGGCCGGAGCGTTCGTAAAACCGCCCGATCTGCATTTCCTTGCCGGCGAGGTGGTCGTTCACGAGGTCGACTTTAAGCCGCGCATCCTGCGCGTATTCGGTCTGCGGATAGCGGCGCTGGACTTCGGTCAGCGCGGTCAGCGCCTGCTCGGTGATCTTCTGGTCGCGGTCCACGTCGGCGATCTGCTCGTAATAGCACAACGCGATGAGGTAATAGGCGTAAGGCGCGTCCTTGTTGCCCGGATGGATCGACAGGAAGCGCTGCGCGCCTTCGATCGCCTTGTTGTAGTCCCTGCCCATGTAATTGGAGAAGGCCCCCATGACCTGCGCCCGGCGAGCCCAGTCCGAATAAGGGTGCTGCCGCTCCACTTCGTCGAACAGCGCGGCGGCGGCCTTGTACTCGCCGTTGTCGAGCCGCCGCTTGGCTTCGCTGTACAGCGAATCGACGTCCCGGGCGATGTAAGCCGTCCCGGCCTTGTTCTTCTTTCCGAAGGTGGCGCAGCCTGACAGCAGCACCGCGGCGGCCAGGGGAACGAGGACGGCGGCGCCACGGGCGCGGGCAAGCATGCGAAGCATGGCAGCGCCTATAGCCAGCCCGCGGGTGAACGCCAAGTGAAGTGATGCGCCGTCCACGGTTCGCGCGGCGCGGGGCCTAGGTAGTTGTCCCTACGCCGCCCTTCAACGGATGTGGCGAGGCCATCGGCCATTCTCGTCGCGAGACGGGACTGTGGGCGAGGAGAGGTCGGATGGCGTCGAGTGCCAGGCTCAAATCGGGGGCGGCCGGTCATGTGACTTTGCTCCCCGGGGTGAACGTCGACGCGATCATGGATGCGATGCCGGATTGCGTTAAGATCTTCGATGACGCCGCCAACCTGATTTACATCAACCCCAAAGGCCTGGAGTTGGTTGAAGCGCCGGACCTGGCGACCTTGAACCGCTCCGACCATCTGCCGGTCGGCGGCGAATATCTGCCGCTGTGCTTCGAGGTGCACGCCAGGGTGATGGGTGGCGAATCCGTTTCCTGGAGCTACGAGGTCATCGGCATGAAGGGCGCGCGACGGCATGTCGAGGCCCACTCCGTCCCGCTTACGGACGGCGCCCGGACAGTGGCGCACTTGTGCATTTCGCGCGACGCCAGCCAGCGCCAGCAGGCTGAAGACGCGCTGCAGCGCTTGCGCCTGATTCAGGAAGCCACCGGCCTGGTCGAATTCGAAACCGACGAGGGCGGCATCACTTCTTCCAACGACCGCTTCTTCGAGCAGATCGGCCTTCCCGCGCAGACCGAGCCGATCATGTTCGCCGACTGGCTCCAGCACGTCCACCCGGACGACCGGCAGCGGCTCCACGAAGAGGTGCGGCGGGGGATGCGCGAGGACGAGCGCATCGAATGCGACTTCCGTATCGTCCGAGCCGATACCGGCGAGGTCCGCTGGCTGGAAACCCACACCGGCGTGGAGCGCAACGATGCCGGCGAGGTGGTGCGCACGATCGGCGCGCATCTCGACGTAACCGAACGCAAGCGCACGGAGAACGCGCTGCGCGAAAGCCAGGCCCGGCTCAGCGCGATCCTCCATGCCGTGCCCGATTGCGTGAAGATTTTCGATGAGCAGGGGCAACTGACTTACATCAATTCCTGCGGAACCGAGCTAGGCGACCTTCCCGGCATCAACACGGCGGTCGAGGAAGAGCAAGTCACCGCCCTGCCCGGCCAGCAAGCCGAACGACGCGCGATCCACCAGAAAGTCATCGCCGGCGAAAGCTTGATCTGGTCGTTCGAGCTTACGGATCGCGACGGCGAGTTGCGGCATTTCGAGGCGCATTCCGCGCCAGTCGAATTGCCCGACGGCACCACCGGCCACATGTGCATCGCGCGCGACATCACCGAACGCAAGAAGGCCGCGGACGCTCTGCGCCGCAGCGAAGAGCGCTTGCGGCTGGTGCAGGATGTGACCGGCCTGGCCGATTTCGAGGCGGGCGACGACGGGGTCGCCCACTGCTCGCGCAGCTTCCTGCGGCAGCTCGGTCTGCCCGACGACGCCCCGACGGCGATGAAGTTCGACGATTGGATCGATCTCGTCCACGCCGAAGACCGCGATCGCCTGCGCGCCGTCGAACGCAGCCTCGGACAGAGCGACACCGCCGAGTGCGATTTTCGAGTCGTGCGCGCCGACACCGGCGAGGTGCGATGGATCTCCAGCAAGCTGAAGCTGGAACGCGATCCGCGCGGAAACGTGCTCCGCAGCATCGGCGCCCATCTCGACGTGACCGATCGCCGTCGCGCCGAGGAAGGCTTGCGGGAAAGCGAAGCTCGGTTGCGTGCGATCCTTGATGCGATGCCGGACTGCGTGAAGATCTTCAATGACAAGGCGGAGCTCATCTACATCAACCCGTGCGGCCTCGAGCTGCTCGAGGCGCCGGATCTCGAAACCCTGAACACGTCGGGCCACATTCCGGTGCCGGCGGAATTTCTGGCCGGATGCGTCGACGTGCACAACCGCGTCATCGCCGGGGAGACAATCGCCTGGAACTACGAGATCGTCGGCATGCGCGGGCGCCGGTGCCACGTTGAAGCGCACGCGGTGCCCTTCACCATGCCCGACGGGGCGGCCGCGCACATGTGCATCTCGCGCGATATTACCGAGCGCAAGCGAGCCGAGGACGCGCTGCGGCTGAGCGAACAAAGGCTGCGGCTGGTTCAGGACGCTACCGGCCTCGCCGAATTCGAGACCGGCGCGGAAGGGCTGATGGTCGGCTCGGCCCGCTTTTTTGAGCAGCTTGGTCTTCCGGTTGCCGACGGACCCGTTCCCGCGAAAGCGTGGGCCGTGCAAGTTCATCCTGACGATCTCGGGTGGCTGGTGGAAGCGCTCGACAGAGCCATCGCCGAAGGGGAACCCGACTTCAGCGCCGAATTCCGTATCGTCCGCGCGGACACTCGGGAAATCCGCTGGCTCGCCAGCAGCGCGCGAATGGAATACGCCGAGGACGGCTCGGTGACCCGCACCATCGGCGCGCATCTCGACATCACGGAGCGCAAACGGGCCGAACAGGCCGTGCGGGCTAGCGAGGAACGCCTGCGGCTGGTCCAGGAAGCGACCGGCCTGGCCGATTTCGAGGCCGGGCCCGGGGGCGTCGCGCGCTTTTCCGAAAGCATGGCCGAACAGATGGGCATGCCCCCCGGCACAACCTGCGTGACGGTCGACGAGCTGATGGCATACATCCACCCGGACGATCGCGAGATGTTGCGGGGCGAGATCGAGCGCGGCCTGACGAGGGACGAAACCTTCCAGTGCGAATTCCGCATCATCCGGGGCGACACCGGTGAGGTGCGCTGGATCCACAGCCGCACCAAGGTGGATCGCGACGCCAAGGGTGTCGCGGTCCGCAGCATTGGCGCGCATCTCGACATAACCGACCGCAAGCTGGCCGAAGAAGCCTTGCGCGAAAGCGAAGAGCGCTTCCGGCTGGCGGCGGAAGCAGCCGGCTTCGGCGTGTGGGATTACGACGAGGAGAACAATCAGCGCCAGTGGTCCGACCGCTTGCGCGAGATTCTCGGCATCGCCGACGAAGTGTTGAGCCTGAGCCAGGCGGCCGAGCAATGCATCCATCCCGGCGACCGCGAGCGCTTCATCGAGCAGGCCGAGAACCTGCGCACAGGCAAGATCGACCGCTACGAATCCGCGTACCGGATCAACCGCAAGGACGACCGCCGCGAACGCTGGATTATGGTCAACGCCTGGCGTACGCAAAAGGCCGAGCGCCAATCGCGGCGCATCATCATGACGGTGCGCGACGTCACCGAGGAAAAGACGGCCGAGGAGCGGATCCGCTGGAGCGCTAGCCACGACCCGTTGACCCGCCTCGCCAACCGCTCGCTGTTCCAGCAACAGCTTGAGCAGGCGATCCGCCACGCCAGGTCGCAGGGCAAGTCCGCCGGTGTGCTCTTGCTTGACCTCGACCACTTCAAGCAGATCAACGATTCCCTGGGGCACGACGTGGGCGACGCCCTGCTTAAAATGTTCGCCGAGCGTCTGCGCTCGGTGGTCCGCGCGCGCGACACGGTCGCCCGCCTGGGCGGCGACGAGTTCGCCATCGTGGTGCCCGACTTGCGCACCGCAGACGACCTGGTGCGGCTGTCGCATTCCATTCAGGAGCGCATGCGCGCGCCGTTTGTCGGCGGCGGCCGGGTGTTCGACTGCCGGGTCAGTTCGGGCGCGGCGATGTACCCGAAGCACGGATCCACCTCGCGCGAGGTGCTCAAGAACGCCGACGTGGCGCTTTACGCCGCGAAAGGCGCGGGACGCGCGACGGTGATGATGTACGACGCGGAGCTGCGCAACGACATGCAGCGGCGCCTGGCGATGGTGCAGTTGGCGCGCAACGCGATCAACAACGACCGGGTGATCCCGTACTACCAGCCCAAGCTCGACTTGCAGAGCGGCACGATCGAGGGTTTTGAGGCGCTGCTCCGCTGGCGCACCCCCAGCGGCCGGATCGCGCCGCCCGCTGCGCTCGAGGCGGCGTTCGAGGATCTCGAGGTCGCCGCGGCGATCAGCGATCGGATGATCGACCGCGTTATCGCCGACATGCGCGGCTGGCTCGACCGCGGGATCGCCTTCAAGCACGTCGCGGTCAACGCCTCGGCCGCCGAGTTCCGCAGCGACAACTTCGCCGAGCGCGTGCTCGAGCGGCTCGCCCGAGCAAACATTCCCACCCGCTGCTTCCAGATCGAGGTGACCGAGACGGTGTTCCTCGGCCGCGGCGCCGAGTCCGTCCATCGCGCGCTGGCTTTGCTCAACGCTCGGGGAGTAAAGATCGCCCTTGACGATTTCGGGACCGGCTATGCCTCGCTGCGGCATCTGAAGAAATTCCCGGTCGACATCATCAAGATCGACCAGAGCTTCGTGCGCGACATGGAAGTCGATCCCGGCGACGAGGCGATCGTGCGTGCGGTAATCAATCTCGGCAAGAGCCTGGGCATCCATGTCGTCGCGGAGGGCATCGAGGTCGACGCGCAAATGCAACGGCTGGTGCGGCTGAACTGCGATTTCGGCCAGGGCTTCCTGTTCTCCAAAGCCGTCCCCGCGCGCCGGGTGCCGACGTTGGTCGGCCAGTTGCACGAATGCGCCGCCGCGCACTGCCGCCGCCCGGCGAAGGGCGGGCTGCGAGTCGTCGGCGGCCACGGCTAAGCCTAAAGTGCCGCGCGACGAGTCGCCGGCGCGACCCAAAACCGCTGTTGCCTTCTCGGGCCGATAGGTTGATCCTGCGCCTTCGGGATCGAGACGGAACCCATCGACGGGAGAGACGACGAGGAGAGGAACATGGATGCCATCGGCACCGGCGCGAGAGTGATCGCGCTCGTCGGCCCCGCAGGCGCGGGTAAAACCAGTCTCGCGGAAGCCTTGCTTCAAGCCGCAGGCGCGATCCCCCGGCTGGGGTCGGTCGAAGCCGGCACGAGCGTGGGCGACTCGAGCCCCGAGGCGCGAACGCGAGGCGCATCCACCGAACTCAATTTCTCTCGCTTCACTTGGGCCGGCGACGATTACGTCATGCTCGATGCGCCCGGGTCCGTCGGCTTCGCGGCGGAGGCCGCCAGCGCGCTCGAAATCGCCGACCTGGCGCTGGTCGTCATCCCGCCCGAGCCCGAGCGCGCACCGCTGGCCGAGCCGCTGCTGCGCGAACTCGAAGCGCGCGGCGTGCCCCATTCGATTTTCGTCAATAAGATCGACAAGGCACCCGGGACGATCGAACAATTGCTCGAAGCGCTCGAGCCGTGCAGCTCGGCGGCGCTGGTAGCCCGGCAAATCCCGATCGCCGGGGCCGACCAGGTGACCGGATTCATCGACCTAGCGCTCGACCGCGCTTACCACTACCGCCAGGGCAAGGCCTCGGAGCCGCAGCCGATAGCCGAGGAGATGAAGGAAGCTGAGAACATCGCCCGCTTCCACATGCTCGAGCAGCTCGCCGACCATGACGACGACCTTCTCGAACAGCTGCTCGAAGACAGGCAGCCCGACCCTTCGCTGGTGTTTGGCGATCTCAGGCGAGAGACCGCCGAGGGCCTGATTGTGCCCGTGATGTTCGGCTCGGCGAGCAACAGCTTCGGAGTGCGCCGCTTGCTGAAATCCCTCCGCCACGACACTCCGGGGCCGGCCCAGACCGCCGAGCGGATTGGCCTGCATTCGCCGGCGATCGAAGTATTCAAGGTGTGCAACGAGACCTCGGTCGGCCGCCTCGCGGTCGCGCGGGTCTTCGGGGCGAGCCTGGCGGAGGGGGCGGAGCTCAGCGCCGGGCCCGGCATGGCTCAGCGCGCCGGCGCGCTGTTCGCGCTCCAGGGCAGCCAGACCGCGCGCTTGAAGGAGGCCGGCGCCGGCGACGTCGTCGGCATCGCCAAGGCCGATCAAGTCAGGCCGGGCGACCGTCTTGGCATCGGCGCCGCTGCGCCTGCTCCCCGCTCGTCACGCGACAGGCGGCCGGCGAACTATGCCATTGCCATCGCGGTGAAGGACCACAAGGACGAAGTGCGCCTGTCGACCTCGCTCAACAAGCTGCTCGAGGAGGACCCCGGCCTTTCCTGGGAAACGCTCGACGATACCCACGAGACGCTGTTGCGAGGAATCAACGAAGAGCACGTCAACCTCGCCTTCGAACGGCTCAAGCGGCGCTACGGCCTGGCGGTGGAGACGCACGAGCCTGCGCTGGCGGTGCGCGAATCCATCCGCAAGGGCACGACACAGCGCGGCCGGCACAAGAAGCAATCGGGCGGCCACGGGCAGTACGGGGACGTAGTCATCGAGCTGCGCCCGCTGCCGCGCGGCGAAGGCTTCGCATTCGAGGACCGGATCACCGGCGGGGTGATCCCCAAGCAGTGGATCCCCGCGGTCGAGCACGGCATTCGCGACGCGATGGAGAAGGGGCCGCTGGGCTGCCGCGTGGTCGATGTCGCGGTGACCCTGATCGACGGCTCGTATCATTCCGTCGACAGCTCCGAACTGGCCTTCCGCACCGCCGGACGCATCGCGATGACCGACGCTCTCGCCCAATGCGCGCCGTACCTGCTTGAGCCGATCGCCCACGTGACGATTCACGCGCCCGGCACGGCGACCAGCCGGGTCACGTCCGCCATCTCCAGCGCGCGCGGCCGTGTGCTCGACATGAGCCCGCGCGCAGGCTGGTCGCGGTGGGACACTATCGAGGCGATGGTCCCTGAAGCCGAACTGCGCCACGTCGCCAACGACTTGCGGTCGAGCACCCAGGGCATGGCGACCTTCGAGACGCGCTTCGACCATCTCGCCGAGTGCACCGGCAAGGTGGCCGAACAGATGATCCAGCGGGTCGGAGAACCCGCCTAGAGTTCGGGGGGCCCGGGCGGCGCCCACTCCGCCGCCCGGTTGGGGGCCTCGCTCGCCAGCCCCGTGACAAAATGGTGCAAACCTGAACGCGTGCCGCTCTTGAAATTCCTCCTTCGTTCATATGTAGGACGATAAACGTGAACCATGTCGTCCTTTCGTCTTCCTCGAAATGGCGGCAGCGGGATCATTTAGGAGAGTTCAAATGCGCAAGTTTTCCAGGGGTGCGATGATCCTCGCTGCGGCCACCGGCCTCGCGAGCGGCAGCGCGGCATTCGCCCACCATTCGTTCGCGGCGGAGTTCGACCGCGACAAGCCGATCAAGCTGCAGGGCGAAGTGGTGAAGTTCGAGTGGGTCAACCCGCACTCGTGGATTCACATCAAGACCGCCGACGGCA
>Ga0207705_10002471_pt1 | contig 14243 bp, 8 predicted proteins | sample KBSC13metaG_FD_184314 | JGI IMG/M metagenome (GOLD analysis project Ga0207705, IMG submission 184314) | Corn rhizosphere microbial communities from Kellogg Biological Station, Michigan, USA - KBS C1-3 metaG (SPAdes) (version 2) | ecosystem: Host-associated > Plants > Roots > Rhizosphere > Soil ...
CGGTATTCGCGGTCGGCGGATGCATAGTCCAGCTTGTCCCGCAGCACGTTGGCGAGTGCCGCGTGCGCCTCGCCGGATTGCGGATCGAGCGCCAGCGCGCGCCGGGCCGACTGTTCCGCCGAGGCCAGCGAGCCGGGCCACTCCGCCAGTTCGTACCAGGGCAGCAGTTCGTAAGCCTGCGACAGCGCCGCCCAGGCACTGGCGTAGTCCGGATCGCGCGCGGTTGCCTGTTGCAGCAACAGCACGGCGTCCTTGAGCGCCGGGCCGCGACGGGCGATTGCGGCGATGGCGCGCAGATAAAGATCGTGCGCACGCGGATCGATTCGCGTCTGCGCCACAAGCGCCCGGTTGTCGCCGACCAGTTGCACGCGCAGCTTGTCGGCGATCGCTTTCGAGATCTCATCCTCCACCGCGAAGATGCTGGTCAGCTTGCGGTCGTACTTCTCCGACCAAAGGTGATAGCCGGTGCGCGTATCGATCAACTGCGCGGTGATCCGCACCTCGTCGCCGGAACGCTGCACGCTGCCTTCCAGCACCGTCGCCACGTCCAGCACCTCGCCCACCTTGCGCAAGTCCTCTTCCTTGCCCTTGAACGCGAAGGCCGAAGTGCGCGCGGCGACCTTCAGCTTCGGTACCTGCGCCAGCGCATTCAATATTTCCTCGGTGATGCCGTCGCTGAAATAGTCGTTCTTCGGATCCCCGCTCATGTTCACGAACGGCAGCACGGCGATGGACTTTGCAGGCACTTTCGCCAGATCGGCAGCAATGGCTTCGGTATCCCGCGACTGGGCGTGCCCGCTTGCGCTGCGATCCAGCACGAACTGGTTGGTGATCAGCAGCACCACCGCGAGCGCCAGCACCGCGATGATCCACTTGTCCAGCTTGCGGCCGGTGGAGCGTGCTATGGAATCGTCCGGCGCAATCTCGCTTTCACGTTTCAAACCCTGCGGCGTCAGCTCGTAGAACCACGCGAATGCGATCCAGAACGGGAAACCCACGGCGGCGGCGACCAGGAACCAGCGCGTGATCCACTCCGGTGCACCGACCACGGGTGCCAACTGCGCAATGCCCTGTGCCAGCGCCCATACCGCACCCGCGTACAGCACGCCCGCGCGCAGCACGTTGCGGCGTTTCAGTTCGGCGAGGATCGAGGTTCTCATGATCACGGAAGACCCGCATCCTTCGGCCGGTAGGGCAAGCCCATTTTCCTCACTATCGCCTTGAAGCGCGGATCATTGCGGACCGGATCGAAGGCCGGCATCCAAACGACCCCTTCATTGACGCCCCCGCCGCGCGCCGCAAATCGCTCCAGTGACGCGAGTGCGCTTTCGTTTGCCCCCAGCGCCGCCAGCCATTCGCCAGTCGCGGCGTGATCGGCATCCCTCCGCCCGGCGGCGTACGACTCGATGGCGCGCGCCGCCGCCGCGCGCTGGGCGGGATTGGAAATGCCCCTCTCCAGCACCCGTGCAACGCCGGCGTCCGATCCGGCCAGGGCGACATCCCGCCTTGCGTAGGCTTCCGCTTCCGCATAGTGGCCCCGGTAAATCGCGACCTCCATGGCAGCCGAGTAGCTTATGGGTGTATCGGGGTGGGTCGCGAGGGCCGCACGTGCTTCGCTCTCCGCTTCGGAGTAGCGGTGCATCGCGAGCAGGTTCTGGATGAGGCCGGGTGCGATGGCAGGCGAAAGCGGGTCGAGCGTCTGCGCCTTCCGGAATTCGGACAGCGCTGCATCGAATTGCCCCGCCGAGGACAGGAACTGAGCGTATTGATTGATCACCTCCGCGTCGCCGGGCGCGAGCTGCAGGGCACGCCGGAATGCCTTGTCGGCGCTCGCCCATCGCCAACGCATGTGGTCAATCATGCCGCGCGCCGCCCAAGCCGAGGCGTTGTCCGGCTCCTGCGTAAGCGCGTGCTCGACGGCGCCTTGCGCATCCGCCACCGCCGTCTCGACGTTTTCGTGTTCGTACCACGGCAGCAGCATGTCGGCTTGCGCCAGCTTCGCCCATGCCTGCGCATAGCGGGGCGCGATGTCCAACGCCTGCCGGAAATCCCCGACCGCATCGCGCAGATGCCTGCGGCCGGCCAGCAGGGTCAGTCCGCGCAGATAAAGATCGTGCGCACGCGGATCGATTCGCGTCTGCGCCACAAGCGCCCGGTTGTCGCCGACCAGTTGCACGCGCAGCTTGTCGGCGATCGCTTTCGAGATCTCATCCTCCACCGCGAAGATGCTGGTCAGCTTGCGGTCGTACTTCTCCGACCAAAGGTGATAGCCGGTGCGCGTATCGATCAACTGCGCGGTGATCCGCACCTCGTCGCCGGAACGCTGCACGCTGCCTTCCAGCACCGTCGCCACGTCCAGCACCTCGCCCACCTTGCGCAAGTCCTCTTCCTTGCCCTTGAACGCGAAGGCCGAAGTGCGCGCGGCGACCTTCAGCTTCGGTACCTGCGCCAGCGCATTCAATATTTCCTCGGTGATGCCGTCGCTGAAATAGTCGTTCTTCGGATCCCCGCTCATGTTCACGAACGGCAGCACGGCGATGGACTTTGCAGGAACCGAAGCGGTCGGAACTGCCTTGGCGGAAGCGCCGGAGACCATGGTTCGCGGATTCCCCTGCGCACCATCCGCGCCGCGCGCGGCAACGGTTCCGGTTGCAGCCGGCGCCACCCGCGCGTACCGCCAGAGCAGCCCGCCACCCACCGCGAGTACCAGCGCGATCAGCAACAACTCGGCACTGCTGACACGCTGCCGGCCTTTCTCTCCGTGGTACCAGGCGAGCACGAGCGCGATCGCGAAGCCCACGGCAATCGCCGCGAATGCGATCTGCATGACCCGGTGCGGCCAGTCGTAGCTGTCGGCGGCGAGGCCGAGCGCCTGCAGCACCGCCCACGCGCCGGCAAGGTACGCCAGTGCCCATTGCACCAGCTTGCGTTGCTTCAGGCGGGCGAGAAGCTCGGCCATGGGCGCCCCCGTCTGTGGTGGCCGGATTTGCTGCATCGTTTTCCGGTGCAGCGCCCATGCGCACGATGCCCGCGGGCGCCGCATCCAACGCCCGCGCCACCAGCGCGATCGGAAATCCGGCCAGGATCACCAGCACCACGGCCCGGTCGGTCCAAATGAAACACCGGGAATACCTGCTGCGTTGCGACTTGCGTCAACAGCCAGCCCACAACCGCGTAGCCCGCAGCGACGTGGTACACGTGACGGGGCTTCAGTTCCTGCCACAAGCCGCTGTTACCCATGCTGCCCCCGCGTCCGGAATATCATTTCCCGTGTGCCCGCGGGGACCATTTTGGCATATGACTCGCGGAGCTTCAGGTGTTTCAGCTGCCGGGGCTGGGCAGCAAGACGGCGGCCACGCGGAGGTCTATTCGAGTGGGTTGGATCGAGTGCCAACGTGCGCCGGGCAGGCACCCAACCCTGCGCGGCCCAGCCAACAAGCGACCGCGCCATCGCGCTGTGCGACCGACACGCTGATCCGCGTTGGTTTACCGGCGCACAAAGGGCTTTCTCTGCAATGGTTCAGGGCGTGCCGTCAAAAAAAGCGGCCATTCGGCGTCTTGTGACGGTCGTCAGCAACGGATCGGTAGGAGCGATTGATCGCATCTCCGCATTCAATCGAGGTTACTTCGGCAGCGAGGATCGCGTGTCGCGCAGGAATACCGGCAGGTCCGTTGCCTGCGGTTGCACGCCAAGCATGTTGAGCATCGCGGTGATGTGTCCCCGGTGGTAGGTGGTGTGATTGACCGCGTGCAGCACCATGTCTTCACGACGCAGCGAGCCTTCGCCACCGCCGATGAACGTGAAATGCACGACCTCGTTGCCGAGAGCCGGCGTCATCGCTGCGGCGCGATCGACGTACCAGGCGTCGATGTCGCGTTGCGCCTTGCGCAAGTCGGGCAGCCGACGCGTGGCTTCGGGATTGCGCGTGGTGAGGTCGTGCGGTACGCCCAGCAAGTGCGATTTCCACACCACGTCCATCAGGTAAACGTGGTTGAGCGTGCGCAGGATGCTGCCCGCGAAGATGGGCGTGGGCGCCGCGAGTTGGTCAGGGGACAGTCCGGTCAGCATCGTGTACAACCGCTCGTTCGCCCACGCCTTGTAGCGCGTCAGCGTTTCCAGTGGTTGCGACGGCATCGTTACTTCCGCTTCGGAATGTACAAGTCGGTGATGGTGCCTTCGGCCACTTCGGCCGCCATGCCCACCGATTCGCCCAGCGTCGGATGCGGATGGATGGTGAGCGCGATGTCGCCGATTTCGGCGCCCATCTCGATCGCCAGCGCGATTTCGGAAATCAAATCGCCCGCGTGCACGCCGACGATGCCACCGCCGATAACGCGATGAGTGGCCTTGTCGTAGATCAACTTGGTGAAGCCTTCCGCGCGGTCCATGCCAAGCGCGCGGCCCGAAGCCACCCACGGGAATTTGCCGACGCCGAAATCAAGTTTCTTTTCCTTTGCCTCGCGTTCGGTGACGCCGACCCATGCGATTTCCGGATCGGTGAATGCGACCGACGGAACCACGCGCGCATCGAAGTGGCGCTTCTGGCCGGCCGCGGCTTCGGCGGCCGCATGACCTTCGTGCACCGCCTTGTGGGCCAACATCGGCTGGCCGACCAGATCGCCGATCGCGAAGATGTGCGCGACGTTGGTGCGCATCTGCGTGTCGACCGGAATCAGTCCGCGCTCGGTGACGCTGACGCCGGCCTTGTCGGCGCCGATCTTGTTGCCGTTGGCGCTGCGGCCGACCGACACCAGCACGCGGTCGAACGTCTTCTTCTCCGGAATGCTTTCGCCTTCGAACTCGCAGGTGATGCCGTTCTTCTGCGCTTTCGCTGCGGTGACTTTCGTCTTGAGGTGCACCGACACGCCCTGGTTCTTCAAACGCGCGGCGAGCGGGCGTACGAGATCTGCGTCCGCCCCGGGCATCAACTGATCCATGAACTCGACCACGGCTACGTTGCTGCCGAGTGCGCGGTACACGGTCGCCATTTCCAGACCGATGATGCCGCCGCCGACCACCAGCAGGTTTTTCGGCACGTCGCGCAGTTGCAGCGCGCCGGTTGAATCCATCACGCGTTCGTCGTCCCACGGGAACATCGGCAGGCGCACGGCTTGCGAGCCGGCCGCGATGATGGCCTGTTCGAAGCGGATCAGTTTCTTGTCGTTGCCGTTGACGACTTCCAGTTCGTGCGGCGACACGAACGTGCCGACGCCCTGCACCGCACGCACCTTGCGTTGCTTCGCCATCGAGGCGAGGCCACCGGTGAGCTGGCCGACGGTCTTGTCCTTGAAATCGCGCAGCTTGTCGAGGTCGATTTTCGGTTTGCCGAATGCGATGCCATGCGCGCCCATCAGTTCGGCCGCGTCGATCACTTCGGCCGCGTGCAGCAGTGCCTTGGACGGAATGCAGCCGACGTTGAGGCACACGCCACCCAGGATTTCGTAACGTTCGACCAGTACCGTGTCGAGGCCGAGGTCGGCGGCGCGGAACGCGGCGCTGTAGCCGCCGGGGCCAGAGCCCAGCACCAGCATCCGGCATTCCATGTCGGGCTTGCGACCGGTTTCGTTCGCGGCGTTTGACGCTGGCGTGGAAGGCGCGTTGCTTTGCCCTCTCCCCTCGGGAGAAGGTGCCCCGGAGGGGCGGGTGAGGGTGCGGGTCTCGGGCGCCGTTTGAGCTTGCGCAGGACCCGAGCCCTCACCCCCAGCTCCTCTGGAGGGAGCGGGGGGCGAAGCAGCACCCGCGGGTTTCGCACCCGTATCACCTTCGGGTTCCACCACCGCGATCACCGCGCCCTGTTCGACGTTGTCGCCGACCTTGACCTTCACTTCCTTGATCACGCCGGCTGCCGACGCCGGCACTTCCATCGTGGCCTTGGCCGATTCCAATGTGACCAGGCTTTGGTCCATCTCGACCCGGTCGCCCGCTTTCACCAGCACTTCGATCACCGGCACGTCGTGGAAATCGCCGATGTCGGGCACCTTGAGTTCGATGGTGTTCGCCATGTCGATCTCCCCGCTCAAAGCAGCGCCCGGCGCATGTCGCCGAGGAGCTGTGCGAGGTACGTGGCAAAGCGCGCGGCGGCGGCGCCATCGATCACCCGATGGTCGTAGCTGAGCGACAACGGCAGGATCAGCCGCGGCGCGAATTCATTGCCGTTCCAGACGGGCTTCGTCGACGACCGCGACACACCGAGGATCGCGACTTCCGGCGCGTTGATGATCGGCGTGAACATGGTGCCGCCGATGCCACCCAGCGACGAGATCGAGAAGCACCCGCCCGACATCTCGCCCGGCGTCAACTTGCCATCGCGCGCCTTCTTCGCCAGCGCCGACATTTCCTGCGCGATGTCGAGCACGCCTTTCTTGTCGCAGTCGCGGATCACCGGCACGACAAGGCCGTTCGGTGTATCGGCGGCGAACCCGACATGGAAGTATTTCTTCAGCACAAGGTTTTCGCCCGATGCATCCAGCGAAGCGTTGAAGTCGGGATACTTCTGCAGGCAGGCGACGCAGGCCTTGATCAGGAACGCAAGCAGGGTGACCTTGATGCCGGCTTTCTCGTTTTCCTTGTTCAAGGCCACGCGCAAGGCTTCGAGGTCGGTGATGTCGGCATCTTCGAACTGCGTGACGTGCGGAATCATCGCCCAGTTGCGCGCGAGGTTGGCACCGGAAAGTTTTTTGATGCGAGACAACGGCCGGGTTTCGGTTTCGCCGAATTTCGAGAAATCGATCTGCGGCCACGGCAACAGGTTCAGGCCGTTTCCGCCGCCACCCGCACCAGCCATTTGCGGCAAGGCGCCACCGGTCATCGCCGATTTCACGAACTGCTGGATGTCTTCACGGGTAATGCGGCCGCCGCGTTCGCTGCCGCTGACGCGCGCAAGGTCCACGCCGAGTTCGCGCGCGAAAGCGCGCACCGCGGGGCTGGCGTATGGCACCTTGCCGGGCATGATCGAATCGGCGTCGAACGGCACCGGCGGCGCACGACGCTCGGTCGCGTGCTCGTCCTCGCTGCGGGATGGCTGTGGCTGCGACGACGAAGGTGCTTTCTCCGGTTGTTTCGCCGCCGCCCGTTCATCCGGCTGCGGCTTTTCTTCGCGCTTTTCCTGCGCCGGGGCGGCGGGTTTCGATTCCGCTGCAGCCGGTTTCGATGACGCGCCCTGGCCGCCTTCGGCTTCGATCGTCGCGATCACGCTGCCTTCGGAAACTTCGTCGCCTTCCTTGACCCGCATTTCCTTCACCGTGCCCGCGAACGGGGCCGGCACTTCCATGGTGGCCTTGGCCGATTCCAGCGTCACGAGGCCCTGGTCCTTTTCCACGTGGTCGCCCGGCTTGACCATCACCTCTATCACGGGCACGCCGTGGAAATCGCCGATGTCCGGCACCTTCGCCTCGCGCACGTCTGCCATGTCAGGTTCCTTCGATTCCCGAGAGCTGCAAGACGCCCAGTTTCGCGCATTTGGCCGCTTGCGTCATGTCCTGGGGCGCACCGCAGGCCGAAAGTCACCGTGACCTGTGGCGGATGGCGGCGGGAGACGAGGGCGGGCAGACTCCGATCACGCCCGAAAGACTGCCGCCAGGAAACACCGCCATGCTGACGATCCGCAATTTGTCCAAGACCTATCCGAACGGCGTGCGCGCGCTCAGCAGCGTGTCGCTGGACATCCCGAATGGGATGTTCGGCTTGCTGGGACCCAACGGTGCGGGCAAGTCCACGCTGATGCGGACGATCGCGACGCTGCAGGATCCGGACGAAGGCAGCATCAGGCTGGGCGACATCGACGTGCTGGCCGACAAGCCGGCCACGCGGCGCGTGCTGGGTTACCTGCCGCAGGAATTCGGCGTGTACCCCAAGGTCAGCGCGGAGGCGATGCTGGACCACTTCGCGGTACTGAAGGGCGTCACCCGCCGTGGCGAACGCCGCGACCTCGTCGATGCTTTGCTGAAACAGGTGAATCTGTGGGACGTGCGCAAGCGCAAGCTGGGTGGATTCTCGGGCGGCATGCGCCAACGTTTCGGCATCGCGCAGGCGCTGATCGGTGATCCCAAGCTGGTGATCGTGGACGAACCCACCGCGGGGCTCGATCCCGAGGAACGCCAACGCTTCTTGAACCTGCTCGCGGAGATCGGCGAACGCGTGGTGGTGATCCTTTCGACCCACATCGTCGAGGACGTGACCGAACTTTGCCCGCGCATGGCGATCATCGCGCAAGGCCAGGTGCGCCTGACCGGCGAGCCGCGCGAAACGATCCGCGCGCTGGAAGGCAAGGTATGGCGGCGGGCGATCGACAAGGCTTCGCTTGCGCAGTATCGCGAACGCATGACGGTGCTTTCGACCCGGCTCGCGGGCGGCGCCACGCTGATCCACGTGCTGGCTGATGCGAAACCCGAGGACGGTTTCGAGAGCGTGCCGCCCGATCTGGAGGACGTCTACTTCGGGCAATTGCACCGCGCCACCCAAGCCAAGGCGGCCTGACGTGCTGCGCGAAATCTTCCGGTTCGAGTTGCGCCAGCAGCTCAGGAGCCCGCTGTTCTGGCTGATCGCGTTCGCGCTTGCGGCGCTGGCGTTCGCGGCGGCGTGTTCCGACAGCATCACGATCGGCGGTGGCGTCGGCAACGTGCACCGCAATGCGCCGATCGTCGTGATCTCGATGCTGGGATTCTTCTCGGTGCTCGGGCTGTTCCTGATCACGATCTTCGTGGCCGGCGCGGCGCTGCGTGATTTCAGCCACAACACCGCCGAGCTCGTGTTCGCGACGCCGATGTCGCGCTTCGCCTATCTGGGCGGACGCTTCGCGGCCGGCTGGCTGGTCAGCGTGCTGGTGCTGGTCGCGGTTGCGTTCGGGATATGGCTGGGTTCATTGATGCCGTGGCTGGACCCGGCGCGACTGGGCCCGACCTCCTGGCATGCCTATGGCTGGGCATTTGCGGTCGTGGTGCTGCCGAACCTGTTTTTCATTGGGGCGCTGCTGTTCCTGCTGGCGACGCTGACGCGCTCGATGCTGGGCACCTACATCGGCGTGATCGCATTCTTCGTGCTGTGGCAGATCGCGCTGGTGACGCTGGGCAACGGCAACATCGAACACCAGACAGTGGGTGCGATCATCGATCCGTTCGGGCTCGGCGCGCTGGACCTGGTAACGCGTTACTGGACGCCATCCGACCAGAATGTGCGGATTCCCGAATTGGCCGGCATGCTGCTGGGCAACCGCGGCTTGTGGTTGGCGATCGGCATCGGGCTGCTCGCCGCGACCTTCGTGCTGTTCAAGCCCGACCGCGAAGGCTTGCGGCTGTTCCGTCGGCGCAAGCGTGCGGCGGTGGTGCCGGAAGCGCCCGCCGCCATGCGCACGGCGCCAATCGTGTTGCCGATGGTGACGCTGCGCAACGGCGCTGGCGCTCGCACCCGGCAGTTCCTGAAGCTCGCGTGGTTCGACACCCGTGGCGTGCTTCGGGGCGTGCCGTTTCTGGTGATGCTGGCGTTCGGGCTGGCGAACCTGGGCGGCAACCTTGCCTTCAGCGACCAGATCTACGGCACCAGCGTGTGGCCGGTCACGCACCTGATGGCGCAGGCGATGAGCAGCAGTTACACATGGCTGCTGTTGTTCGTGCTGGCCTTCTACGCCGGCGAGTTGGTCTGGCGTGAACGCGACCGGCGCGTCGGCGAGGTGATCGATGCGTTCCCGACGCCGGACTGGATTCCGCTGCTGTCGAAGGTTTTCACGCTGGCCGTGGTGACGGTGCTGTTCCTCGCGGCGGGTTCGCTGTTCTGCATTGCGTACCAGTTGCTGCGCGGATACTCCGACCTGCAGCCGCTCCTGTACCTGCAATACATCGGCCTCGACCTGCTTTCGTTCATGTTGTTCGCCATCCTCGCCGTGGTATTGCAGGTGTGGTCCAACAACAAGTTCGTCGGCTACGCGCTGATCGTCGCGTTCTTCCTGGCGATGATCGCGCTGGTGCAATTCCACCTGTCCGATCATCTGTACCGCTACGGCAGTGCGCCGGGAACGCCGTATTCCGACATGAACGGCTTCGGCTCGTTCTGGATCGGCAACCTGTGGTTCCGTGCGTACTGGTATTGCTTCGCGGTGGCGTTGCTGGTGACCGCCGCGTTGTACTGGGTGCGCGGGACGACCCGCGGCTGGCGTGCGCGCGGCCGGATTGCGCGGCAGCGGTTCCGTGCGCCGTCGTGGATCGTGCTGGCGCTTTCACTGATCGGCTTCGTCGCGATCGGGGTATTCCTGTTCCACAACACCCACGGGTTGTACCGCTACCAGACCCACGACCAGCAGCAGCGCTTGCAGGCGCAGTACGAAAAGGAATACCGGAAGTACATGGGAATCGCCCAGCCGCGGATCACCGACGTCAACGTAAATGTGGCGATGCATCCGGCTGAACGGCGCGTCGACGTCGACGGTCATTACGTGCTGGTCAACAAGCACGACAAACCGATCTACGAATTGCTGGTGCAATTGCCGACCTTCCCGACCCGCGACTACACGGTCGACCTGGATTTCCCCGCGCACACCGCCGCGCTCTCGGACAAACAACAGGGTTTTTATCTCTACAAACTTTCGCAACCGCTGGCGCCCGGAGCGACGATGGATTTCGGTTTCCGGATGCACGTCGCCTACAAGGGCTTCGCCAACGAGCCGGTCGGCGAGCAGATCGTCCACAACGGCACCTTCATCAACAGCTTCGCGTTCCCGCATTTCTGCTACGACGAAAACCGCCAGCTCACCGACAACAACGACCGTCGCAAGTACGGGTTGGGCCCGGCGCAGCGCCTGCCCAAGCGCGATGACGCCGCGGCGCACGCCAACAACCTGATTTCCTGCGATGCCGACTGGGTGCATTTCCAGGCCACGCTTTCCACCAGCGCGGACCAGATCGCGCTGGCGCCGGGTTATCTGCAAAGGGAGTGGGTCAAGGACGGCCGCCGCTATTTCCACTACGTGCAGGACACGCCGATTCTGGATTTCTTCTCGTTCCAGTCGGCGCGCTACCAGGTGGCGCGCGACAAGTGGCACGACGTGAATCTGGAGATCTACTACGACCCGCAGCACCCGTACAACGTCGAGCGGATGTTCAAGGCGATGAAGTTGTCGCTCGACTACTACGACAAGCACTTCGGGCCGTACCAGTTCCGCCAGTTGCGCATCCTCGAATTCCCCGACTACGCATCCTTCGCGCAATCGTTTGCCAACACGGTGCCATTCTCGGAGGCGATCGGTTTCATTGCCGACCTGCGCAAGCCCTCCGACATCGATTACGTCACCTACGTGACCGCGCACGAGATCGGCCACCAGTGGTGGGCACACCAGGCCATCGGCGCCAGCGTGCAGGGCGTGACGATGCTGGACGAATCGCTGGCGCAGTATTCGGCGCTGATGGTGATGAAGCACCTGTACGGTCCGACCAGGATGCGGAAGTTCCTGAAGTACGAACTCGATCGCTACCTGCGCGGGCGTGCGGGCGAACGCGTCGAGGAAATGCCGCTGGCGCTGGTCGAGAACCAGCCGTACATCCACTACCGCAAGGCCTCGGTGATCTTCTACGCACTGGCCGACTACATTGGCGAGGACAAGGTCAACGCGGCGCTGCGCACGTGGCTTGGCAAGGTGAAATTCCAGCAGCCGCCGTACACCGACACTCGCGAGTTGATCGCGGACCTGCGCGCGCAGGCCGGTCCGCAGTACCAGGACCTGATCACCGACTTCATCGACAAGATCACCCTGTTCGACAATCGCATGGTTTCGGCGACGGCGAAGAAGCTGCCGGATGGCAAGTACGAAGTCACGCTGCACGTGCACGCAGGCAAATATTACGCCGACGGCAAGGGCAAGGAGACACGCGCCAAGCTCGACATCCCGGTCGAGCTCGGTGTGTTCGCGCAGGCGAAAGACGGTGAGGAGCAGGACGAAAAACCGCTGTACCTCGCGAAGATGCCGGTGAAGGATGGCGACAGCACACTTACCGTGACGGTGGATGGCAAGCCGTACGAGGCCGGTATCGATCCGTTCAACGAACTGGTCGATCGGGTGTCCGACGACAATCGCGCGCAGGTGACGCTCCAGTGATGACTGCACGGCGACGGGATGCGGCGCCAAGGCGCCGCACCTCGAGCGCGCGATTCACCACCTGTGATCAATCGCGATGGTTCGAGCCCTCGCGGCTGATGGTGAACTTCGATCCGGAGATGCCAAGGTTGATGCCTTGGCCGACACCGCTCAGCGCGAGCGATACCGTTCCCTTGCTCAGCACCTGCGCGGTGCCGGACTTCACTGCGCCGATATCCGCGGAAGCCGCCGCATAGTCGCCCAGCACGTCATCGATTTTGTAGACGTCGGTGAACTTGCCCTGGCCGTCGTTGATGCGCCATTTGCCTGCCGTCAGGCCGCCGCCGCGAATGCGGATATGCACCGGCATGGACTGGCCATTGGCGCAGGTGATCCTGCCGTTGCCGTCGGCATGCTGGTAGATCGCCGACCATCCCTTCAGCGAAAACGTCAATTTGCAGTCGAGGTCGGGTTGTGCCGCCGACGCCGCGCCTGCCATGCCCAAGCCGGCTGCGCCGAACATGGCCGCCCCCATCAATGCCGCTAGCTTTCCGCCGCGAATCCGTTTGAAAGAGTCTTGCGTGCTCATGCTGCCTTCCTCCTGGTTGCGGAACATCGACCGGAAGTTTGAGCAGGTAAAAATGAACGCCGCCGATATTGGCGCCCCACGCGTTGAATACGCCGACGTGTATTCTTCGTGAAGACGATCGCGCGGCGAGGATGCGGTATCAGGCGGGGTGCTTCTTCGACAGCTTGTCGATCAGCTTCACCACGATCGTGCCGCCGGGCACCACCATGCCCGCGAAATCCGCGCCGAGGTCGAACAGGGCGTCGCGATTGCCGAGCGCGCGCACCGCGCCGCCCAGCATGTCGCCTTCCTTGTCGACGCGGCCGGTGAGCCCGTCGATTTCGATCACGCCGGTCTTGTCCTTCCATGCAAACTGGAACGCGTATACCGGGCGGTAGAACAGCGTCAGCGATTCGATGTCGACTTCGTCGCTGGCGATCGCATCGGCTTCCACCGGCGCGGAAAGTTTCGCCTTCACCTGCTGCAGGACTGAAGCCGCGGTGACGGTGGGCGCGATGAACTGTGGCTGGTTGCCGTCCGCCGCCTCCTGATGGGCAAACCGGCCGGCGTAATCGACCAGCGTCTTTTCCGGCGTGTCGCGGCGAAGTGCATCCACGAAATGCGTGAGTGCGGTGACGTTTTCGCAATCTTCCACCGCTGCGAGCTGCAGTTCGCGCCGCGCATCCACCGCCATTTTCTGGCCCAGCAGTTCGACCGACACGACGTGCGGGTGCTCGACCTTGACGTGATAGGCGAGTCTGCGCGTGTAACGGGTACGACGCGCGGCCTTGGCCATCCAGAACGGTTCGTAACGCTTTTCCGTGTTGGCCAGGGTGATTTCGCTTTCCTTCGGCCGATCCCACAATTTCATCCGCGCCAGCATCCCGAACGCACCGACCTTTTCGTGCTCGGCCTGCGCGCGCGCCGAAACCTCGTTGTACACGTCATCGAAGATGCAGATCTTCTCGTCCATTTCCGGCTCCCCTCGGGCGCGGTTCGGCACGCGCCGGCACGCGCGGATATTGCGCCGGGCCGGCTGCGGAATCAACCAGGCCGGCTGCGGATCATGCGGGGTCCCGGCGCATCCGCAATCCGCGTACTCACTTCTTCGGCAACGGCAGGAACTTCGCGGGGTCGTAGCCGCCGACTTCGAACTTCAGGGTTTCCTTGCCGTGATCTTTCGCGGTGACGTCCATTTCGATGACCGTGGCTTTCTGCATCGACGCGATGAAGCGCTTCTCGTCCTTGATGAACATTGCGGGTTCGCCGGTCTTGGGCAGGTATGCCTTCCAGCTTTGGCGCTTGCCGTCGAACCGCATCACGACGTTGCACAGATCCTTGCATACGAAGCCCTTGCTGCCATCGGGCGCGAACAGGTAAACGCTCTCGCCCCATTTCACGTGGCGGCGCAACACCAATCGCACGCTGTTCGCGCTGCGTGGTTCGGAATAGGTGCTGGCCGTCGACTGCTCGCCGCCGACGTTGGCCGTCTGGTAATACCAGAGGTTCGCAAGCCGATCGTGTTCGGCCTTCGCCTTGGCGGCCGCCTGGATCTGCGGCAGCGTCTTCTGCACTTCGGCTGCCGCGGACGTGCCCGGATATTTCTGGACGATTTC
>Ga0207705_10002476_pt1 | contig 14228 bp, 14 predicted proteins | sample KBSC13metaG_FD_184314 | JGI IMG/M metagenome (GOLD analysis project Ga0207705, IMG submission 184314) | Corn rhizosphere microbial communities from Kellogg Biological Station, Michigan, USA - KBS C1-3 metaG (SPAdes) (version 2) | ecosystem: Host-associated > Plants > Roots > Rhizosphere > Soil ...
CTGAGCCGCACTGTCGGCTGGGTCGCACAATGGAAGGAAATGATTGCCGATCCGCAGAAGAAGATCGGTCGGCCGCGCCAGCTCTACGAGGGCTCGCCAAGCCGCGACTACACGCCGATCAAGAGCCGCTGAGCCGCGGCAGCGTCGCCAGCAGCCGCTCGGCGGGGTCCTCGGCGGGCGCCTCCGGCGCGCCCGTCTCCATCAGGGAGCGCAGCCGCCTGAACGCAGCGAGCTGGGTCGCATCGGCGGTGGGCCGGTCGAGCAGGTCGCGCACGGCCTCCACCAGTCGTCCCGGCTCCGGGGGATCGGAAAACAGGATCTCAGGCACTACGGGTGCGTCGAGAATAATGTTGGGCAGCGCCACGTACTGCACCTTGTAGCGTGCAAAGCGCTTGGCCTGTCCGGCGTCGGCGACGTAGGTCGTGACCATCGGCACGCCGGCGAGCGCCAGCTCCAGCGTCACTGTGCCAGTCACCGCCACAGCCGCCACCGCCATAGCGAAACTGCCGAGCGTTTCTGCCTCGCCGGACACGACGCGGACGGGGACGGCCCACGCCGCGGTTTCGGCCGCCAGATGGCCGCGCAAGGCGGCGGGCGTCGGCAGAACAAAACCATCGATCCGCGGGTGATCCTGCAATCGCTCGGCCACCTCCCGTAGCAGCGGCAAAGTGCGGCGGATCTCCCCGATCCGACTCCCTGGCAGCAGCAGCAAGGGGCCGCGGCCGGGCTTTTGCTCCCGGAACGGGAAGCGTTGCAGCGCCGGGTGGGCGACATAGGCGGTGGGCGGGCCTCCGAGGCGCGCCATGGCGGCGGGCTCGAACGGCAGCACCGCCAGCACCTCGTTGAACAGCGCCTTCAACTCCGGCGCCCGCTCCGGCTTCCATGCCCACACCGCGGGCGCGACGTAGAGCACGATGCGGCCGGCATAGCCCGCCCGCCGCAGCCGCTTGGCGATGGCCGCCGAAAACACCTGCGAGTCGATGAGGACCACCAGGTCGGGCCACTGGCGGAGGATCGCCCGCACGGTCTGCCTTACCCGCCACAGCAGCAGCGGCAGGCGCCGGACGACATCGGAGAACCCCATCACCGAAAGATCGCTCATGGGGAAAAGCGAGCGCAGCCCTTCATCACCCATGGCGCTGCCGCCAACGCCCGCCAGCGTGAGTTCGGTCCGCTGCCGCAATCCGGCAATCACTGCTGCCCCGATCCGATCCCCGGACGGCTCTCCGGCAAGGATAAAGAGCGACAGCGCCTCAGCCGGCATCGAGCGACAACCCGACGACCGAGATGCCGAGCTCGGCGGCCAAACGCTCGACGGCGGCACGATCGATGACGACGGCGCCCCCAGCCTCGACCACGATTGTCCCAATCCCGGCGGCGGCGGCGTTGCGCAACGTGTCCGGTCCGATGGCCGGCCGGTCGACCACTCGTCCCTGCTGCGGCTTCAGCGCCTTGGCCAGGATCAGGGGCAGGTCGGCATCGAGCCCGCCGGCCCGATAACCGGCAATTCTTGCCATCAGCGCATCCGTGCCGGCGATATCCTCAGCCGCGATGATCCGTCCGGGAGCGGCCACCACGGCCTGCCCGATATCGAGCCCGCCAATGATCCGCGCCGCGCGCAGAGCCGCGATCGCCGGCGCCCTGAGCACGGCCGGCAGGTCGGGACCGGCGATGTGTCCCGCTGCCGCAAGAATCGCCGGCACGATGGTCTCGGCGCCGACAACCTTGGCGCCGGTCATCGCCAGCACCTTTTCGGCGATCTTGAGGACGGCCGCATCGCCCGATCGTCCCCCGCCCGCACCGGCGAAGCGCTGGAACGCCTCGCGCTCGGTGGCGGAGGCGCGAAGACCGCCAACCATGGTGACATGTGTCGAACGGAAGGTCGTGATCCGCCAGATCAGCTTCGGCAGGTCGGCGGCACGAAACACTTCTTCAACGCCGAGGTCGCGGCGATCGACCAGCGGCAGGATCTGAACTTCATCGCCCGCGGCCCGTGCCCCGCCGATCACCTCGGCGACCAAGGCACCGCCGCCGGCAAGGACGGTCAGCCGCCGGCTCATTCCGGCATTTCGGCGCCGTCGCGAGGCAGCATCAGCGAGCCACCCGAGGGTCTTTGGATAAAATCGAGAACCTGGCTCACCAGCGGGTCGCCGGCAAAGATCTTGCCCGCGTCCTCGACCCGCTCGCGCAGCGTGCCCTCGCTCGAAAACACCATGCGATAAGCAGCGCGCAGCTTGTGGATGCTTTCGCGGTCAAATCCCCGCCGCTTCAGGCCGACGAGGTTCAAGCCGGCGAGGTGCCCCGGATTGCCGGTCGCCATGCCGTACGGGATGACATCGTTTTCGACCTTCGTCATGCCACCCACAAAAGCATGGGCGCCGATGTGCACGAATTGGGTGACGCCGGTGTGCCCCGACAGGATGACGTAGTCGCCAACGCTGCAGTGGCCGGCCAAGCCGGCATTGTTGGAGAGGATGACGTTGTTGCCGAGCCGGCAATCGTGCCCGACATGCACGCCGATCATCAGCAGGCAATGATCGCCGACGAGCGTCTCCATGCCGCCGCCCTCGGTGCCGGGGCTCATAGTGACGTGTTCGCGGATCGTGCAATCTGCCCCGATCACCAGCCGCGACTGCTCCCCGTGGTACTTCAGATCCTGCGGCTCATAGCCAATCGAGGCAAAGGGAAAAATCCGGGTGCGGGCGCCAATCTCGGTGCGGCCCGCGACAGCCACGTGCGACACCAGCTCCACGCCGTCGCCGAGCACAACCTGGTCGCCAACTGAACAATACGGACCGATACTGACTCCCCGCCCGAGTACGGCGCGCGAACTAACGATGGCCGTCGGGTGCACGACCGTCTGCGGGAACGGCATTGCCTCCGCCATCAGTCGGCTCCCACGATCATGGCGCCTACTTCGGCCTCGGCCACCACCACGCCATCGACGATGGCGCGGGCCTCATAGCGGCCGACCGTCTTGCGGCGCTGGATCTTCTTGATGTGGTATTCGAGACGATCCCCCGGCCGCGCCGGCTTGCGGAATTTTGCCTTGTCGATGGTGATCAGCAGCACGATCTTCTTGCCGTCGTTGAGCGCGTCGTGGGCAATCACGGTCGCGCCGGCCGTCTGCGCCATGCCCTCGATGATCAGCACGCCCGGAAACACGGGGTTCTCCGGAAAGTGGCCCTGGAAGATCGGCTCATTGAAGGTGATGTTCTTGATCCCGACCGCCGAGTCGTCGCCGTCGATATCGATGATCTTGTCGATCATCAGGAACGGGTAGCGATGCGGCAAGCACTTCAGGATCGCGTCGATCTCGAGTTTGCCGAGCTGCCGCGTTTCGGGCCTCGTTGCAGTCGTATCCATCAACTCTTGTCCTTGTCTGCGAGCCGGCGCAGGCTGACCAGCCCCCGCCTCCAAGCCCGGACGTCCTCGCCGGGAAAGCCGGCAACATGCGAGCCAGGCGGCACATCCTTGGTGACGCCGGCCCAGGCGTAGATGACGCTCCCCTGGCCGACTGTAATGTGACCGGAAGTGGCTGCCCCGCCGCCAAACATCACGCCGTCCTCTACCACGGTGGAACCGCTGAGACCAACAAAGGCGGCCAACAGACAATTCCTGCCAATGCGGCAATTGTGGCCAATCTGGACCAGATTGTCGATCTTGGTCCCGTCCCCGATCACCGTATCGCCCAAGGCCCCGCGATCGATGGTGCTGTTCGCCCCGACCTCGACGCCGTCCTGCAGGATCACCCGCCCGAGTTGCGGAATCTTCCGATTCGTGCGGGTGAAGTCGAGCCACCCGAAGCCCTCCGTGCCGATCCGCGCCCCCGGCTGCAGCACGACACGGTTGCCGAGATACGCGCAATCGATGCTGCAATTGGCGCCAATAATGCAGTCACGGCCAATTGCGACGCCGGCGCCGATGACCGAATTGGCGCCGATAATGGTGCCGGAGCCAATCTCGACTCCGCGCCCGATGACGACGTTGGCGCCCAGGACCACACCAGATTCGACAAGATCGGCATGCACCCCGGCATCGCGCCCTGCCCCGAGCACCATGCGGGTGTCGGCGGGATAGAGCCGGTGCAGCAGTTCAACGAACAGTTCGTGCGGCTTCGGGCTGACCACCGTAATGGCCGACGCCGGTACCGCGTCACGCAAGGCGGGCGACACAATCACCGCCCCGGCGCCGGTGCCGGCCAGATCACCGAGGTAGTCGCGGTGCGCCGCCAACGCCACGTGCTGCGGGCCGGCCGTTACCAATTCATCGGCCCCCGTTACCACGAGGGCCCGCTCCCGAGCATCCGTCAGCAGCGCGCCAAAACCCACGGCGTCGAGCAACAGGCCAAGGGTGGCCGGATCGGTTGGCGCATGAAAACGGATATCAACCATGGTCCGAACAATCAAAGCAAAAGGCCGCGGCGCAACCGCACCGCGGCCTTTTGAACTTTCTCACGCAGGCTCGGCTAGAGCAAGGTTTGCAGAGTGATCTGGAACACCTGCGGCCGATCCGAAGTCGCCTTCGAGAGCGCGTAGCCGAAGTCGCCACGCAACGGCCCGAACGGCGAATCCCAGATGATCGAGGCACCGACAGAGGCTTTGAGCGGGTTATCCACGCTGCCCGGATCGAGGAACGGAGCCGCCGACGTACCGCCCTTGAGGGTCGGGATGTTCACGCCGTCGATCCAGGCCGCATCCGCCCAGATGGCGCCGCTGAGGCCGTAGTTCTCCGGTACGATCGGCATCGGGAACTGCAATTCACCCGAAATCCCGGCATAGGCGGTCTCGCCGATGAACTCCCCCTGTACCCCGCAGCAGGTCGGATTGAGCCGCGGCCCGAAGCCGCCACTCTCGAAGCCACGCACCAGCTGCGATCCTTCCTTGAAGGAGTCGATCGCCGGCGCTGGGCCTCCCGAGAGGTTGTTTACGATTCCGGCCTGACCCTTCACGCTGGCAACCATGCCGGTGTCCCCGAGCGGCATGAAGTAGCGGGCCTTCGCCTCCGTCTTCACGTCGTTGTAGTCCCAACCGTTATAGGTCTGCGTGAGCACGGCGAGCATGCCGCTGGTCGGGTGCTTGTTATCGTCAAGCGTGTTGTAGTTCAAATTGTAGCCGGCGAAGGCGCGGTTGAGGACGTCGCCGTCACCCACCACCCGCGACGTCGGCCAGTTCTGCGTATACGGCGGCCCCCCCGGCGCACCGGCAGGATCAGATGGACCCGTGCACAACGGGCCAGTCGTCAGGATGCCAACCCCGTTTGCGTCGGTACAGGCAGGCGAGGAGGAGAAGGTGCTCTGCTCGGCCCCGAGGAAGACGTTGCCGGACAGGGCCTCGGTGATCGGCATACCGAGCCGAACCTGGCCACCGATCGAGGTCACCCCGTAGTAGCTGCTCGCCGTCTGGGTCGAGATGTGGTTCCACAAGTCGATACCCGTCGACAGCTTCAGGCCCATGAAGCGCGGCTCGGTGAAGGAGAAGTCAAAGGTACGACCCGATGACGAGGCACCGACGGCAGCACGGACGAACTGCCCACGACCAAGGAAGTTGCGCTCGGTGAGCGAGACCTCGCCGAGAATACCGTCCTGGGTCGAATAGCCCGCGGTCACGCCGTAATCGCCCGTCGACTGCTCGACGACCGTGATGTCGATGATCACCTTGTCGGGCGCACTGCCTTGTTCGGTGGAGATGTCGACGCTCTTGAAGTAGCCGAGCCCCTGGATGGCGCTCTTGTCGCGGCTCAGCAGATTGGCGTTGAAGGGGTCCCCTTCGGAGAAGTCCAGCTGCCGGCGGATGACATAGTCGCGGGTCTTGACGTTGCCGGTGATGTTGATCCGCTCGACATAGACGCGCGGGCCGTTGTCCACCAGATAGGTGATGTCGAGCCGGTGATTGGCGTCATCCCGATCGATGCGCGGCCGCACGTCGGCGAACGGATAGCCCTGCGACGTGGCGCGGAAAGCCATTTCCGATGCGGTTTTCTGTAGGTCGGCCTGTGAATAGGCGCGGCCCTGGTCGGTCGTGATCGAGCCCTTGAGCGAATTCGGATCGAGGTTGGCGATGCTGGTCTCGACCCCTGCCGGGCCGAACGTATAGCGATCGCCTTCAACGATCGTGTAGGTGATGAAATAGCCATTGCGCTTGGCGTCGAACTCGGCCACCGCCGAAGTCACCTGCGCGTCCGGATACCCGTGATTGGCGTAGTAGAGCCGGATCAGCTGCTTGTCGATCTCAAGCTGCTGGTCGGAATAATTGTCATCCTTGATCAGCCAGCTCAGGAACCCGGTCTCGTGGGTGCGGATGACGCCCTTCAGCGTCCCCGCATTGAAGGCATGGTTGCCGGTGAAGTTGATGGCGGCAATGCCGGTGCGGGACCCTTCGTTGATGACGAAGGTAACGCGCAGGCGGCCGTTGTCGACCCGTGCCGTCTGGGCCGTCACGCTCACGCCGTTATAGCCGGCGTCGGTGTAAGCCTGCTTGATGGAATCGATATCGGCATTCACCCGGTCACTCGAATAGCCGCCGCGCGAGGCAACCTGCACCATGGTGAGCAACTCGGCGTCGGAAAAGCGCTGGTTGCCCTGGAACAGCACCGAAGCGACAATGGCATTCTCGCTGACCTTGACGAAGACGATGGAGCCCGACTGGGTGACCGAGACGGTCTTGAACAGACCGGTCTTGTAGAGATTGTCGATCGACTGGCCGATCTTGGCCGGCGTCGAGGGCTTCCCGACGGCCACTGCGAGGCTGGCCACGATGGTCTGCGTATCGACGGCATGGTTGCCCGACACGCTGATCCGGCTGACAGTCTGTGCCAGCGCTTGCGCCGTCCCCACATAGGGCACTGCTGCTCCGGCAAACGGCGCCGCGAACAGGATAGCCAGCGCCAGAATAACGCCGCGCATCAGCTTGTTACGATCGATCATATTTGTCGCTGCCCTTGCCACTGTTGCCCCGGGAGGAATCGTTACCCGTGGCTCCCCCAGCTAACTCCATTGAAAGCTTTTACTGTTTTTTTAACCAAGGGCAAGCCGCAAGCACCCGTTGGGTTACCAAAAGATTGGTGCCCGTGCATTCCTGCAACAGGCCAAACCGGCCGGAAATGCCTCGTTCCGAAAGCCTCAGAACAGGTCGTTGTAGAGCGTAAAAATCGTCAGCGTGAAGACTAGCGCCAGCCCGAAACGGAAGCCGATTTCCTGCACACGGGGGCTGAGCGGCCGGCCCCGGATCGCCTCGACGAGAAAATACATGAGATGCCCACCGTCGAGCATCGGAATGGGAAACAGGTTGAACAGGCCGATGTTGAGCGACAGCAGCGCCATCAGGTTGATCAGCGCCACGACGCCAAGGCTGGCGACCTCGCTCGAAACCTGCGCGACCTTGACCGGCCCGCCAAGTTCCTTGACATCGCCGCGCCCGACGAAGAAATCGCCGAGGAAGGCCCCGGTCCGCTCGACGATGAAGCGAATCTCTTCACTCGTCATGCCAACGGCTTCGACCGGGTTGGGCCGATAAAGCGTAATGTCGGACTGGCTTACATTGCGCGATACGCCAATGCGGCCGATGCGGTGAATCTTGCCGAACATATCCTTGGATTCGGTTGCCTGGGGGGTCAGCACGATCGTCTTGTCGGCGCCCTGCCGGTCGACGACGATGCTGATCGAGCGGTCGGGACTCGTCGAGACGAGCCGCTGGAAATCCTCGAAGCCGCGCACTGCGAAGCCGTCGACCGACTGGATCCTGTCGCCGGTCGTCAGCCCGGCCTGCGCGGCGACGCTGTCGGCCACCACCCCGCCGATCACCGGCGGAATCTCGTAGCGACCGTACCCGACGAGCAGCGCATAGAGCACCACGAAAGTGAAGAGGACATTCGCCGCCGGGCCCGCTGCCGCCACCGCGATGCGCGCCCAGACCCCCTTGTTGACGAACAGCCGCGGCGCCAGGTCCGGCCCGGCATTGGCAATCAGTTCGGCATCCGGCGTTGCGCTGGTGGCGTTCATGTCGCCGACGAAGCGCACATATCCCCCAAGAGGAATCCACGAGATGCGCCAGCGCGTCCCATGGCGATCATTGAAGCCGACGATCTCCGGCCCGAATCCGATCGAGAAGGTCTGGATGGCAATGCCATTCCAGCGCGCCACCAGATAGTGCCCCATCTCGTGCACGAAGACGATGACGGTCAGCACGACGATGAACGGCAGGATGTAGGTCACCAGACCGAGGAGCGAGGCGAACATGGACACCTATTTCGATTTCACCCGGCGCGGCGCGGCGAGCCCCGGCAGGCGGCCGAAAGCACTAGCGCCCGATTGCGGTAGCATTGCGTTGCGCTACCACGTCAGGAAGCCGGCGGCCACCGCGCCGGGCCCCAAATGCAGGACGCCGACCACATAGAGGAACAGTACCCCGAAGGTCACGCTGTCGAGGCGATCCATCAACCCGCCGTGACCCGGAATGATGTCGCCGCTGTCCTTGACCCGGAAGCGGCGCTTGAGCGCGCTCTCGGCGAGGTCTCCCACCTGGCCGAGGACGCTCATCGAGGCGCAGAGAATGAGCCCGATCCACCACGGCGACGAGGTCACAAAATGCCAGACGACCAGCCCCATCAGCGTGCCAAGTGCCAATCCGCCAAGCGCGCCCGACCAGGTCTTGGCCGGTGAAATGCCCGGGGCGAGCTTTTCCCCGCCAAGCTGGCGGCCGGTGAAGAAGGCGCCCGTATCGGTGAGCCAGATCGTCGTGCCGAGCAGCACGCCCGCCCACATGCCGATACCGTCGACAGCGTCGCCCCGCATGCTCAGGATGGCGATCACCACGACACCGAGATAGAGGAGGCCGCAGGCGCGCCAGACTGCCCCTTCGCCCCCACGGACCAGCGACGCGACGGCGCCCACCGCGACGACCGCCAGGGTGGCCAGCGGTCCCCAGAGCGGGAACAGCAACCCCGCCACGAAGACCAAGCCGATAAGGAAAATACCGAAGGGCGTCAGTCGCTTGAGAGTGACCATCCGCTCCCACTCGCGGTAGGCCCCGGCAAACACCGCGCCGACGACCGCGGCGAACAGATAGCCACCGACATAGAGCGAAATCGCCGTCAGCGGCACCAGCACCACTGCCGAGGCAAAGCGTGGGCCAAGGTCGGACCAACTTCGCCGACCCGAAGGTGTCTTGCTGTCCGGCTCCGGGTCCACGCTCACCGGCCTTGCGCCTCGATCCCCCCGAACCGCCGTTCGCGGGCCGAATAATCGTCCAGCACGCGCAGAAACGTCGCTTCGTTGAAATCGGGCCAGTTCTCCTCGATGAAGATCAACTCGGAGTACGCCCCCTGCCAGAGCAGAAAGTTGGAAAACCGCCGCTCGCCGCTGGTGCGGATGATGAGGTCGGGATCGGGCATGCCGCCGGTATAGAGCGCGTCGGCGATGGTCTGTTCGTTGATTTCTTCCGGCTTCAGCCGCCCCGCCGCGACCGCTTCGGCAATCTGTCGGGTCGCCTCGGTGATCTCGGCCTTGCCGCCGTAGTTGAAGGCGACGATCAGATTGAGGCCGGTATTTGCCGCCGTCTTTGCCTCGACGTCGGCGATCAGCCGCCGCAGCGGCTCCTCGAGGTCGCGTCGGGCGCCGATGATGCGCACCCGGACATTGTTGCGAATGAGGGTGTCGAGATCGGAAGCGATGAAGCGATGAAGCAGCGAAAAGATGAAACGCACCTCGTCGCGGGGCCGCGTCCAGTTCTCCGACGAAAAGCTGAACACCGTCAGGTATTGCACCTCATAGCGGATGCACAGCTCCACCATCCGCCGCAGCGCCTTGACGCCGGCGACGTGGCCCTCGGTACGCGCCTTGCCGCGGGCCCGCGCCCAGCGGCCGTTGCCATCCATGATGACGCCGATATGCCCCGGTATGCGGAGCTCGGTGCCTGGACGAAGCTGGCTCTGAACGGCAGAATCGGCGGCCATCACGTCCTCCCGGCGGCCCAGTCTAAAGTGTGTTCCCGGATTATCGATGACCTTTTTCCGTCCCGAGACCGCACGCTTCAGCCAAATTCTAAACCTGCATGATTTCGCGTTCCTTGACCGCGATCACATTGTCGATCTCGGCCACCGCGTCATCCGTCGCCTTCTGCACCAGGTCGGCCTGCAATCGGCCGTCGTCCTGGCCAATGTCGCCGTCCTTCTCGAGCTTCTTCAGCACTTCCATGCCGTCGCGCCGAACGTGACGAACGGCGATCCGTGCCTGCTCGGCATAATTGTGGGCAACCTTGGTCAGTTCGCGGCGGCGCTCTTCATTGAGCTCCGGCAGCGGCACGCGGATCACCGTGCCTTCACCGATCGGGTTGAGTCCGAGGCCGCTATCGCGGATCGCCTTCTCAACCGCATTGGTCATCGAACGGTCCCAGACCTGCACACTCAACATGCGCGATTCCGGCACCGACACCGTCGCCACCTGGTTGAGCGGCATGCGGGTGCCGTATGCTTCGACTGTCACCGGCTCGAGCAGGCTGGCGCTGGCGCGCCCGGTACGCAGCCCCGTCAGCTCATCCTTGAGCGAGGCAATCGACTTCTGCATCCGTGACTTCAGCTCATCGAGCGAAAACTTGGCAGGCATAGATAAACTCCTGTCGGTCAGCCGACCCGCGTACTGCGCGTCCGGCCGGTGAGGACTCCCATCAGCCCCTCTTTGTCCCCCAGTGCATAAACCAATATCGGCAAGCCGTTATCGCGGGCAAGGGCGAAGGCCGCGGTATCCATAACTCGGAGATCACGCGCGATGACCTCCTCGTGGCTGATGGTCTCGTAGCGCTTGGCATTGGGGTTCTTCTTGGGGTCTTCCGAATATACCCCGTCAACCTTGGTACCCTTCAGCACCACGTCGCAGTCGAGCTCGATAGCCCGCAGCGCCGCGGCCGTATCGGTGGTGAAGAACGGATTGCCGGTGCCCCCGCCGAGCACCACCACGTAGCCCTCGTCCAGGGCCGCCTTGGCTGCGCGCGCAGTGTAGGTATCGGCTACCGAGGGCATGGTCGTGGCAGAAAAGACTTTGGACTTCACGCCGGCCCGCGATACGGCGCTCGACAGCGCCAGCGCATTGATGACCGTGCCGAGCGTTCCCATCATGTCGGCAGTGACCCGATCGGCTCCGCCGGCCGCTACCGACATGCCGCGAAAGATATTGCCCCCGCCGGTGACGATGGCGATCTGCACGCCGGCACGAGCGGCGTCGGCGATCTGCTTGGCGGTCGCCTCGAGAAATGCCGTCTCGATGCCGAAGGATTGGTCGCCGGCGAGAACTTCGCCCGAGACCTTCAACAAAATCCGCTTGAAGCCGGATTTGATCATGAATTCATCCCTCTCGCGGCCGCGCCGAGACCGCCCGCAGGTTTCGATCGAAGCCCTTGCCACTCCGTAGTCGCAACCGGGTGCAGCCGCAAGGGACTCGGCCGCCGCGGCCGGCAACAAAAAGGGGGCGCACCGGCCCCCCTTCCCTTCGCCGCTTGCCGGTCGGCTACTTGGCACCGACGGTCGCTGCCACCTCGGCGGCGAAGTCGGTCGCTTCCTTCTCGATGCCCTCGCCGAGCGCATAGCGCACGAAGCGGGTCAGCTTGATCGGCGCCCCGGCATCCTTTTCGGCCGCCTTGATGACGTCGGCAACCTTGGTCTCGCCGTCGATGACGAACACCTGCGCCAGCAGCGTCACTTCCTCGTAGTATTTGCGGATGCGGCCTTCGATCATCTTCTCGACGACGTTGTCGGGCTTGCCCGAGGCCTTGGCCTGCTCGGTGAAGATCGCCCGCTCGCGAGCCACTATCTCCGGATCGATTTCGTCCGGCGATACGGCCAGCGGGTTGGTATTGGCGATATGCATGGCCAATTGCTTGCCGAGCGCGGCGAGCACGTCCTTGTTGCCCGTCGATTCGAGCCCGACAATGATGCCGAGCTTGCCGAGGCCGGGCTTGACCGAATTGTGCACATAGCTGCCGATGACGCCGTCCTTGACGGTGATCAGCGCGCTGCGGCGCAAGGTCATGTTCTCACCGATGGTGGCGATGGCGTTCGTCAGCTCACCCGACACCGAGCGCCCCGAATCCGGGTACGCCATTTCGGACAGCACCGTGACATCGCCGCCTGCCTTGACGGCCAGCTTGGCGATATTGCCGACGATCGTCTGGAACTGCTCGTTGCGGGCGACAAAATCAGTCTCGGAATTGACCTCGACGATTGCTCCCTGAGTACCCTCGATCTGAATGCCGACGAGGCCTTCGGAGGCGACCCGGCCGGCCTTCTTGGCCGCCTTGGCGAGCCCGCGCGTCCGCAGCCAGTCGATGGCGGCTTCCATATCGCCGCCGGTTTCGGCCAGGGCCTTCTTGCAATCCATCATGCCGACGCCGGTTGCTTCGCGCAGTTCCTTGACCTGCTGTGCCGTGATTTGCATCTCGATCACCTCTTCTGCGGCGCTCGCGGCCGCCGCTGTTTGACTGGATCGAAGCCCCGCCCTGCGCAATGGCAGGTGGGGCTTCATAGTGTTGGTGAAGGGCAGCCGGCCTCAGGCCGGTGCAGTTCAGTTCTGGGCTGCTGCCGGTTCGGCGGCCGCTGCATCGGCCTCCGGCACAGCCAGCGCCGGCTCTTCCGGCGCGACGGCGGAAGCGCCGAGATCAGCGCCGCGCGCGGTCGAGGAGCGCGAGATGCCGTCGATCGCGGCCCGCGAGACGAGGCCGCAATAGAGCTCCAGCGCCCGGCTGGCGTCGTCATTGCCCGGAATCGGGAAATCGACGATGTCGGGATCGGAATTCGTGTCGATGACGGCGATCACCGGAATGCCGAGGCGCTTGGCCTCCTTGATGGCGTTGGCTTCCTTGTTGGTGTCGATCACGAACAGCAGGTTGGGCAGGTTGCCCATGTCCTTGATGCCGCCGAGGTCGCGGTCGAGCCGCTCACGCTCGCGGCTCAGCAGCAGCTGTTCCTTCTTGGTGAGGCCGGAATTGCCCTCGGCCTCCTGGGCCTCGAGTTCCCGCAGCCGCGCGATCGAACGCGAAATGGTCTGCCAGTTGGTCAGCGTACCACCGAGCCAGCGCGAATTGACGAAGTACTGGGCCGACTGGCGGGCCGCTTCGGCGACGACCGGAGCCGCCTGCCGCTTGGTGCCGACGAACAGCACGCGGCCGCCATCGGCGACGGTGTCGCTGACGAGTTGCAGCGCCTGGCTGAGCAGCGGCACGGTCTGCGCCAGGTCGAGGATGTGGATGTCGTTGCGCACGCCGAAGATGTAGCGTTCCATCTTCGGGTTCCAGCGATGCTTCTGGTGGCCGAAGTGAACGCCTGCCTCGAGCAGTTGGCGCATGGAGAAATCGGGCAATGCCATGATGGCAGCTTCCTTTACCGGTTGAACCTCCGCGAAGCCTTGCGACGGATTTCCGCCACCGGATGGAGCGCCACAGGCGCGCCACGCTTCGCGTGTGAATTACGCCGGCGGATGCCGGACGCGCCGCGGATATAGGGGAAGCAGGCCGGATTTGCAAGGCGCGTGCCCGGCGCCGTCCAGCTACCCCCTGCCCGACGCCCGGCGCGCCTGCTACCCTGGAGCGTTTCCAGGAAAAGTGCGAAGCGGTTTTCCGGTTCGGAAACGCGACAAGACCAGGAGTTGGAGCTCCCGTTCCGATTCAATCGGAACGGGAAATGCTCCAGTCGTTCAACCCCAGAGGAGGAACACCATGCCGAGCATTCTGAACCCCTATCTCAGTTTCACCGACAATGCCCGCGAAGCGATCGAGTTCTATCGCTCCGTCTTCGGCGGCGAAGTGCAGGTCATGCCGTTCGGCGACATGGCGCACCAGCCATCGCAGCGTGACCTCGTCATGCACGCCCAGCTCAACGCGCCCAACGGCTTCGTGCTGATGGCGTCGGACACGCCGCCCGAAATGCAGCGCACGGCCGGCAACAACATCAGCGTCTCGCTGAGCGGCGACAACGATGCGGAACTGCGCGGCTACTGGGACAAGCTCGCCGCAGGTGGCAACATCGCCTATCCGCTCGCCAAGGCGCCCTGGGGTGATAGTTTCGGCATGCTGACCGACAAGTTCGGGATCCCCTGGATGGTCAATATCGCTGGTCCCAAAGCCTGATCGGTTGCCACCGGCGCACAGCGGCGCGGCAGATGTGCCGCGCCGCCCGGAACTCGGACCGGATAATGCCTAGACGCTGCCTCGACGTCCCTTGACTACGGCACCGTAGATCACGAG
>Ga0207705_10002477_pt1 | contig 14226 bp, 15 predicted proteins | sample KBSC13metaG_FD_184314 | JGI IMG/M metagenome (GOLD analysis project Ga0207705, IMG submission 184314) | Corn rhizosphere microbial communities from Kellogg Biological Station, Michigan, USA - KBS C1-3 metaG (SPAdes) (version 2) | ecosystem: Host-associated > Plants > Roots > Rhizosphere > Soil ...
ATATAGATGTCGATCGTGGTGTCGGGGTCGCTGACCGCGATCACGCCCGCGACGTCGCCATCGGGGATGAGGATCACACCGCAGCCGATGCCGCGCAATTCGGCGATCAGTTTGTCGTGGCGCGGTCGATCGAGCACGCAGGCCATGACCTCGTGCGGGTCGACGCCCTTGGCCTTGGCGATTGCGCAGACATTCTCGGTCGGCGTCTGCTTGAGACTGACCAGCCCCTTGGCGTAGCCCGGCCCGATCGCGATCTTCTCCATATAGACGTCGGGTGCGTTGAGCAGGCAGCCTTCCTCGGCGATAGCCAGCACCGCGAGCGCGTTAGGCCCGGCCTTGGCGACGATCGAGGTGCCTTCGAGCGGATCGAGCGCGATGTCGATCTTGGGGCCGCTGCCCTGACCGACCTTCTCTCCGATATAGAGCATCGGCGCTTCGTCGCGCTCTCCCTCGCCGATCACGACCGTGCCGTCGAATTCGAGTTCGTTGAAAGCCTGGCGCATCGCCTCGACCGCGGCGGCATCGGCGGCTTTCTCGTCGCCGCGCCCCGACAGCCGCGACGCAGCGATCGCCGCAGCCTCGGTCACCCGCACCATTTCCAATACCAGTACGCGATCGAGCGTCTTCGAAGCCTTCACCGCCATCGCGCGCCTGTCTCCTGTCTGCGGGGTGTTGCGGGCGCGATAGGCGCGCCATGTGACCTTGTCGAGAAACGCGCTGGTAGCGCTTTGCATTTTTGCATCCGCCTCGGCGGATAGGTCCGATCCGGTCGGCAAAGCTGGCCAAAGCGCCGTGTTCGGGGCAACACCCCCGCGTACCGACGGGAGATGCCGATGCGTCTGATCCTTGCCGCGATCCTGCTGGGCACCCCGCCCGCTTTCGCCACGCCGCTGGGGCCGCCTACGCCCGTCGCTGCCAAGACGACCCCGGCGCAGCAGGCGATTAGCCTGTATCGCGATGAATATCGGCACGGTTACGTGGCTTGTCCGGGACCTACCCATGCCAACGAGGTCGTGATCTGCGGCAATGGTAGGGGCGGATCGGCCAACCGCATCCCGCTGCCCGATGAGCGTGCTCCGCCCGACTGGGCGCGCATGGCGATCGGCGAGCTGCCCTCTGGCAAGGACGCGCTGGCCAATACCGAGGGCGGCCCGTGCGTGTCGGCGAACTGCCCTGCGCATGGCGCGTTCGACGTTATTGCCGGCACATTGGGTGTGGTGCAGGTCGCCCGCGCGCTGATCGATCCCGAAGGCGCATCGGACTATGCCGACCGCCACCCGTGGAAACCCAAGGGCTGACGCATACTGTGCAGGGCTTAATCCGATAGTATCTCGCGAAGCCCATGAGTAAGGCGGGCGACATGCGGACATGGCTGCTTATCTCGCACTGTCAGACCTTTGGCCTCGCCAATAGTCTCAACCTGCTGGCGCCCGGCATCCGAGTTGAGGCGATAGACATCTGGGAATATCGCAGGATATCTCGGCTGCGCACGCCAAGTTTCCCGATTACGAGCGCGTGATCGTCCATCCCGAGGTGCTGGAGACGCCCGGCGCGGATTTCTCCACCGCGCATCGGATGGATATTCTGCCGGGATTGGATTTTCGCGGCTATCACCCCGACATGTGCTACGCTACCGCCGGCGTCGAAATGGTGTCGGGGCCGACCGCCGTCTATCATTCGATGATCGCGATCGCGGCGTTCAATCGGGGGCTGAGCGCGGAGGACACGATCCGCCTCTACAATGGCGCCTCGTACGAGGCCTGCGGCTATATGGACATGTGGCAGTCCGAACGGAATGCCGTGCTTGCCAGGTTCGGTGCGGTCGGGATCGATCTTGCGCCCGATCTGCGCCGCTGGTCGGCCGGCCCGCCGTTCATGTACAGCATCAATCACCCGCGCATCTTCTGTCTCTACGATATCGCCCGCGCCTATCTTGTGCGCGAGGGTGTCGAGACCTTGTTCAGCGATGTGCTGCCGCCCGACAATCTCGTGCAGAGCACCTGCTTTGCCGTCTATCCGGAGATCGGCGAGCGGTTGGGGGTCGAGGGCCGCTATGTGTTCAAGTCGGCGGGCGCGTATCACAGCTTCTCGCTGGAGACGTTCGTGCGCGCCAGCTTCCATGACTATGCGCGCTTCGGCGTGGGCAACATCGTCCCCGACATCCAGGTGCAGGAGCGCTATGCCGCGCTCGACGTGCTGTTCTAGGCAAGCGCCATGGCCAATCCTTATTCCGGTCTCCCCGATTTCCAATTCTGGCGCCGATCCATTTCGGGCGTCGCGCCGCACGAGGTGGATCCGGTGGTCGAGCCCCGCTTCCGGATCGACCGTGCCAGCAAGGTGGCGACTGCGGGCAGCTGCTTCGCGCAGCACATCTCGCGCCGGCTGAGCGCGAGCGGCTTCAATTACTTCGTGCCGGAAAACGGCAGCGACCTGCCGGACGACGAGCGGCAAGCACGGCATTATAACGTGTTCTCGGCACGCTACGGCAACATCTACACCACCGCGCAGCTGCGCCAGTTGCTCGACGAAACGCTGGCGACCCGCCGTTACCAGGATCGCGCCTGGGTTCGCCCCGATGGCCGCCTGGTCGATCCACTACGTCCCCAGATCGAGCCGGCGGGCTTCGCCACCGCGTTCGAGGTTGGCGAGGCGCGTGCGCGCCACCTGGAAAAGGTGCGATCGGTGTTTCTCGACTCAGACATCTTCATCTTCACCCTCGGCCTGACCGAGGCCTGGCGTTCGCGTGGCGACGGGACGGTGTTTCCGCTGGCACCGGGGGTGGCGGCGGGCGACTATGATCCGGCCCGGCACGAATTCGTCAATTTCGACGTAGGCGGCGTCGCGGACGATCTGTTCGCTTTCCTCGACGGGCTGAAGGCGGCCAACCCGAACGTGCGGGTGATCCTCACCGTCTCGCCCGTTCCGCTGATCGCTACGTTCGAGCCGCGCAGCGTCCTGTCTTCCACGGTCTACAGCAAGAGCGTGCTGCGCGTGGTCGCCGACATGGCGATCCGGCGTTACGACTGGGTCGATTACTTCCCCTCGTACGAGATCATCACCGGCAGCCATGCCGGCGCGCGCTATTACGAGGAGGACGCGCGCGAGGTGAACCATCTCGGCATCGCGCATGCGATGCGCTGCTTCTTCGACAATTACGTCACCGGTCGAAAGCGCGCTGGGACAGCGGCACCGGCCGTGTCTCAATCCTCGCAGGCGGGCCTGATCTGCGACGAGGAGATGATCGACTCGGTTCGCACCTAACCGGCGAGGATGTGCATCAGCATCGGCGCGCGGAGCAGGCTGGGCGAACCTTCGAGCTTGTCGAGCGCCGCGACGACCGATCGTTCGGGCCCTTCGTGCGTAACCATCACCAGGAGCACGCTGCCGTCGGGCGCCGCGCCGCGCTGTATCAAGCTTTCGATCGAGACGCCGGCATCGCGCATCGCTGCGGCCAACTCAGCGAGCACGCCCGGCCGGTCGGCGACGGTGAAGCGCAGGTAAGCGCGTCCGCGCCGCTCGCCCGCGGGCGCGACCTTGGCATGCGACAGGCTCTTCACCGGCATGCCGAAGGCAGGGCCATATTCGCCGCGAGCTATGTCTATCAGATCGGCGACGACCGCGCTCGCGGTCGGGCCTTCGCCAGCACCCCGGCCCTGAAACAGCAGCCGGCCGACGAAATTGCCCTCCGCCACCACCGCGTTCAGCGATCCGGTTACATGTGCGAGCGGATGGCCCATCGGCACGAGGCAGGGATGGACGCGCTGGAACAGCCCTTTGCCGTTGGATTCGCCATAGCCGACCAGCCGCACCCTGAAGCCGAGCGCTGCCGCCTCGGCAATGTCCGCGCCCAGCACATGGCGGATGCCGGTGACCTGGACCGACCCGAAATCCACTTCGGTCCCGAAGGCGAGGCTGGAGAGGATGGCAAGCTTATGCGCGGCATCGACGCCGTCGATGTCGAAGCTGGGATCGGCCTCGGCGTAACCCAGCGACTGGGCCTCGCCAAGCACCTCGGCGAAGTCGCGGCCTTCCGCTTCCATCGTCGTCAGGATGTAATTGCAGGTGCCGTTCAGAATCCCATAGACATGGTCGATCGCATTGGCCGCCGCACCCTCGCGCAGGCCTTTGATCACCGGGATGCCGCCCGCGACCGCGGCTTCGTATTTGAGCGCGGTGTTGGCCGCCTCGGCGGCGGTGGCGAGCTCCAGCCCGTGATGCGCGAGCATCGCCTTGTTGGCGGTGACGAACGCCTTGCCCCTGGCCAGAGTGGCGCGCGCCAGCGTGAGCGCGGGCCCGTCCGATCCGCCGATCAGCTCGACCACCGCATCGACATCGTCGCGCGCCGCCAGGGAGGCCGTGTCGTCGACCCAGTCGATGCCCGAAAGGTCGATGCCGCGGTCGCGCGTGCGGTCGCGCGCGGACACCGCAACGATCTCCAGCCCTCGCCCGGCGCGGCGCTCGATCAGCGCTTCGTTCTCGGCCAACAATTTGACCACACCCGCGCCCACGGTGCCGAGCCCTGCCAGGGCGATGCGAAGCTTCTCTGCCATAATGCGATCCCCCTGCCCGCTGTTGCAACCCGTCGCAAGAGCGGGAACGGCCCGGGCTCCCCCTTCGTTCTTTATCCAAGCAGTTCGAAGGAGAGTGAGATGGCAGACATCAACGACACTGACCTCAAGGATCCCGTCGTGATGACCGAAGAAGAACGGATCGCGATGGAAGAGCGCAAGGCGGCCAAGAGCTGGCAATATGGCCAGCAGGGCGACCGCATCGATACCACGATGGGCAACATGGGCGGTGCGGGCGCATCCGCTTCCGGACCGGATATTTCCGAACAGTCCAAGCCCATGCCCGGCAATTCGAGCGATGAGCCTAGCCGCTGATGGACGACAAAGCGAAAGTGGGCAGCGCCGGGGGTGACCCCGGCGCCGCTGAGCGCGGCAAGCCGGCGACCGTGCGCCCCGATGGAGAGGTTCATGGCTCGGGGGCGGGTGCGGGAGGCGGAGGCACCCCGGAAGACTTCGATTCCGACAGTGCCAGCGGCGGCGGCGCGGATATTGAGCCGCGTAAGCCGCATCCGGCCGACGGTCCGCACTGAACAGCTAAAGCTTAATCGGTCGTCCGCTTGCGGCGTGGGCGGCGTGCCTGCGGCGTTGGCTTCGGCTTTGCGTCCGGCTTAGGCTTTGCCCCGCGCACCCGGCGCACCAGCGGAACCGCGACCAGCAGGCCGACTGCCGCCGCGACCGCGCCGCCGATCAACGTAAAGCCAAGCGCACCGATCGCGGGCGCATGCGGGATTTGGGGGGCCGCGTCCTTTTCGGACCGAGGCGACTCGGCGCCATGCGGCGGGGGGGCTTGATCTTCGCTCATATCTGCTCCCAAGCGGCTCAATCGGTCGCGGACAAGGCCTCAACGCACAATTTTGCGACCGGATTCGATTCCGGGCCGCAATAATCCACGATATCCACGTTATCCACAGGGCTGGACCCCTATTTTCCGCTGGTGCGACTCGGTCGCCCGTGAGAGCTTCTGGATGTGCTCGGGAGACGGGCTCGGCGGGAAACCAAAGAGCAAAGATCCCAAGGACATCCGAAGCGGAACGCGGACGAAAGCTCTTCGGAGCGGACGAAGGCGGAAAGCAGAGGAAAGGCGCCGGAAGAGATGGCGATGGCGGACGGGCCGCAAGGTTAACGTCAGCGATCAATATCCCAAGAAGGGCCGCTGAACAGCGGAGGATTTCGGTCCGAAGCAAAGCAGCGACGCCTGAGCGATCCACGACCGCACCCGTAAGGGTTAGGATCCGCAAGGATGTTGGCCCGGAAGGGTTCGGAGACCGGAGGCGCTCGGCGCAGTGGGGGCTGGTGGCAACACCAGCCCCCATTTTCTTTATCTGACCTTTCAGACGATTCCGAGATAAGCAGGGGAATCTTCGGAGAGTGCGGGATGACACACGCTCCCCGCCATGCCGGACCTGTTCCGGCATCCACCTATCCTCGAATGAATCGTGCGTGGCCTAGTGGACCCCGGAACAAGTCCGGAGTGACGATTTCACGGACTGCCGCGCTTACACCGCGGGCGTAAATTCCCGTGCGGCCGGCATCGTCGCGCGCTGGCGCTCGATCTGCTCAGAATACATCCTTGCCAACCGGCCATACCCCCGTCGCGCGGCGGGGGTCGCGCGAAGCTTCGAGCGCACAAGGGCGATGCCACGACGGTGGTAGAGATCGATGAGGTCCATATCCCGTCTCCTTCACGCTCGAAATAGCGGGAGCCGTTTATCTCTCATAGCCGTGCCCAGGCTCCACGGGGCCGGTACGAATCTGTGGATAACACGCCTCCCCCGAGTCGCGGAGTCGATTCCGTCAGGCGGAGAGGGTCACGCGGCGGATAGATTGCGCCATTCTTCGGCCAGTATGGAGAAAAGCGCCGTATCGCGCACATGGCCGGTCCAAGTGATCCGCTCGGCACGGATCAGCCCATCCTGGTTGGCGCCGAGTTTTCTAACGGCCGCCTTGGAACGCGCATTGCGGTCGTCGACTCGGAATTCGACCCGCCGGATACCACAGGCGAAAGCGCGGTCGAGCAGCATCGTTTTCACGCGGCGATTGAAACCGGTCCCCCGCACTTCGGGCACATAATAGGTATTGCCGATCTCGACCGTCTGGCGCGCGGGGAGATAGCCGAGGAAGGCGGTCATGCCGACCAGCTTGCCGTCCTTCATCACCGCGAACGGATAGGTGTTGTCCCGCCCGCGCAGGCCGTCGAACTGCGCTTCGAAATGGTCGGGATCCCAGGAGGTGCCGTAGATCGGCCAGATTTCCAGATCCTGGGCGCAGGCCGCCTTGAGGTCGGCGCGATGTCGCTCAACGAGCGGTTCGAGCCGGATATCGCCCGCTTCGATCGGCGCGCCGAGGTCAGTCATCCTGACCGAGATCGCGCGCCACGGTCGGCGTGCGCAGCAAGGCGTCGATACGGGCGCCCTCGTCGAAACTTTCGTCGGGCAGGAATTTGAGCTTCGCCGCATATTTGAGGTTCACGCGCTTCGCGACCTCACTCTGGAAATACGCAGTGTTGGTGCGCAGCGCCTTCAGTACCTTGTCCTCGTCCGATCCGAGCAAAGGCTTCACGAACACGGTCGCATGCTTCAGGTCGGGCGACATCCGCACCTCCGTCACGGAGACGAGGTGGCTGGCCAGCACATCGTCATGCACGTCGCCGCGCATCAGGATTTCGGACAGGATGTGACGCACCTGCTCGCCGACGCGCAGCAGCCGGACCGAACGGCCTTCAGGGGTTTCGTTGTGGCGCATGATGCAGCCCTTCCGTATGCGTCATCCCGGCGAAAGCCGGGATCTCAGGAGAAGAAGCGATCGCTGCCGCCTGAGACCCCAGCTTGCGCTGGGGTGACGTGATTACAAAGTCCGTTCACGCTCCTCGACCTCGAACGTCTCAAGGAAGTCGCCTGCCTTGATGTCGGTCGAGCCTTCGAAGGTGACGCCGCATTCCAGGCCGGCGCGAACCTCGGCCACGTCATCCTTGAAGCGACGCAGCGAAGCGATCTTGCCGTTGTAGATGATGACGTCGTCGCGGGTGAGACGCGCGCGCAGGTCCTTCTTGATATAGCCCTCGGTGACGAGCAGGCCGGCGGCCTTGCCGTGCTTGCCCGCCGAGAAGACCTCGCGGACTTCGGCGCGGCCGACCACGGTCTCGAAATATTCGGGACCAAGCTGGCCCGCCATCGCGGCGCGGATCTCGTCGAGCAGGTCGTAGATCACGTCATAATATTTGAGCGCGACCCCGTCCCGCGTGGCGATTTCGCGCGCCTTGGCGTTGGCGCGGACGTTGAAGCCAATGATCGGCGCGCGTGAGGCTGCCGCGAGCGACACGTCGCTCTCGGTGATGCCGCCGACGCCCGAATGCAGCACGCGCACCTGGATATCGTCGTTGCCGATCTTCTGCATCGAACCGATGATCGCTTCGACCGAACCTTGCGTGTCGGCCTTGACCACCACCGGATATTGCTCCGCCTGCTTGTCGCGCAGCGCCGAGAACATCGATTCCAGCGAAGCCGGCGCCTGCGTGGTGCGCTTGGCCTGGATCACGCTCGCACGGTAAGCGGCGACCTCGCGTGCGCGCGCCTCGTTCTCCACAACGGTCAGCTGATCCGCCGCACCGGGCACGCCCGAAATGCCGAGGATCTCGACCGGGACCGAGGGGCCGGCGGACTTCACCTGCTTGCCCTTGTCGTCGATCAGCGCACGGACCTTGCCGCTCTCCGGCCCGACCACGAAGATATCGCCGGTCTTGAGCGTGCCACGGCGGACGAGCACGGTCGCGACCGGGCCGCGGCCCTTGTCGAGCTGCGCCTCTATCACCACGCCCTCGGCCTCGCGGTCGGGGTTGGCCTTCAATTCCATCACTTCGGCCTGGAGCTGGATCTTCTCGATCAGCTCGTCGAGGCCAGTCTTGGCGGTCGCCGAAACCTCGACCTCCTGCACGTCGCCGCCCATGCTTTCGACCTGGACGTCATATTGCAGCAGTGCCTCGCGGACGCGCTGGGCGTTGGAGCCCGGCTTGTCCATCTTGTTGATGGCGACGATCATCGGCTTGTTGGCCGCCTTGGTATGGTTGATCGCCTCGATCGTCTGCGGACGGATGCCATCGTCGCCGGCGACCACGATCACGACGATGTCGGTCACGTCGGCGCCGCGCGCGCGCATTTCGCTGAAGGCTTCGTGGCCGGGCGTGTCGAGGAAGGTGATCTTCGACCCGTCCTTCTGCGTCACCATGTAAGCGCCGATATGCTGGGTGATGCCGCCCGCTTCGCCCGCAGCGACATCGGTGCCGCGCAGCGCGTCGAGCAGGCTGGTCTTGCCGTGATCGACGTGGCCCATGATCGTGACGACCGGCGCACGCGGCTGCAGTGTATCGTCCGCATCGACGTCGGTCTCGGTGACGATGTCGACGTCGCTTTCGGAAACGCGACGGATGTTATGGCCGAACTCGCTGACCAGCAGTTCGGCCGTGTCCTGATCGATCACCTGATTGGAGGTGACCGGGGTACCCATCTTGAACAATGCCTTGACCAGGTCGGCGGTCCGCTCGGCCATACGGTTGGCGAGTTCGGCAACCGTGATCGCTTCCGGCACCACCACATCGCGCACCTGCTTGACGGCGGGGCCGCCCATCTGGTGCGCGCGCTTGTCCTTCTCACGAGCGCGCTTGAGCGCGGCGAGCGAACGCGCACGCGCGCCGCCGTCGCCATCGTCGAGGGCGCGGGTGACGGTGAGCTTGCCCGATTGGCGGCGATCGTCGCCCTGGCGGCCACGCGCGGGACGCGCGGGCTCGGGGCGCTTGGTGACGACCGGCGTGAAGCGGCGGGGCGGGGGCGCGCCGGGACGGCGATCACTATCGTCGGCGACTTCCTCGGTGACAACCGGCTCCTCGGCCTCTGGGGCCGGAGCAGCGGCCGCAGCGGCAGCCTCCTCGGCAGCCTTGCGTTCGGCCTCCTCAGCGGCGCGGCGATTTTCCTCGGCGCGGCGCTTTTCGTCCTCGGTGGATTCACGGGCCGCGATTTCCTCGCGGCGGCGTGCATCCTCAAGCGCGCTCATGCGCGCCTCATCGGCCTCGCGCAGCAGGCGTTCCTGCTGTTCGCGGCGCTCGAGCGCGGTCATCGGACGCGCGGACGGGGCGGGGGCGACAGGCGCCGGGGCGGGTGCCGGAGCAGGCGCGACCGGTGCAGGTGCCACCGTCTCGACGACAGGCGCTTCGGCCTCGGGCGCAGGTGCGGGGTCGCCGGGCCGGCGCAGCACGCGTGCCTTCTTCGTCTCCACGATCACCGTATTCGAGCGGCCATGGGAGAAGCTTTGCTTCACCTTGCCCGTCTCGACCGTACGGCGAACGCCGAGCGGCACGCTGAGACCCAGCTTCGGCTTGTCGTTATCGCTCATTCTGTAACCCGAACCCTCAAAATATATATCAAACGCCAAACACGCCCCGCGAACCCTCGCAAGGCCCAAAGACTATCCGTCCAGTCCAATAAAGCCGCGCCACCGGCCAAGCGCCTGGTTGACGCGCGCAGCGGCCGCCGGCGCGATCAAGGCAAGATGTACCACGTTCTCGCGCCCAAGCGCCATCGACAATATGGCGCGCGTCGCCGGGATTGCGAGTCCCCGGACGTCCGATCCTTCCAGATCGAGCCCGACGCGCAACGCCTGATCGAGCTTGCGCGTGCCGTCGGCAGCGGCATCATAAGTATGCAAAAGCAGTTCGACCGTACCCTTGCGGGCGGCATCGACGATCTTCTCGGTACCGGTGATGACCTGGCCGGCGCGCGCCTCTAGCCCCAGCCGGTCGAGCGTGGCGCGTTCCAGCGCCTTCTCGATCTGATCGGCAAGATCGACCGGCACGTTGACCGCGGTCTTGAACGCGCGGTTCAGCGATTTCGCGAGCTTGCCCTTGGTGATCGCCTCTTCGAGCGTTTTGCGGTCGACCCCGATCCACGCGCCGCGGCCGGGAGCCTTGGCGCGCACGTCGGGTGCGATCGTGCCGTCGGGCCCGATCGCAAGCCGGATCAGGCTGTCGCGCGGCGCCTTTTGCCCGGAAAGGCAACACGTACGTTCGGGATCGCCCTTCCCGCCTTTGGTGGGCGGGGTCAGGTCGGCCGTCAGTTCAGCAGGCGTCTCATTGTCCGCTTTTCGCATGCGCGACCTCCTGTGCGGGAGGGGCGGTGCGGTCGGCGATGAGGATGCCGTTAGCGCCGTAATTTTCGGTCGAATGCTCGTTGATCACGACCTGCACGGCCGCGGCCGGCTTGCCCAACCGCTCGACCATCGAACGCGTGACGTCGGCGACGATCGCCGCTTTCTGCTCACGCGTCGCGGTGCCCGCCAATTCGATCGCGATGAAAGGCATAAGCTCCTTACGCCTCCTCGTCTGCAAACCAGCCGGCGGCCTGGCGCGCGGCCATGATGATTTCCTGGCCCTGCTCGGTCGACAGGCCATAAGCTGCGAGCACGCCGCCCTTGTCAGGCTTGGGCGCGGGCGCGCCTTCCTTGCGGCGGCGCGGCTCGGCGCGCGGCTTCTCGATCAGCTCGTCGGTCGACAGATCGCCAAGATCGTCGAGCGTCTTGATGCCGGCCTTGCCAAGCGTGACCATGATCGCTTCGGTGATGTATGGCAGTTCGCCGATCGCATCGTCCACGCCGAGCGCGCGGCGCTCGTCGCGATTTGCGGCTTCGCGGCGCTCCAGCGCCTCGGTCGCGCGGTTCTGCAGCTCGGCGGCGATTTCCTCGTCGAGGCCCTCGATCGTGGCGAGTTCCTCGACCTCGACATAGGCGACTTCGTCAAGGCTGCTGAAGCCTTCGGCGACCAGCAACTGGGCGAGCGTCTCGTCGACGTCCAGCTCCTGCTGGAACATCTCGCTGTTCTGGATGAATTCCTTCTGACGCTTCTCGCTGGCGTCTGCCTCGGTCAGGATGTCGATCGCCTTGCCGGTCAGCTGGCTGGCGAGACGGACATTCTGGCCGCGGCGGCCGATCGCGAGGCTGAGCTGATCGTCGGGAACGACCACTTCGATCCGCTCTTCTTCCTCGTCGATCATCACGCGCGCGACCTGGGCGGGCTGCAGCGCGTTGACGACGAAGGTCGCGTTGTCGGGCGACCAGGGGATGATGTCGATCTTCTCGCCCTGCAATTCCTGGACGACCGCCTGCACGCGGCTGCCCTTCATGCCGACGCACGCGCCGACGGGGTCGATCGAGCTGTCGCGGCTGATCACGCCGATCTTGGCGCGGCTGCCGGGGTCGCGGGCGGCGGCCTTGATCTCGATGATACCGTCGTAAATCTCGGGCACTTCCTGCGCGAACAGCTTCTTCATGAAGTCGGGATGCGCGCGGCTCAGGAAAATCTGGGGTCCGCGATTTTCGCGAACAACCTTGAGGATGAGCGCGCGCACACGATCGTCCTTGCGCAGCACCTCGCGCGGAATCTGCTGGTCGCGGCGGATCACGCCTTCGGCGCGACCGAGGTTGACCACCACATGACCGAACTCGACCGATTTGACCGTGCCGACAATGATCTCGCCCGCGCGATCCTTGAATTCCTCATACTGGCGCTCGCGCTCGGCATCGCGGACCTTCTGGAAGATCACCTGCTTGGCGGCCTGCGCGGCGATGCGGCCGAATTCGATATTGGGCAGCGGATCGACGATGAAGTCGCCGACCACGGCGCCCTTCTGCAGCTTCTGCGCGTCGTTGACCGACACCTGGGTGAAGTAATTCTCGACCTCTTCGACCACCTCGACGACGCGCCACAAGCGGACGTCGCCGGCGGTCGTGTCGATCTTGGCGCGGATGTCGTTCTCGGCACCGTAGCGGGCCTTGGCGGCGCGCTGGATCGCGTCCTCCATCGCCTCGATCACGATCGCCTTGTCGATCAGCTTCTCGCGCGCGACGGCGTCGGCGATTGCGAGCAATTCAGCCTTGTTGGCGGAAATGGCGGTAGCCATGCTGGTACTTATCCTTCTTCTGAAATCCGGTCCGCACCCTCGATCGAGAGCGGCGCGGTTGCCTTGATCAATGCGTCGGTCAGAACCAGCTTCGCGCTGACGATCTGACCATATGGAATCACCATCTCGCCGACCCGTTCGGCATACACCTTCACAGCGTCGCCTTCGAATCCGTCGAGACGGGCTTCGAATTGTTTGCGGCCCTGCATCGGCTCGACCAGCTTGAGGCGCGCGTCATAGCCTGCCCAGTCGGCAAAATCCTGCAATCGCGTCAGCGGCCGGTCGATGCCGGGTGACGAGACTTCGAGCCGATAGGCCTCCTCGATCGGGTCGCTCGCATCCAATATCTCGGACACGCGCCGCGACAGGGCTTCGCAATCGGACAGGTCCAATTGCCGCGTATCGGGCCGCTCGGCCATGATCTGGAGCGTCGGGTCCGATTTGCCGCCGAACATCGCGACGCGCACGAGCGCGAAACCCAAAGCCTTGGCTTCGGGTTCGATCAATGCGGTCAGGGCTGCGATGTCGGTCAGATGAAAACTCCGGGGCAAAAAGCCTATGCGCCTTCGCGCCGGTGCCTTGCGGCGCCGGCCTCGGCAGAGTTTCCAATGTCGAGAAGACACGGGCCACATAGGGGTTTGCGCGAGAGCCTGCAAGCACCCACGGCAAGGATGCTGGTAGCGTTAACCTTGTTTCAGCAAATAGGTAGTACACCGGACCGAATAAGCGCGGATCGACGCGATTTTTGGAGAGCGGGAATATGAGCGACCAAGGACGCTGGGTCCTGGCCGATGCCTCGACGGCGGGAACGGTGCGCTTCGGCTGCGCGACCGCCGGCTCGAACCGTCTCGATTCGATCATCTCGCTGTCGGGCGATGCGCACCCGACCTTCACTGACGCTTTGCTCACCTATGAACGCGAATCGGGCGTTAGCCTGCGCGGTGCGGAATGCGTGCTCGCCATTCCTGCTCCGCCGGCGGGCGACGCGATTCCCGTCTCGCGCTCGCGCTGGACCATCTCGCGCTCGGGACTGAACGCCATGTTCGGTCGTCAGGTTACCGTGATCAACGACGTTGCCGCGACGGCCTGGTCGCTGCTCGGTAGCGGCGGTACGTCCGCCAAGCTCGAACATTTTGCTGGCCCCGCCTTCGATTTCACGCGGCCCGGGCGATGGGCGGTGATCCTGCTCGACGATGGCGTGAACGCCGCCGCGCTCGATGTCGCGGAGGATGGCCTTTGCCACGTTACCGACGGCGAAGCGGGCCATTCCGGCTTCTCGCCCTCGGACGACAATGAGATCGACCTGATGCGCCGCCTGCGCCAACGCAGCCTTCATGTCTCGTGGGAGCTCGCGCTCAACGCGGGCTGGGCCGAGCAGCATGCGCCGGCGGCCGAGCGCGACGCATGGGCGGCGGCAGCCGGCTCTTTCGTCGGCGATTGCGTGCTGCAGCTCGGCGCATGGAGCGGCGTCATCCTGACCGGTCGTCATGTGCAGACGCTTCGCGACCCGCGCCGCCAGGCTCTTTTCACGCGCCGGCTGGAGGAGAAGAGCCGCTATGCCCGTTTCATCGCCGGCGGCTCGCGCGGATTTCTGGGGCTGCGCGATCCGCTGGCGGGCGGGCTCTCGTTGCTCACCGCGCGCCGCAATGCGCGGTTGAACTGACGGGCGGCCTTTCTCCGACTACGCCTAAAGTAGGTACGCACCTCGGCGCATCTCC
>Ga0207705_10002479_pt1 | contig 14215 bp, 14 predicted proteins | sample KBSC13metaG_FD_184314 | JGI IMG/M metagenome (GOLD analysis project Ga0207705, IMG submission 184314) | Corn rhizosphere microbial communities from Kellogg Biological Station, Michigan, USA - KBS C1-3 metaG (SPAdes) (version 2) | ecosystem: Host-associated > Plants > Roots > Rhizosphere > Soil ...
CCCCCGGCGATAGGCGCCCAGGGTATGACACCGAAGCCATACGTGCGGCAGGCTGGCAGCAGTTCGCGCTCGATACGGCGGTCCAACAGGTTGTAGGGCGGCTGTTCGCAGACAAAACGGTTCAGTCCCAGTTCCTTCGACACCCAGAGCGATTCGACCAGTTGCCACGATCCGAAGGTGCTGGTCCCGAGATAGCGCACTTTGCCCTGCTTTACCAGATCGTCGAGGGCGCGCAGGGTCTCATCGATAGGAATGGAGGCTTTGGGGCGATGCACCTGATAGAGGTCGATATGGTCGGTATTCAGGCGGCGCAGACTGTCCTCCACCGCCTTCATGATATGGAACCGGTGGCTGCCCCAGGCATTCGGATCCTGATCGTCCATACGGTTGTAGAACTTGGTCGCCAGGAAGACCTTCGCCCGTTTTCCGTTCGCCAGCGCTTTGCCGGTGATCGTCTCACTGACGCCCCGCCCGTAGACATTGGCCGTATCCAGAAAATTGATACCCGCATCGAGCGCCCGATGGACGATCTTGATCGAGTCCGCCTCGGTCGTGCCACTGTGCGTATCCCCAAAATTCATACATCCCAGACACAGCGCGCTGACCTGCGCCCCCGTCCGGCCCAGAGATCGATACTCCATCGTCCTGCCCCCGATCCGTTGATTTGCTCCCCTATTGTGCATAGCGAGTGGTTTCTCCTCCACCGGGACGTCAAGTGACTTCCTACCATGGAGTCAAAGGACCGTGCCCTATAAGAAAACTCTCAGACGTTTCACAAAAGGGCCTTATAAGCTCTCAGTATACTGACTTTACTCGCGGACGTACCCGGAAGAGACAAAGCCACCCTCTGGATCACTGAGTCCGGAGTATGTGTCTTGGAGTGAATACGAAGGAGATAGGAGATGCAGAGGAGAGTTGGAAACAGATGGGCCTTTGTGCTGGTCGGAGGGATGCTGGCGGTCACGCTGGGGATCGGATGTATGGGGCTGGTAAGAGCACGGAATGCGGGCGTGAAGGCAGTGACGGTGCCGATCACTCTGCATGACGGTCTGATTTTCGTGGCGTCTGCCGTGAACGGCAAGCCGGTGACGCTGATGCTGGACACCGGCGCGGGCGGCAACGTTCTTACTCCCGAAGCCGCGCATCGGTTGGGCCTCATTCTCGGGACAGATCAGAGGCACGTGGAGGGCACCGGCGGAAATGCGGGGACGGCTACAGCGGTCCACCTCGATTGGCTCAGCGTCGCGACCGCGAACACGGCGAGTCAGACCGCCTATCTCATTCCTCTGCCGGAAGTCCTTCAGTGCGACGGCCTGTTGGGCACGCCCTTTCTGGAGCAGTGGGTCGTCACCGTAGACTACACGCGTTCCCTCCTGACCCTGACGCCGCGTCCCCTCTTCTCTCCGCCCGCCGATGCAAAGGTCCTCCCTCTGCGCATGATCGCCAACACCCCTCACATCGAGGCGACAGTCGGAGACAGTTCAGGGTGGTTTGAAGCCGACACCGGAGACAACGGCAGCCTTACCCTCTTCAAAACCTTCGCGGCGCAGAATCGCCTGCGCGGCAAATACCCGTCCTCCCAGCGAACGGTGACCGGAAAGGGTGCAGGCGGCCTGACCTATGGCGAACTGTTGCGGCTGCCCGAGTTTGCGCCCGGCCCCTTTACCTTCCGGACGGTTCCGACCGTGCTCTCCCAGCAGACGACGGGAGTCCATGCCGATCCCAATCATGCCGGGAACATCGGCGCGGAGATCTGGCAGCGCTTTACGGTTACGCTCGACTACGGCGGCGGCAAAATGTACCTCGTCCCCAATGCGGGCTATGAACAGCCCTTCGTCGGCAATCGATCCGGTCTCGTATTGGACTACCGCAATCGTTCCCACACGATCCTGGCAACTCTTCCCAACAGTCCAGCCTCCGAAGCAGGTCTCCAACCCGGCGCGACGATCACGGCAATCGACGACACACCGCTGGCAAAGATCCCACCGTTGGAAGTGCGCGCCCTCCTTCGCCGCCCCATCGGCACCAGAGTACGCCTCATAATACGCCGAGCCACTGGCGAGGAGCGCACTGTCCTCCTGACGCTGCGGGATCTCTATTAGGAGAGGAAACGACCGATGCACATGCTGCCACAATCCTATCCTGAGTCTGGGACTCCGCTCCTCTCCGACCAGGAGGCAAGCTTTATCGACCTGCGTCAGGTAAGCAGAACCTATCCGTCCCCCGGAGGAATCTTCAGTGCGCTCAGCGAGATCGATCTCCAGGTGCGGCGCGGCGAGTTCGTCGCGATCGTCGGCAAGTCCGGGAGCGGGAAATCGACGCTCTTAAACCTGCTCACCGGGATCGATACGCCGACGTCCGGCCAGGTCATCATAGGCGGGACGCCCGTTCATACCCTGAATCAGAACCGACTGGCGCTCTGGCGTGGGCAGAGTGTCGGCATCGTCTTTCAGTTCTTTCAACTGCTGCCCACGCTGACCATTCTGGAAAACGTGATGCTGCCGATGGACTTCTGCAAGATCATTCCCGTACGCGACCGGAAGGCACGGGCGCTCCATCTGCTGGAGCAGGTCGGCATCGCGGCGCATGCCGGCAAACTCCCCTCCGCGGTCTCCGGAGGCGAACAGCAGCGCGCCGCCATCGCCCGCGCACAGGCCAACGATCCGCCCCTCCTCGTCGCCGATGAGCCGACCGGCAATCTCGACCTCCAGACCTCCGACGCGATCCTGCACCTGTTCAGGGACCTGGTAAGCGCAGGCAAAACGCTCCTCATGGTGACGCATGAACCCGACATCGCACAGCTCGCGTCACGCACGATCACCCTTTCCGATGGGCGGATCCTGGACCTCACCGCACACGATACGGCCTCCCAACAGCACTGTATGCAGAAGGCGGCCCACTGATGCGATCTCCCTGGCGCAAACAACTGCGGGACCTCTGGCTGCACCTTCCGCGCACCCTCATGGTCATTTCGGCCCTCTCCATCGGCCTCTTCAGTGTAGGCTCCGTGCTGGATGCATATTTCATTTTGCAGACCACGATCGCCGGCAACTTCGCGATGACCCATCCTGCCTCCGCGACCCTGCGAATGGATGCCGTGGATAGCGTTGTGGTGGCGCAGGCGCGGCGTTTCCCCGCCATACAGGCTGCGGAGGCGCGCCGCACGGTGGCGACGCGTATTCAGCTCAAGGACGGCAGTTGGGTTCCGATGATCCTGTTTGTGATCCAGGATTACCATCGGATACAGATCAAAAAGGTCTGGCCGGTCTCCGGCAGTTGGCCCCCGCACGACCAGCAACTCCTGATCGAGCGCTCCTCCATTCCCCTCCTGCACGCCGGACAGGGCGATACGCTCACCCTGCGCCCACGCGACGGGACGCCCCATGCGATGCAGGTTTCCGGAATCGCGTTCGATCCGGGTCAGGCTCCCGCGTGGGTCGAAGGGATGGCTTACGGCTACATCACTCCGGATACCTACCGTTGGCTCACGGGGAAGGAGATCACTTTCAATGACCTTCTGCTCATCGTCGCAGGCGACCCTTCATCCGCACATATTCGCGAGGTCGCGGGTCGCTTCCGCGCTTCATTGGAGCAGAACGGGCGGACGGTGCGGACGCTCACCGCAGGGAAGCGCGAACATCCTCATGCCGGCCTGATGATGGGTCTGATGTTCTTGCTGGAAGCCTTCGCGATGATGTGCCTGCTCTTGAGCGGAGTGCTCTCGGCGACACTGATCTCGGCGCTGATGTCCCAACAGATCCGTCAGATCGGCGTCATGAAGGCGGTCGGCGCGCGGTCCCAGCAGATCATGAACCTCTATCTGGGCAGTGTTCTGCTGCTGGCCGGCATCGCTCTCGTAATCGCTATCCCCTTTGGCGCTCTCGCCGGCAGGGTCTATGCGCGGTCGGCGGCCGGCCTGCTCAACTTCAATGTCCTCAGTGAGGCCATCCCCTTCCGGGTGATCCTGGCGCAGGTTGCCCTTGGGATCGCCGTGCCGCTTCTGGCGGCCATGCTTCCTGTGTTTCGCGGCAGCCGCATCACCGTGCGTGAGGCGATCAGCGACTACGGAGCCGACGCAAATCCCTTCGGCGCTCGTTCCTTTGACGCCCTGTTGCTGCGCGTAAGCGGCTCCTCACGGCCCCTGGTGCTCTCCCTGCGCAACAGTTTTCGCCGCCGGGGGCGCATGGCCCTGACGCTGCTGATGCTGACGGCAGCCGGCGCCTCCTTCATCACCGCCCTGGGTTCCACCACCTCTCTCAACCGGATCGTGGAGAAGATCATCGCTGCCCACCCCTACGATCTGGATCTCCGCTTCGAGCACGCCTTTCCCACAGCCGCGCTGGAGCAGAGCATCCGCTCCGTGCCTGGTGTGAAGCGCGTCGAGATGGTGAATCAGGTCGATTCTGCGGGAGGAACCACCATGCGCGCACTCGTCTTTGTGCGGGATCATGCCCCGCGCCTCCAAACCTCCGTGTCGCAAGGGCTTGAGAAGCGACTGACGGCGGACGGTTTTCCTCTCGCTTCACTCTCCACCCGCTCGACACAGCGCCAGGGACTGGACAATCACCTGATCCTGCTTCAGGCGCTCCTGCTCGCGGTCTCTGTGCTGCTGGCCGCGGTCGGGGCGCTGGGGTTGGCTTCCACTATGAGTCTGCACGTCCTGGAACGCACGCGGGAGATCGGCACCATGCGGGCCGTCGGCGCTTCCACCGCGACCATCCTGCGCATCGTGCTGGTGGAGGGGATCGTGATAGGCGGCTTGAGCGGAGTGCTGAGCTGCACGGCAGCGCTGCCGCTGACCGTGCTTGTGGTCGGGGGAGTCGCCCGGATCTTTCTGAATATGCCTATGGCTCTGGCGATACCGCTCTGGATCCCCCTATTTTGGATGGCGCTGGTGCTTGGTATCGCCGTCGCGGCCAGTCTCTATCCCGCCTGGTGCGCCGCCCGCCTCACCGTGCGCGCGGCGTTAGCACAAACCTGAATGGGTCGTTGTCTCTCCAGATAACTTCTCAGGAGTAGTTAGACTGGATTAATAGAAAGGAGGAGGCTGATGATTAACAGACGAATGGTACTGATGATTGGCGTGGTCGCCGTGATCGCGCTCGCCCTGGTAGGTCTCAATCAGGCGGGACCTGCGCTCATGAACGCACTGATCAAGATGCATCATGCGCACTGATCTCCACGATCGTAGCGGAGGTGTGAGGAGAGGGAACGCGAGATGGTGGTGTTGATTGTTGAAGACGATCGCAGTCTGGCAAGACTGCTGCAGAAAGCGGTCCATGAGATCGGCTATGCGACGCGGGTGGAGAGCAACGGCGTCGAGGCGCTCGCCGTCGCACAGGCAGGCGACTTCGATCTCATTCTGCTGGATCTGATGCTGCCCGGCCTGGATGGCCTGGAGATCTGTCGTCGCCTGCGGGCAGCCCACGTCTCGACTCCCATTCTGATGATTACGGCGCGAGATACGCTGGAGAGCATCGTGGAAGGGCTGGAGAGCGGCGCGGACGACTACCTCGTCAAGCCGGTGCGAATCCGGGAGATGCTGGCGCGGATGCAGGCGCTCCTGCGGCGACGCACCGCCTCTCCCACCCTCCTGCAAGCCGCCGATCTGACGCTCGATCCCACCACGCGGAAAGCGAAACGCGCGGGCAAGACCATCGCTCTCTCGGCGACGGAGTATGCGCTTCTGGAGTACCTGATGCGCAATGCGGGCCGTGTTCTGACCCGCTCGATGATTCTGGAACATGTGTGGCAGTACGACTTCGATGGCTGCGACAATGTCGTAGATGTCTACATCGGTTACCTTCGCAGTAAGATCGACCGCCATCATCCGCATCCTCTGATCCGCACGATCCGCGGCACGGGGTTCTGCCTGGATACCGACGATGCGACTTAACTCCCTGCGCACTCGTACCACCGCCGCCTTTGCGTTCGCCTTCGCCGCACTCACGCTCCTGTTTGTCTGCCTCATGATTCGCCTGTCCGACAGCACGGCGGAGCGCACCGTCGATACGGCCCTGAAGACGGTCAAGAACGGCATCCTGAGCAGACACATCACGCCTTCCCAGATCTCCGACACGTCCGCATGGCGCGACATCAAAGAGGCCCTCGCCATGCAGAACATGGCTCTTCTCGTGGTAGATGCACACGGAAACGTGCTGCAAAAGACAGAGGGGCGCGTTCCTGTCTGGCCGACCAGCGCAGACGGCCGGGCATGGCGACTGCGCACGATCGCGCTGGAAGGCGGCACGGTAGTGATCGGTCGGTACTGGCAGGATACGGATCAGGCGCTGCGCTACAATGCAGCGATGCTACTTCTCCACGGCATGCTGCTTCTGGTCTGCGCCACTTTCGGGGTGTGGTATCTGGTGGGCCGCACGCTCTCGCCCATCGACCGTCTGGCGCGGCAGGCAGACCGCGCTTCGACCGAATCTCTGCATCTTCGCCTGGAGACACCCTCGCAGGATGCGGAGATCGTCCATCTCGTAGGCACGTTAAATGGCCTGTTGGCACGCCTGTCGGAGGAGATGGCGACCCGTGGGCGCTTCTATGCGGCCGCGTCTCACGAGTTGCGGACGCCGCTGCAGACGCTCACCGGTACGCTGGAAGTCGGGCTGATGCAGCCACGAGACGCGGACGAATATCGGGAGATCCTGGCGGAATCTTCCGAGCAGGCGGGCCGATTGGCCGGCCTGATCCAGGCGCTGCTGCTGCTCAACCAGGTCGAGATGCTGCCCGCCCCACTCACAGAGCAGGTCGATCTCGCCGCCGCCTGCGACCGCTGGCTGAACCACTTCCAATCCCTCGGAGTTTCCCGTGACCTGTGCGTCGATGCCCGCCTGCCGGAGAGCTTATGTCTGGAGGCTGCGCCTGCTTACGTCGATATCCTGCTGCGCAATCTCCTCGAAAACGCCTTCAAATACGCTCACGCCGGCAGCCCCGTCCGCCTCACCCTACAATCGACGGCGCAGGGAGCCAGCCTGACCGTGTTCAACGAATGTGCTCCACTGCCGGAAAAGGATGTCGCCAGACTGATGGAGCCTTTCTACCGCCCGGACGCCTCCCGTAACTCGGATGCCGGAGGCAACGGCCTGGGACTGGCGATCTGCAAAGCCATCGCGCACTCCAGTGGCTGGACGCTCTCCCTCCATCACAAACACAAGGGTATCGAGGTGAATGTGCTGTTCCTCGCTTGACGGATTGGGGATCTCCTGCATACCATTGCCGCCGTAAATAAGAGACGTTCGCACGAGCAAACGCGTAGTGATTTTTAAATATGCGTCCGCACGGTTTCGGATTCCTGCGCTCTCACCATGGAGTTCGAAAATGTCCTGGCCACCGACGTTCGGCTGGGTCTGGCCCACAAACATCTTGTTGAGGAAAACGATGGCTATCACAACCAGGTTTGCCGCGATGGCGGTATTGATCACTCTTCTGGGAAGCCCAAAGTCGGCAAGGGCGCAGAGCACGCCGCTGAGTGCGGCGATCGCGCTCCACTATTTTCAGGAGGCTCACGCGGCTTCGGAGATCGATGGCGGGAAGCTCTGGGGGGCGCGTGTGTATGGCCCGTTGCTTTTCGTGGACCCGGTGACACATCATGTCGTCGCCAATCAGGCGGATCACGAGGGGCTTCTCACCAAAGAGGGAGAGGTCTTTGTCGGGCATCTGCCGGACACAGTTCCGATTGCCAACTCTACGGCGGTCTGGGGCAGGGTCAAGTGGGCGATGATCGTATGGCCCTTCCTGACTCAGGACCAGGCGCAGCGCGTGAAGCTGATGACCCATGAGTCCTTTCATCGTATCGAGAAGAACTTTCTGGTGCCCGGCGTCAAAACGACCAACGACCATCTGGATACCGAGGAGGGACGGGTCTGGCTGCAGCTGGAGTGGCGAGCGCTGCGACAGGCGCTGACCACGTCGGGAACGGCACGCCGCCACGCGGTCGAAGACGCCCTCACCTTCCGGGAGTATCGGCGATCGCTTTTCCCGGATGCCGATGCCTCCGAGCGCTATGCCGAGTTGAAGGAAGGGCTGGCGGAGTATACCGGCCTGAAGCTGAGCGCCGGAGACAACGCAAAACTGATCGCGCAGTTGACGAAAGAGATGGAAACGGAGGCGGTACGGCCGACCTTTATGAGTTCTTTCGCCATGAGTTCCGGCCCCGCTTATGGAGTCTTGCTCGACAGCGCCGACGCGCACTGGCGCAAGGGCTTGACGCCGCAACAGGATCTGGGAACTCTGCTGCAGAGCGCCATGAAGATCGAACTCAGTCCAGATTTGAGGGCAAGGGCGGAACAACAGGCTGCCTTATACGACGGCAAGACGCTGCGAACGGCGGAAGCGCTGCGCGCGGAGAAACGTCTGGATCAGATCGCGGCGAACCGGCAGCGATTCTTAACCGGCCCTACCCTGCTGATCCCGCTGACGGACCAGAGAAGCATCACGGTCGTTTCGAACAAGGTGGTTCCGATCAATGGCGTCGGAGCCGTCTATCCCACCTCCCGAATCGTCGATGACTGGGGTATTTTAGAGGTCTCCAAGGGCGCGTTGATGATCCAAAACGAGAACGGGCGGATCCGTCAGGTGTATCTCTCGGTCCCGGAAGATCTCAAGGGACGCCCGCTCAAGGGCAAAGGCTGGAAACTCCAATTAGCCTCCGGTTGGGAGGTCGTTCCCGGCTCCCGCGAGGGCGACTACTTCCTCCAGAAAATCAAACCGCAGTAAGCGCTTCCATCAGGATACGGAAATTCAAGACATGAAACGCTTCACAGAATGCACTCTGTATCACAATTAATATCACCTTCAGCAACACCGAACACGGTCTCACGCATCTAATATCATCTGACGTGGCAAAATATGGGGAAATTTGATTGACACACGCGAATGTGTATGGTACAATTCGCATGTCGATCGCTTCCGTTCTGTTGTTCGACGCTTCGATGGTGTACAATTTTCGCATCTATATGCCGGAGTTTCGTTCGTAATGACGAATAAAGGTCACGCCCTCTGTGATTTGTTAAACAAATCACAGAGTCTGTATCATCGGGTCGGAAGGTCTCTGCTTTCATGGATTTAGTTCCCGCCTACATTCGAATCGCGGATCAGATCAAGGCCGAATGGTTCTCCGAGGTCGCTTACCAGGAGGGCAAAAAGCTGCCGACCCAGGAAGAGTTGGCGGCACGGTTCAGTGTCAGTCGTTCCACGATCGTGCGTACACTCTCCCGGCTTACGGCCGAAGGCTACATCCATTCGCAGCAAGGTAGCGGCGCGTATGTCGCGGAGCGCCTCTCACGGGAGCCCGCGATGCCCTGCATCAGCCTGATCGTTCCGCAACTGAACGGCACCGTAATTGTGCCTGCCTGCCGGGGCGTCGAGCGACAGGCGCAAAAGATGGGTTATCAGACGCTGATCGCAAGTTCGGAGGGTCGGATCGGGCGGGAACGTGAAGTGGTGGAGCAGCATCTCCAGTCCGGCACGAAGGGCGTGGTCCTCTACCCGGTAACGCGAAACGTTTCGGACCGTGAATCCGACTATCTGACACAACTGGCGCAGCGAGTCCCGGTCGTCGTTATGGATATTGTGTGTGAGGAGTGGCCCTGCTCGTCCGTACTCTTCGACAACTATCGACTGGGCTATGAGATGACTGAGCACCTGCTGCACCACGGCCATCGCCACATCGCTTTCATGCATACTTCCGAGAACTCCCGGCACACGTCCATCCATGAACGTCGGCGGGGATGGATGGCCGCCATGGAGAATGCCGTGAAGGCGATTCCTCCCTCTTATCAGGGATGGCCCGGACCTCAATATGACTGGTCTCAATCGCATTCCCATGCGGAGGGCGATAACGACGCTCTGGCGGAGAGTCTGCTGCGGCTGGATCCGCGTCCTGATGCCGTGATCGCCTGGACGGACGTGGAGGCGGCGCGGCTGACTCAGGCATTGATCCATCTCGGGGTCGGAGTGCCGGAGGAGATACGCGTAGTGGGGTTCGACTCGGAGCCGCTGATCACGCGCTTCTTCCGCCCGTTATTCCCAACCTCAAAGCCCGATTTCGTCCGTATGGGAGCCTTGGCCGTCGAGGAACTCGTCCGCCAGATGAGTGGGTCCTCGGGCCATCCCCGTACCTACTACTATCCCGTTCCGGTCGTCTGGCGCGAACCACGCGCCCCCATGGCCGCCGATCAGATGGCCCCTTTGGAGCGTGCGACAGTCACAGTCTGAGGAGCGCGCCGGACAGAAGGCAGCCGGATCGTTATTGAGAAAGGAGGTGACCCGGAAATATTTGCTTGACGCAGGTGAACATGCATGGTACAATTCCAAAAATGATCGCTTCCATTCGCTTTATTCATGTTTTCGCTGCATAGTATTTCGCATCCCAGGGCATAAGCCGCTCGTGGCGCGGTTCGACCATCGTTCCACACTCGCACATGTCCCTGTAGATCCTCGGGTAGACGATACCCACTCAGCGTGTCGGGTCAGAAGGAGGTGAGCAGATTGGTACTGAAGATAAACCCAACTGTTGCCGTGGTGGTGGTCGTACTCCTCGTCGCAATCGCAGGATTTGCGGCGTGGCAGAGTTTCGGCGGCTCTTCGGGCGATCAAACGTCAGCGGCCAGTCAAACGGCCATCAAGAGAACTACCGTGGAGATCCCGCAGGCTACCGGCGCTGAACCCGGCAGAACCGCACCGCCGCAGGCGCAAGGGGGAGGCATCACGACACCCCTTATGGGCCCGGGCGGAGCAATGACCGGCCCAGGAGGTCCCCGCTGATTTCTCGTTCAGCAGTTTCACAACTCTATCGTTCGCTTCAGGAGTGTGCCGGTAGTTTACCGGTAAGACGAAAGGACTTATCCATGATCCGCAAAGGCTTTACACTCATCGAACTGCTAGTGGTAATCGCTATTATTGCCATTCTCGCCGCCATTCTGTTCCCCGTCTTCGCGCAGGCACGTGAGCAGGCACGCTCCACCGCCTGTCTGTCCAACATGAAGCAGATCGGTCTGTCGTTCAAGATGTACGCTCAGGACTACGATGAAGAGTATCCCATGGGCACCTACGACGGGCCACGTAACTGGGAGGTCAACCCCGACGTCAATCCGTATGCACCGGACAATCAGTGCCTGGACCAGTACGTCAATGCCAGCGGGCAAGGTCCGGCGAAGTGGGCAGGCTTCAATCCTGGAGACGGCGGACCGGCCTACTCCGGTTGTGCCTACGGCGGAGAGTTCTATCGCACGCTGATGGCCGTGCAACTTGGCCCCTACATCAAGAACAAGCAGATCTGGTACTGCCCTTCCGATAAGAACCGCCAGGCGAGCAACGCCAATATGATCAAGGGCCTCCAGTCGTACCAGTGGTTCACCAACTGGATCTGGAACTCCAACCAGAACAGCAGCGGCTTCTTCAACATCAAATATCCGGACGGCTCCCGGAAACCGCTGGACAACCCCTCGGAGAAGTCCGAATACTCCACAGAGCGGATGATCTTCATCGAGCGTGGAGCGTTCGGCTGGGACGGTCCCGACGGCGGTACCTGCCAGAAAGCTCCCAACACCAACTACAACCATCCACGGGGCTACAACGCGATCTACGGCGATGGTCATGCGAAACTGGTGAACTTCGGCAAAAAATGGACGACGCTTCCGTCTACCGGATGGCCGTCCGCCTGCGCGCCCAACTAGTCTGCACCTCAGACACCCGTTCCTTCGGAACAACACAAAACAGAGACCTTCTCGGACGTTGGAATATCACCCCATTGTTCCGAGAGGGTCTCTATTTCTGTCAGGTTCTTGTGATCGATGCCGATCAGGTGCAGCGTGGTGGCGTGCAGGTCGTGGATGTGCCGCTTGATCACAGTTCCGTTTCTCAGAACAAGGATGTCTCGCCGGACATAGCGAACTGTCCTGGCACGTCAGACGACTCTGCCGATTCCCACAGCACAATCAGGAGGTCAAGATGGATCCTATTTTAGATGCTCATACCATTGCAGCTATTCAGCGCCAGAGACAGATGGGGCTTGGCTGGCGGTGGGACGGGCTGGGGAATTGGACAACAGGGGCCATTTTTGCCAAGCTCCGAGAACTCGGGATTGATACCGATAGCGAGCGCTTTGCCGACCAGGCAAAACAGGCGAGAAACTGTTCCACTCTCCGCGAGAGCTGGAAACAAGGCAATGAACGGTTTGACCTGTGGGACGACTTTCCGCTCCTGGCTACCGAGGAGTTGTGGCACCGAAAGTGCTGCAAGCGACAGGTTCGCAACGCGCTCCCGGTTAGAGCGTCGTCCCTGGCACCCGAGCAGGCGACTACTAACTTCAAAAGGTCAAGCCATTAGGAGATAATCTCGAACGGCGTGTTCCTATGAAGGCGGTAGACACGAAAATCTGAATCGATCGTAAAAATCCGAGTGACTCCTAATGCCTCAGCGGCGGCTACAAGTGAAGCGTCAGCAAGATCCATGGGGGTGTCTCTGTATTGATGCATCAACACGCGCATTCGCTGACGCTCCGCAACACTGCTTTCATGAATCTGAACCAAGCCATCTTCTACGTACCCCCACAGTTCTGCCTGTGCAGGATAGCCACCTGCGGATTCAACCAGATACATCGCTTCCGTGAAGCAAGGCCAGGTCGTCCGCAGAGGCTTTGTCATGCGCGACAAAGCTGCCACACATGAAATGTGAGCCGCATCATCGGCATCTACAATTGCCACCAGTGGTCCCGTGTCGGTCAGCGTCACAGGCGTCCCTGTCGTTTTTTCTCGGCCATCAAAGCGGCGAACTTCTTCCCGCTATCTTGGGACAGATTGGCATCCCCAAAATGGAAGCGACCGACTCGCCCGGCAAACAGTTCGGCTAAGGATGGTTCCTCCTCCTTCGAGCGCATTTTCGCGTCAAACTCCGCTAGGGGAACAGTTCTGCCGTCTTCTACATCATTAAATCCACGCTTGATACCCTCAATAGCGTGCAGGCGCTCTACTTCTTCAAGAAGTTTTTGGTAGGCTCCCGCATCCTGAACAACGATCTCAGCTCTGCCATTCACAGTCAACACAACTGGTTGACCGGTCTCTTTCATCTGCTGAATGAACTTCGGAGTATTGCGTTTGAAGTCCGAGAGGGAATTAATGTCACGTTGTAGGTCGAGCATAGATATCTCCTTGCATCAGATTTGCATCCAATTTGATGTTACCTCAAAACTACCTTCCATGGCAAGGAGCCGCAAAGCCCACTAAAACTCTGACGATGGTATATCTCTCGATCATTCTCGCATCATACAGCAGGGTCCGCAGGAATCTCTGGGCGAACGGCTAACTTCTTTCACAACGGAACGCCCTTTACAAGGATCCTATCCCACATGAACAACCCACTAATCCCATACTATGCTGCGTTGTTAAAGAATGAGGACTGCGGCATTCGTCGTTTCGCGGCAGAATCGCTGGGGAAGATCGGTGATGCCTCCGCAGTTCCTTCTCTCATCAATGCGCTGAAGGACGAAGATTCCTACGTTCGCCTTTCTGCTGGAGGAGCGTTAGGTGATATCGGTGATGCTTCCACTATTCCTGCTTTCATCAAGATGCTGAAGGATGAGGACAAAGTAGTTCGCTGGGGCGCTGCGGAAGCATTGGGAACGATCGGCGTGTCTGCTATCCCTGCTCTCGTGGAGACGCTGAACGATGAGAACAGCTTCGTTCGAGATGCCGCTGCAAGTGCACTGAGAGACATCGGCGATACGTCTACTGTTCCTGTCCTCATCGGGGCACTGAAGGATGAAGACAACGAAGTTCGCCTTACCGTTGCGCTAGCGCTAGGGACCATCGGTGATGCCTTCGCGGTTCCCGCCCTCGTCAAGGCACTAAAGGACGAGACCAACTGGCTTTGCAGGAGCGCTGTTGCGGAAGCATTGGGAACGATAGGAGTTGCTGCTGTTCCTGCTTTAATCGACGCACTGACGGATGAGGACATTGAAGTTCGCCAGCATGCTGTCAGAGCGCTGGGGAAGATCGGCGATGCCTCTGCTGTTCCAGTTCTCATCCAAGCGCTGAAAGACAAGAAACTCCACGTTCGTCGTTCCGCTGCGTATGCATTAGAAAGGATCGGCAATTCCGTTACTCTCCCACGCAAAGTCCTCGCTTCCTCGCATATCTCCACGCAAGACAAGATTGACGTGTTGGAAGCCTTGCGCCGCATCAAATATCGCAATAAGCACTTTACTATA
>Ga0207705_10002480_pt1 | contig 14215 bp, 7 predicted proteins | sample KBSC13metaG_FD_184314 | JGI IMG/M metagenome (GOLD analysis project Ga0207705, IMG submission 184314) | Corn rhizosphere microbial communities from Kellogg Biological Station, Michigan, USA - KBS C1-3 metaG (SPAdes) (version 2) | ecosystem: Host-associated > Plants > Roots > Rhizosphere > Soil ...
TGCAGTCGCTCGGCGTCGATGCCGTGTGGTTATCGCCTATCTACCCTTCGCCGCAGGTTGACTTTGGGTATGACATCTCCGATTACGAAAACGTCGATCCGCAATACGGCACGCTTGCCGATTTCGATAAGCTGGTTGCAGAGGCAAAGAAGCGAGACATTCGCATCATTATGGACATGGTGATGAACCATACGTCCGACAAGCACAAATGGTTTGTCGAGTCAGAGACTTCAAAGAGCAATCCGAAGCGCGACTGGTATGTCTGGCGTGATGCAAAGGATGGGAAGGCCAACGGCAAGCCGCTGCCTCCGAATAACTGGGTCAGCATTTTCGGCGGGTCGGCGTGGGAGTACGACTCGAAGACAAAGCAGTTCTACTATCACAAGTTCTACAAGCAGCAACCGGACCTGAACTGGCGCAACCCGGCGGTCGAGAATGCGATGTTCGACTCGGTACGTTTCTGGCTGGACCGCAACGTGGCCGGCTTCCGGCTTGATGCGATTCCTACGCTCTTTGAAGATCCGCAGATGCGCGATGAACCCGCTACCGGCGGGACCAATGCGCAAGGTGATCCGAACCTTAGCGACATTTATACGAATAATCTGCCGCAGGTGCACGATGTCATGCGGCGTCTCCGCGCTGTCACCGACAAGTATCTGGGAAATCGTGTGCTGATTGGAGAAACCTATCTGCCGAACGTGCAGGATCTCGACAAATGGTACGGCGGTGCGCAGCGTAATGAGTTGCAGCTTCCCATGGATATGCAGGTCGGCTTCACCAATAAACTAGACGCTTCCCTGTTCCGCCAGCGCATCAACGACGCACAGACGCAGATCAATGGCAACCAGCCTCTGTTCGTCTTCGACAACCATGACAATGTCCGCAGTTGGGACCGCTATGGAGATGGGGTCCACGATGAAGCCATCGCTCGCCTGCTTGCGACCGTGCTGTTCACGTCTCGTGCAGCGACGCTGATGTACTACGGCGAAGAACTTGGCATGGTCACGACGACGCCGACGCGGAAGCAAGACGTGAAGGACCCCATTGGCATAACAGGTTGGCCAAAGGAGAAGGGCCGCGACGGCGAACGGACTCCGATGCAGTGGGACGACTCGAAGAATGCGGGGTTCAGCACTGCCGCGACAACATGGCTCCCAGTTGCCGAAAACTACCATACAACGAATGTGAAGACAGAAGAGGGTAATCCCGACTCTCTATTGAATTGGCACAAAAAGTTGATTGCCATGCGCAGAAGCGACACTACGCTGCGCGATGGGAAACAGGTGATGCTGGATGAAACTAACCCGTTCGTCCTGTCATATGCTCGTGAAAGCGTGGGGGAAAATCCAGCAATCATTGTGGCGCTTAACTTTACGGGCGAGCCAAGAACGATCACGCTCGATCCTTCAACAGCGGGGATCACGGGCAAAACAGTAAGTACACTCATCACCGATGCTCCATCACTCAGGCAAGTGAGCAGCTTGCAGCATATGACTCTGCCGCCCTACGCGTCGTGGGTTGGGAGCGTTAAATAAGTGGCTTAAATGAAGAAGGCAAGCTGTCATCGAGCGGAGATTACCAGCGCAAAATGACTGCCTGTTGCTGGTAGCCACTACCCGATGGAAACTTAACAGTCAGCAAATCCGGATCACCCTTGTGACGATCAGGCGCGATGCTCGCGCCCTCCACGTGGATATTGAGATTAGGGGCGTTGCGACGAAGCTTGAGTTCAACGGTAGATCCGGCCGCCGCCTCCAGGTCAAGGTTCAATGAGCGTGCCGACAGGTCTTCGCCCAACACCTTCAGTTGTGAAGTACGTGCTCCGGGAAGGGGAAGACCATGCGGAACCGCTACTTCCAGAGGCGGTAACGGAAATGCGATTGAGAGGGCGTCAGTTGAAACACGAGCGATCTTTGCGGGTGTCTTTAAATGGACCACTGGGCCCGAGATGGTCTCGACCTTGACCTCGAGGTTCTGGCCGCGACGTTGATAGTTCAGCGAACAGATCGACTGCCCAACATGAAGCCTTTGCAGGCTCGCGTTGTCCCAGTCGGCAGGAAGGTGTGGCCGCAGGCTGATCGTTTGCGACAATGCATTCACATCGACGCCAAACAGGCCTCGCACCGCAGGTGTAATCACCATGGCGGATGACCAGAGCTGGTGGGTGGTGCTTCTGCCAAAAGGCTGAAAAAACGCACCTGATAATAGCTCTGTTACCGCACCCAAATCCTGAGTCGTTGTCTGGTCTGCGTTCTGCATCAGGTGAGCATAGCCAGAGAGGGCATGCCCTGCGTAGTACTCCGCGAGCGAGGTCCATCCGGTAAAGAGCGGCCACACCGATCCCTGGTGATAGCTGATAGGATCGTAGACCGGATCGCTCTCGGCAACATCGCGCAGACCCCAGTCAGTCGAAAAATCATGCGAAGCCCAGCGCCGGAAGCTGGCTTGCGGATGTGCCAGCCCCTGCCCGCCATTCCACCATGCGATAGCCGGATAGACCGTTGCGGTACGGTCAAGCGTGCCGTCGCTGTTTCGGCTAAAGGCATATACCCGCCGCGTAGAGTCATAGTATTCCGCTTCGATCTTCTTTGCCACATCGGCTGCGCGGATTGCGGCAGCATCCGCCGTGGCTTTGTCGCCGAGCAGGCTGGCCAGTTTCGACATCGCCACAGAGGCCTGCTGATCGAGCGACGCGAGATACACCTCCTGATGCGGCATCCCGTTGGGCCAACTCTCCACCCAGCCGGAGCCCTGCGAGTTGTCGTAGATGCCATCGCCATCGGAGTCATGCGTTGTTTCAAAGCGCCATGCATTTTCTACGACCTCGCGATGTTGCCGGAGGAAATCCACGTCTCCGCTGCTGCTTACATAGTCGAGCATTGCCGTCAGAAAGAGCGGTGTTGAGTCCGCCGCAGCATAGGTATAGGGAAATGCCTTCCAATCGAAGTAGGCTGCGGTCTGCGGGTACTCGTGCATGATCTTTCCGTCGTCACGCTGCCGCTGCATCAGAAACTCCAGAGCTTCGCGAGCCAGGTGAAAATCGCCAAAGCTGTTCACCGCATAGAGCGTATAGAGCGTGTCGCGTCCGAAGAACCAGCCGAACCCGGGCCGTGCAGAGTCGCCGGATGAGTAGTATCCCGCCACCAGTCCTATCTTGCCCCCTGGTTGCTCTTTCGCCTTCAACTGCTCAATCGATATTGCTGCCCAGGCAAAGTCATCGTTCAGGCCGACGTCCGGAGTATGGATTGCCGTCAAGGTGCTCATCATCTGCTCGTATTGGGCCGCATGCTTTGCATATATCTGCGGCAGCGTGGCGTTTAACCGATTGAGCTTACCTTGCAGTACATCGTTGGTCGCCGTCTCCGGCGTGCTGCCTACCGCCATCAACAACGGGAAGTAGCGATTGGTATCGCGCTTCGGATCGTAATGAAGCTTCAGTTCCAGTGGATGGAACTGCGGTTTTTCCTGGTAGGGAGCCATAATTCCCGGCTGCGAATCCGGCATCGCTATGGCGCCCGCAAGGTTCGGGAAGTCGGTGTGGAGCACATAAAAACCACTTGTCCCCTGCTTGATCCACTCCGCGGACGGGGTGCCCTGACTACGCTGCGGCCACATGGGACGCATCTCCGGAGTGAAGCTGAACGTGAGGTCCATTGGGCGGGTCGAATCGAATTGAAATAGTACGACCGCGCCTGTCCCGTCTTCTGCATCATCGAGCGCAAACATAATCTGCCTGACGGTAAACGCAATGTGGGAGTAGGTAATCACCGTATGATCCGGAAAAACCTCGACCTCGCCGGCGTTGGCGTTGAGGTCAATCGGGACAGAGTAACCCTCGATGCTGGCGTGAATAGCAAAGTGGCTGAAGAGCTTGATGGGCAACACCCAGGCCTCGAACGTGCCTTCCTGCTGGCCGGGTATTACACCGCGAGCCCCTGCCACAGTAAAAGGCTTCCCTGCTTCGACATGCCGTCGAATGGCCAGTCCATCTTCTTTCATGGAAAAGGCATTAGTAGGCTGTAACGATGACGACTGTGCGATCGCTGTTCCGCAGAGCATCACGACCAAAGCCAACATAGCTCGCATGTTGCCTCCTCGCTCAAAGAACCACCAGTCTACACATTGCGGCAGCACGCCATCTTCCATCGTGATTACAATCACGCTGAGATGCAATTTCTGTCTGCATGTTCGCTGCTGCTGTATGGCGTTATGGCAACCGTCCCTCCACTAGCGATGGCGCAGAGTTCCACCGCGGCGAGGCGAGCGCCTGCAGCAACCGCAAGATTGAAGTCGGCGGATGAAGCGTTTCGCGCCGGGTCCGTTGCATATCTCCAGAACGATCTGCACCTCGCGCATATCCAGTTTGCGAGGGTGGTGCAACTTGCGCCCGGGGTTGCTGCGGGACACAGCGCTTTTGGCACGGTGTTGTTAGCCGAAGGCGATGCCCGTTCCGCAGCGGCACAGCTTGAATTGGCCCACAAGCTTGATCCGCAGGATGCAAACACCATTGTCCACCTTGCACTGGCTTACTCGCAGTTGCAGAACTATGTGAAATCGGTGACGATGTTTCGGCTTCTCGACCAGGCGAACCAAAGTGCGCTAACGCCCAGGGCTGTCATTACCTATGCCGCCGCGCTGACTGCAACCGGAGAACATGAGAATGCGCGCAAGCAGTTGGAAGCTGCGCTCACGGCCGCGCGTGATAACGCATCGCTGCATGACGCATTGGGTACCGTCCTTGCTCAGCAGGAGCGTTACAACGAGGCCCGAGCTCAGTTTCAAAGCGCCATCTCGCTGGACCCAACGCTCGCATCGGCGCACTATCACCTTGGCTCCGTCTTTCTGAACCAAAACGAAGCTGCGTCAGCCATTCCAGAGCTCACCCAGGCAAACAATCTTGCCAAGGGAAACGTCGCGTATGCCTTGCAGCTTGGGCGGGCTCTTCGCGCAAACCACGAGGATGAATCGGCGCTGGCCGTGCTGCGTCAGGCACTGAAGATCGATCCCGGATCGGTGGATGCAAAATACGAGCTTGCTCTCACCTTGCAGGCAAATGAGAATGCGCACGACGCACTTCCTTTCTTCAAAGAGGTCGTGGCCGCGCGCCCCCGGGACTTTGCAGTGCTGACCAACCTCGGCCTTGCACTTGTGCAGACCGGGGATGCAAAGAGCGCAATTTCCTACTACGACCGCGCCCTTGCGCTCAACGCGAAGAGCGCGACACTGCACGAAGACCTCGGCGTCGCCTATCTGCAACAGAGCGACCTGAACCACGCAATGGAACAGTTTCGTGCTGGGCTCGCCATCGAACCGGAAAACCCACAGCTTCACTACGACCTTGGTCTTGCACTCAAGCTGAAGGACAATCCTGCCGCAGCCGTTCCCGAATTCAAGCAGGCTGCGGCGCTTAATCCAACTCTCCCCGATCCTCCCTACACACTCGGCGTCCTCTATATGCAGCTTGGCCGTTTTGCCGAGGCCCAGATCGAATTAGAGAAAACCACTGCGCTAAAGCCCGACAATGGCGAGGCATGGGCGATGCTTGGAAATGTCTATAAGGAAACGGGTGAGGTTCAGAAGGCGACAGACGCACTCCGGCGCGCTATCGAACTGTTGCCCAATCAGCCCAGCCCGCATATCAGTCTCGCTGCGATTCTGAGTCAGCAGGGTGACCGCGCGGGCGCGGCAGCCGAGCGAAAGAAGGCTGCCGAACTGAGCCGCCTCGCCGTGAGCCGCCAGCGCGCCGACTTCGCCCTGGATACAGGACGCGCCCTCCTCAAGAAGGGGCAAGTGATTGACGCGGTAGCGCAACTGCAAACGGCGGTTGATGCAGATCCAAATTATGCGGAGGCCCACACCGCGTTGGCCGACGCGCTCGACCGGCAGGGGAAAGGCGCAGATGCCGCGCTGGAACGGCAAAAGGCAAAGGGGCTTGCAGCATCACCCAGCGCCCACGGCGATGTTGCGCCCGCGCATCCGTAAGACGGCGGCCCTTGGGGTCGAGATTTCGTTGCCCCAAAGCAAGAGATTCTCTATACTCCCAGTCAAATGGCTTCGGGACTCTTTCAGCGGCAGCAAGTTTGATGTAGCGATTGCCATCGCAAAGAGCGTTGAATACAGAGGCCAGGCAGCAGCCTGAGGGAGTTCCCTTTTGAGTTGGTCTCGCCGCAGCTTTCTTCGCTCGCTTTCCACCAGTGCGCTGGTCCTGTCGCTCGACGATGTCCTTGCCCTGGCTGCGTTACCAAATCCGCAGACAACCCCTCAGTTGGGGTCGCGGCCAACGTACGATGCCAAGCCGCGCCCTGCGTCCCAACGACTTCCCTCTCCAGTGACCGGTACGCCTCTCGGCGTGAGCTTTATCGATGTAGCCCGCCAGTCCGGGCTGAATGCAAAGACGATCTACGGCGGCGAACACAAGAACCGATATCTCCTCGAAACTACAGGCTGCGGCGTGGCCTTCTACGACTACGATCACGACGACTGGATCGATATCTTTCTTGTCAATGGAACACGGCTGGAGGGCTTCCCAAAAGGACAGGAGCCAACCTCCCGCCTCTTCAAAAATAATCGCGATGGCACTTTTACTGACGTCACCATCAAAGCCGGACTTGCGCGGACAGGATGGGGCCAGGGCTGTTGCGTTGGCGACTACGACAACGATGGCTGGAACGATCTTTTTGTCAGCTTCTATGGCCAGAACGTGCTCTACCGCAACAAGGGCGATGGCACCTTTATCGACGTCACGGCGGAGGCGGGGCTACTACAGCCGAAGAAGCGGTGGAACTCCGGCTGCGCATTTCTCGACTACGACCGCGACGGGCATCTCGACCTGTTCGTTGCAAACTATATCGACTTCGACATTAAGACGGCGCCGCTCCCAGAGGCTGCGGGCTGCGCCTACAAAGGCATTCAGGTGGCATGCGGTCCACCTGGTTTGCAGGGCGGCAGGAACATCCTTTATCACAACAACGGTGACGGCACCTTTACCGATGTCTCCGAAAAGAGCGGCATGTGGGACACGATTGGCACCTACGGCCTGTCCGTGGCGGTCTCGGATCTTGACGACAATGGATGGCCCGATATCTACGTTGCCAATGATTCCACCGCAGCCACTTACTACCAGAACCAAAAGGACGGCACCTTCAAGGATGTCGCAATCGAAGCTGGCATTGCGTTCTCTCCCGATGGCAAACCCCAGGCCGGCATGGGCGTATCCGTTGGCGACTACAACCGCGACGGGCGGTTTGACCTGGTCAAGACGAATTTTGCCGGTGACACGGATTCGCTGTATGCCAATCTTGGCGATGGAAGCTTTGACGACCAAACCTATTTTGCAGGACTCGGTGTAAATACGCGTCTCCTTGGGTGGGGTGTTGGCTTTCTCGATATGGACAACGACGGCTGGCCGGATATTCTCATCTGCAACGGACACGTCTACCCTGAAGTCGATGGGACCAGCGTCGACGCGCCTTACGCTCAGCACAAGTACCTGTATCGCAATCTGCGGAATGGGCAATTTGAAGAGGTAACGGCGCTTGGCGGTCCCGGCATCAACGAGGCCGCGCCCGCTCGCGGTTGCGCCTTTGGAGATTTTGACAATGACGGCGATATTGACGTCGTCGTCAACTGCGTCAACAGCCTGCCGCAACTGCTCCGATGCGACGCGACCACAGGGCGCAATTGGATCAAGATTCGCACCGTCGGCACCAAATCCAACCGCACCGGCATCGGTGCGAAGATCAGCGTTACGACATCGACACTGGGCGCGGTAAAGCCTTTTGTTCAGATCGACGAAGTCCGCAGCGGCGGCAGCTATTATTCGCAGAACGACCTCCGCATTCACTTCGGGCTTGATCGCGCTACGAAAGCCGATTCCGTTGAGATTCGGTGGCCGTCCGGCACGACCGATAAGCTGACCGACCTGGCTGTCAATCGTCTCTACGTCATACAGGAGGGCGGGAAGATTCTGAAAACCTTGGCCATGAGTGGCGCAATATCATCCATGGTGCACGGTGCGATGATATCCCCGTCGTCTAAACCATGAAACGCTGGCTCTCCATTCCGGCGGTCGCAGCTGTTCTCTTTTCCGCAAAAGCTTTTACGCAGCAGCCCTACCCAGCAACAACTGATCATCCCGCTCCTGCCTGGTTCGTCGATGTTGCATCCAAAGCCGGGATCACCGTTCGCAACGTCAATGGGAGTGTTGAGGCCAAGCATTACATCATCGAGGCCACTGGTTCTGGGGTCGCCATTCTCGACTACGACCGCGACAGCTGGCCCGATATCTTCCTCGTCAACGGGACCACGCTCCCGGGAGAGAAGAGCAAAAGGGGAGGAGCAAAACCAACCAATCACCTCTTCCATAACAACCACGATGGCACCTTTACCGATGTCACTGCGAAGGCGGGCCTCGTTTCGAGTGGGTGGGGCCAGGGCGTGTGTGTTGGCGACTATGACAATGACGGATTTGAAGACATTTACGTCACGAGCTACGGCAAAAATCATCTCTTTCACAACCAGGGCAATGGGACGTTCAAAGAGGTAGGGGAACAGGCCGGTGTCGCCGGAACCGGCAAGGAGTGGGGTACAGGCTGTGCCTTCATCGACTATGACCGTGATGGCAAGCTGGATCTCGCAGTAGCAAATTATGTGCACTTCGACCTTTCGCACACGCCCGCTCCGGGACAGGGCCCAGGATGTATCTGGAAAGGGACTCCGGTCATGTGCGGACCACGCGGGCTTGAGAGCGCGCCCAACATTCTCTACCACAACATCGGCGGAGGGAAGTTCGAAAACATGAGTAAGTCCAGTGGATTCGAGCATACCAATGGACACTATTGTTTCTCTATCACCACGCTCGATTACAACGACGATGGCTGGCTCGATCTCTATATCGCTTGCGACTCCACTCCCGCCATTCTCTATCGGAACAACCACGATGGAACCTTTACCGACATTGCTGCTGACGCGGGGGTAGCCTTCAATGAAGATGGTCGCGAACAGGCCGGCATGGGTTCAACTTCAGCCGACTACGACGGCGATGGCAAGCTCGACCTCTTCAAGACCAACTTCTCTGACGACACCTCCACCCTTTATCGCAACAATGGCGACGGCACCTACACCGATATGACTTTCCCTGCCGGTCTCGGCATCAACACCAACGCCCTCGGGTGGGGTACGATGTTTGCCGATGTCGATAACGACGGTTGGCCCGATCTCCTGGTGGTCAATGGACATGTGTACCCTGAAGTTGATTCCGCCAAACTGGGTTCACTCTACCGTGAACCCCGCTTTCTTTACTACAACCTCGGCAACGGCAAGTTTCGCGATCTCAGTAAAACATCGGGCCCTGGCCTTGCCGATCCTCGCTCCAGCCGCGGACTCGCCATCGGCGATTTATTAAACGATGGCCGTCTGGAAGCGGTAATTAACAACCTCAGCGATCGCCCCATGCTTCTCGTCAATCTTGCAAAAAATCAGAACCACTGGCTTGGGGTTCATCTGACGGGCACGTCGTCGAACCGCGATGGCATAGGATCGCGTGTCACTCTCCGCTCGGCAAAGCGTGTCTGGGTCGACGAGGTGCGAAGCGGTTCCAGCTACAACTCTTCGAGCGATCTTCGTCTCCATTTTGGTCTCGGCTTGGAGCCCCACCTCGTTCAGATTGATGTCCGCTGGCCCAACGGTAAGACAGAAATCTTTGCCGCACCTCCAACCGTGGATCACATCATTGAACTAACCGAGGGAAATGGCCGTCCGAAGTGAGATATCGGGATTTCCGTAGTTAGGAAAATATACCTAAGCACTATGTGTTTAGTCCCGGCAATTGGTGGTGCATGCTTTTCTGATCGGAAGAAGGAAACACTATGGGACAGGTTTTACACCGGAGCGCCACAAAGACAGAGGCGATCCGTCGAACGATACAAGATAGTCAAGAGAGCATGAGGGCTCTTTCACGGCCCTACAGCAACTTCGCCCGAAGACTCAAGCCCTTCAAAGGACCTACCCTACGAATACCTCTTACCTCTGCAAAATCTGGACGCAAACACCGGATCGATTTACTCTCGACCCAATCACCAATTGCCGGAACTAAATAATTAGGGAATCTGAATCGTAGCGTCGAGCTTGATATCCGCCGACGAGTCGCCAACCATCAGCTTCACCGGCTCGGACTCGACTACGAACTTCGACTGCTGCTCATTCCAGTAGGCAAGCTGCTGAGCATCTAGAGGAATCTCGACAGTCTTCGTCTGGTTCGGTTGAAGGCTCACCCGCTCAAAGCCCTCCAGCTCCTCCCGCGGTCGCGAGACCTTCGACTTCATATGCTTGACGTAGAGTTGAACCACAGCATCTCCCGCCCGCGTCCCCGTATTCGTCACGTCCACGGCAACAGAAAGATGGCCCTCCTTCCCCAACCGCATGGAACTCGGCTTGAGGTTCGAGAACTTGAAGGTGGTATAGCTCAGCCCATAGCCGAAGGGATAGAGTGGCTCACCCTTGAAGTACATATAGGTGCGCCCATCGCGGATATTGTAGTCCATCATGTCCGGTAGTTGATCGACCGACTTTGGCCACGTCGTCACCAGATGGCCGCCGGGGTTGTAGTCGCCGAAGAGCACCTGCGCGATGGCCGTGCCCTCGTCCTGCGAGGAGTGCGCCATGTGCAGGATGGCCGGAACATTCGCCTGCGTCCAGTTGATGGAGAAGGGAAAGCTCGAGACCAGCACAACGACGGTATGCGGATTGACCTCGTAGACCTGCTTGATCAGTTGTTCTTGCTGGCCAAGTTCGATACTATCCCGGTCGCGGCCCTCGCGGCCATCGCTCGGCACCGTGCACGTAAGCGTGCCGTTGCCGGTCCAGTCGCGAGCCATATCGGGTCCGCAGGTCGGATCATTGCCGACGAAGACCACAGCAACCTCGGCCTTGCGCGCAGCGTTTACGGCGGCGTTGCCGGTCTCATCTGCGGCATAGATCACCTTGGTCTCGGGTTCCACGATCTTCTTGATTCCCTCCAGCGGCGTCACCGTATAAGGAGGCGTGCCGCCGTACCAGTCCCAGTGGACCGAGTTGGCCAGCGGCCCGATCACCGCAATCGATTTGAGTGTCTTTTTGTCGAGCGGCAGCGTAGCCTTCTCGTTCTTCAGGAGGACAACCGACTCCAGCGCAATCTTCGTGGACACAGAAGTATCTGCCTCCGTCGTCCACGGCTCCGGTGAATCCTTCACGCTTGAGTAAGGCACCATCGACGGCGGATCGAGCAGGCCCAGCTTCAGCGTAATGCGCAGCTTGGGCCGCACCAAGGCGTCGAGATCGGCCACGGTGATCGAACCGTCTTTCAGTGCGGCGCGCGTCTCGTCTTTATAAGTATCGAGAAACTGATTGATCCCGGCCTTCAGACACGCCACCACTGCGGCCTGCTGGTTGGGGAAGCTTTTGGAGTCCTTGACCAGAGCCCGCACCGCGCCGCCGTCGCTGGAGAGAATATCGACGCCCCACTTCTTTACTAGAACGTCTTTCAGCACCGGGTTGACTGCCATGTGAATCCCGTTCCATGCATTGTACGAGGCCATCACCGCCTTGGCGCCGCCATCGAGGAATCCCATGCGGAAGGGCACGGAGTAGTACTCCCAGAACAGCCGCTGGTCGAAGTCTGATGAGGTCTTCGTGCGGTCCTTTTCGTTGCTGTTGGCGAGAAAGTGCTTCAGCAGCGACGCCGCCTGCCAATAGTGCGGGTCATTACCCTGCAATCCATGAACAAAGGCCGTAACCATAGTCCCATTGAAGAACGGATCTTCTCCGTACACCTCTTCGCTGCGACCCCAGCGCGGATCGCGGGCCAGGTCGGCCTGCGGCCCCCACAACATAAGAATGGGGTGATGGTACTTGGCCGTCTGCGAGATAAACCGCGCCTCGTGCCCTTCGACGCCCGCCGCCTCCCGCACGATCGCCGGGTCCCAGGTCTCGCCCATCCCCGGCGGCTGCGGAAACTGCGTCGTCGGAATGGCTGGGTGCGCGTAGGGGCCTCCGACCCGCTCGCGCTGCACCACGCCGTGAATGCCCTCGGAGCTGCCGAAGCTCGGAATGCCGAGCCGCTTGACCGAGGTATCGGTACTGAGAAAGTCGATCTTCTCCTCGGTCGTCATCAGCGACAGAATATTGTCGATGCGCTTCTCGGCAGAAAGAGAAGTATCGCGAAACGGGTAGCTCTGCTGCTGCGCAAAGACTGGCGCAAGAGTGATGGCGAGGACGCTGAGCGAAATTCCGAGCAATTTGATCTGCATGATGGCCTTGGGTCCCTGGTTCTCGGGATGTGTCTCCGCAAACGAAGCGCAACGCAGGATTTGACTGCGTCCACGGCACCCGTTTCCCGCGAGGCCATCATCCTACCATTGATCACGAGCTAATACGATTGAATAGAAGGTTTTTCCAGCGTCTTTATAAAATAAACCCAACCGTCGAGACCCGCAGTCATGCCTTGTCGCGCCACAGGGTCAGATACTTCTTCCTGTACTTCTGGTCCTGTTGGAGGGCAATCAACGCAAGCGCTGTCGTCCGCACCTTCTCGTCCGCTACCGCGTCATAGATGCGCCGCAGGCTCTCCAGAATGTCGTAGCGAATCAGCGTGCAATTCTTCTCCGTGACACACTCCTTGAACCGCCCCGTCAGCCCTTCAACCAGCGCCTTCCTTTGGCTTGCCCCTGCAACTCCCACCTTCCAAAGCGATTGCATGCAGTGACGAGCAGTCACGAAGCGATCATCTCTGGTAACTTCCAGAAGCGCGCCGAGATCTTTCCTCATTCGATTCTTCGGATCGCTCTTGGCCAGGTTGCACAGCACCTGCGCCGCGATAGCCCGCTGCCGATTGTCTCCGTTTCTGAGCAATTCCATCAGGTGCGCCCACACCTTGTAGGCCCAATCGACAGGCTCGCCAGTCGCCTCGATAAAAAAATGAAAAGCCTTGTCCTGTCGATCATGGTCCGACGACCTCAAATCGTCCAGACCGCAATTCAGTTCTTCTTCTTTGACGGCCATCTTCGCCTCCGGCTGTACCCGGTTAAAACATTCCGTGACAGTCTAATTCAAAGCCCAGGCTAAAAATCGACTACGGTGAGATCGAGCGGAAACTCTGATTTTCTCTCGGAGGGATGAGCGGACAGATCCTTGCTCCGCTCTCCATCAATGCCGCCCGTCTCAAACTGCGCGGCTGGAAGCTGCCCGGCTACCTCGAAGGGATCGATGACATAGGGCAACCCGGAGGAAACCAAGCACCGAAGTACCGTCCATCAGGTGAAAGTGCAGATGAAGTGCAGAGGTATTGCCGGTGTCACCGAGCAGGGCAAACACCTGCCCGCGCTGCACGTGATCGCCATTGGACACGAGCACCGAATCCTTCGGCGAGCCCGGAGGCCCGGCGGCGACCAGGTGAAAGCGATGCAGCAGGGTGGTGGGAGGATGGCTGTCCTTGTCCATCGTGAAGTCCAACAGAAAGAGCCGGCTTCCGCTGGACTCTATCGGCGATGCCGCTTCGTCTCCGCGTCCCGTGGCGCGCAGCCGAGCGGGCAGAGCATCGCCATCGAAGCTGGCGAAAACCTTCGCAGAGGCGTTCCCGCTCACGACTTCGATCTTCTCGATTGTCGCCGCAGCGTTTCCTGTATTCGTAATCACAAGCTCGTAGACGAGGTGCAGCTTATAGTCCGTCCCCTGAACGGCAAACGTGGTGGGCCGCAACGGCACGCAACCACGGGAGTCAAGGCGTCCTCGGATCGAGCCGGAAGCGCCATCATTACCGGAGAGCAGGAAGAACAAAGGCAGAAAAGAAGCCGTCTGGCACGCATAAGCCACGCTTCCGTAATACAGATTTTCGCTGGCAGGACAGAATAAGCGTCCATTACAGGATCGCGGTCCGATTCTACCCAGTTTCTTGATCCGGCGACTCCAGAGTGCGAGCCCTCATTAATGCGACTCAGCTTCTCCGTTGCCCATCTGAGCCGCTTCGCACCAGGCCATTGCTAAACTAGCATCAGTATGGCATTTTCCCTCTTCGGCAAACGCGACAAACCCGAGCAGCAACCCGACCAGCCCGCCACCACTCCGGAAGCTGTTCCCAGCCCCGAACCGGTGGAGCAGAAGCGCGGCTTCTTCGACCGTATGAAGCAGGCGGTCACCCGCACCCGCGAGTCCTTCACCGAATCCACCAGTTCTGTCATCGCCC
>Ga0207705_10002482_pt1 | contig 14212 bp, 10 predicted proteins | sample KBSC13metaG_FD_184314 | JGI IMG/M metagenome (GOLD analysis project Ga0207705, IMG submission 184314) | Corn rhizosphere microbial communities from Kellogg Biological Station, Michigan, USA - KBS C1-3 metaG (SPAdes) (version 2) | ecosystem: Host-associated > Plants > Roots > Rhizosphere > Soil ...
ACGAGCGAGACGAAGCCGAGCAGCGGCTGCTCCTCGGGACACACGATGCCGACGACGCCGATCGGTTCGTTCATCGCCAGTGCCACGCCGCGCAGCGGCACCTGGTGCACCTGGCCATCGTACTTGTCGGCCCACGCGGCGTAGGTGAACAGCCGCTCGACGCATGCGTCCACTTCGGCTTCTCCGTCGCCACCGGTGAGCGCACCCAGGCGACGCGCGAACTCGTCGCGCCGTGCTGCAAGATTCTCGGCGATGTAGTAGAGGATCTGCGCACGCGAGTGCCCAGTGGACTTCGACCATCCACCGAGCGCGGCGTGTGCCGCTTCGACCGCGTTGCGGATGTCCTTGCGATTGCCTTCACCCACCTCGCCGAGCAGGCGGCCATCGTGGCCGGTGATGCGCATCGAGTAGCCGGAATCCGGGCGCGCCTGCTTGCCGCCGATGTACATCTTGGCCGTACGGTCGAGCCTTGGGCCGCGGTCCAGATCATCCAGTTCCGCAGCGCGCTGCGAGGACTTCGCGGACTTGCTGGTTTGACCAGAGGACCGAACGACGGAAGGACCGGCTGACCGATTGACCGATTGACCGGAACGGCGTTTCCCGTTGGCTGTTTCGCTCTTTCGGTCCTCCGGTCCTCCGGTCCTCCCGTCCTTCTTCAGGTACTCGTACATCCCCTCGCGCCCGCCCTCGCGCCCGAAGCCTGACTCGCGATACCCGCCGAACCCCGCCGCAGCGTCGAACAGGTTGGTGCTGTTGATCCACACCACGCCGGCCTTGATTTTCGGCGCCACGTCGAGCGCGAGGTTGATGCTCTCGCTCCACACGCTCGCCGCGAGGCCGTACGGCGTGTTGTTGGCCAGCGCCACCGCTTCACTCGGCGTCCGGAACGTCATGGCGACGAGCACCGGTCCGAAGATTTCCACCTGCGCGATCGTGCTCGATGGCGTCACGTTGGTGAACAGCGTCGGCGGATAGAAGCAGCCCTCCGTCGGGCATGCCCACGTCGGCTGCCAGAAGTCGGCGCCTTCCTGCTTCCCCTGCTCGACGAGCGTGCGGATGCGCTCGAGCTGCACCGGCGCGACGATGGCGCCCATGTCCACGGCCTTGTCGAGCGGACTGCCAAGGCGCAGCGTCTCCATCCGCGCGCGCAGCTTGTCGTACAGGCGGTCGGCGATCCCTTCCTGCACCAGTAGCCTCGATCCCGCGCAGCAGACCTGACCCTGGTTGAACCAGATCGCGTCCACCACGCCTTCAACGACCGAGTCGAGGTCGGCGTCGTCGAAGACGATGAACGGGCTCTTTCCGCCCAGCTCGAGCGACAGCTTCTTCCCCGAGCCCGCCGTCGCCTTGCGGATGATGCGCCCCACTTCGGTGCTGCCGGTGAACGCGATCTTGTCGATGTCGTCGTGGGCCACGATTGCGGCGCCCGTGTCACCGTCGCCGGTGAGCACGTTCAGCACGCCGGGCGGCAATCCCGCCTGTTCCGCCAGCTCGGCAAAGCACAACGCCGTGAGCGGCGTGAATTCCGCCGGCTTGATGACGATCGTGCACCCCGCCGCGAGCGCCGGCGCGACTTTCCACGCCAGCATCAGCAGCGGGAAGTTCCACGGAATGATCTGGCCGACGACGCCAGCGCCGTGATAGCCGGCGAACTCCGTGTCGAGCAGCTGCGCCCAGCCTGCGTGGTGGTAGAAGTGCCGCGCGACGAGCGGGATGTCGAGATCGCGCGTCTCGCGAATGCTCTTGCCGTTGTCCATCGACTCGAGCACGGCGAGCAGCCGCGAGTTACGCTGGACGATACGCGCGAGCGCGTACAGGTGGCGCGCACGCCCGTGTCCGCCCAGCGCTTGCCACGCGGGAAGTGCCTGGCGCGCCGCCTTCACCGCGGCATCCACGTCCTTCTTCGATCCTTCGGAGACGTCGGCGATGTGCTTGCCCGTCGCCGGATTGATCACCTCGAACGTCGCCGTCGGCTTCGTGAGCTTGCCGTTGATAAAGTGGCCGAAGCGACGGCCGTGTGCATCGAGCCACTCCTGCGCCGGCTTCGGCGATTCGGGAGCGGGGCCGTATTCCATGGTCTCGAAGATCTCGCGCACGGATGTCATGATCACACCATGGGATGACGGTGCGCCGCGGAGTAGCGCCCGGTGACGAAGTGCTCGAGCTGCCGCTCGATGTCGGTGAGCAGGCCGCTCGCGCCGAAGCGGAACAGGTCGGGCTTCAGCCAGCGATTCCCGAGCTCGTCCTTCATGAGATAGAGGTACTCGAGCGCGTTCTTCGCGCTGCGGATCCCGCCGGCGGGCTTGTACCCCACCGCGTAGCCGGTCTGCTGGAAATGCTCGCGGATCATCCGCACCATGACGAGCGAGAAGGGGAGCGTCGCGTTCACGCCTTCCTTGCCCGTACTGGTCTTGATGAAGTCCGCACCCGCCATCATCGCCACCATGCTCGCGCGCGCCACGTTGCCGAGCGTCGCCAGCTCGCCGGTGGCGAGGATCGCCTTCATGTGCGCGTCGCCGCACGTCTCGCGGAACAGCTTCACCTCGTCGTACAGCGCCTGCCAGTTGCCGGTGAGCACGTGGCCGCGCGTGATGACGATGTCGATCTCCCTGGCACCCGCCGCGACCGACGCGCGAATCTCCCGCACCCGCTCCTCGAGCGGCGACAATCCCGCCGGGAATCCCGTGCTCACCGCGGCCACCGGAATACCGGTGCCCTCGAGCGCTTCCACCGCCACCGGCACGAGCTGGTGATACACGCACACCGCGCCGGTGGTGAGGCGCAGGCCTTCCACGCCGAGCGCACGCGCAAGATCGTCGCGTAGCGGATGCGCCGCCTTCGCGCAGAGGCGCTTCACGTTGCCGGCCGTGTCGTCACCGGCGAGCGTGGTGAGGTCGATCAGCGAGATGGCGCGCAGCAGCCACGCCGCCTGCCATTCCTTCTTCACGGTGCGCCGCGTGGGGATCGTCGCCGCGCGTCGCTCCACGGCGGAACGGTTCACGCGCAGCGCGCGCACGATGTCGAGGTCCAGCGGCGTGCCTGGATTGCGCTCGACGTGATCCTCGGTGAGCCTCGGCTTGACGGGCGCTTCGGGCGGACTCGACGGCGCGTCCGAACGGGCGAGCCGGAGCGCGGGTTCGATCTGTGACGGCATGGACGGCGGGAATGAGAGCGGGAAATATAGGCGAAACGCCGCTCGTCTGGGCGGGCGAAGTGCCGCCCGCGCCGCCATTTCAGCCTCGCCTTCCCCCTGCCGATACTATTCGAAGTCTCCTCCCCCGCAGCATGACCGCTCCAGACTACAAGGCGCTCTTCGAGCTCGCCTGTGACGGCATGGCCGTCATCGATGCGTCGCTCAACCTCGTTCGCGTCAATCGCGCCTTTGCCGACCTGGTCGGCATTCCCGCTGACGCGCTCGTCGGACGGTCCGTCGTATCACTGCTGCATCCGGCAGACCTCGCCGAAAATCCGATCCGCACCGCGCTCGTGGAGCGCGACAGATCCACGATGTCGCTGCGTCGGCTCCTGTGTGCCGATGGCAGCGCAGTCCAGACCGAGGTCGCTTCCTCGTGGCTCGAGGACGGCGGGATGCTGTGCGTCGTGCGACGCACGGATCGCGATCCCACCGTGGCGATGCTCCGCGAGACGGAAGCACGCTTCAGCGCCGTCGCCGAGAACCTGCACGCCGGCCTCGTCGTCACCGACCTCGACAACCGCGCCGTCTACGTCAACAGCTATCTCTGCGACCGCACCGGCTATGCGCGCGAGGAGCTCGTCGGCCGCCGCCTTGCCCGGCTGTTCTTCTCGCCCGAGGACCAGGAGCGCGACCGGCAGCGTCTCCTGCGGCGCGAAGCGGGTGAGCGTGAGGTCTACGAGGTGGAGCATCGCCGCCGCGACGGTACGACGTTCCTCGCCGAAGTGTCGGCTGGTCCGCTGCTCGATGGGACAGGACGCGTCATCGGCACCATCGGCGTGGTCATCGACATCTCCGACCGCTCGCGCTTCGAGCGCGAGCTCGCCGAGCGCGAGCAGCGCTACCGACTGCTGTTCGAGGTGACGCCGCTGCCGGCGTGGGTGTACGACGTCCAGACCTTCCGCTTCCTCGCCGTGAACCCGGCCGCGGTGACGCACTACGGCTATAGCGCCGAGCAATTCCTGCGCATGACCATCCTCGACATCCGTCCGCAGGAGGACGTCGACCGCGTCAAGCTGCAGGTGCTGGCGCGGCGGCGCGGCTTCGAGACGCAGAGTCGCGGCTGGGGATACCGGCACCGCAAGGCCAACGGCGCGGTGATCGACGTCGACGTCATCTCGCACGCCTTCGATTTCGAGGGACGCCCTGCGCGCGTCGTCGTCATCAACGACGTCACCGATCAGCAGCGCTTGCGGAGCCGCGAGCGCGAGGTGGAAGCGCAGCTTCTCCAGGCGCAGAAGATGGAGGCGGTCGGCCGGCTCGCCGGTGGCGTGGCGCACGACTTCAACAACCTCCTCAGCGTCGTCCTCAACGCCGCGAGTGCGCTGGAAGCGGAGCTGCCGGGGGACAGCGAGCTGCGCGAGGATGTGGGCGACATTCGGCAGGCCGTGGAGCGCGGTGCGGCCCTCACGCGACAGCTCCTCGCATTCGGCCGCAAGGAAGTGCACGCGCCATCACAGGTGGACCTCCACGACGTCGTGCACAACGTCGAGCGGCTCCTCGCCCGCGCGCTCGGTGGCGGCGCGCGGCTGGAGGTGCATCGTACCGCACCGACGGCCGCGGCACTCGCCGATCCGCACCAGCTCGAGCAGGTGCTCGTGAACCTCGTGATCAATGCGCGCGATGCGATGCCGCACGGCGGCACGGTGACGGTCTCCACCGGCACCACCGATCTCGCGCGGGCCGAAGCGGAGGCACTCGGTGTCGTGCCGGGTCGCTATGCGTCGCTCGAGGTCGCCGACACCGGCGTCGGCATGGATGAACGCACGATGCTGCGCGCCTTCGAGCCGTTCTTCACCACCAAGGGCCCGCACGAAGGCACGGGACTCGGCCTGGCGACGGTGTACGGCATCGCTCGCCAATCCGGCGGTGCGGTACGGCTGGCGAGTGAGCCCGGCGCGGGCACCCGCGTGACCGTGCTCCTCCCGAGTGGCGACGCCAGCGGCGCGCGCACCGCGCAGTTGCCGCGTGCCGAGCAGCCGACGGCGGTGCGCGGTGCCGGCACCGTATTGCTGGTGGAGGACGAACCACGAGTGCGCGCGCAGGCGCGCCGCCTGCTGGAGCGCTGCGGCTTTGCCGTGATCGAAGCTGCCGATGGCGCCGAGGGCGAACGCCAGTTCGAGGAACATCGCACGTCGCTCGACGCGATCGTGACCGACGTCGTGATGCCGGAGATGGGAGGGGTGGAGATGGTGACGCGGCTCCGCTCGCGCGTGCCCACGATGCCGGTGGTGTTCGTGTCCGGCTTCACGGCCGAGGATCGCGATCTCCCACTCGATCCGCGCACGGTATTCGTACCCAAACCGTATACGATGGCGACGCTCTGCGGAGCGATCGACACGGTCCGGGCAACTGCAGCTGCGGTGTAGAGATTCCGGTTCTCAACGGTTGGGTACGCCTGCGTGCCGCGAGGTACTGTAGTTGTTTTTGTCCCGCTCGTACCTTGCAACATGGGCGATGATGTCGAATCCACACCCCCGGAGCCCCACGGCCCGTTCACGCGCGACAACCCGCTGACGTTCATCGTCCCGGAGCCACTGCTGCTTCGGGTCGAGCGCCTCGACAAGCCGGGCGCGCCGCCCGGAGAGCAGGCGGTCGCCTTCACCCGCGCTGGGCCGCGCGACATCCTGCTCGCCGTCAACTCGTACCCCGCTCAGCTCGTTGACGCCTTCCTCGCCAGCGATGCGTTCGGGGAGGCGGTGATCGTCGTCGGTGCGGCGTGGGAAGAGGATGGTGGAGTGCGCGGCGAACTGTCGGCGCTGCTTCCCGAGCGGACGATGCGCGCCATCCAGGAGAGCGTCTCGCCCGAGGACGACGATGATGAGGACGCTGCCGCACCGTGGGCAGCGTCCGTCTCGCCGAGTGGGAAGACGTGGGAAGAGCTCGCCGGCCTCGAGGATGACGACGACGAAGACGACGAGCTCGACGGCGAGGTGGATGAGGAAGAGGACGAAGACGAAGGCGCCGAACCGCACTTTCCGCTCGTCATCGGCGCCGTGCTGCGCTTCCCGGAAAATCGCCGCTTCCCCACCGACTTCGAGCTCGAGGTGGACGACCTCATGCGCTCCATCCTCGAGGGCCGCGCCATGGACGCGGCGGAGAAGCGGATCGACAACCTGCTGGGCGACCTGTAGAGCACGACGCAGGAAGACGAAGAGACGCTGTTCACGCCTCCTCGCCTCGCTTGCAGACCAGCATTCTGCCGCCCTGCCTACCCGCATCCTTCCTCTTCGGCACGAAGCTTTCGTGTATGCAGCGCGAGAGGGTCGCGTGGGCCGGCATGCGGCGGCGTCCCTCACCGCAGAGCTGCAGGTGTCCTGGTGTACTGGAGTGTCGATCCGAATGGCCGCGTGTTCCGCTCGCATGGCGGAGGCGCGAACGAGCCCTACCCACACGTGATCGTGGATAGTGACGGCGTGGAGTGGTCGGTATGTGAGGTGGCTACCCCGCAGGCGTGGGCTCGCGGCGAACGGTGCCTCGTGCTCAACTCCCGCGACTGCGTGCGTCGCATCTGGAGCTACCCGCCCGACTGGCGTGACCTCGACGCGGACGCCCTGCTCGACCTGGGGGTAGCGTTCTGCGACCGCGCGGTGGAAACTCTACCCGTCCGCGAGTCGTAGGGAAGCGCGAGTCCTCTTCGGAGCCGGTCATGCGCAAGCTCGTCAAGTTCGTCCTCGTCTCGGCGCTGGTGCTCTTCGTCGGCGTACCGGTGGCGTTCCTCGTCTTCGTGCTCGGCATGGCCGCGCTCGGTGTGACGCTGGGCATCGCCGGCGCGATCATCAGTCTGGTGTTCGCCGCGCTGAAGATCGCATTGATGGTCATCCTGCCCATCCTGCTGATCTGGTGGGTGGCGAAGCGGCTGATGGCGCCGGAACGGACGTACTGATCGCGCGGTTGCCCGGTCCGTCGTCGGTCGTATTCGGGGGGCAGGGAAGCGAGACAGCGAGGAGGCGAGGACGCGCCGATGCGGGCTCCTCGCCTCCGTGCCTTCGCCTCCCGCCCGTACGGATCTCCCGAAGGTTGCAGGGGCGCTTCTCGGCAGGGCGTCGGCCGACTACGATTCACATATATGGGTATCAATGCAATTGGGACGGAAGGCACCCTTCCCGTCTCGCCAGGGCTCGCTGAAGAAGAAGCCTACCTCGACCTCGAGCTCCCTCCCGAGAGCGCGCCGGTCGACAGTCGCACGGCCCTCATGGCCGGCCTCGCCATCATCGTCGCCATCGGCGCCGGCCTCGTTGCGCAGCTCCTCACGGCGCTGATCGCCGTCATCACCAACATCTCCTACTACCACACCCTTTCGTTCACGCTCCGCTCCCCCGGGGGCGCGAACGCTGGCTGGTGGATCATCCTCATCCCGGTCCTCGGCGCGCTCGTCGTCGGCATCATGGCGCGCTACGGATCGCCCGCCATCCGCGGTCACGGGATCCCGGAGGTCATGGAGCGCGTGCTCTATGGCGAGAGCCGCATTCCGGCGCGCGTGATGGTGCTCAAGCCGCTCTCGGCGGCCGTCGCCATCGGCACCGGTGGACCGTTCGGCGCCGAGGGCCCGATCATCGCCACCGGTGGTGCGCTCGGCTCCCTGGTCGGGCAGGTGGTCAAGATGAGCGCCGACGAGCGGAAGATCCTGCTCGCCGCCGGCGCCGCGGCGGGCATGTGCGCCACGTTCGGCAGTCCCATCTCCGCCGTGCTGCTCGCGGTGGAGCTGCTCCTGTTCGAGTATCGCGCGCGCTCCCTCATCCCTGTCGCACTGGCGTCGGCAGCGGCAATGGCGGTGCGCATCGTGTTCGTCGGCTCGGGGACTGCGTTCGAGATCGGCACCATCGGCCAGGTGCACTACGAGGCGCTCGCGTTCTACACCATCATCGGCGCCATCGTCGGCGTGGCGGCGGCGTGGGTGACCAAGGCGACCTACGGCATCGAGGACCTGTTCGAGAAGCTGCCGGTACACTGGGCGTGGTGGCCCGCCATCGGCGCCGTGTTCGTCGGCGTGATCGGCTACTTCCAGCCGAAGACGCTCGGTATCGGCTACGAGAACATCACCGCCATCATCAACGGGCAGATCGTCGGCACGGCGCTCGTGGTGTTCGTGATCGCCAAGTTCCTCTCGTGGGCCATCTACCTCGGGAGCGGGACGTCGGGCGGTACGCTGGCGCCGTTGTTCACCATCGGCGGCGGCCTCGGGGCGATGCTCGGCGTCGGTGCCGCTGCCATCTATCCCACGGCGAATGTCAATCCGAAGATCGCTGCCCTCGTCGGCATGACGGCCATCTTCGCCGGCGCATCGCACGCGCTGCTCGCGGCCATCATCTTCACGTTCGAGATCACGCGCCAGCCGTTCGGACTCCTCCCGCTCCTCGCCGGTGGCACCGCGGCGTACTTCGTCGCGCTGCTCATGAACAAGAATTCCATCATGACGGAGAAGCTGGCGCGGCGTGGCACGGCAGTTCGCGTGGAGTACTCGGCCGACTACCTCGCGCAGAAGCTCGTGCGGGACGCCGGCCTCCGCGAAGTGGTGGCGCTCCGTGCCGCCGATACGCTGGGACAGGTGCGGCGCTGGCTCGAGTCGCGCGCTCCGGGCAGCTCGCACCAGGGCTTCCCGCTGGTGGACGACGCCGGGATGCTGGTCGGGGTGCTCACGCGCCGCGACCTGATCGGCAGCGAAGAAAGCGAGTCCGTGCCGCTGTCGACGCTCATCCGCCGCGCGCCAGTGGTGGTGTTCACCGACAACACCATGCGCGACGCGGCCGACCAGATGGTGCGGGCCGGCGTCGGTCGCCTGCCCGTGGTGGAGCGGCACGCACCACGGAAGGTGGTCGGCATGCTCTCGCGCTCGGACCTCCTGTCGGCGCACGCCGGCCGCCTGAACGCCGGCAAGCTCCGTCGCTCGCGCGTGAAGCTGTAGCGGAGGCGTGACGTAGCGGGGCGCTCGGCTGTCCTGCGAGTGCCACCCGCCACGCCGCACTCCTCCGCAGTTTGCGTCTCCCCACTCCACGCCAGCTCGACCAGCGATCCCGCATCGCTGTGCTCGTCGTCATCCTCCTCGCGATGGCGATGCTCGGCGTGCTGCTCGTCCAGACGCCGCGGCACGGGAACGACATTCCGCTCGCCAACGCTGCCGGCCGCGAGCGCTACTACAGTGGCCAGGTCGTCACCGAGGCACTCGCCGTCCACACCGCCGCGCCGGCGGAGCGAGCCGCGCGTCGTCGCCAGCTCGACATGACGATCGGCGAATGGCTGAACGCCGCCGGGCGCCTCCGGAAGGGCGCGCCCTCGGAGGCGCCGTACGTGGACGACGAGCAGACGTTGCCCGGCTTCGCCGGACTCGTGAGGCTGCAGCGCGAAGTCATGGCGGCCGCCAAGATCGCCGCGCGCGAGGGTGCCAGCGCGGACGACCAGCAGGCCCTCACGGTGGCGCAGCGTCGCTACCTCGTTGCGATCGACGGCATCGTGTCGGACCTCGAGGCCGAGGCCGCCCACCGGCTCGATGTCCTCGTCCTCACCGAGACGGTATGCGTGCTGCTCCTGCTCACCGCCCTCGGCCTCGGTGTGCGCCTCGCACTCCAGCCCACCCAGGAGCGACTGCTGGCCACGGTGGAACAGCTCGCCGACAGCGAGTCGCGCACGCGCGCCGTGCTCGACTCGATGCAGGAAGGGATGATCCTCGTCGACCGTGCAGGGCGCATCCAGCGGTGGAATCCGAGCGCGATGCGCATCCTCGGCGTGCACGAAGGCGACGAGCCGAACCTGCTGTCGGTGGCGCGGCGCATGGTCAACGAGAACGGAGAGCCGCGCGAGGAATCGCAGCTCCCCAGTCGGATGACTCTCGAGAGCGGCCAGCCGCTCTCGAACGAGGTGATGGGCGTGCGACGCGACAGCGGCGAGATCTGCTGGCTCTCGGTCAACACGCATCCGCTCCATCGTCATCCGGGCGACCAGCCGTACGCCGTCGTCTCCATCTTCCGCGACATCACGCTCGACCGTCGCGCCGAGGAGGAGCGCGTGGCGCAGGCGCAGGCGCTCGAGCTGCAGAACCACGAGCTGCTCACGCAGGCGGACGCCCTGGAGCGCGGCGAGGCGCTATTCCGCTCCGTGGTGGAAACGGCCGGCAGTGCCATCGTCGGGCTGGACCGCGACGGACGGGTGTTCGAGTGGAACCGTGAGGCCGAGACGCTCTACGGGGTGCCACGCGACGAAGCGATCGGGCAGCTCTATCTCGAGGCCTTCATCACCGATCGGCATCGGGACGAGATGCACCGGGGAATCACCGAGATCCTCGGTGGCAAGCCGCTGCGCAACTTCGTCGGCGTGGTGAAGTCCCGCACGGGTGCGCGCAGCACGGTGCTGTGGAACATCACCCCGCTGTGTGACGGAGAGGGGATGCCGGTGCACGGGCTCATCGCCGCCGGCACCGACATCACCGAACGCGAGGCGTCCGACGAACGCTTCCGCGTGCTGTTCGAGCGCTCGAGCGACGCGCACCTGCTCTACGACGAGCGCGGCGTGATCGACTGCAACGACGCGACCCTGCGCATGCTCCGCTACTCCAGCAAGGAAGCGGTGCTGGGACGCACGCCGACCGACCTCTCGCCGCGCCGCCAGCCCGATGGCCGTCTGTCCATCGTGGTGGGAGAGCAGATGCGCCGTCGCGCGCGCGTGCAGGGATTCCACCGCTTCGAGTGGGAGCATCAGCGTGCCGACGGCATCGGCTTTCCGGTGGAGATCACGCTTACGCCGGTTCGCCTGCACGGTCGCGAGGTGATCCTCGCCGTGTGGCACGACATCGCCGAACGGAAGGCGGTGGAAGACGCGCTGCGATCGGCCAAGGATGCCGCCGAGTCGGCGAACCGGACGAAGAGCGATTTCATGACGCGCATGAACCACGAGCTTCGCACACCGCTCACGGCCATCATCGGCTTCTCGCGCGTGCTGCTCCAGGGGAAGGAGGGGGTGCTCAGCGCCGGTGCGCAGCAATACGCCGAGCGTATCCGCGCGAACGGCATGCACCTGCTCTCGCTCATCAACCAGATTCTCGACGTGGCCAAGGTGGAAGCCGGCCGCATGGAGCTGGAGCTGGAGACGGTGCCGCTCGACGCGCTGGTGAAGGAGACGCTGGCGATGCTCGAGAGCACCGCCGAGGCGAAGGGGATCGCGCTGCGGCGGGAGCTGCCGGCGGAGATGAAGCCCCTCGTCACCGACGCGGGGAAGCTGCGGCAGATCCTCATCAACCTCGTGGGGAACGCCATCAAGTTCACCGCCAGGGGTGAGGTCTGCGTGCGCGTCACGGCTGATCCGCTGAGCGGGCGTCCGTTGTCGATCGCCGTGAGCGACACGGGCATCGGGATCCCGCCCGAGCGGCAGCGAAAGGTGTTCGAGCCATTCGAGCAGGGAGACGCTTCCACGCGGCGCGAGTTCGGCGGCACGGGGCTCGGCCTGTCCATCGTGCGCACCTTCTCGGGGCTGATCGGGGCACGGATCGCCGTGGACAGTCAGGTGGGGAAGGGAACGACGTTCACCCTCTGGCTCCCGATCGCCCCTACGCTGCCCGCATCGCTGCCCACGCCAGCCAGGTCGGTCACGGCGGTCTGAACGGGCGATGGACCGATGGACCGAACGGTCCTCCGGTCCTCCGGTCCTCCGGTCCTCCGGTCCTCCGGTCCTCCGGTCTTCCGGTCCTCCGGTCCTCCGGTCCTCCGGTCCTCCGGTCCTCCGGCATTCCCGCTGTGACCTACGCCGCTGGCGCGGGTATATGCCGGCGCGGCACATTCCGCGACCACGCAGCGAACCAAACACCACTCGCACCGACCGATGCGCGCACCCGCCATTTCCCTGTCCGTAGCAGCACTGGCGCTTGCCGCCGCGTGCAGCTCCAACCCGTCGCCGCAGTCGTCGCCCAATCCGCGTCAGGATGGCCGGACGCGCGGCGGGGCCGACACGATGCCCGGCAACAGGGTGATCGAGAACTCACGGCCGGACGTGTCCGCGCGCGCGGGCGTTCTCGTCGTCGCCAACCAGGAGGGGGCGAGCGCCACGGTGCTCGACGCGGCCACGATGAAGACCATCGCCACCGTGCCGGTTGGCGTCGGTCCGCACGAAGTGGCGGTGTCGCACGACGGGCGGTGGGCGGTGGTGACGAACTACGGCGATCGCACCACCCAGGGAAACACCTTGAGCGTGATCGACCTCGCGGCCGCCGCGCCGGCAGTGACGCGCACGATCGACCTCGGCGAGTACCATCGTCCGCACGGTGTGGCGTTCGTCGGCATCGGCGACAAGCTGGCGGTGACGAGCGAGACGTCGCAGCGGCTGGTGATCGTGGACTTCGCCAGCGGCCGCATCGACACCGCCCTGGCGACGAACGGCCGAGGCTCGCACATGGTGGCATCGCGCCGCGACGGCCGTCGCGCCTGGACGGCGAACATCTCCGACGGCACGGTCACCGAGTACGACCTCGACACCCGCCGCACCGGTCGCACCTATCCCGCCGCGCCGATGGACGAAGGACTTGCCGTCTCGCCGGGCGGCGTACAGGTGTGGGTGGGCAGCAACAGTGCGCACACGGTCACCGTGCTCGACGCCGCGAAGGGTGCGCCGATCGACACCCTCACCGGCTTCGGCATGCCGTACCGCATCGGTATCTCCCGCAGCGGCACGCTGGCCATCGTCAACGACCCGGTGAAGAACCGCATCTGGATGTACGAAGTGGGATCGCGGAAGCAGCTCGCCGAGATCGATCTTGCCAAGGTGGACGGAGTGAAGGCGACGACGGGCGGGGCACCGGGCGAGGCCGGTGCCGGTCCCGAGGGCGTGACGTTCGATCCGATCGCCAACGTCGCGTACGTGACGCTCCACGGCACCAACCAGGTGGTGGCGGTGGACCTGCAGCAGCGGAAGGTGATCGGTTTCGGGTCGGTAGGCGCCGGACCGGACGGGGTCGCTTTCTCACCCTACGTGCGGTAGCGCGGCGAGCGACGCGCCGGCCAAGCCGGCGCTGCTCGCGTCGGTTCCGGCCCTCGTGCTGATCGCGAAGTCGCTGACGGAGGCGGAGCGCCGGTTGCTCGCCCGGACCGCCGTGCGCGTGCTGCAGAAGGGAGAGGATCGGCTCGCCGACATCGCGTCGCTGGTGCTGCGCGCCGCGGAGCGCGCCCACGCGCCCCTGCACGAACCGTCGGCACAGGGTCAGGACGTGATATAATTCCCTCCATGCCTACACTCGCTCTTCGCCCCGCCCTCGCCGCGCTCGCCGCCGCGCCGACCAGCACGACCATCCGCAAGCTCTGGAAGGCGCTCACGCCGGAAGAGCGTGCGCTCGGCATCAACGCCGCGCTCGACGACGACGAGAACGGCTGGGTGAAGACCACGACGCGGGGCGCCGTGGCTGCCGCTCTGCGCTTCCGTCCGCAGACGGTGGCGACGTGGCCGCGCGCCAAGCTGGTGAGCGAGGCCGCGCGCCTGCCGCTCGACGACGCGCAGCTGCTGAGCGCATTTCTCGTCGATCTTCACCTCGGCGCCCGTCGCCCGATGATGGCGAGCTTCCTCGACTCGCTCGGCATCGCGAACGATCAGGGCCGCATTGATTCGGAGACGACGGAGGTGCCGCCGCAGGACGAGACGAAGGTCGTCGCCGCGGCGACCGGGCTGGCGCAGAAGTTTCCGCCCGACGAAGTGGCGACGTACTTCCTCACGCTGCTCCTGCAGGACGCGAGCGTGTGGCAGGGGCTGGCGAGCTTCCTCGAAACGACCGCGGGTCAAGCGTGAGACGTGAGACGTAACCGCAGTCAACGAAGTCACGCTTCATCTCTCACGATTCACGTCTCACCTCCAGCCCTTAAGCTTCCCATTCAGTCGGCCAGGAACCCCGCGATCCTGTTCGCACCGGACAGCGGCAGCGGTTCCCGGTTGAGGCGGAGCTCGACGAGCGTGGTGGTGAACGGGTAGAAGAACTTCACCGCCTCGTCGCCGATCACGTTGCTGAAGCTGAGGCAGGCGTCCCACTTGCCCTGCTCGTCCGGTGTCGCG
>Ga0207705_10002483_pt1 | contig 14206 bp, 11 predicted proteins | sample KBSC13metaG_FD_184314 | JGI IMG/M metagenome (GOLD analysis project Ga0207705, IMG submission 184314) | Corn rhizosphere microbial communities from Kellogg Biological Station, Michigan, USA - KBS C1-3 metaG (SPAdes) (version 2) | ecosystem: Host-associated > Plants > Roots > Rhizosphere > Soil ...
CTGCATAAGGCGCAGGCGTTTGCGGTGCAGTCGATTTCGGCTGGTTCCGGCCACCCGGCTGGTCTGGAAGCCGAATCGCAGTAGCAGGTAGGCCTGGGCTTCTGCGAGAACCAGGTGGCGGCGAATGATCCGGCGGATTGTGTCTTGCGAGCTACCGCACGAGAGGACGTAAATTAACGACGTATCCTGCAGCAGTCGGTACCCCTTCCGCATCAGCTTGATCGCCATGATTTGATCCTCGCCGGCGATGCGCGTTTGCTCGTCGTAAAGGCCGGCCTCGATCAGGGCCTGCTTGCGAAAGGCGTCGCAACGACCTTCCAGAAAATTAATTTCGCGAACCAACGGCGGCTCAGGCGCTACGTCCATTAAATGCGTGACGAGGTAAAACTGCTCCGAGTAAGGCATATCCCGATAATCAGGCGTGGCGGGCTTGCCCGTGACGCCGGCGACATCCCGTGCGTCGAAATGCGTCAGCATCCGGATCAGATAGTCGTCGCTGTGCAGCCGGCAATCCGCGTGGCAGGTCAGGACGATGGGCGCCCGGCTCTGGTTGATTCCACGATTGTACGACCCTGAAAGGCCCCGGCGTGGCTCGTTGCGCAGGACGATCACGTGCGGGTGCGCGCTCTGAAAATCCGCCAGCACCCGGGGCGTGTCATCGGCCGATTCGTCGTCGGTGACGATCAGTTCGGCCCAGTTCTCGAATGGATGTCCGTCGGCATCACGCTGGGCGACGATCCGCTGAAGCGTCGGAAGAACGCCGGACCCTTCGTTGCGGCAGGGGACGATGACGGTTATTCGCTTTTCTGACATGGAGCAAGCTGCTGTCATTGCTGGTTATTTCCTGGGCGGATGAGCGAAAGAATCTCGCTCCGGCTGCGCGCGTCGTCCTTAAAACAGCCCCGAAGGGCGCTCGTCACCATTGTGCAGCCGTGCTTTTTCGCGCCGCGCATCGTCATGCAGCTGTGTGTGGCCTCGATTACGCAGGCGGCGCCGATCGGCTCGAGCGATTCCATCAGCGCGTCGGCGATCTGCGTCGTCAGTCGTTCCTGCACCTGCGGGCGGCGGGCGAAACCTTCCACCAGTCGCGCCAGCTTTGACAGGCCGACCACTTTTCCGTTCGGCAGATACGCCACGTGCGCCTTGCCGGTGAACGGTAGCAGGTGGTGCTCACACAGGCTGTGAAACTCGATGTCGCGCAGCAGCACCACTTCGTCGTATTGCTCGGTGAAAACGGTCTTAAGATGCCGCTGAGGCTCCTCCTGCAGGCCCGCGATCATCTCGGCCCAGGCGCGGGCGACGCGGTTGGGCGTCTTGAGCAACCCTTCGCGATCGGGGTCTTCGCCGACGGCGGTCAGAATTTCGCGCACGGCTTTTTCAATACGCGGGATATCGACTTTCGCCGGACGGAGATCGGCGGGAGAAATTTCAGCATCATACGGGTCAACGCGGTTTGGCATTCTTACTCCAGACTCCGATTCTAGGACGATTCGCCTTCTGCGGGTATCACTGCGGCCATGAAAGCTCTGGTCATCGGCGGGACGGGTTTGATCAGCGTCGGCATTCTGAAGCATTTGCAGGCTCGTGGCGTCGACATCACGATTCTGAACCGCGGCCAACGCGCCGAAGCGCCGCCGGGCGTCAAGCAACTGACGGCCGACCGCAACGACGAGGCGGCGATGAAGGCCGCCATCGGATCGCAAAAATTCGATGTCGTCATTGACATGGTCTGCTTCACACCGAAGCAGGCGACGCAGATCATCCGCCAATTCGCCGGCCAGTGCCGGCAGTTTATTTTCTGCTCAACCGTTTGCACGTATGGCGTGAAAGTGCCGCCGGGCGTTTTCGTGGATGAGACGTTCCCGCAGGAGCCGATCAGCAACTACGGCCGCGATAAGCTGACGTGTGAGAAGCTGTTCCTCGAAGCCCACGCCCGCGGCGATTTTGCCGTCACGATTATTCGCCCCAGCAGCACGTACGGCGAAGGCGGCAATCTCATCGACCATCTCGAATCCTCCCCGGTCGCATGGGACCGGATCGAAAAGGGCAAACCCGTCCTCATCGGCGGCGATGGCCTGGGCCTGTGGGTCAGCACGCACCGCGACGACTGCGGCAAGGCCTTCGCGTACGCCGCCCTGAACGAGACGACGTTCGGCCAGTCGTACAACGCCACGCGCGACACGCATCTGACGTGGCGCGAGATCTATCGCCAGGTCGGCGGCGTGCTGGGTAAGCCGGTGCAGGCGATCTTTATGCCGTCGGCGTGGATCGTGGCGCACGACCCGTCGCGCTTCGGGCTGCTGCGCGAGATTACGCAGTTCCACGGCGCATACAGCAGCGCCAAGGCGAAGCAACAGATCCCGAATTACCGTTGCGACATCGAATTCGCCGACGGGGCGAAGCGCACGCTGGACGATCTACGCCGTCGCGGCAAGTGGAAGAACAGCGACGGCGACACGCTGTACGAATCGATGATCGACAAAGCCCTGGCGGCGGGCGTAGAGGTGGAGGTGCTATGAACCCGGATGCGTTGAAGATCGCACGTCGGATCACGGATCATCCGTCGGCCAACGAGCAACTGCTGTATTTCACCTCCTCGAGCGTTTCGGACGACGGCCGGCTGCTCGTGTTCATCAGCGATCGTGACGGGCCGCCGAATCTGTTCTGCCGCGACCTGCAGACCGGCCGTGAGCAGAAACTGAGCGACAACCGCGACGGGGTGCTGAAGTCGTACGTCTACTTCGACGGCCTGGCGTATCGTGGCCTGGGCAAGGCATCGGTCAGCTTCGATGCGGGGCGAAAACTCGTCTACTTCATCCAAGGCCGATCGGTCTGCCGGGCGTCGGCGGAGGGCCGGATCGAAGTCCTCGCCGAATTGCCGGCCGAGCAGATGACGGCGTTCACGCACGTCTCGGGCGACGGGAAACGGTTGTGCGTGCCGACGGTGGATGCCCGTGCACTCGACGGCAACGTGCCAATCACCGGCCACCCGAAGTACGACATTGACGCCCGCGTCCGCGAAGAAAACCTGTCGTCGTACCTGCGGATCTACGACACCACCTCCGGCCAGCTGCTGCACGTCGAACCCGTGCCGCGCGGCTGGGTGACGCACGTGCAGTTCTCGCCGACGAATCCGGATTTGCTGCTCTACAACCACGAATGGCCCAGCGATTGCGGCGTGCGGCGGATGTGGCTGTGGGATGGGAAATCGCATCGGCAGCTCCGGGACGAAAACGCGGGCCGTTCGCGGCGGGATTGGACGTGCCACGAGATGTGGCAGCGCGACGGCAGGGCCGTCATCTACCACGGCAGCTACGCCGACGGCGGACCGGCGTACATCGGGCGGCTGGTACTGGACGGCGGACGGTGTGATGAGATCGCATTGGCTCCGGGGATGAAGCGGTATGGTCACTTCACCGTCGGCCGAGAGGGCCTGCTGGTGAGTGATGGGTATTACCAGACGCCCGACGACCCGGCCGGCTTCGGCGGGGCGTGGATCTGCGCGGTGGACGTCGACTGGTCCGCCGGCACGGCGAAGTGGCGGCCGCTGTGCCGGAACGGCTCGAGTTGGCGCGGGCAAGACGAGCACCCACACCCGATTCTCGACGCGACCGATTCGGCCGTCTATTTCACGTCGGACGTCGACGGCCGCCGGGCGGTGTACTGCGTCGATTGCTAATGCGACCGCGCCCGGTGCTTCGTGGCGCTAGTAACGCCTGCAATCATCGCCGCCGCTCCGAGGGCAGCCGCGCCGGCGTAGAGGTACGCCCGCGGTGGCGGACCTTTGGCAGGCGGAATTTCTTCCGGTCCGTCTTCGCCGCTGATCACTGGCTCATCCGCGTATCGGCCGTTGCTCGGCACGGCCAATTCGCGGAAGTGGTGGGCTAGTTGATCGAGCTGTTGCGTCAGCCGTTCGCCACTCATCGGCGTGCCGTGGCCGGTGGCGGCGATGTGCGGGTTGAGCTCGGCCAGTGCCTTTACCGATTCCTCGGCCGCCTGCCAGTCGTGCGTGAAGTAGCGGGGCGGGCCGTAAACGCCTTGCGCCTGCGTCAGCACGCTGGTCATCGATTCCTGCTTCGTCGTCACGAACGCGTCGCCGGCGATGAGCGTGCGATCGCTGTCGCGGAAAAACGACACGTGCCCCGGCGAGTGGCCGGGCGTCTCAATCCACCGCCAGTCCGGCAGGAACGGCATCGAATGATCCAGCGGCAGCGGCAACACGCGTCCGCCTAAATTCAGCGGCCCGCGCGGGTAGAGCGGCGAGGTCAGCGACATCAGCCCGCCGCCCGCCCACGGATCGGGCGGGGCGTAGCTGGCCTTGCCGGTGAGATAAGGGATCTCCAGCGGGTGGGCGTAGACCGGCACGTCCCATTCGGTCGCCAGCGTTTCGAGCACGCCGGTGTGATCGAAATGGGCGTGGGTGAGGATGATCGCCTCCGGCTTCACGCCGCGCCCGTGCAGCTTGGCGGCTTCGGAGCGGATCGCGTGGGCCGAGATCGGCAGGCCCGCGTCCACCAGCACCCATCGATCGAGCCGCCCTCCCGGCGGGGCATTGAGGAAATAGACGTTCACCATGATCGTCCGCAAGCCACATACGCCGTCGGCGACGGGGAAGTCGCTGTGCAGGAGGTTTCGGGTGAAGGGGACTACGCCGCCGAAGGTGGGGGTTTCGATGGCCATAATGAAAATCGTAGGAATTGGACTGATTTGGACGGGCGAAAAAGTAATAGGTTTCGCGCGAAAAAACGTTTAGATGGCCCAGCGCACTTTCGTGCCATTTTTATGTCGCGCGTTTCGCGTAACCCCAAGCCCAGCCCTGAGGCCTGGGCGTTTTTGAGCGCGCCTGCGTGCGCTGCAAATCGCCCTGCTTAACAGGCGCTGTTGGTCGCCAAAGCGCTGCGCCATCGAAACCGATGTCGCGCAGCGACGAGACCCTAAGCCTCTCCCCGTGGGAGAGGTTGGGTGAGGGCGGGCCGAAGCGGAGAAGTTGAGTCGTCCATCAAACGATCGAAGGCGGGAGATCCCCCTTCTCCCAACACGTGCACCCGCTTACAAGGTCCCCATTTCAGCCTGCCCTCACCTAACCTCTCCCGCAGGGAGAGGCTACGGCCTCGCCGCTGCGCGGCATCGCCTTCGGAAACGATCCCACCGCCGCCGAACCGCCTTGTCGGAGGAAAAATCAGGGATTTTCGACCATTTTGAGGCCGATCACCCACACGAACGGATCATCCACCCAGCGCTCACCCGGTTTTTCGAAAAACCGGTCCCACAACCGTGCGAACCACGCGATCGGGTCGGCCTCCTCTGCCGGCGCGCCTTCGGCACGGGCCGCCTTCGCCGAAAGTGCCGCCAGGTGCTCCGCCCGCACCGCGGTCACGCGCAGCGTTAGCCGTGACGCATTGCGCGGCATGTACATCGCCGGCTTGAACCCCCGCACGCCCGCCGGCGCATCGGCCGCGTAGACGATGCGGCCGTCCTGCTCCGCCCACGGCTCACGGACGTGCAGTAAGTCGCCCGGTTGCGCGATCGGGCACTTGGCAATCGACGGCAGCCGCTTCGGCTGCGGACGGATCAGGCGTCGGGTTTCGGTTTTTTGTCCCGACAGAATCGCCCGCACCAGTTCCGGCGAGAACGAAATCGCCTTGCTCGGCGGCCGCCGCACTGCCGTGGAAGGCTCGCCGCGCTGCACCGCTGCCGACAGTGCGGCGGTGAGTCGGTCGGCCAGCAGCACGCGTCGCGGGTCGTGGGCCATGGGTGGATGTCAGCTGATCAGGACGAGGCTTTCGCTTTCGCGCCTGTGGCCGGCTGCGTGGCGGGCTTGACGACCGTCGCCGTCCGCAGCATCTCCAGCGCGGTCGGCAGGTTCTTCGAATCCTTCTGATGCATGATCGTCACGGCCATCAGCCCGTCGCCGAGCCGGGCGACCAGCGAGGTGACGGCCGGGAAATCACCGGGCTTGGGCGCCGCCTCCGTGAAAGTGGCGTAGTAGCCGAGGAAGTTCTCGTTCTTCAGTTCCTGCAGGTCGACGGCCTTTTCGACCGATTTATCGATGTACTGTTGCGCGGCGGCTTCGGCGACTTTCTTCACGTCGTCATCGGTCAGTTTGCGCGGCGAATTGCCAAAAAACGTCAGCTTCAGCGAAAACGCGCCGCTGCCTTCGCGGGCGTCGATCTGCATCGCGGTTGGCAGCTTCGTATCACCGGCCGGCGGCTGGCGCATGCGGCTCTTCCAGCCGGCGGGGATCTTCAGGTGCAGGCCGGGCTTGGCCTGCTCGGCCGTATCGTCGGCCAGCGAAAAGGAAATCGAAAACGCCAACACCGCGATTGCCGCCACCGCTCGTTTCATTGTTCCCCTCGTGTAAGGCCCACGCCGAACAAAAAGCCACGGCCGGACAGTGTCCGGCCGTGGCTGAAAGGTTGCAACTAATTTGTTCGCCGCGCCGCTTACGCCATGTTCCCCGCTACGTCTTCATATTCCTGACCGGCGGTGCTGCCGCCGTCCTTGCCGACGACGCCGAGCGTCAGTTCGTGTAGGCCTTTGCCGGCCGGCACCATCGGGTAGACGTGCTCTTCGGGTTCGACGAAGAAATCGACCACAACCGGGCCGGGGTGGCTGAGCATCTGGTCGACGACCTTCGGCACGTCGGCCTTGTTGTCGCAGCGGATGCCCTTGATGCCGAAGCTCTCGGCCATCATCGCGAAGTTGGGGTTCTTCATGATCGCGCTGCTGTAGCGCTTCTCGTAGAACAAATCCTGCCACTGCTTGATCATGCCGAGGAAGTCGTTGTTCAGGATGACGGCCTTCACCGGGATGTTGTACTCGGCGATGGTGGCCAGCTCGTAGCAGGTCATCAGGTAGCTGCCGTCGCCGTCGATATCGATGACCGTCTTGCCCGGCGAGCCGAGTTGCGCGCCCATCGCCGACGGCAGGCCGAAGCCCATTGTGCCGAGGCCGCCGCTGGTGATGAACTGGCGCGGGTAGCGCCAGCGGTAGAACTGCGCCGCCCACATCTGGTGCTGGCCGACGCCGGTGGTGATGATCGCCTCGGATTTCGTCTGGCGGTTGATTTCCTCGATCACGTACTGCGGCTTGCTGTATTTGCTGTCGTCGAAGTACTTGAAGGGGAACTTGGCCTTCCAGGTGTTGATCGTGTCGAACCAACCGGTGCGCTCGCGGCGTTCGATCAGCGGCAGCAGGGCCTGCAGGCTGGTGCGGGCGTCGCCGACGACGGGGATGTCGACGTCGACGGTCTTGCTGATGGACGACGGGTCGATGTCGATGTGGATGATCTTGGCGTTCGGGGCGAACGTGGCCAGGTTGCCGGTGACGCGGTCATCAAAGCGAGCGCCGACGGCGATCAAACAGTCGCTCTCCTGCACGGCGTAGTTGGCGTACGCGCTGCCGTGCATGCCGAGCATGTGGAGCGTGCGGGGGTTCAGTTCGTCGAACGCGCCCATGCCCAGTAGAGTCGTCGTGACGGGGATGTTCCCCTTTTCGCTGAGCTTGCGGACTTCTTCCCACGCGTTGCTGATGATCGCGCCGCCGCCGACGTAGAGGACGGGCTTCTCGCTGCGGTTGATCAGTTCGGCCGCTTCGTGGATCTGCTTGTTGCTGCCGCCGGTGAGGTTCAGGTTTTTGCGCTTGGTGATGTGCGGGCGCGGGGTGTCGTCGACTTCTTCCGGGCAGATGCCGGCCGAGACGTTTTTCGGCAGGTCGATCAGCACCGGGCCGGGGCGGCCGCTGGTGGCGATGATGAAGGCTTCGTTGATGACGCGCGGCAGTTCGCGGATGTCGCGGACGAGGTAATTCCACTTCGTGCACGGCCGGCTGATGCCGGTGACGTCGGCTTCCTGGAAGGCGTCGTTGCCGATCGCGCTGGTGGCGACCTGGCCGCTGATGACGACCATCGGGATGCTGTCCATCTGGGCCGTCGCCATCGGCGTGATCATGTTCGTGGCGGCCGGGCCGCTGGTGACGATGGCGACGCCTGGCTTGCCGGTCGCCCGGGCGTACCCGTCGGCACAGTGGCCGCTGGCCTGCTCGTGGCGGTTCAGGATGAACTTGGCGGGGGTGCGGTAGAGCTCATCGAACACCGGCAGGATGGCACCGCCGGGGTAGCCGAACATCACCTCGACCCCGTGCGGGCCGACCAGCATTTCATGGAGGATCTTGGCGCCGGTCTTGCCCTTGAAACGGGGCTGGGCACCCGATGAAGAGGAGGCGGCGGCTTTTTTGGCTTGGGTGGCGGCGGTGACGGGGTTGGGGGCGATGCTCATGAGGGTTCTCGGTTGAATCCGGCGGGTACACGGCCGGTAAATGGGAATTCGGGCAAATCTAGCGTGAAAAGGCGCTTGCGACAACGAAAAAGTGCGATTGCGACGGGGAAAGGGGGGCCGGCGGTCGACGTCCGAAGGTCACAGACGCCATCCCGACGACCTAGCGTACGACTACCGTGAGGGCGAGGACGAGAGTGACGGCGGGCGAACGCATTGGGACGAACATCGTATCGGCAGGCGGGCAGGCGTCAACGCAATTTTCAGGAGGCGGCGGTTCTCGCCCTCTGACCTCAAATTCTATTAAGCCACAGAGATCACTGAGAACACAAAGAGTGCGAACTTGCTGATCAACCCCTCTGTGTTCTCCGTGATCTCTGTGGCTGATCCGCATTTCTTAAAAACGAGGGAGGGTGCGCCTGTCTGTCAGGGGGAGACCCCTTGTTAAATCTCGACCCTTCCTCGATTTTCCTTTTGGGCTTCTCACAATCCTGATTTATAATAGTTGCCCTGCGAAAGAGTCGCAGCCGGGGACCAAGGTGGGTCATTCGTGAAGTCTGGTGAGGTATCATGGCCGAAGCAGTTGCGGGTAAGTCCAAGTATAACGCTAAGTTAAAGTTCAACGGCAGCGACGTGTTCCTGCGTGAACTGCGCAAAAAGGTCGATCACTACTTTGAGTCGACCGGTAAGAAACGTCGCGACGTGCCGGCGATGTATTTCAAGACCGCCACCATCCTGACGTTCTTCATCGCTTGTTACGTTGGCCTGCTGTTCTTCACGCACAGTTGGATGCTGGCCGTGCCGCTGTCGGTCGGCCTGGGCTTCGGGCTGGCGGCCATCGGCTTCAACATCCAGCACGACGGCGGGCACAAGGCCTACAGCGATCGGCCGTGGGTCAACAGCCTGATGGCCAAGACCATCGACGTGATCGGCGGCAGTTCGTACCTGTGGGATTGGAAGCACAACACCATCCACCACACGTACACCAACATCGCTGGGCATGACGACGACATCGATGTCGGCTTCCTCGCCCGGCTCAGCCCGGCCCAGCCGCGGTACTGGTTCCATCGCGCCCAACAGATTTACATGTGGGCCCTCTACGGCCTGCTGGCGGTCAAGTGGCACCTGTTCGACGACTTCTACTGCGTCGCCAAAGGCCGAATCGGCGGCTTTAAGATCAAGCGGCCCAAGGGCAAAGACCTGCTCTGGTTCATCGCCGGCAAAGTGATCTTCTTCAGCCTCGCCCTGGTGATCCCGATGATGTTCCACCACTGGTACAACGTGATCGCCTGCTATCTGCTGGCGGCCGTGGTCAGTGGCATCACGATGAGTGTGGTCTTCCAGCTCGCCCACGTCGTGGAAGAAGCCCAGTTCCCCCAGCCGGTGGAAGTCAGCCCGGGCCACGAAAAGATGGAGAACGAGTGGGCCATCCACCAGGTGCAGACGACGGTCGATTTCGCCCGTCGCAACGCGATCCTGGCCTGGCTGCTCGGCGGGTTGAATTACCAGGTCGAACACCACCTGTTCAGCAAGATCTGCCACATCCACTACCCGGCGCTGAGCAAGCTGGTCGAAGAGACCTGCCGCGAGTGCGGGATTCAGTACAACGCGCATAAGTCGATGCTCAGCGCAATCGGCTCGCACTACATGCAGTTGGTGAAGATGGGACGTCCGACGACGGTGTAACGCCTCTCTGCTGATACTTGATCAAAAGCAAAAGAGCTAAGCCGCTAGCGGCTTAGCTCTTTTGCTTTGACAGGCGTCTGAAATTACTTGCTCGGGTGAATGCGCTTCCAGATGTCGACCGAACGCTTCGCACACTCGCTGATCGCGATCGGGTGATAATCCACCACCTCGCTCTTCAGCGTGTCGTGAAACCGGCCGACCCAGTGTTGCGGTACGCGCTTGGCGCCGCAGATCGCGCCGACGATCGAGCCGACCGTCGCGCCGTTGCAGTCGGTATCCAGCCCGCCCATCACCGCCAGCGTGATGGCTTTGGCGAAGTCGCCGCCGCTCAGCAGCAGGGCGGCCACGCAAAGGGCGGCGTTGTTGTTGGTGTGGACGGGGTGGTAGTGCTCGAGCAGGTCGTAAATCTCGTCGAACACGGCTTCGAACTTGGCAAAATCGTTCCCGTGCCGTTGGCAGATGTCGATCGTCTGCCGCATCTCGGCGTGCAGGCGGGACGTCTTCGGAATCTGCGCCAGGCCGGCTTCGATGATCGTCTTCACGTCATCGGTGGTGAAGGCCGCGGCGATCATCGCGGCGCAGAACATCGCACCGTAGATGCCGTTCTTGATGTGGCTGACGCGCGCGTCGCGCCACGCGAACTCCGCAGCCAGTTCCGGGCTGCCGGCCGCGGCGTAGCCGTAGCTGTCGATGCGGATTTGCGCTCCGATCCACTCGCGGTATGGGTTCAGGTGGTTGGCCACGAACTGCCAGTCGATCGCTTCATCCGCCTCCTTGGCGGTGTCACGAGATTGGTTCCACATCCGCAGGTGGTTGGCGGCCGTCGTCAGGTTGCGGTAAGCCACTTCCTCGGCGGTCCAGGCCTGAAGGAACGGGATGTACCGCAGCCACGTGCGCGCCACGTCCGCCGTCGTGAAATCCCGGCCGAAATTGTGAAGGATCATCTGCCCGAGCACGGTGTAGCGAATGTCGTCATCGCTCTCCATGTAGGCGATTTCTTCGCGCGTCGACGCGGGGCAGTTCACCTTGCCGGTCTTTTCCTCGGCCGGCGAGTGCTGCGGAAAGTAATCCCGCAGCGGCCACTCGTCCGGCGAGATGGCCGACAGATATTCCTTCTGCCGCTGCCACGACCGCAGGCCGTTGTGCGGGCCCATGAACAGCTCAACCGGCTTGCCCAGCGCGCAGCCGACGCACCGGCCGAGCCAGGCGCCGTATTGCTTGTCAAACAGCACCTCATCCGACGGATTGAATGCCGGCAGCGACGGGGCACGGTCGCGCAGCGCGCGAATGCCGGCCAGATCGCTCGGCTCGTTGAATTTCCAATCGCTCCGCCGCGGCAGATCCGTGCGTGCCGCCCAGACGGCCTGCTCGCTGTCGCCTTCCTTCAGCCGCCGCACCGCCTCGCCCATCGCCCGATCGACGGCGGCCGGGTCGGCGCCTTCTTCGAGCAGTTGCGTGCGCTCTTCATTGAACAGTTTGTCGAAATCGATCCACCCTTGCATTGTCTTCCTCCGCGTAGGCCGAAGATGCTAAGCAAGTATGGAATAAATACAATGGACTACACCAATTGGTGCGTCTGCTTGTTCCGCAAGCCATCGCGCGTGTGCCGCAGCCGCTCGGTGATCGGCCCGCGCGGCTGGACGGTGACTTCCTTCCCTGCCTTGCTGCCGAGGTTCCCCTTGCCGGGCGTCACGCCACCGTCGGCCAGCCACATCGCGCCGGTAACGAAGCTCGCCTCGTCGCTGGCCAGGAACGCGTAGACATTCGCCATCTCCTCAGCCGTCCCGCGGCGACCGAGCGGTACCGATTGCACCGTCATCTGCTCCATCTCCTTGTTCATCGGCCCGGTCTCCTTGTGCGTCCAGGCGGTATCGATCGGGCCGGGGCAGACGCAGTTGGCCCGCACGCCGTACTGGGCCTGCTCGCAGGCGACGCCCATGGTGAAGGCATGCATAAAGCCTTTTGATCCGCCGTACGGGCTGCTGTTCGGCTCGCCGTTGAAGCCGGCCTCGCTGCCGGCGTTGACGATGTTGCCGCGGCTCTTCTGCAAATGCGGCAGGGCGAAACGCGTCATCAGGAACGCGCTGCGCAGGTTGTTCTTCAGCGTCTTGTCGAAATCCTCGACCGGATAGTCCTGCGTCTCGGCGATGGCGAGAAACACGCCCGCGTTGTTCACCAGCACGTCGAGTTTGCCGAAGCTTTTCACCGCCAGGTCGACGCACGCCTTGGCGTCCGCCTCTTCAGAGATGTCGCCCTTGAAGCCGATCGCGCTGCCGCCGGCTTCTGTCACCGCGGCCACCACGTCATCCACCGGATCGCTCGGCAGCCCGACGACCAGCACGGTGGCCCCTTCGTAGGCGAACTTGTGCGAGATCGCCTCGCCGATGCCCGTCGCGCCGCCGGTGATGATCGCCGCTTTGCCTTGAAGACGTCCTTGCATGGTTGCTCCTGTGGTCGTGATGCTGGAAGGCTAGGCGCCGCGCACCGCATCGGCCGCTCAGGAAAAGGGCGGGCAATGAAGAAAAATTCGCCGCCGGCGCTCGCATGAGCGTTCATAAAGTGCTGTACAGGATGAAGGAGACCTATGCGGAGGCCGGGCTTTTTGCAGGTATTATCGCCAGTCACGCAGGCGTGGCGTAAGTGGACGCCGGTGCGGAAGCTCGGCATCACGTTCCACAGCCGCGTGTGGGATGCCACGCAAAACCCGCACCGCCGCGAGCCGATCGTGCTGGTCGCCGGCCTCGGCGTCTCGAGTCGCTACTGGCTCCGCCTCGGCAGCCGTTTGGCCGAACGCTTCCGCGTGATCGCGCCCGATCTGCCCGGCTTCGGTCACACGCCGGCAACGCCCCAGATGAAGTGGCAGCGCGGCCCGACCGTCCGCGAGCAGGCCGACCAACTGCTGGCTTGGCTGGATGCGAGCAAGATCAAGCGTGCCGTCCTCTGCGGCCACTCCACCGGTTGCCAGGTCGTGATCGACCTCGCCAGCCGTTATCCCGATCGCGTCGAGCGCCTCATCCTGCTCGGGCCCACGTTCCCGCCGGGCCATCGCAGCCTGTTCGATTACGTCCCGCGCCTGCTGGCCGGCAGCTGGCAGGAATCGCCGTCCCTCACCGGCCTGCTGATCTGGGAATACCTCACCGCCGGCGTCATCCGCTGCATCCGCCAGGGCCTGAACGAGATCGGCGACCGGCCGGAAGACAAGCTGCCGGCCATCGAAACGCCGACGCTGGTCATCCGCGGCTGCCGTGACCTGATGTCGCCCGGCTGGTGGAGCCGCCAGATCGTTCGCGCGTTGCCGCACGCGACGCTGGTGGAGATCAGCCGCGTCGGCCACGCCGTGCAATACAGCAGCCCCAACGCGACGGCCGAGACGGTCACCGCGTTTCTCGACGACGGGATCACCGTCGACGCCGTCAGCCGCGCCCGAACGGCCACCATCGACAACCCACGCCGCGACCCGCTCGGCCCGCCGCAGCCGATTGCGCCGACGGCCCATGCGATCCTCGATTATGCCTCCGCCGCCGCGATGCTGGTCGTCCCGCGGCTGATGGGGTGGGGCCCGCGCACCCGCCGCACGCTGATCGGCGCCGCCGTCGCCAGCACGGTATTGAATCTGTTCAGCGACCACCGCCTCGCCGCCAAGCGCCAGCTGCCCATGCTGGTGCACACCAACGCCGACATCAACAGCGGCGCGAGCCTGCTGCTGGCGTCGCTGACGATTCTCCGCCGTGAGCCCAAACGGGCGCGCCAGTTCGTCGCCGCGATGGGATTGCTGCAGATTGGCAGCGCCATCCTCACCGCCAAGCCCACCGGCCCGGCGCGACGCGCACGCATCGCCCATGCGACGCCGCCACGAAAGCAAAGGGCGCTAGTCCCCTCTCCCGGTACTCCGGGAGAGGGTTAGGGCGAGGGGAACCCTCCAAAGCGTGCAGACGCATCGAGGTTCGATTTGAACGCAGATGAACGCGGATGCACGCAGATAAGGAGTGGATTCAGTCAGGCAGACACAGAGCACACAGAGGGAGACAGAAATGGAGCAAGAACTATCTTTCTTCTGACTTCTGTCTGGCCTTACTCGCTGGCGTTGACCAATTCTTCAATGTCCTCTCCTCTTTATCTGCGTGCATCCGCGTCCATCTGCGTCCTCTTCAAACCTTCTGGTTCCAGGAAGCACTCGAACGTGAACGGCCGCGCCGACAGCGCTGATCAGTGCCACCCAAGGAATGACCGCGCGGCGTAAAAGCCCA